>Ga0207138_1015_pt1 | contig 34235 bp, 26 predicted proteins | sample Alteio_BWMinHeat_6_FD_153589 | JGI IMG/M metagenome (GOLD analysis project Ga0207138, IMG submission 153589) | Enriched cells from forest soil in Barre Woods Harvard Forest LTER site, Petersham, Massachusetts, United States -... | ecosystem: Environmental > Terrestrial > Soil > Temperate forest >...
CGATTGTTCCATCTGCTCAGTCGCTCATTCTGGAGTGCTAAGCAGCACGGCATACCAGCCCACGCCGCTTTTTGTTCGCACCATTCTTGTTATTAGTCTTGAAGTCACCCGTAGCTCTGCGAGCATCGTGTTCTGTCATCGTATCCGGCCGCCTCCTGCCGTCTAGGGAATCAAGCACACAAATCAACCAGGGTCTTAACAGGCCCATGCACTCACCCTAGATCTCTTTTCAGGAGGAATCATGCTGGCTATTGATAGCAAGTCTTTTCGTGTGACTTTTGTCGTAGTTTTCTTTTTGATACTGGGCCTAGGGGCCCACGCCCAGTCGGGAGGAAGTGCCACCTCGATCACGGGCACTGTCACGGACCCCTCCGATGCGGTTGTTCCAAATGCAACCGTAGAAATCCACAACCCGGTGAGCGGTTTTGACCGCATCACCATTACCGATAATGCTGGTAGATTCAGTATCTCGAATGTTCCGTTCAATCCTTATCACCTCACTGTTACAGGGCAGGGGTTTGCTGCTTATGCTCAGGACGTTGAAGTTCGCTCCGGCGTACCTCTGAACATCAGTGTCAGCCTAAAAGTAGCAGGATCTTCCGAGAGCGTAACGGTGCAAGCCGAAGGTGGTGGGGATCTGGTAGAGAACGACCCGTCCTTTCACACCGACGTGGATCGGGGGCTCTTTGAAAAGGTTCCGCTCGAAAGCCAATCTTCGTCTTTGAGTTCGCTCGTGACGCTCACGACGCCCGGAGTTGTGGCGGATTCGAACGGTCTCTACCACGGACTTGGCGACCACGCGGATAATTCGTTCTCTTACGATGGTCAGCCTATCACCGACCAGCAGAGCAAAGTCTTCTCGAACCAGATTCCACAGGAGTCTATCCAATCGATGGAAGTGATCTCCGGACAGGTTCCTGCCGAATTCGGCGACAAGACCAGTGTGATCGTTAAAGTGACAACACGCTCGGGGCTTGGGCAGACAAAGCCTACGGGCAGCATCAAGACCTCCTACGGGAGTTTTGGAACAGTAACTGGAGGCTTCGACGTGGGCTTCGGTGGCCAAAAATGGGGGAATTTCATTGCGGCTAGCGGTTTGAATACAAGCCGATTTCTGGATCCGCCCGAACTTCAAGCTATCCATGACAAGGGTAATGAAGAGAACTTATTCGATCGAGTCGATTATCAAGTCACCAACGCGGACTCGATCCATGTCAATTTTGGCTATACCCGTTCCTGGTTTCAGACGCCCAATTCCTACGATAACCTCAATGTTGGGGTAACTGATCCCATCACCGGCACGCCGCTTGGGCCGACGGACCAGCGCTCGCAGATCAAGACCTATAACATCGCGCCCGTCTGGACCCACTTGCTTAACACCACAGCCCTTCTTACGTTCGGAGGGTTTGTCCGGCACGACGATTACAATTATTACCCATCCGCAAACGTGTTTGCGGATGGCACCGGGCTCATCCCTGGCGGCTCCTCGGCCACCGTCAATCAAAATAGAACGTTAACGAACGCGGGCCTGCGCTCCGATATCTCTTATGTGAAGGGTATTCACAACCTGAAGGCAGGTGCAACTTTCGAGCATACCTTCCTGAAGGAAAACTTCAATTTCGGCATTACTGATCCGGCGTTCCTGCCATCAAGCGTGGACGCGAATGGCAATACTTGTTTTGCAGGTGGTATTGCGGTTGCTTCGCCGTGCACGTTTCTACTGCCTATCGACCTGACGCGAGGCGGGAGTTTCTTTCCCTTTCGCGGCCGCACAGACGTTAAGCAGATCGCACTTTACGTCCAGGACAGCATCACAAAGGGTGCCTGGGCCTTCAATCTGGGACTCCGGGGTGATTTGTATCGCGGGATCGTCCACGACTCGCAACTCGAACCACGCCTCGGCATCTCGTATAACATCAAGAAAACGAACTCGGTGCTTCGTGCCGCCTACTCGCGCATTCAAGCAACACCGTACAACGAGAACTTGATTCTCTCGAGCCTTGGATCCCAGAATCCGACTATCAATGCCGTATTTAACGGCGCCAATAGCCAGGCCTTCGCGCCCATCCGTCCTGGTTTCCGCAACCAATTCAACGCTGGTTTTCAGCAAGCTTTTGGAAAGTTTCTCGTCGTGGACGCTGATTACTTCTGGAAATACACCCACAATGGGTATGACTTCAGCATATTTGGCAGCACACCCATCACCTTTCCCATTGCGTGGCACAATTCAAAGCTGGATGGAGTTTCCGTCCGCGTTAACATGCCGGAATATCACGGGCTGTCGGCGTTCGTCGTCCTGGGACACGTAAACGCCAGGTACTTCCCGCCCCAAGTTGGTGGATTAGGCGCTACGATCGCAACTGGACAACCCTTTCGTATCGACCACGATCAGAAATTCCAGCAGACAACACATTTGCAATACCAACCCAAAAAGACTTTACCGTGGGTTGCCATGAACTGGCGCTACGACAGTGGGCTCGTGGCCAGCAACACTAATCTCGATAATTTCGGTGATGCATTGGGATTCTTGGATGCGGACCAGCAGGCAGCAGTCGGGCTCTTTTGCTTCGATTCTAGCGGTGCCAAGCATACAGCAAGTCTAAACAATCCTCTGACTTCAAGTACCTGTAACGTGCTGGCGAATGGTCAAACAACCGGTAGCGCGACAAAAATAGTCTTTCCGAAACTCGGGACATTCAACGTAGACCACAATCCAACACGCATCGCGCCGCGGCATCTGTTTGACGCGGCAGTGGGGGATGACGATCTCTTTCACGGCGACCGGTATAAGTGGAGCCTACGCTTTACTGTCGTCAACCTGGCAAACAAGACCGCGCTCTTCAACTTTCTGTCGACGTTTAGTGGCACGCACTTCGTCGCGCCTCGAAACTACATGGCTGAGCTGGGTTTCCACTTTTAGGCTCGAAATCGTACTGCTTTCATTTCTTACCGAAGGCGATGCGGCATTAAAGGTTCTTTGCACCTCGGAGGCAGGCGTATGCGAACGAATCTGCCGATCGAAATGGGAATGATAGGGAATAGCTGAGTCTAAGCGGGGCGGGCAGACGGCTAGGGAGGAGATCCAGCCGTCTGCCTGGGCTGCTGCATGCGTCACTATGCAGCTAGCGCTTCCAACGCGGTGCGATTGCGAATCACCAGCGTGGAGCCTTCCAAACGGATAAGTTCCTTTTTCTTAAGATCACTCAGCAATCGGGTCACTGTTTCCCGCGATGACCCAATCATTTGCGCCATCTCTTCATGAGTCAGGCTGGCGCGCACGCGAACCTCTGGCGGCTCGGGTTGCGCCCGGCTTGGCGTCCAGGACAGCAGTAATTTCGCCAGCTTCCCCGCTGAAGAGCGCGACAGCACCAGATCGTGGATGTCGCGGTAGGCCGATTGGAATTCTTTGCTCAAAGCCTGCGAGGCATGCAGCCCGGCTTCGCCGTTTTTTTGCATCAGCCGGATCAGCGCTTCGCGCTCCACAAAGTTCACCTGGCAAGGTCCCGAGGTCTCAGCTGTGGTTTCAAACGGTTCTCCTGCGATCACTGCGCTCAACCCGAGCACTTCCCCGGCCTCCGCAATCTTCAGGATCAGCACTTTGCCTTCTCGCGACGTGGTCGAGAGCTTGGCCTTGCCGGAACACAGCACAAAGGCCCCCCGTGGCGTTTGCCCCTCCACAAACAAGACAGCCCCACCGGGATAAGTGCATAAATGGCTCGATTCTGCTAGTTGCTTGAGGACGCCGCTGGACAAATTACAGAACCAGTGCTCTTGTCGTAACTTGCAGGTGAGGCAGCTCTCCACGATCTCCAGTCCATAAGGCGTATTCATTGCTGGCATCCTCGCGGTCTCCGGTCGTGTCTCTGAAATTGATTGAATCGCTACCGAGTGATTAGCGCGTGTCCGTGCTCGACGCAAATCCCGCACCAGAAGACGTGCATGCTCAGTTTTTGCCAGAAGGGTAGCTGCGATCATCCGGGCGCGCCGGTCCGGCGATCTCAAGAAATGGATCAATTCCCAACCAGCACCAGGGTCCCTCTGGCTATGCCACAGAACACCACAGGTAAAAAGATAGAGGGGATCAGTCCATGCATCCGTTGCCGGTGAAATGGCTTTCACGGGTGCCGCTTGAACAACGTTCGGTGCCAGTCCGACTGGTATCGGCTGCATCCCCGGTTTTCGCTGGAAGCTGGCAGCACGCAGCTCCAACCCCTTCCGAATCAGTGAATCGACACCTCCACGCCGCCGCACAGCGGCCAGTTGGGCAAGCAATTTCTTCTCCTCATACCGGTTCGATGCAAGATGCCTCCGCGACCCGGCCTATACAGACCCAGTCTCGGCTCCCACGCCCTTCATTCGTCCTCAAGAATGTGCCTATTTAACGCCCCAACCCTGGATCACTGTTGTCCTTGCAGCCCGCGTACCAAACCCATCCTCTTCTCTAAGTTGGGGCAAATACTTAAGGAAGGACTCCACAGCCTATTCCAACACCATGGTTCCAATTGCATTGATTGACGAAGCTCCGGCAGCACGCCGACATCTCGTCATCCGCCATCGCAGGGGCCCTCGTCAGGTTGAGGATGAGTTTCCCCGGAATGAACCGCACCATTGAACGCAAGCTTTCAGTTTTCGTAGTCCACGCGGCTGATTCCCAGCCGGTTCATCCGCGATTGCAGCGTGGTTCTCTTCATGCCCAGCCGGGCCGCTGCCCCCTGTGTACCGGAAATCACTCCACCCACTTCACGCAGCACACGAATGATGTGCTCCCGTTCCATCCCTTGGAGAGTGGCATCGTGAGGCTTTCCCTCGGTTGCCACCTTCAACTCCGATAGCGGAACATTCAGAGTCGTAGCCGGAGAAAGGATCATCGATCGCTCAACCAGATTCTCCAGTTCCCTTATGTTCCCCGGCCATTCCCAAACCATCAATGCGGCCATCACTTCGGCGGGAATAGTTTCGATCTTCTTCTTCATGTGCTGAGAAAATTTGTCCACGAAATACCAGACCAGTAACGGGATATCCTGGCGTCGCTCCCGCAGCGGTGGCATGTGCACAGGGAAAACATGCAGGCGGTAATACAAGTCGCTTCGGAACTCCCGGGCCGCAACCGCTTTCGCTAGGTCGCGGTTGGTGGCCGCAATGATGCGCACGTCCACGCGAATCGTGCGCACGCTTCCCAGTCGTTCAAACTCCTGCTCTTGCAGAACGCGAAGTAGTTTTGGTTGCAGCTCCAGCGGGACGTCACCGACTTCATCGAGAAACAACGTGCCCTTGTCGGCCAGTTCCAGACGCCCTACCTTCTGACTAATGGCCCCTGTAAACGCCCCCTTCTCGTGTCCAAAGAGTTCGCTCTCCAGCAGCCCCGTGGGAATCGCACTGCAATTCACCTTGATAAAGCTCTTCTCGTTTCGCGGACTCAAGCGGTGGATGGCCCGCGCTACCAACTCTTTGCCCGTGCCCGTTTCCCCTAAAATCAGCACGGTGGCTTCTTCCGGCGCGACGATGTGCACCTGTTCCAGCACATGCTTGATTGTGGGACTCTCCCCCACAATCTCTTCGAAATTCTGGGTCGCATGGAATTCATCGCGCAGGTACGGCTTTTCTTTTGCCAGTTTGTCGGTGAGGTTTGCAACCTCGCGGTATGCCCTCGCATTATCCAGAGCGGATGCCACCTGGGCCGCGACCTGTTTCAAAAAACTGACATCTTCCGCTCCAAAGGCCTCGTCCTTCGTGCTTCCCAAGTTCAGCGTGCCCAGTGCCTCTTTGCGGGTCATCAGAGGAATGGAGCAGAACGAGCGGATTCCCGCTTGCAGCAGGCGCTCCGTAAACGGGGACACAGTCGCTGCCAGTTGCAGGAAGTTACGTACTTGCGGTTGGCCTGTAGAGAAGGCCTTTCCGTGTGCCGATCCGACCACGGGTACCACGGCATCCGCTTCGATATGTTCCTCGGCCCGCGATGAGTCCAAGGTGTACAGGTGCAAAGAATGACCGGTCCCTTCGTACAAACCGACACTGGCATAGTCCTGCCCAACGACTTTTCGGACCAATTCTGAGATGGCTGGAAACACCTGCTTTACATCCAGACTGGAAATCAACGCAGCCCCAACTTCCATCAGCTTGGCCAGCCGTTCCTTCTCGGCCAGCAAGGCGGTGCGCATCATTTCATTTTCCAGCGCCAGGGCCACCAGTTGGGCCACTTCCCGAAGGAAGTGCACGTCTGCTTCTCCGTAGGCATTCAAACGAGAACTGCCCACCTCCAGAGCGCCCAATCGCTTCCGTGCTGTGGTCAACGGCAATGAGCAGTAGGAGCGCACCCCTCGTTTTCGCAACAGATGGACGGACCGCTGAAATCGGTTCTCCCGTTCCAGGTCGGGCCACACTACGGGTTCCTGCGTCTCTAAAGCCAGGCGGCTGACTGTTTCTTCCAGCGGCAATTCCGTGGGAACAAAGTTGCTAGTCTCTCGTTCCCATAGATTGATCTGCATAACATCTCTAACCGGATCGTGAAAAGCAACATTGGCGATTTCGAAGGAAGCGCCATGGTGTAAAGGCTTCGCCAATTCCGGCAGTAGCTCAGGCAGGCTGAGCGGTTGTCTTACCAGTTCCGCCACTTGCAGCATTGCTTCATAACGGCGATGCACGTCTGCTTCATCTCCTCGCCTATTATCAGTGATCTCGATCACTACCGCTCCTACGCGAGTCGCCTGACCGCGCACATCACGGATGGGAAAGAAGCACTGTATCCAATGCCCAGTCGTAGTTCGAGTGGGTAACTGAGCTACTAACTCCCAGTTGGAGATGCTCTCCCCTGTAGCAAACACCCTCCGATAGATGGGTTCAATTTGCTCGGCTGCATCGCCAAGAATGTCGCGAAGAGTCTTGCCTAAGTGGGCATGAGCGGGAAAACCGTTGATCGCCGCCAGAGCATCGTTGACCGCACAAAAGCGCAACTGCTCATCCATGATGGCAAAACCTACGGCAGGTGACTGGAAAAACTTTCGCCAGGTGTGCTCGGGCTCGGTTTCAAACTGAGGCTGGGACAGCTGCCGAGACGGGTCAAACTCGCCGCTCCCTGTCATCAAATCCATAACACCCCCCACAAAACTTTGCGTTTTCGGGGACGGTTATAGTGGCAAGATACAGACGAATTGCGTCCGGCTATCCCCGGATCGCAGTGCATTTCGTGCCTGATTTGCAGGCTCCATGGCCTGATCAAAGGGAGTAACAGCTCACCAATAACGGGAAGAGGAACTTGACAGGCCTCACACTTGGCGTGCGAAGGAACTCCGCCGCAGACATGGCCTAACCTAACGTCGTCGAAGTGGCACTCAGGATCCATTGCACGAGTCCCCCAAAACATGGTCCCCAGGGCAAAGTTCCCGTAACAGCCCAGTACTGCATTACCCGTATGATAAATCAATTGGGCTGTGTTGCAATACATTTGTTGCTTAAAGTTAACTGGCACACTTCCCGATATGGGTCAGCTATTATTTGTAACTATTTGGTTTCCCTACCCCAAAAGTTGAGTTGTAATCTAACGACGATTGTCTGGATTGAACGTCACAGTCCCTAGAAGTTTATAATTCTCCTGTGGCAAGAGGATGGGAAAGCAAGTCAGTCCAGGAACAACAGGCCGAAGCTGCAATTCCAGCTAACACTAAGCCGCATCTCACCTCAACTCAGATCGCTGTGCAGCGCTGTCGCCAAGGTCTGCTTCTTTCCCGTCAGCACGTGCTACGGCAACTGGAAACTGCTTGCTCGTCGCGCTATAGGGAACAACTCCAAACCGCTCTGGACGACCTCGATGCCCGGCTTTCGCGGCTGACCTGAAGCGTGTACCTCTGACGTATAATGAGGGCGTCCCCCATGAAAGCATACGTTTATGTTTCATTGAAAAAGAGCGTTTTGGATCCCCAGGGCAAGACCATCCACGGCGCTCTCAACAAGATGGGATACAAGGGCCTGGAGGAGGTTCGTCAGGGCAAATACTTCGAGCTCACACTGGACGGCGGACTAACCCGTGCCCAAGCTGAGGCTGAAGTCCAACGCATGGCCCGCGAGGTTTTAACCAACCCAGTGATTGAAGAATTCCGCTACTCCCTCGAAGACTGACGATCGTAAGAATTATGATTCTGGGCAGAATTTAGGGTATAGGAGCGAGTCATGTGCGGTATCGTCGGATACGTTGGGAAAAAGAGTGTAGTCCCGGTCATCATCGAGGGCCTGCGCCGCCTGGAATACCGGGGTTACGACTCCGCCGGAATCGCGGTCGGTGGCAATGGGACCGGGTTAGAAGTCCGCCGTGCCGAAGGCAAATTGCGTAATCTGGAAGAAGTCATCCGCCTCAAACCACTCGATGGTACCTTTGGCATCGGTCATACCCGTTGGGCCACGCACGGCCGGCCCACAGAAGAAAACGCACACCCCCATCGCGACTGCACCGGCCACATCGTTGTCGTCCACAACGGCATCATCGAGAACTATCTGGCCCTGAAAAAGAAGCTGGCTGAAGAAGGTCACAAATTCACCACCGAAACCGATACCGAGATCATTGCCCACTTGGTCGAGAAACACCTTAAGGCCTCGAACGGGCACCGCCCGTCGCTTGAAGATGCGGTCCGCAAGACCATCCGAGAGTTAAGCGGTGTGTTCGCCCTGGGAGTAATTTCCGCCGACGATCCCGACAAAATCATCGCCGCTCGCAATGGTCCGCCCGCGGTAATCGGATTGGGTAAGGACGAGTTCTTTGTCGCCTCCGATGTCCCCGCGATTCTCAATCACACCCGCGAATTGTTCTTTCTGTCTGACGGCGATGTGGCCGTCGTAACTCCCCATGGCGTGCAGGTCACGGATTTCAACGGCAAGCCTGTCGTCCCGAAAATCCAGCATGTCAACTGGGACCCGATCATGGCAGAAAAAGGCGGGTTCAAGCATTTCATGCTGAAGGAGATCTACGAACAGCCTCGCGCCGTGCGCGACACTACGCTGGGACGCGTTTCGCAGGAAACCGGACGCATCTTCCTCGACGAAATGGAAATTACTGAAGCCCAGTTCAAGGCAGCCAAAAAGATCAACATCGAAGCTTGCGGCACCAGTTGGCACGCCGCCCAAGCTGGCAAGTTTATGATCGAAGCTCTCGCCCGCGTTCCGGTCGAGGTGGATTACGCTAGCGAATGGCGTTACCGTGATCCCATCGTCGCGTCCGACACGATTACACTCGTGATCTCGCAATCCGGTGAAACCGCCGACACTATCGCTGCTCAGCGCGAAGCGAAGGCCCGCGGCTCCAAAACCCTGGCCATCTGCAATGTGGTCGGATCCATGATCACCCGCGAGGCAGCCGGTACGATTTATACTCACGCTGGTCCAGAAATAGGAGTGGCCTCCACCAAGGCTTTCACCGCGCAACTCACAGCTCTCTATCTGTTCACGCTGTACCTAGCGCAATTGCGCGGCACAGTAAAGGAGCCCCAGGCGAAAGAAGCGGTCCACCAGCTCACGCTCATACCGGGCAAGCTTGAGCAACTCCTAACCCGTGATCCGCAATGCGAAGATCTGGCCAAATTATTCGTTCGGGTACAAGACTTTCTGTTTTTAGGGCGTGGCATCCACTATCCCATTGCCCTTGAAGGCGCCCTCAAGCTGAAGGAAATTTCCTATATCCACGCCGAAGGCTATCCCGCCGGCGAAATGAAGCATGGCCCCAACGCCCTGATTGACGAGAACCTGCCGGTGGTCATCATCGCGACGCGTGACCCGAAGAACGAACTTTCTTCCATCCGCTACGAGAAAACGATTTCTAATCTAAAAGAAGTGAAAGCCCGCTCTGGCATTGTCATCGCGCTGGCTACTGAAGGCGATACAGAGATCAAAGAGGAAGCAGACCACGTGCTCTACATTCCGCCGGCGCCGGAAGAGCTTTCACCGATACTCGAGGTCGTGCCGTTACAGTTGCTCGCCTATCACATCGCCGTACGCCGCGGTTGCGATGTGGACCAACCCAGAAACCTGGCCAAATCGGTAACGGTAGAGTAATACTCACGTGGGGACAGCCGCCTGGAACCTGCCCTGAGCGGAGTCGAAGGGGCTGTCCGGGTGAGCAAAGATCGCCAGCTTTCACTCATCCGTCTAAAATCAAGCTGACCATGCCCAATCCGTCCTGGCTCACTCAACTCAACGCTGAAGTCATCGCCTGCACTCGCTGCCCGCGCCTGGTGGAGTATCGCGAAAAAATCGCTCGCGAGAAACGCCGCGCCTATCGTGATTGCAAATACTGGGGAAGGCCCGTGCCGGGCTTCGGTGACCCCAACGCGCGCGTACTCGTGCTCGGACTCGCCCCCGGCGCCCACGGTTCCAATCGCACCGGCCGCCCCTTCACCGGAGACGCATCCGGCAAATTCATGTACCCGGTGTTGCATGAAACCGGCTTCGCCAGCCAGCCCGACGCATTCGAGCGCAACGACGGTCTCCAATTGAAAGACCTCTACATCACTGCTGCCGTGCGCTGCGCCCCACCCGATAACAAGCCTCTGCCACAGGAATTAGCCAACTGCGCGCCTTATCTGGATCGCGAAGTGGACAGCCTCACTCAGATCAAAGTGGTGGTAGCCCTGGGCAAGATTGGATTTGACGCTTATTTGAACTATGTGCGGCGACGGGCCCAGCTTGCCAGCAAGAAGCCCTATCTGTTCCAGCACGGCGCCAACTACAAGATGCCGGATGGAAAGACCTTACTGGCTTCCTATCATCCCTCCAACCAGAACACGCAAACCGGCAAATTGACTCGGCCTATGTTTGTAAGCATTTTTAAAGAGGCGGCAAGAATTGCCGATAGCTGAGGTAAGCGGCCACCGCCGGGGCCGGAATCGCTGACCCTCCCCACTCTGGGGAACTAAAAAAACAGGGTTGCAATCTGGGGCGATGGCCGCAATGGTTCTGACCGGGTCAGAACCCTACGAAAACCGGCTCGGGCTCCAACGCAACTCCCCATATTTCTTTCACCCTCGCCTTGATTTCTTCTTGGAATGCCAGCACTTCCGCCGCCGTGGCTTGCCCTCGGTTCACGATGGCCAAAGCATGCTTTCGCGAGATGCCCACTCTGCCGTGCCCATACCCGCGGCTGAAGCCGGAATGCTCCACCAGCCATGCGGCAGAAACTTTCCGCTGCGCATCCAGTGCGGGATAGCTTGGAATCTGGAGTTTCTTCGCAGTGGCACGCATATTGAGGTTTTCATATTGCTCGCTGGATAAAACTGGGTTCTTGAAAAACGATCCCGCGCTGCGGCAATCGTCGTCGCCAGGCATGATCAGCATGCCCTTCCCGGCCCGTATCTTTCGAATCGCATCTCGGACGTTCGTCAGGGCCGGCTTCTCATTCCAGCCGGCAAAGTATTTCTTGAGGTCTGCGTATGCGATAAACGCGTCACCGCCTGATTGTAACGCATAGGTCACTTTCACGATGATGTAGCGCCCTCGCTCGCTGGAGTTGAAAATACTGGTTCGGTATTTGAAGCCGCAAGCCTCGTTGCAGAGTTCGTGTGGCTGCCCATCGCGCAGGTCGAGCGCCAGGACCGACTCGATCGTGGTCGCGACTTCCTGTCCATAAGCTCCAACGTTCTGCACTGGAGTTCCACCGATGCTTCCCGGAATGCCGCTGAGACATTCAACTCCCGCGCAATTGTTGGCCACTGCGTAAGCCACAAATTTGTCCCATTCCTCGCCCGCGCCGGCTTCGAAAATTTCCCGTCCGTTTTCCTGTCGCCTATTAATTCCGCCAATCCCGATCTTCAGTACCAACCCGGGCCAGCCTGCGTCCGACACCACCAAATTGCTGCCCCCACCTAGCACGAATAACTTCAGGCCCCTTGCTCGCGCAAATCCAACCGCTTCCGACACCTCCGCCATGCTCCCGGCTTCAGCGAAATAGCGCGCTGGCCCCCCAACTTTGAAGGTTGTGAACGGCGCCAATGCTACGTTTTCTTGGATAATCATCGAAACCATCACTATATATGAACAGGAAAATACGGCAGTACTTCGCATTACGTTCATACCGCTGTTGGTTCGCCGCCGATTCGTGGCTCGTGGAGACTTTGTTAAGCTATAGACTAGATGGAGTGGGGAGAGCAGACTGTTTAGCCGTGCGCTCTGTCGCCCAATAAGAACGCTGGGTTTAGCCCCTGAGGGATGGGCGTTTTGCGTTGTCGGTTCGCTCTGAGGTGTTAGTAATTAAAACTTCGAGGAGAAGAAATGTATCCTGAGATTATGGTGGTTCCCATGCGCGAAGAGTTGACCCGCTTGGGAATTCAAGAATTGCGTACCGCCGAAGAAGTGGACCGCGCCATCGCCAACCAGCCGGGCACGACCATGGTGATCGTAAATTCTATTTGCGGTTGCGCTGCCGGACGCATGCGCCCCGCCGTCCGCGCTGCCCTGCAACATTCCGCCCGCCCGGAAAAGCTCTTTACCGTGTTCGCGGGTCAGGACGCCGAAGCCACCGAACGCGCTCGCAGCTTCTTCACCGGATGTCCGCCCTCGTCGCCCTCCATCGCCCTGTTGCGCGATGGCAAACTGATTCATATGATGCAACGCAGCGACATCGAACATCGCGAAGCCGCAGACATCGCCGCCGAGCTAAGAAAGGCATTCGACAAATTCTGCGTTGTCCCAGCCGCCCGATAGGCATCTGCGGGCTGCGTTTCACGATTGCTGATGAGACAACGAGCTGCGAGAGATTTTCTCTCTTCTCTTGTCATGGCGCAATAATGGCTGCCTTGATTCAAAACAACCCACTACCTACGACTCACAATTCCATGATCTCTCCGCTCCCAATTGGCAATTTGGGTCTCTCTAGGCTGTCATTGCGGCACCACGACCGGGATCCGAATCCGTCGCAAGCGTCTCGCAAGGCAGTGCTGGGCGCGGGTCTCAGACTGTTGGGCACACTTTAGATGAAAATCTTTTCACACATTGCGAATAAGCGAGATAGGTGTACAATCAATCCCGTTTTGAGTCAAAAAAGAGATTCCGGCCAACTGCAGAGAGTTAGCTTGTTCGCAATATTTTTTGCAAATTTTGTACAGGAGTTCGTATGAGTCAGACGCGAAGGCGTGGTGTGTTTGTAATTATCCTGCTGATTCTTGGTGTGACTGTAGCTCAAACAGCCCGCGCCCAAGGTTTCACCGTGTTATATAACTTTGGAAGTACGGCTCAAGATCCACAGGGGCCTGAAAGCACAAGCGCCATCGCTCAGGGTCGCGACGGGAACCTCTACAGCACCACGCCCTACGGCGGTCTCACGGACTGGGGTACCATGTTCCGGATCACACCTTCCGGACTACCGAAAGTGCTCTACAATTTTGATGCTGCGCACGGGCGGCCTTTTAGTGGGCTGACGCTGGGTACCGACGGCAATTTCTATGGCACAACCATCAATGGTGGGAAGTCCAACGTAGGAACTGTTTTCAAGATAACACCGAATGGTGTCTTGAGTGTGCTTTACACCTTTACCAACGGCAGCGACGGGGCAAGCCCCAATGCGCCCCCGATCCAAGGTGTAGATGGAAATTTTTATGGCACCACCAGTGCCGCAGGCGGCTTTCAGTTCGGCGGCGTGTACAAGATCACCCCCGCGGGCAAGTTCACCCCGTTATATTCCTTCGATAACACCCATGGCGCTTATCCCCTCGCCCCACTGGTGCAAGGGATCGATGGCAACTTTTATGGGACAGCAAACGGCGGAGGCAGCGGCGGCAACGGCGTGGTGTTCAAGATCACGCCCGCAGGAAAGATCACGGTAATCCACAACTTTATTGGGACCGACGGTGGAAACATTCGTGTTCCCGTGATCCAGGGAATCGATGGCAACATCTACGGAACGACATTTTTTGGCGGCACTGCCAATGCGGGTGTGGTTTTCAAAGTCTCTCCAAAAGGTAAGTTTACTATCCTCCATAGCATGAACGGGAACAGCGAGGGTGGATTTTCGGATGCTGGGTTGGTGCAGGCCAGCGACGGTAAATTCTACGGTGTGACCGTAGGTGGGGGAAGCATGAGCAACGGCACTATCTTCAATGTGGACGCGAAATCACACTACAACGTGCTGTTCAACTTTGATGGCGCCGCTAACGGTGGCAGTGCGTCGGTCACACCCTTCCAGCGCACCAGCGGGGTGCTGTACGGAGATACTTTCGTAGGCGGCACGGGTAGCCAGTGCGCTTGCGGTGTGTTCTACAAGTTGCAGAAAGCTCTGAAACCTTTCGTCAGTTTGTTGCCCCAGGCTGCCAAGGTGGGGAAGACAGTCGAGATTCTTGGTCAGGGGTTCCATGGGGTAACTGGCGTTTCCTTCAATGGAGTCGCCGCGACTTCTTTTACTGTAGTATCACCCACATATCTGACGGCCGTTGTTCCTACCGGAGTCACAACGGGGCCAGTGACAGTGATGATCCCAGGCGGTAATCTGGTCAGTAACCGGAATTTCCGGGTCTTACCATGATCTAATCAACTGTTTTCCACTTTTGACAAAGACCAGGAACCCTGGGCTGCGGGAGCCTGACTGCGTCAAAGAGCTGTCAGAAGTACTCGCGCAGCGCAACGAATCTCTCCACAATCAGCAATCGGTTTGGCGGCTTTGCTTCGGCCACTTCTTCATGTTCCAGAATCCAGGTGTCACCGTGAGGGACGAACACTGCATTGAGGCCCACCGCCAGCGCCGGGTTCACGTCGGACTTGGGGCTGTTTCCGATCATCCACGTTGAGTCTTTCGCCAAATCGTATTTCTCCATGATGCTGCGGTAAGTAGCCTCGTCTTTTTCCGCCACAATCTCCACCGCAAAAAAATGGCCCTTCAATCCCGACTGCTCCACTTTCCTCGACTGCTCGGCCTTTACGCCCTTGGTCATCAACATGAGGCGGTGCCGGTCCGACAAGTACTGCAGCGTTTCGGGCACCCCTTGCAAAACTTCCATTGGATGCTCCGCAATCGTATGGGTGAATCCCCGGATGGTCTCATGCAGCGCTGGAGTCAGCGGTTCCACAGCGAGGCGCTCGAAGGTTTGCGCCAGAGCGTGCGCAAAGCTGTGCAGGCCGTATCCATGGCTTACGATACACTCCCGTTCTACATCATTCAGGACCTCGCGTACCTCCGCTGGAGAATACTCGTGATGGTTCAGAAACGATATGAAGCTGGCAATCGCGCGCTCAAAATAAATGTTGTTTTCCCAGAGCGTGTCGTCGGCATCAATTAGCAGTGTTTGCGGAATCGTGATATGCCCATCCATCATCGAAAAGAGGGCTACAATTTTCAGTTGGGTTTGACCTTCAACAACCCTTACACCGAGTATAACTGCTGGAATCAGGGGAGGTAATATGGCGGACGCAAACTGGCCACGCGTCGCGGTTGTCGGGGCTGGCGCCGTAGGGTGCTACTTCGGAGGAATGCTCGCTCGTGCGGGCGCTCCTGTGATGCTGATCGGCCGGGCCGCGCACGTGGATGCCATGAAACGCGATGGCCTTTTCCTAGACAGTATGCAGTTCCAGCAACGGGTCGCCGTCTCCGCTTCCACAAGTTTACAGGACGTACACGATGCGCGCCTGGTTCTTTTCTCGGTGAAGACGGTGGACACCGAGAGCACCGCCCGCCTGCTGGCCCCCTGCCTCGCACCCGGCGCGATCGTCGTTTCTCTGCAAAATGGAGTGGACAACGCCGAACGGATTCGCGCTGCCTCTGGGATCAACGCGATTCCAGCGGTGGTTTACGTCGCCGTTGCGATGACTGGCCCCGGACGTGTAAAGCATAATGGCCGCGGCGATCTCATCATTGGCAATCCGCAAACAGTATCGGGTGCTAGCCAGTCGCAACTTGATGAAGTCGCAGGCGTCTTCACTCGGGCCGGCGTTCCCTGCCGAATTTCTCAGAATGTCACGGCTGAGTTGTGGGAAAAACTCATCATGAATTGCGCCTACAATGCCATCTCAGCGCTGCTGCGTTCGAAGTATGGACGCATTGCACAAGACCCAGGAACCATTGAAGTGATAAAGCAAGTGACGAGGGAGGCTGTGGCGGTAGCCGGCGCAGCAGGAGTTCAGTTGTCCGCGGAAAATATAATCGCAGCCGCGCTGAAACTCGGCAGTCAGGCGATGCCAGAGACGCTCTCTTCGACCGCGCGGGACATCGCCCGTGGCAAACCAACGGAAATCGATTCCCTGAACGGTTTTCTAGTCCGCAAGGGCGCAGAACTCGGCGTGCCCACTCCCGTGAACCAAACCCTGCACAGTCTGGTTAAGCTACTGGAACAGTCGGAGACGAATAAACCAAGTCTTCCTGAAGCTGGCTAGCTGCTTCAATGCCAGTGCGAACCTAGTTTCTCAAACAATGCAGCGTAGAGTTGGATGCCGTCCCAAAGGTTTCCCAGGCGAATATTTTCGTTCTCGCTATGCTGATGGTTGTCGAAGTTCGCGATCGGTAAGATCACCGCGTCGGTGCCTAGCTTTTCTTTGAACAGATACATAGGAACGCTCCCACCCAGTGTAGGCAGCATGATGAGAGGCTCGGACAACACAGATTGGAGACTCTCTGACACGGCTTTTCCGGAAGCGGAGTCGAGCGGCGTGCGAGCGGCTGGATATCCAGAGTCCCAGTCGATCTGGATCAGCTTGGGATGGATTTTGCGGGCCTCGATAGATGGGGTTTCATGCACGATGAAGTATCCCAGCCGCGCGAAGTGCCCTTCTACCTGCCGTCGGACCAGATCTGGCGTCTGATTCGGCACAAGGCGGAAATCAATCGAGGCTGTCGCTTGCGTCATGATCGCGTTTGCGGCCCTGTCCCCGACCTCTCCGGCCTGAATCCCTCGAATGTTCAAGGCGGGTTGCATCAGAGTCATCTCGATGCGTTCGCCGTGTCCCTCGGTCCGTCCCAAAGCTAGTTCGCTCCGAAGATCGGAATCGACACTGGGCGCGGCAGCAATCGCGTCTGTTTCCGAAGAAGTAATTTTACGCACTGGGTCGTAGAAACCTTCGATCCTGATTCTCCCCTCTTCATCGCGTAACCCGGCCAGAAGATTTGCCAATTCGGCAGCGGGGTTCGGCGCCCAATTTCCATAATGTCCGCTGTGTAAGCTTCGATTTGGTCCAAACAGCGTAAGGTCGACCCCCTGAACTCCTCGGGCTCCGAAGACAAGTTGCACTCGTCCGCTCTGATGTCGCGGACCGTCACAGATAACCCAAAGGTCGGATGTCAGCTTGCCGCGATATGTTTCGAGTATCTCCCCCAAATGGCCCGACCCCGCTTCTTCCTCCCCTTCAAAGAAAATTTTCAAATTGACTGAGGGCTCAATATGTTGGTCCCGCAACGCGTCGAGGGCAACCAGAAGGTCAATAATGGATGCCTTGTCATCGCTAGCAGAGCGCGCATAAAGGCGCCATTCCTCTGAATTGCGTGGCATCGGACTATGTAATTCATCCAAGGAAACCGGTTTGGCATCGTCTTCCAATTTCCCGTTGAGCAGCACCGGGCTGAAGGGCGGATTTCTCCATTTTTCGGGAGATACCGGTTGCCCGTCATAATGCGCGTAGAAGACCACAGTCTTGCTGGCTCCGGGCACTCTCTTTTCGGCGAAGACCACGGGAAATCCGCCAGGCACATTCAAGAGTTCTCCTCGCAGGCCACGTTTCTCGAGCAAATGGAGGATGGCCTCAGTATTTCTCTCAACATCGTGGTGCCCGGTGGCTGTTCCGGATGCAACATTGGGCAACGCCAGAAAATTTGCAAACTCACGAAGGATATCCACGGCGTGTTTCTGCACGTATGCTGCGACTGCGGGATCTTCAGATGTCGGTCGCGTTTGTGAGTGTGCCGTGGCGGTTGCCAGCATCAGAACCACGAGTGCAAGGCAATTGCGACGGATGTTATTAGACAAATTTCGATCTCCTACTGGGGAATACTCAGCCATGCCTGGACGTTGAAGGCAAGTGTCACTCTAACAAACTCTATCGGCGAATGGACAGGGTGATCGCAGACAATACAATCGCGGCCCGAATTCTTGTATTATTGCGGCTATTCATTGCGCAACCACAGCGGCTGCGTAACAAGCGGTCAGGAACTCGATGCACCAGCATGCAGTGATAAAGGATGATTAGCCAAGTGTTTGGACTTCAGTTCAGGTTTTGTTGTCCGAAATTAACCATCTTTCTCGTCCTCATCGTGGCGTTTGAATGCAGCGCCTTCGCACAGGCTTTGGCCGATTCCAAAGTTGTGAACTGGTTGGAATGTGATGCTTCCTACGTTACGGGGGCCCGATGCGGGACATTCCGCGTCCCCCTGGACTATACTCATCCCGGTTCCGGCACACTCGAACTTTTCTTCGTCGTGCTTCGGGCAAGAACGGGCCCTGCCGCGCCAGACCCCGTCTTCCATATTTCTGGAGGGCCGGGGCAAAGCGCGTCGGAGCTAGCGAAGTCCGTCCCTCGCTTCTTGCAGAGTGTGAATTCCGACCGCGAGGTCGTGTTACTCGATCAGAGGGGGACGGGAAAATCCCACCCTTTGGAGTGCGCACCCACGGTTGCTGGACCAGCACAACTGCAATATCTGCTGGGCGATCTGTTTCCGGTGGACTGGGTGAAAGCTTGCTACCTTCGACTGCAAGTACGCCCTGAGTTCTTTACCACCGAGATCGCCATGCAAGACTTGCACAATCTCAGCATAGCCTTGGGCTACAAGCAATTTGATTTATATGGAACATCCTATGGGACTAGGGCCGTCTTTTCTTACCTTCGACAGTTCCCTGGTGACGGAGTCCGGACTGCGGTTCTGAAATCTCCGGTTCCAATGAACCTGGTGATTGCGCAGGATTTCGCGGCAGATGCACAACGCTCACTTGATCTGTTGTTCACACACTGCGCCGCTGACCCTGCGTGTAATCATGAGTACCCTTTTGTAAAGTCTGAATTTCGCAAGATCCTTGACAACCTTGATCATGAACCCGCAAAAACGAAAGTTCTGAATCCATCTACTTCCACGCCCGAGCAGGTGGCCCTGGACCGTTCGCTAATTGCAACGCTTGTGCGCAGCACCCTCTACCGCCCACAGGCGGCTGCCAAACTTCCACTCATGATCCATCGTGCGTATCTTGGGGATTGGGGGCCTTTCGCCGAACAGGCGGTTGCGGTCCGTTCTGACATTGAAGGAGACGCCGCTGGGCTATATTTATCCATCGTCTGTTCTGAAGATTTTCCGTTTATTGATGACAAACAGGCGAAAGCCAGATCCCAAGGAACATTTCTGAGAATGTACTGGTATCTGCAACTAAGACAAGGTTGCCGGCTTTGGCATGCGAAGCCAGTGAAAAAGTCGTTCAGAGACCCAGTAAATTCCAGTGTCCCGGTTCTGCTGATCACTGGCTCCATGGATCCAACTACTCCGCCACCGTATACCAATGCCGCGATGAAATATCTGACGCACGCACTCCACTTGAACTTTGAGAACGGTTCCCATGCTTTTAATTCGGGTGATTGTGAACTCGCGATCATCAAGGAATTTGTTGAGAAAGGTAGTGGCAAGGAAATCGACACGTCTTGCGCGTCTAAGGTAGAGTTCCCTGAATTTGCCCGGAATTGAATTCTCCCGGTCTTATCAAAAAAAACAAGCCTCAAGTACCTGGCTAACGGGGGCCCGTCATTGCCAGTTATTTGGACTGTGTTTAGCACATCCTACGCGGCGAAATCCACCTGAGATTCCTGGGGGATGATTCCTGCCTTATGGCCCATATCGAGCAGGCGGCGCACCGCTTCTCTTCCATCGGGGCCGTAATCAAGCGTGCGCTCGTTCACGTACATTCCGACGAACTTGTCGGCGAGTTGGGAGTCGAGATCGCGGGCGAACTGCATGGCGTAGGCCAGAGCTTCGTCACGGTGATCCAGGGCGTATTGAATGCTGTCACGCAAAGCCGAGGCCACGCTCGACATGAGGACAGGGCCCAGACTGCGTCGGATCGCGTTCCCTCCCAGCGGAAGAGGCAAGCCAGTTACCCTCTGCCACCATTTCCCCAGATCCACGATGCGGTGCAGCCCGGACTTATCGTAGGTCAATTGTCCCTCATGAATGATGAGCCCAGCTTCGTGCTTGCCTTCCAGCACTTGCGGAATGATTTGATCAAAAGGCACAACCTCAGTTTCAATTCCGGGAGCAAACAGTTGGAGCACCAGATAAGCAGTGGTCAGCTTTCCGGGGACGGCAATGCGCTTGCGCTTGATGTCTGCCTGCGTATAAGCGCGTGGGGCCACGATCATGGGACCATAGCCATCGCCCACACTGCCGCCGCTGGGCAGCAATGCATAATGGTCCTGAATGTAGGGATATGCGTGAAAGGAAATCGCGGTGACGTCGTACACGCCTTCCATTGCTTTGCGGTTCAGGGTCTCAATGTCGCAAAGCGTGTGAGTGAAGCGCAGGCCGGGCACGCGTACCTTATTTGTGGCCAGCCCGTAAAACATGAAGGCATCGTCGGAATCCGGGCTGTGGGCAATGGTGATCTCGCGAACCTCAGCCGGGCCGTTGCGCTTGAGCAATTTGCCGGCTTCGATGGGAGTAGGCGTCTTTTCAGAGAGGGCCGGGATGGAAGTCATGGTTGGGCCTTGTGAAAGCGCTGCCAGCTGCTGGCAATCGCGGCGGCGGACATTATCTTAATGACTTCGGCGAAAATGAACCAGTAGAGGCCAAAGCGGACGGCTTGCGCGAACGAATGAGTAAGTATGGCAAGCCAGGAGAGGCCCCCCGCAAACAAATAGACTTCTGCGACTAGGCTGGCGCCAGCAGCTCGCGCGAAACTTCTCTTGCCGCTTTCGTAGATCCAGCCAGCAATGCCAGCCACGAAAGGATAGGCAAGCAGGAATCCTCCGGTCGGCCCCAATAACTGTGCCACTCCGCCAGGCCCTGCCGGGTTAAATACGGGCATGCCCGCCAGCCCCTCCGCCAAATAAACGACGAGCGCCAGAAAGGCACGACGGCTCCCCAGCGAGAGCCCCACCAGCAGCACACCGAAATTCTGCATAGTTAAGGGCACGGGAGTAAAGGGTAAAGGCAGGGTAAAACGCGCGCACAGGGCCACAAACAGGCTGGCTCCGATCACAATTGCAGTCTGCGCGACGCCTTCCAGCAGGCGATCTTCGACGCCCAGAACTTGAGTCTCGGAATTCTCCATGGTTTGCATTCCCCCGGATCCGGTTCTGCCCAGTTTACGGGTTGTCCGCTTCCCGTTCGCTACCACTTCTCTTCAGCACAGACGAAGTCTGCATGTGACGGCGTACACGCATATAGGCTGCTATACCCGCCCACAGCACGGCTCCGCCGCTGCAGGCGAGAATCAGGAACAACCACATCATCCGCACAGTGTCTTAGGATACCAAAACTTAGCAGCCATGGGTGGGGAATACGATGGCTGTAGAATGACCGCCGTTAGCGCGCTATAACCGATCAACCGAAAGTAGAACCTTAATCAGCCCTACTTGCCTGCCATGACCCGCTCCACCTCCTCCGCGGTGTGGGGCAGCGCTTCAGTCAGCTCGACCAACTTGCCGCTGACGTCCACATAGTACATATCCTCAATTCGCACGCCCAGTTTTTCCTCTGGAATGTAAATACCAGGTTCGATGGTGAAGACCATTCCCGGAGCGAGCGGAGCTTCATAATCTCCGGGATCGTGGACATCAAGGCCGACGAAGTGGCCCAGGCCATGGATGAAGTACTTGCCCAAAGGTCCACCGTGCAGGTCCTTGCCATGGGTGTTGATGTAATCGAATGCGACGTTGTGTATGGAGTTGGGCTGGTCCCGCCGGAGGTGGGACTTTCCCGATTGAAACGCAGCTATGGCTGCGCGCTGCGCTCCCAGGACAATGCCATAAATCTCCCGCTGACGGGTGGTGAATTTTCCGGTCGCGGGAAGTGTCCGGGTAATGTCAGCCGCGTAGAGTGAATATTCACCGGCTGCATCGATGACTACGACGTCTCCGGACTGAATCAGTCCCGAATTGTCGGAATAGTGCAGGACGGTGGAGTTAAAGCCTGAGCCCACAATTGGAGCGTAAGCGGGTCGTTCACAATCGCGTCGCCCCCACTCGTACTGCATCAACGCGGAAATTTCGCGTTCGCTCATTCCCGGTTTAAGGGCGTGCATGGCCGCCAAATGGGCCGGGATTGAAGCATTGACCGCTTTGCGGATGCGATCCATTTCCCCCACATCCTTATAAGTGCGCAGCGAGGCCAGCAAGGGACGAACATCCTGAAAGGAGACAGTCAAAGGAAATGCATTGGCTCGGCGTAGCCACTCCAGCGATGTCTGGGAGTTCGATATCTCGCCAGCACCGGGAACATCGGTATAAATAATGGCCCTGGGCTGGGGCAGAAGACGGACAAGTTCCTCGCGCATGCTATCGAGTACTTCGACGCGGTCAAACCCGGTGATGCGGGGGGCCTCAGGATTCTCCGGACCGAGCTTGGGCCCCGTCCATCTTTCTTGAACGTAATTGTGCGCGGGCAGGAAAAGAACCTCCGTGTAAGCCTGCGCCGGGTTTTTGCCGTTGGCCTCGACTGCAGGTGATATCAGAAGAGCTGCGCCGGGTTCGATCCAACCCGAGAGGTAAAAGAAATCGCTATCTGGATGATATCCATAAATAGCGTTCGGGCCTCCAGCTTCTGGGGGCGCAAACAGCAGGATTGCACCTCCGTTGGTTTTGCCAGCGAGGGCTTGCCGCCGGGCATGATAGTCAGCATTCGGCTGGCGATCCAGAGCCAAGCCAAGATGGGTCAGAAACAAGATTTCGAAAAAAACAGCAAAGACGGCGACCTTGCGCATTGAGGTTCCTCGACAGTAAATTGACTTCAAACACCAACCGGAAAGGGTTTGGTATGGGTCTCGGCGCTCAGCGAGATGCCCGTGAAACGTCCCTGTAACAGAGACATCAATCCGGTGTACCAGTAGCCCAGCACGAACAAAACCAGGAATGGAACGGTGATGTAGTTCTCGTTGTCCACGGCGTAATAAACAGTCATGGCGAAATAGCAGCCAATCAGCAGTTCCACCCAAGGGACCCAGCCCAGACGACGGCGGTAATTGCCAGTATGTATCTTATCCTTCTTCGACTCGACTCGATATTTCGGCGTGCGTGCGAACGCACTTTGTTTACCCAGTAGGGCCTCTAGCACGGCCCGCGTGTTGGTGACGGTGAGGCCAATGCCCAGCGCCATCAGAAATGGGAGGTATATAAACGCGCGAAACCACTTCCCCGGAAACAGCTCCCTCTGCGAAACCAGATAAAAACTTGAAATGGAAAACGTCGAAGCCATGAATAAGGGCAGATCAATGTACAGCATCTGAAACCAGCCCTGGTAAAAACGAATGATCATCGCAGGCAGCAGCAACACTGAAAGCACGATCATCAGCGGATAGCTCAGATTGGATGTGAGGTGATACCAGGCTTCTAGTTTCACATGGAAGCGTTGGTCGCTTTTCAGCACCTGAGGCAATATCTTCTTGCTGGTCTGGATCAGCCCCTTGGCCCAGCGCGCCTGCTGGGTCTTGAAGGCGGTCATCTCGACTGGCAGTTCAGCGGGACATTCCACATCCTGCCGGTAAACGAACTTCCAGCCTTTGAGCTGGGCCCTGTAGGAAAGATCGGTGTCCTCGGTCAGGGTATCGTGCTGCCAGCCGCCGGCGTCTTCGATGGCGCTCCGCCGCCACATTCCTGCGGTCCCGTTGAAGTTGAAAAAGACGTTGCTTCGAGCCCTGCCTGAGTGCTCTAGTACGAAATGCCCGTCCAGCAAAATAGCTTCAACCTCGGTTAGAAACGAATAATTGCGATTGATGTGGGTCCATCGGGTTTGTACCATTCCGACTTTCGGGTCTGTGAAGTGGTGAATTATGCGAAGCAAAAAATCTCCCGGCGGGACGAAATCAGCGTCAAAGATGACTACAAACTCGCCTTTTGCCGTCTTCAGACCTTCCGCCAATGCGCCCGCCTTGAATCCCTCGCGGTTGGAACGATGTTGGTAGCTGATCGGGAATCCTTTAGCGGCGTAGTAGTTGACCAGCCCCCGCGCCACGGCTACGGTTTCATCGGTCGAGTCGTCGAGCACCTGCACATCCAGTCTATCCAAAGGATAGTTCAGATGGGAAATGGCTTCCAGTAGGCGTTCTACCACAAACTGCTCATTGAAAATAGGAAGCTGGACCGTGGTCCGCGGCAGCTCTGAAAAACGCGCAAGCGGCTCCGTAGTGCGATTCTTTTTGTTCTTATAGTAGAGATAGACCAACACATAGCGGTGTGCACCATAAGACGCCAGCAACACTAGCACAATGAAATAAGGAATCAGTAGTGCCGTGTCAAAACCGTTGGGGTGGTACAAGCCCTGGAAAGTCTTGTCCAGAAAATGCTGCCGGATGTACTGCCCGATGCCTTTCGGGGCGGTCGCCGAAGCCAGAAGCTGGAAGAAAAATGTCATGCCATTCAGGATGGGACCTTCCATCACCCGCAACGAGTCGGGCCAAACCCTTTATTGTACCCGAACGAAAAATCCTGTCTCAGGCCGGCAACTGCAGCCGGGTCGCAATTAGGAAATCGAGCTTTCGAGTGCATGCCTCCGCCCTGGTATACAATAATCGAGTCAAAGCCCCCAGGGGCATAGACTCGGGGGGATTTCAACTCTAAGGAGAAGAATATGAAACTCAGATTTGTGGCCCTTTTGTTGGTGTTGTTGACGGCAACGCTGTGCTCGGTGAGTTCGGCGGGACCAATTTCACGGTATTGCCAGCTTCACCCGCATGCTTCGTTATGCCAACTTTAATTGGACGTAACCCTGTGAATGAAACGGCCCCAAGGTTTGGGCCGTTTCATTTTTGTAACTTAATTCAGAAAATATGTCCGGTACAGCGTATCTCTCTGCGCTGGCTTGAACCCGGCGTCGCGGATGATTCGGCGCAACTCTTCTTCCGTCGTACAGTTAGTCACACCCGCAGCGCGCACGACGTTTTCTTCTAACATGACCGAGCCTACGTCGTTGCCGCCGAACTGCAGTCCGAGCTGGCAGACTTTCAAGCCTTGCGTCACCCAACTGGATTGTACGTTGAGGAAATTCGACAGATAGAGCCGCGAGATTGCCAGCACTTTTAGGTACTCGACCGCAGTGGCTTCGTCCCAGTGACGGCCACCTAAGGCAGTATGCTGCGGCTGAAAGCTCCATGGGATGAATGCTGTGAAGCCACCGGTTTCTTCCTGCAACTCGTAGAGCCGCTGAAAATGATTGGCCCGGTTCTCGTAGTTTTCGCCCACACCGAACATCATGGTGGCTGTGGTACGCATGCCCAGTTTGTGGGCTGTCCGATGTACGTTGAGCCAATCTTCCGTCAGGCATTTCAGCCGCGCGATCTTGTAGCGGACTTCATCATCGAGAATTTCCGCACCGCCGCCTGGAATGGAGTCCAAGCCCGCATCCCGGAGCCGCGCAATGGTGTCGCGGATGTTCAACTCGCTATACTCCGCAATCGCAATGATCTCTGAAGCCGAGTAGCAGTGCAGGTGGATTTTGGGGAAACGCCGCTTGATGCCGCTGAGCATCTGCTCGTGCCAGCCAATTTTGAGGTCAGGATGCAGCCCGCCTTGCATCAACACTCCAGTGCCGCCCAGTTCGACAGTCTCGCGAATCTTGTTGTAGATGGTCTCGAAGTCCAGGATGTATCCCTCTTTGGCCGCGGGCCCCTTCAGGGGACGATAGAACGCACAGAACGTGCAGTACTCGGTGCAAAAGTTGGTGTAATTGATATTGCGATCAATGATGTAAGTGACTACACCCTCGTGATGAAGCCTGCGGCGAACCGCATTGGCCTCCATACCAATGCCGATCAGGTCATCGGAATGAAACAAGTCGAGAGCTTGGGCTTTAGTCAGGGTCATAGGCGATCAACAGCAGCTATGATTCTAATGGAGCAGCGGCTCTCGCTCCAAATGACCTGAACCTACCTGGAGCGAAGATACTGGACCAGAGAAAGGACGCCTCCCACCACTGCCAACCCAATCAGGATCCCCACCGTCCATTTGTCGTACCGGGAAAAGAATCGCAGGATGTGGCTGCCATAGAGCGCTCCGAGGTAGGCAGCGACCGCATAGCGAATCCCGCGACCGAGCACCAGGGCCCCCAGAAACTTCATTCGAGAGTACTGCATTGCCCCAGATGCCAGCAGGAAAGGCACAAAAGGAAAAGGCGGAGGCAAGATCGCTGGAACCGCGATCGCTCCGAATCCCCATCGAGCGAATTCCTTATAAACTTTCGCTGCTTTCCGTTTCGAGAGCTTGCGCTCCATCGCTTCCTTGCCGCCTTTTCGGGCCAAGCTGTACGTGATATAGCCCCCGATCACGGCCCCAATCGTTGCCATCAGCGCGTAGTAGGGCCACGGTTCGCGATGCCGGGCAGCCAGCCAGATGGTCAGAACGTCCATGCTGCCGGTAAGTGGGATGACGGAGTTGTCCGCCACTCCCAGCAGGACCAAACCCCATCCGCCCAGCCGGCGCAGTCGCACCCAGGTGGAGATCGCAAGCAAAGTCTGGAGATGTGGAAGCATTCGAATGACAAAGATAGTCTGCCATGCAGAATCGCAAAGCAGGAAATGTAGGACTAGATCATCGCTGCTGTCGCCAAATTCAGAAAGTTCAGCGGTGGTGCAGCCGAGAGCGCTCCGAATTCACCAGCCAATTGATAGAAAAGCTGCAAGCCTTCCAGGCAGGCAGGATCAAGGTAGTAGTAAATGTTCTGGGTTAGATAGTTCGTTACTTCACTTTCGTCCAGGCCCAGGCGCGAAGCCCATTCGCCTACAATCCGATCAATGCTCTCTGGCAGCAATCCATGGTCGCGTGATTCCTGAAAGACTGCTGCAAGATCCAAATCGCGAGATGCATCCTGCAACGCTGCCCGTCGCACCGCCCAGAAGGCGAAGACAAATGGCTTCCCAGTCAATCGAATCCATTCTTCCGCCAAATCGTAGGTGATGTATCGTGAGCGATTAATTTTCAGCGCTGGGTCGCCAATGACCAACCCCGCATCACACTGTTTCAGCATCTGCTCTTCGTCCGGCGCCATGGCTACAAACTTCCTCGTGCCGCCCCACCATTTCGCAAACAGAACTTTAGTCAGCGCGACCGAAGTCATTGACGAGGTATCCAGCGCGACGCTCTCGATCTTTTCCAGTGGCACTTTACTGACTAGCAGAATTGAGCGCACCGCCCGTCGCGAAGCGATGGCAACTCCTGGCAGGATGGCAAGATCAGGAATGCCGGTATAGGCCGCAGCCGGAATGATCCCGATGTCGGCTGACCCTGCCCGCAGATGAGCCGCGCACTGCGAGGGCAGAGTGTAGGAAATATCGAACTCCGCGCCCGCCTGCCCGTGCTCGAAATCCCACATCAGTGGTGCAGTATTAAGGTAGGAAATTGCGGAAATTCGCAGCTTTTTCATGGTTAGAATCTCCGATTTTTAGCAAACCAATGTTCATCTTACCTTGACACTGCTCCCCCAGCATGTATAGATGCGATGAAAGGCTTCATGGAGGGTCAAGTGGCGGAAGCAGCAGTCCCAGTTTTGAAAGCCAGCGAATCGTCGCTGCAGTGGCTGGCCTTGGCCCTTACTCCTGGCCTGGGCCCTACCAAAGCTCGCCGAGTGCTCGAGTTTTTTGGCGGCATTCAAGGTGTCTTCCGGGCTTCTCTTACAGAATTGGAAGCAGCTGGAATCCGGGCGGTGTCGGCGCAGTCGCTCGGCACCGGGCAGTCCATGGAACTGGCACAAGACGAATGGGCCCGCGCTGCAGCCGTGGGAGTCACGCTCGTAGCCCTCGACGATCCCGCCTACCCGGTCCAGTTGAAGCAGATCTACGATCCACCACTCCTCCTTTATGTACGCGGTAACGCCGAGGCAATCTCACAACCCGGAATCGCCGTGGTCGGGACACGGCACCCCACACCCTATGGCACCGGCATGTCCGAACGCCTTTCGTGCGACCTGGCAACTCGTGGTCTGGTGATTTTCAGCGGCATGGCGAGAGGCGTGGACACAGCCGCGCACCGCGGCGCGATTGCAGGCAAGGGCAAGACAGTTGCTGTCTGGGGCACTGGCGTCGATGTGGTATATCCCAAGGAGAACGCGCGGCTGGTGGAACAGATTCTTGCTCTGGGCGGCGCTATCATCTCTGAATTTCCTATGGGCACGTTCCCCGCGCCGCAAAACTTCCCTATTCGCAACCGCATCATTAGCGGAATCTCACTAGGCGTTCTCGTCGTTGAGGCCGCCGAATATAGCGGCACCCGCATTACCGCACGCTGCGCACTGGAGCAAAATCGCGAGGTCTTCGCGGTGCCAGGTAATGTCACCAACAAGGGCTCGTGGACCCCGAACACGCTGATTAAGCAGGGTGCCAAACTGGTCGCCACCTGGGAAGATATTTGGGAGGAACTCCCGGCAGAAGTACAACTTGCGCTCAAACCCGATCTTGGTGATGAATCGCCGGAAGGGCAAACCGCATCTCTATTCGGGGAAAGTGAGCTATCGCCCCACGAGAAGAAGATTTTTGCCCTGCTCAAAGCCGACGAGTCCACGCACATTGATGAAATCATCGAACGTCTGGAGCCGGCGCTGTCGTCGTCCGAAGTCTTTGCCGCCCTTTTTGAACTGGAGTTGGCCGGGAAGGTGAAGCAACTGCCGGGCAAGAATTTTGTCAAAAGCTTTTAGCTGTTGGCTTTCAGCTCTTAGCTTGGATCTTGGGTCACGTTCGTAGTTGGAGGTGAGAATGAGAAATTACAAAGATCTGTATGTTTGGGAGAAGGCTCACACTCTGACGCTCGCCGTGTATAAGGACACCCAACACTTTCCGTCTGAGGAACGATTTGGATTGACGAGTCAGATTCGCCGTTCCTGTCCGTCTATCCCGGCGAATCTCGCAGAAGGTTGTGGCCGGAGGTCGGATGGAGAGATGGCTCGGTTCGTTCAGATAGCAATAGGTCAGGTGCTGAGCTCTCTTATCGCTGATTGCTGTCAAGGGATTTAGGCCTGCTGAAACCCACGGAGTACGCCCTACTAGACTCAGGATTGAGTGGAGTCATGCGCATGTTGTCTTCGCTATCGCAGAAACTGAGAAACGCTCGGGCAGCATAGGTTTCACGCCAAAAGCTAATAGCCAAGAGCCAAGAGCAGCAAGCTAGAAACTTGTTGCCAACTTGCCATTCGTGCTAGCTTCAAAACGAAATCAATAAGAGGACCCATTGGCCAAAGGTTTAGTGATTGTCGAGTCACCCGCAAAGGCGAAGACTATCCAGAAGTATCTGGGCAAGGGATTCACCGTCGAAGCTTCGCTCGGCCATGTGAAGGATCTGCCCAAGAGCACCCTCGGTGTGGATGTCGAAAACGATTTCGACACAGAATATATCGTCATCCCAGGCAAGGAAAAAGTCGTCGCCAAACTGAAGAAGCTCGCCCAGGGCATGGATACCATCTACCTTGCTCCTGACCCGGACCGCGAAGGCGAGGCCATCGCCGCTCATCTGGCGGAAGAGTTGGGAAACGACTCCAAAAGCAAAAACAAAAAGAAGAAAAAGAAGGACGGCGAGACGCAGCGCATCCGCCGGGTCACCTTCAACGAGATCACGCAGCGCGCCGTCCGCGAGGCCTTCGAGCACCCTCGCGACATTGACCAAAACTTGGTGGACGCGCAGCAGGCCCGACGTGTCCTCGACCGTCTCGTCGGCTATCAAGTCTCGCCCCTGTTGTGGGACAAGGTCCGGCGAGGCCTCTCCGCCGGCCGGGTGCAGACCGTGGCCCTCCGCCTCATCGTGGAGCGCGAACGTGAAATTAAGGCTTTCGAGAAGAAAGAGTATTGGACGATTGACGCCCATCTCTCCGGCCCGAAACCACCAGCCTTCGACGCGCGCTTTGTAGGCAAGGGCGAGGAGAAAGTCGAAGTAACCAATGGCGAGGATGCGGAGAAGATCCGTGTAGCGCTGGAAAAAGCTGACTGGCTGGTCCGCTCTGTTGATCGCAAAGAGCGCCGCCGCAATGCGACTCCGCCATTCACCACCAGCAAACTGCAACAGGATTCCTCACGCAAGCTCCGCTTCAGCGTGAAGCGCACCATGATGATTGCCCAGCGCCTTTATGAAGGCGTGGAACTGGGCGAGGAAGGGCTGGTCGGCCTCATTACTTATATGCGTACCGACTCGGTCCGCGTCTCCAATGAAGCATTGACCGAAGTACGGGAATACATCACCTCCCAGTTTGGCGTTCCCTATCTGCCGGAAGCGCCCAACGCCTACAAAGAGAAGAAGGCCGCACAGGCCGCTCATGAAGCCATTCGACCGACTTCGGTAATGCGGCATCCTGACCAGATCAAGCAATATCTGAAAGAAGACGAGTTCAAAGTCTACAAACTGATCTGGCAGCGCTTCGTTGCCTCGCAAATGATGCCCGCAGTGTTTGACCAGACCACGGTGGACATTGACGCCAAGTCCGGCTCTGAGACTTTCTGGTTCCGCGTCACCGGATCTGTAATGAAGTTCGACGGCTTCCTCAAAATTTACGAGGAGTCGAAAGAAGGCAAGGATGAAGAGGACGAGGAACTCAAGCACAAGCTGCCCGCGCTTGAGCCTGGTCAATCGTTGACCCTCAAGGAACTGAAGCCCGAACAACACTTCACCGAGCCTCCCCCACGCTACAACGAAGCTTCGTTGGTGAAGGAACTGGAAGAACGTGGCATCGGACGCCCATCCACCTACTCGGCTATTCTCAGCACAATACAAGAACGGCAGTACGTGCAGAAGCTGGGTGGGAAGTTCACACCCACAGAAATTGGACTGGTCGTGACCGATCTGTTGGTAGAAAATTTCGCCGACATCTTCGATGTGCAGTATACGGCGCGCCTGGAAGAATCATTGGACGAGATTGAAGAAGGCAAAGAGAAATGGACCGACGCCCTCGCCGACTTCTACAAGAAATTCGCCAAAGACCTCCGTTATGCCGAAAAGCATATGGAGAATGTCAAGCGAATGGAAAAGCCCACCGACGAGAAATGCGAGCGCTGTGGCTCGCCGCTGGTCATCAAGTGGGGCAAGCATGGCTCGTTCTACGCCTGCAGTTCTTACGACAAAGAGAATCCGGACAGTTGCACTTTCACCAAAGAGAACCCCATTAATTTGCCGGACCTGGATTCAGCCGACATACAAGAGACTACCCAGGAGGAATATTGTGAAAACTGTGGCCGGGTGATGGTGCTCAAGCGCGGACGCTTCGGCCAGTTCATGGCGTGTACTGGATACCCCGATTGCAAAACCACACGCCGTCTCGATCAGGGGAAAAAAGTTCCAGACATTCCGCTCGATGAGGTCTGCCCCAAGTGTGGGCGCAATATGATGATCCGCCACGGTCGCTATGGCGAGTTCACCACATGCAGCGGTTATCCAGAATGCAAATATGTGAAGCAAAACTTCATTGGGGTGAAGTGCCCGCTCTGCAAAGAAGGCGATCTTGTCGAGAAACGCGCACGTAAGGGAAATACTTTTTACGGCTGCGGCAACTATCCCACGTGCAAGTTCACTTCGGCGCACAAACCCATTCCGGAAAAGTGTCCCACCTGCAGCAATGAATATCTGGTGGAGAAGTTCCTGAAGTCAGGTCCGGTCATTGCTTGCCCGAACAAAGAATGTGAATATGAGCGAGCCATACCCGCCGAGGTCACGATTGTCGAATAAATAGTTGAGCAATTGATGAATCTGGTCGGCCTGTTTCCCCGCTGTCAATGCTGTCAATTAAAGATGCACCGTTTCACGGATTTCTGCATCTCCTGCAGTGAGGGACGATACCCGGTTCCCGTCACACAATTTCAAAATCCTCTGGAGGTTTTTCATGGCTAAAAAGCCTACTGCCGCGGACGCTGAGCTGATCCTTAAACTTTATGACCTGCGCCGCGAAGCCGAAATGCGCAAAGCACGCAACTGGTGGCTGGTACAGTTCTGGCCCGATAGCGCCGACGACATCATGAAGATCGGCATGAACTTGGGCACACCGGAAAACAATTGGCTGCGCCAGGTATCCGGATACTGGAACATGGCCGCTTCTCTGGTCGTGCACGGCACCTTGAATGCCGACCTGTTTCTGGAGCCCAGCTTCTCCGGAGAGATGTTTTTTATCTTCGCTAAAATCCGCCCTTATCTGAAGGAACTGCGCACAAAGATGAACAACCCCCACATGTACGCCGCCGTCGAGAAAGTGATCACCAGCACGAAGCAGTCCCGTGACTTTCTCAAGTACATGGAAGGAAACATCGCTAACCGCCGCAAAGCGATGGCCGAAGCAAAGGGCGCCAAAGCCTGATCCGGATTTAGCAATTGGGCAATCGGGTAATTTGAGAAAAATTGCCCGATTACCAATTGCTAAATTCCTAAATTCTCATAAACAATGTCTCAGCATCGGGGCAGCATCAGATGGCTCGGGCTGCGCTCCGTCTAACCGCGCGTTCGAGGGTTTGATCCAGCGCGGCTTTTGCCTTTTCGTATTCCTGCTGTGAGATGTGGCCCTGCTTGTGTTCCACTTCAAGATGGAAGATTTCTTCTTTCAGGGCTTCCAGCAGCAGGCTACCTGCGGGCCTGGGTTTAGAGGCAAACGGGGATTCGGACACTTCAATGCCAGATGAACCGTAGTCCGGCACGGCCTTCTTCTGTTGGACGATGTAGATTGCCCCGCCCGCCAGCACTAGGGCAAAGCCCCCCAGAATGTACCAACGATATTTCTCCAGCGGGTCGGGAGCGTCAATGGGCGGTCCCAGCCCTCCGCCGGGACGCGAGTCGCGGCCCGCAGCCGCGCCGCTGGTCTGGGCTCCACTTACCGGACTTGGAGTCCCCTGGCTGTCGTCTCCGGGCTCAGCCAGTAACCCGGTCCCGGAAATTTTGAAGCCCAACGGGTCTCCGGCCATGGTATTGGAAGCTACCTGGACCACGGCGTCCCCCTGTCGCGGGTCATTCATGGCTTGAAAATTTGTGCCGGTCGCGGCGGTGAACTGAATGCTTTTGGGCAGCACCACTACGAAATGCCGTGCGCCGTAAAGCGGTTTGGGGTTGAAGCTGGCTTCACCGCTGTAGGGCAGATGATAGCTCACCTGGAACTGAGTTTCGCCGGGGCGCAGGGGAAACACAAAAGCGTAGCGGTCTTTCTCTTTTTGCGGCACGGGGGCAGAATTGATTGGTTGCCCTCCGGCGGTCATGGCCATGGACTGATCAACCTGTGCGCCTTCAGGCAAATAGAACTCGAAATTCTGATCGTTCATCTGGGTACGCGGCGGGTCGGAGGCGTTATTCACCGCGAACAGGCAGATGCCTTGCAGCTCGCTCCCCTGGGCCTGAAAACGCCGCACATCGGCGGTTACGGTGATGCCCTCGAGCTTTTTCGATACGTCGTAAACCTCGACCTCAACAGAAGCCGTTCCCGGAGGTGCCATGCGATGGTAGGTCACACCCTGGTGAATAACGCGAACCAGATGAGGCTTGGTGGCATCGTCGAGTTTAAGCGTGAAGTTTCCCTTAGCGTCGGTCTGGGTGCGTCCAGCTTCTTCCATCCCTTGGCCCAGACTGAGCAGGACAACGTCGTCGCCCCCATCTGGTTTGTTCGTGGTGCTGTTCTTGACGTTGCCTATGAGGTCTTGGGCAGAAGCCGCGAGAAAGAGCGTGCATAGCAACAACAATTCAACTACCCACTTTTTGCAAAGAACGCGGGAAATGAGGCCCACGCTGCACGGCAGCATTTCTTGGTGAAAAAGCTTCAAACTCGCGCTCCCTTTTTTCCGTGGACTGACGAAAAGGCTGCCGATTCCTCCAGACGCGCAATCTCCGCCAGCACGGCCGCGGCTTCTTCTTCCAAAGAGGTTTTCATGGATTGGTAGTCGGAAGGCGGAAACTTGCCGGCCTTGAATTCGAAGTTCAGATCGCGGAGATTTTCATAAATCGCTTCCTTGCGCTCGCGTAAGTATGCCGCTCGGGTCTTTTCCGGCCCCAGATACAGCTTTCCGGGGAGATAAAAAACATAAGCGAGCACGCAGATCGTGATGAAGATGCAGGACAGGACTTCGATGCTCACGCTTCGGTGTCCTTTCTGGCTTGATCGCGGAAGTAGTCGAGTTCCGGTTCCTGGATGGGCGCAACCGCGCCAGTGGGAAGCACCAGCGGAC
>Ga0207138_1016_pt1 | contig 33542 bp, 35 predicted proteins | sample Alteio_BWMinHeat_6_FD_153589 | JGI IMG/M metagenome (GOLD analysis project Ga0207138, IMG submission 153589) | Enriched cells from forest soil in Barre Woods Harvard Forest LTER site, Petersham, Massachusetts, United States -... | ecosystem: Environmental > Terrestrial > Soil > Temperate forest >...
CCATGTCGTATTCGTGGAGTACCTCTTCATTCACCAATCTTCCCTCTTCCGCCATAGCGTCGCGAATGCTTTCGCGGATTTCGAGGACAAAGCGCTTGGACGTAGGCGGCATCACGATCCAACCGCTACCGCAAAGCATAGCCACGTGGTCGACACTCACCACCTTGGCGAAAAAGAGATCTCCTGTCTGAGCGGACAAGGAACCTGACTTTTCGATCACCTTGACTTCTGTTCCCAGAAGCACGTCTTTGAGCACAAGACCCTGCCCCGGTATTACTTCCATAACTTCGTGAAAGCTAAATGGGGACTCGATAGATGCCTCGAGAAAGCGCCGCTCAAGGTCAGGGAGACCGCGGCCGTAGGCCATCAAGTAATCTTTGGCGATGGTTCGATTCCGGGGCGCGATGAGCGGCTGATCGGAGTCTTCGTCCCGGTACCAGTTGTAAAGATAGAAGGGGCCGAAAAGCTGATTCTTGGCGGAATCAGCACCGAACTCTTCTCGCTCTTCGTTCCAGAGCCAAAACTCCTCCCATGCCTCCTCGAGAGAATCGCCCCCGAACTCGTTTTGCCCATGGGCTGACAGGCGATGAACCAGCTCATCATTAATGGACCGGAGCCGGCGCCAGAGGAGGTCGATGTGGGTTCTTGCTTTAACAGGCAGCATTTTTTGAATTTCTTTCCACTCCCGCAGGAGCAAGGTTCATTGCGATTTGGCTGCACGAGTCCGCCTTTCGAGTAATGCACCTTTTATCTCGAAAACCCAGCACCTAGGAAATATGCGGCGCGTTGAGAGTGGATGATTAGCGGCAGGTCACCAACCACGTCAATTCGCCTTCCCTAAAGTCATAGCCAAGGGCTAGCCGGCAGCCTTTTTACGCGAGCGAGTTTGCCGAACCCTTGCAGCAATTTCAGATGCGACTTGGGTGACAAGATTTTTTTCGACAAGCCGGCCTGTTGCATACTTGTGAAGCACACTACTCATTAAAGTCTGGTAGCCAAGCCCTTCTTCATCTGCTCTTTGGCGAATAAGCGCAACGTCTTGCCGATTCAATCGAATATTAACTCGCGACTCACGCTTTCGGTTAAAAACTTCGGTTCGAGCCGCGCGTATAACCTCATCTTTTAGTTCACTGGAAGCATCGGCCCACTGGTCACTATCGAGTGATTTTTCAATTTCTTTTTCTTCTTTGGTAAGCTTGAATTTCTTTTTCATATTTTTTTGCCTCCGTAACGCTGATTGAGTTTACGCGAATAATAGGCAGTCCATAGCATAATCACGGTCGGCTGAATCGTCGCTGGGACACCAACAACATAGCCTTCAACCATGACGGCGATCACGATTTGTTCGGGGTGGGCACGGTTAACCGCGATTCCCTTAAATCCACCGGTCGCAATTGCTTCCTCTATCTGTTCAAACGAAAGCCCACGCTCTAGCTTTAACCAGGCGTTCTTTTCGGGTTTCCAGGCAAGTCGCCGCATTTCTAATTGTGTGCCCATTAGGCACCTTTTGTCAATCTCAGTCTAATGCTCGTAAGCGAATCAGGGGCCCAGCAAAGCTCGAAAACATGGTGCCTAGTTCCGCGCCGGATAGAATACAAAAAAATCGGAACTGCCTTCAAAAAGGTTCAGTTCCGATGATCTCTTCTGCTTCAGGAGGTAGGGTTTCTAATCTAAAGACACGGGCAAGGCTAGCGTTGGATCTGAGTGTTCAGAAAGGCCAAGCGCGCACAAAATCCACTTCCATTGCCTGAGGAAGTTTCGTTAGGTCCGTTGGCTCGCCATCGTCGGAAGCAAGAGCATTATTCATGACAAGACGGAGTGGTTGATTGATGGCTACGGGAACGACCCCAATAACTTTGTTATCTAGCAAAAATTCGCATCGATTTGGATACCAGTTAAGCCCATAGACATGCCATTGCCTGACATCGATCGAAAGCCGATTATACAAAAGGTAGCCCTGGGGCTCGCTAGAGTAATTGGGCTTGCCCACTAACAATCCGGTTTTGTTTCCTATCCCGACGGGTTGTTGCGCTGGCCAAACGTGCGATGCAAATCCGAAGCTGTTGCTACCTCTCGATTCAAATACACGCTAGACCGAAACTCGCACTCATTGGGCCCTTTGATGCTTCGGCACACCAGGAAAAAGACCGGGGGAACACGGGGAATTTTGGCTTGCCTGGGCTCCACCGCGGCTGGATAATCCTCTCATGCGAATCCTTTGTATGTTGATGCTATTTTTGCCCTTGTCCGGAAGAAGTGAAGTTATGGCCCTGCCTCAACTCAAGGAATCGAATAAGAAACTTGAAGATATCAACGACCGGATGAAGCAAAGCACGCGATTACTCCAGTCGTTCATGCAGTCGCTGATGGGGATTGAGCCCGCGCGCCTCTCGGCGGATCTCGACCGCTACCGCAAAGCTCTGGCTGGCTCATTCGATCGCGGGGTCGCCGCGGCAATGCTCGCCTGGGACGAGCACCTGCTCGAATGGGAAGGGAATAAGAACGTGCCAGTGAGCTCGGCCGATCGCCAGCTGATCACGGAGGCGGCGGCGTACGCGCGCGATCTCGAGGCGCGGGCGAACAAGCTTGAGGCCTCTCTGACTCGGGATGACGTGAAGAGGATCACGGCCGACAATCCCGACTCGATCTACGCCAGGATCGGGCGGTATTTTTCCGGGCGCTCGAAGTGCGACCTGGACAAGTACTATGCGATGCGCGCGAAGGTGCGCTTCAGCGAACTCGCCCGCGGTGGCGAGTGGGTAGGTGCATACGTGAGCGTGGTGGAATCACCACACCGCAAGGACTATCGCAAGCGTATGCGCGACCTCCTGTCCACCGATCCGCGCTTTGCGCAGCAAAAGGCGCTGGCAAGGGAACGCTACGGCGAGCCGACAGAGGCGATTCCGAACCCGCTCCCAGGCCTTGTGCCCACGCCGAAGAACGAGGGTGAAAAGAAGAGGCTGCAGATGGCGCAGATCCAGGAAATGGCTGACGGGATCACCAAGGCCGGGACGAAACCCGCCGACGTACCGGCATACGTGGCTCGCCTCGCGGGTGCCAGCCCAGACTGCCTTGCCGACATCGACATTGGCTTTATAGACCTCTACCGGGCCGAGCTCACGCAGAAACGCGCTCGCTACTTTCTGAAGCTCCTGAAGGAGCGCTTCACGAAGGCAGGAAAAGTGGCGGAAGAAGACTTTGAAAACATGTCCCTAGACCGCACGGATCCAATTTATGGGTCCGAATACGACGGCTGGAAACATCCAATGCAGTTCGAGCGCGACGGAAAGATGATCCGTCTTTTTTCCGGCGGAAAGTACGGCAAGGGCCACTTCCTCGCCGCCGAACTCGCGCTCTAGCATTATCAGGCCGATCGTTTGGAGACCCGGCGCATGTGGATTTTGGAGACAAAGCCCCTCGTAGCGAAAAGAACCTAGAATCAAAGAAGATTTTCTCGACCCCATTTCAAGGGCCCCAGAATTGCCAGTCTTCCTGGCCGAAGCCCCGAAAATGCGGCCACGGAGCCCCTTCATTGGAAGAGGGGTACAACGTCCGCCTGAGCTTCACGAGGATTTCATTTGTGGACGGGAATCGATGCGTTCGCTAAAAGTATGCCGTATGAAACACGAAGCAACCTGCTGCTGTGGACAGCTAAAAGTTATCTATGAAGGCGAAATTACCAAAACGGGTATTTGCCATTGCTTACAATGTCAGAAGCGAACCGGTAGCGCTTTTGGTGTGCAGACACGTTTGGAGAAAAGCAAAGTCACAATTAGCGGTGATTCAACTGTTTACCAGCGTAGCGGAGACGAACCAGAAATAGCTTGGCAATACAACGACGAAATCCCGAGAGATTCATTGCCACATTAAGAATGAACGCGTTTCCACCCGTTACCCATAGCAGATCAAACGTGGCAAGGTGGCCGCTCAGCTTGGAGCTGTCTTTAAAAAAATGGCGGAGGTCGATTTCAGTTAAGTTATATCCGAGGTGAGATAGGGCATCCTTCTCACGATTGATGATTTTTGACCTAATGTCTTGAGTCTGGTTATCCAGCGCATTTGCGATCAGTCCAACCCTAGCCCCCACAGGATTCATCCTTATGAGGACCTCTTTCTTTTCTCCCAGTCCGTAAGACGACAAATAAAGCTTCATGACTTTATGTAATCACGAGGTTGCATCGAAAACCAGATGTTTCCTGGCAGGAATTTTGAGGGAAATATTGGTCGGCTCCACCGAGCGATACTGAGAAAAAATGCACCACAACTCACCTGATTGTTTTCAGCATTTCCCATTTTTCAGATTTTCATAAGAAAAAGTTAGAGTGAATTTCGATAGGACTCGGTTATGATTGCAATGGAATCTATTTATAGTTGAGCGGATTACCAGCTCGGTTAACCCTACTCAATGAACCTTTACGGAAGATCTTCGCAGCAGAAAACCGCCCGGCTGCGCTCTAAGCTTCGGGCATTTTTGTGCATTCATTAGTACGAAGTGCCGGTAGAATTGCCATTGGCTGGGGGCGCGGGACCAAAACTTCAAATAGCCTTCTTCAAATAACGCTGCAGGATCTCATTGATCAAAGTTTGGTAGCCGATTCCCTCTTTGTCTGCCAAGGTTCTGAGCCGTTCGATCATCTGCGGTTCGAGCCGGAGAGCAATTAATTGCTTCGTGGCGTTTCCCAAAGGCGGACGGCCTACCCGCTTCATGGATTTAAGCTGATTTTCCGAAAGCTCAGGAATGTCCGAAAAATCAATCTGGCTATCGCGTTGGTGCATAGGCTTTGCGCTCTTTGCGGCCTGCCCAAACACTTTGTGCTCCGGTCAAAAGACCTAGAACGTCTTTTGAACAGCCGTAAAGCGATCATGAGAGCCGCGGAAAGCGGGATTTACGCCTCCCCCGCTCTCGACTCCTTCACCGCCTCCGCGATCGCAGTCGCCAAGTTTTATCCCCAAGCGGTAATTTCCGGCAGAACGGCGCTCTTCCTGCACAAACTTTCCGATCACAGCGTGGAGCGGGTGGACGTAGACATTCCTAAAACAACATCGCTCAGCAATAAGCTCCCATGCCCGAACAGGTCACATACCTATTTCGGAACTTTGCCTAATAATTGTTCCTGCTTGTTGTTATTAGCGCAGAACGAAGCCAGGCTCTTGGAGTCTGCGGCCAGGTTCGCAAGCATGGTGGTAAGGTTCATTGAAAGGGCGGGAAGGGAGTCATTTCCCTTTTGCGCGTAGCTGACATAGGTATTCAATACCTGCGGAGAACAGCGGGGATGCTTGCTGTCAGGTTCGAAAATCTTAACGAGCGCTTGATCAGGTGTTCTAGGCAGGGAGGCGCCCGCGAATACCGCGAACATTCCCGCGGCGGCCGACGCGCAGGCCTGGGCCCTCTGGGTGAACTGGGCTGTCGAGGTGGTAAGAACGCTGATTTTAGAGCTCACATTTTTGGAAATACTCGAGACCGCCGTCTGTACTTTGTTTAGGTTGGCCGTGCGTTGTGCACACAGCCCACTCACAGCAGCATTGGCTCCAGTGCCTGCATTGACTCCCTGTACATTCGTATCGGGCCTATCCAAGAAGGCCACGGCCGCGACTAGTTCCGGATCCTGAATTTGCTTCAGATATCCTTGAAAGTCCCGGATGCTTGGATTGATAAATTCGTCCCTTGCTCCTTTAGGCATCACACTCGGGCAGGTCACGTTAGTTATAAAATTGTCGGAACAGCTCTGGCCGTTCGCCTGGAGACTGTTCAGCGCCTTCACTATATTCTGGATCTGTTGGGCAATGGCGGCTTGCCGGGCTCCAAGGGTGATGTCAGCCTGTGCCTCCAGCGAAACCAGGGCACCAAGGAACATAAAGAGATAGGCAGGGGTGAGGTGTATCATGAAATACTTATCGGCCCATTCGGGCCTGCGGTGCAGTTTTTTTCTCTAGAATTAAGCGCCTTCGATGGCCACTGTCTCTTTTCGGAGTCACCTTCAAGAGGTTTGGAAAATCTGCATTGATTTCAGGCCCTATTCTCCACTTGGGGAGTTTCCTCCAAATCCACATGTGCCGGGTCGCGGCCATAATAAAAACGCCACCTGCGCGACCATCGAAGCGCCGAAGAACCACACATTTAAAGCCAGGGCCGCGAAGAGGTGAAGTGAAATAGCCAGCAAAATGGTGCAACGTGGCCAGCGCCGCGTGGCGAGCAGAAACACCATCAGCAATTCCCCCGTCACTCCCGCCCGGGCTAGCAGGGCGCCGGCGCGCAAATTGATACAGCAAGTCCGGTAGAGGGCGGGATAGGGCCAATGTTGCACGAAGTCCAGGTAGCTCTGGCGCACGAAGAGATGCCCGCCAGAGAGCCATTCCGGATTGAGCTTAAGCAGTGCGGTGGCAAAATATATCCAGGCCAGTTGCGCAATGAGAATGTGGCGAGGCCAAGAACGCGTGGGAGAGTTCGGGCCCGCTATTGAAACCTGGCTCAGAATGAGCATCACTATAGCGTAGTAATAGAAATCATTTAGGCTATAGAAAAATTCTGCCTCCGTGAGCCGCAGCACAAAACAGAGTAGGCAGGCCAACCTTGGCTTCACGCCGATGAGCACCAGCGACTGGGTTGCAATCAGAAGAAGCTGAAGTCCCGCGAGCGGCCACGCCTTTGCGGGGAAAACCCAGAGGATCGAAGCGGTACCTCGGAAAACTAAGTCCGCGAGGTCGTAACAGAGCCAGATAGCAGCGAAAGCGAAGCGAAACTGGAAAAGCGCGAGTCCCGCTTCGGTTTGGCAGCACCAGCGACGGTAGGTTTCAGCGACACTCGATAACACGAACTGTTTCCTTTCCGTCGGGCAGGAAACAGTGGAGCACGGCGTGGAAGGGCTGATGGTAACGGGAGCAAGTCCAGGTAGCGAAATTTTCGTAGGCCGCGCCCGTGTCGTATACGGGCTGCCATTCGATAATCCGCGACAGCTGAGCGAATTCGAAGACGGGGCCCTGCTCTGTGGGCAGAGCGGGATTCCAGCTGAGGCCGCAGCGCTCGATGCGAGTGGCGAACATGTCCCAGGAGAGCGTGATTCTCCCCGGGGCCACCTGGAAGGGACGGAAGCCATGCTGGAACTGCAGCGCCAGGGCCGCCGCCTGCGGCAGAGCCAGGAGCGTCAGGAATGCCAGCACAAAGGCGGGGCTTTCAAGAATTTTTCCAGCCGCCTTTCCCACCGCTCAGGATCCGTGAACCGCCGCGCTCGCGGCGGCTTTCATTTCCCAGCGGATCGCGTCCCGGTCCGCGGCCAGCGCGCCTGGGCACTCGAGCTGCAGCCAGATCCGGAGCCCTCGGCTGCCGAGATGGACCACGCTCACATTGGGAGCTGCGCCACCGGGAAAGCGCGGACGGAGCTTCTCCAAAACGGCTTTCTTTACCGATTCCTGGAGACTCTCCCAGGGGGGCATTTTTTCCCCGGCTTGAAGGCGGATCTCCGCCGTGACTTCAAAGCCCTTTGATAGATTCTGGGGGTTCTGATTGAGGAAGTCGGCCGTAACGTAGTGTTTGCGGGCGCCGCCGGAGTTTACGATCACGGTTCCCGGGGTTTGCATCTCGATCTGCCCGGCGATTCCATCGGTGAGTTGCACGAAGTCTCCCACTTGGGTGGGAAACCAGGGTTCCCCGGGAAAAGGCTCGCGCGATAGGATGGCATTGAGAGCGGAAGCGGAAACGGTGATCTCCCCGCCCTGCAGGTTTTCGTTCTCGAGAACGGAGCGGAAGCCGAGCTGTCGAATGCGCCAGGGCACTCCGTTCCAGACGATTCGCTCCCCTTCCTTCACGCTACCCAGGTTGAGCGCCAGCTTCACCTCGTGCACGAAGTGCTGCAGCACGGAGCGCAGAGCCCAGAGCATTCCGAAGAATAGCAGCATCACCACTGTGGCCATGAACCAGTCGTTCAGTAAGTGCAATGCCAGGATGGAAGAAAAGATGGCGAGAAAGAGCGCGACCATCCCGTACAGCGTTTGGAAAGGCTTATGCAGGCCGCGCAACGTGTGCCGCGAAAGCCGCGAGCTCATCATGTGGCGCTTGAGGAACAGGAGCGACCAGAGAACGCCCCAGAATACCAACATGGCCACAAGAAAATTCCTTCCTTTGGTGGAGAAGAAATCGCTCAGCTCGCCGCGGATAAATTGCGCTACCGAAACGGGATTACCCACCTCTTGCCGTAGCGAGCGGTCGAGCATGTCGATGTGCACGCCGAGCTCGTCGCGCTGGTGCCCGAGATCTACAGTCGCCTCTTCAACGCTCGAGGCGAAATCCTTAAAGGCTGGAGTTTTCTGGTTCGCCTGCAGCCCGCTCAGAGCTCTATCGATCAGGTCGCGGTGCGAAGTGAGTTCGGCCAGGCGTGAGCGCATGGCTTCGATGCGGCGGGGACGCTCGCTCACCCGCTTTACTGCGTCGAAGAGCGGCTCAATAAGCTGTTGCGCTTCCTGCAGGAGGTCGCGTTTCGGGGGCTTCTTCCTGGTGTTTTCCGGAACGGGAAGGTCCACGTTGGAAATCGCTGCCACGAAACTCGCTTTAGCCCGCTCCAGGCGTAACTCCAGGTTCTCGATTTGGTCCCGCGCCTCTGTGGCCTCTTCCCCGCTCAGCTGCGGTAGTGATTTGCGTTTGTCCTGGAGCGAAGCCTCGACCCAGTGAATGTCTCTCTGGATGGTGGAAAGCTGTTTGGCCACCTGATCCGGGCTCAGGGCTTCCGAAACGGCGGGAATTTCTTCCGGTTCGGCGAAAGCGAGAGGCGAGGCGAATAGGATGCCGAAAGCGGCAATGGCGAGGAGTCGGTGAATTTTCATGGTTAATTATGGTTCGATTGGCAGCGGAGGTAAAACATTTCTCACTACGACGAGCACACTCCAGCGTGTAGGGTCACGAGTTCAGGCATTTCCATACCTCAGAATTTCTTCTAGCAGCTTGAGAAGCAGCGGCTAAACTTGGGCTATGGTCCTCCTCCTTTTTTTGTTTTTTCTAAATAATGGAATCGGGTATGGAGAAGCCAGTGTTTCAACTGGTGAGACGATCGGTGGCGGCTATAATCCTGAGCTGGGAATTCATAAACCGGCCCAGCTTGGAATTCCTAAATTCAGCAGAGAAGAGTGCGAGTCGTCATCTGGTCTGGATGGGAACCTGATTTCAAAATTGGACGAAGAATTCAGGCGCCTCCGTCTTGAAAAACAAATCGTTCCAACGGAAATTCCTCCGGGTTGGGATTCTGCCCTCAAGTTCAAGAGTGAAAGCGAATTTCGTTCTTTTTTTCTGCGCTCTCTTTTCAAGGCGTACTTCCAATCAGCCCAGGCACCTACGGCAACGAGCAATAATTTTTGCAATCACCTGCTGGGAGAACAGGCGCAGGAATCAAAGTTTGCCAAGGTATTTCAGGGAATAAAAAGGCCCATGAACTATAGCGAGTGGGCCTTTTTGCAGAAAGGGCTGCTTCCTTCGGAAGTAACCATGATTCGCATGTTCACCAACCGTTACAGCTGGAATCTCGATGGTTATCTATTGGACAAAGCCGATCAGGGTAAGAAAAGTGAGCTTACGCTAGCGATGGATACTCTTGACTCTGCCTTAGGCAAGCTGCCTCGCCAAAGCGGAAAGGTAAGGACTTTCCTGGAGGCGGGAGCCACCCCCTTTGTTCTTGCGAGCTTGGCCAAAAATAATAGTAGCCAAAGAGTGAACTCAGAGAAACTTAAGGTCGGCATGCTCTTGCGCACTCCGAGTTTCTTGAGTACCTCCGTCTGGGCTGAGTGGAGCCGGGCGAGATACCGCATCAGCGTGGATGAAATGTTTCGCGGAATGATGGGCCTGAAGACTTTTATCGGAGGCGAATTAAAGCCGCTGGACGAATATATCATCTTGCCTAGAAGCGATGGGGAGACGAAAGCTCGCCGGTCAGGCGACTTTTCGACTGTCTCTGAGGAGCGCGAAGTCACTTTTGAGAGAAGCGCTTGTTTTCTGGTTACAAAAAAAAATAAGAACTGGGTAAATGAAACCGTAGGGAAAGGGTTGAGAGAAAAAGAAACTTTTCGCTACAGAGCTGACAAATTTACGCTGCAGGAAATACGCTGTCTCTAATGTGCGCCGAAGCTCAGCTTGGCAATGGCCTTCAGGATAGTCTCTGTGGCGATGGCCGTCAGGATGATTCCCATCACCCGAGACAAAATCAGGGAACCGGTGCGCCCGATCCAGTGATTGATTGTTTCGGACATGCGCAAAAATAAATAAGATGTCGCGAGAACGGCGAGCAGGCACCCCGTGGCGATCGCTTGCTGGAGAGCGCTATTTTCCGGATTGTTCGCCGATACCACTACGCCCAGCATAGCCCCCGGGCCGGCGATCGAGGGAATCGCGAGCGGGAAAACGGCCACATCATGATCAGATTCCGCCGGCATCCCATAGCCCTCTGGCTTGTCGAAGATCATTTTCATCCCGAATAGAAAAAGCAGAACCCCCCCGGCGATCTCAAAACTAAGCAGGCGCACGCCGATGGCGTCGAAAAGAATTTTCCCGAGCAGCACGAAGAATAGCAGAACTCCGGTGGCCACGAAGATGGCTTTAGTGGCGATTTTCTTGCGGCGCTCAGGGCTATAGCCGCCTGTGAGGCCGATAAAAACCGGCACCGATCCTATGGGATCGATGATCACGAAGAGGGTAATGAAAGTGGTGAGGATTTGGGCGAGCATCGTTTATCCCAGTCTCCCCCGCTCGATCGCTGTGCGCAGATCGCCGAGCGACTTCAGTGCTTTTTCGCCGTTTCGGTTCACGCCCTCCGCCCAAACCGCATGGTAAGCGCCCGCGCCCGCGCGGTGAGCGGCCATCACGTCATAGTCGGAATCGCCCACGTAAACAAATTCTTTAGGGCTCACCGACAGGTTTTCGCAAAGCTTCAATATTCCTTCGGGATCGGGCTTGAGTTTTTGCACTTCGTCGCCCGCCAACGTAAAGGCGAAATGGTTTTTCAATTGATGGTGTTCCAGAATCCGGTCGGTGGCCCAGCGCCCCCGCGTAGTGTACAGCGCGACGGAAATTTTCTTTTCCGCCAGAATCGAAAACACCTCAAACACCTGGGAGAACAGCTTCATCTGGGAAACTTGGGCACTAAGAAGCTCCTTGTAATGACTAAAGGCCTCCTCGGCTTTACCGGCCTCTTCTAACGGGAACATCGCCTTAAAGATCATCGGCTCGGGCTGTCCGAAGTATTTTCGGGCTTCATTTTCCGTGACAGGCCTGCCGGATGCTTTCGAGGCCGCCGCGGCGACCCACTGGGCGGAAAAACCCAGAGAATCGACGAGGGTGCCGTCGAGATCGAAGCCAATGGCGCGCAATTTTTTTACCATCGTTATTTTTTGCGCCGCTGGGGCGCTCCAATCCTTTTTACAAGAGTAAGCCGTCTAACGCACGCAATCAAGTTCGCTGTATTGATAATCGTTCTCAATATTTTGGACTTTTCAGTGCGTCTTTAGTACAAAATCCCCCTCTACTGGGGAATGAATGGGAAATAAAATTAATCGCCGGGAATTTCTTAGCGCGACCACGATCACAGGCTTGGGAATACTCGGCGGCTGGCCGGGCTGGTTGCTGCGTACGTCCGCGGCCCAGGCCGCTTCTCTCATCTCTGCCGCCAGCGCTCTCCTGCCGCAATCGCCGATCAGCGACATTACGGGCGCCTTCGTGAGCGGCGTGTTCAATGGCGACGACGCCACTCATCCCCACGACGCTCTCTGGGACAAAGAATATTATATCCGCAGCAAGGGCGGGCGCCCTACCACCTACACCAGCACTCAGGTGGCGATTGTGGGCGGCGGTATGTCGGGGCTGCTTTCGGCCTATCGCCTGCGGGACTTGTCGCCGTATGTGATCGAACAGGCGCAGCGGTTTGGCGGAAACTCCAAGGGCGAACGTTTTCAGGGTGAGCCTTTTTCTTTGGGCGCGGCCTACGTCACAATTCCCGAAAAGGGCGGCGAGATCGAGGGGCTTTTCAAGGAGCTCGGGTTGGCGCAATCTTTTCGTCATGAATCCACGGAAGAGTCCCGTGTCTGCTTTAAGGGCCTAGGACTCAGGAACCTTTGGAACGGCGGCACCGACGGAGCCGCACGTGGATCCGCTTTGGAGGTGGAAAAAGAATTGGCGCGCATCGCCCGCGAGGCTTTCCCCAATATCCCTTGGACCAGTGATAGCCCCCTTTCGCAGGAAGAGTTCAGGAAGCTCGACCAGGAAAGCGCCCAGCAATGGCTGCACCGCAAATTTCCGAATCTCCATCCGCACGTCGAAGAATACTTTCAGCTTTACTGCTGGTCTTCCTTCGCGGGTTCGCTCGAAGAGCTTTCCGCCGCCCAGTTTTTGAATTTCGTGGCGGAAGAAACCGAGGGCGTGATCGCTTTACCGGGCGGAAATAGCGCCATTGGAGAAGCGCTTCTTCGTGTTCTTGCAAACAAGCTGCCGCCGGAAAATCTGCAAACCGGCTCGCTCGTACTCGAAGTGAAAAATGTGGGCTCAAATGTCGAGGTCTTGTTTGAAGACAATACTGGCAAGCTCCGCCTTTTGCGTGCCCAGGCAGCGATCGTAGCCGCTCCGAAATACGTAGCCCGCTATATCGTGCCGGAAATTTCCCATGAGCGCGACTCACTCTGGAAAGGCCTTCCCTACCGGGCTTATGTGGTGGCGAACGTTCTTCTGAAGCAACCCGTAACCTCTTCGGCTTATGACGTTTTCTCTCTCGAAGGAAAAATTCCGCCCGCGCCGAGCTTTGAAACCCCTGCGAAGGACCGTCCCTGGGCTGATTTCGTGTTCGCCGGTTGGGCGAACCATAGTGAAAAGGCCAGCGTGCTTACTTTTTACAAGCCCTTCCCTTTTGAAGGAGCTCGCAATTTAATCAATGACGACGTTGGGCATAAGCGGCTTCAGGGAGAGCTTCAAGCTGCCTTGCCGGCTACATTGAAGGACCTTGGGATTCCCGCTGACGCCGTGGCTGGCATCCGGCTTACCCGCTGGGGGCACGCTTTGCCGCTCGCGCGCATGGGCCTGGCGTCCGACGCGTCTTTTGCGCTCATCGGCGCTCCCCAAGGCAAAATCGCCTTTGCCAACCAGGACAATTGCATGAATCCGGCTTTTGAAACCTGCTTTGCCGCCGCGGTGGACGCGACCCTATTCGTACGGAAGCAGCTAGGCTCTGTTTGACAATTAGCATAGGGCCCTATGCTAATTGTCAAACAGAGCCTAGGACGTTTCTAATTGCAATTCACTTGCATTAAGGTTAAAGTCCGCCGGCCATGAAGCTTCAATCTGCACCGCAGCCCATCCATAGCCAGGATCTTCTCGATCGCACGGGAATCGTGCTTTCCGCTGTTTGCCTGGTTCACTGCACCGTTTTGCCGCTTCTATTCGCTGCCGCACAAGCCTGGGGCGCCAATCTGGTGCCAAAGTCCTGGGACAGCGAATACTTCCACCTCGTGTTCGCCATTGTCTTACTGGGCGTGGGTGGCCTCGCATTCCTCAACGGATATCGCCGGCACGGCCAAATTCAGCCGCTTTTTGCCGGCGTTTTCGGCACGCTTTTACTTTTCCTCGGGGCTTTCGCCGTTTTTCCGTCCCTCGGTGAAGCGGGCGAGCACGGCTTGACCATTGCAGGCACGGTTGTTTTACTTTGGGCTCATTTCAAGAATCGCCAGGGCCTCAAGCACCGCCACGTTCACTCCGGAAACTGCTCTCACGGGCACTAGGATATGGACCTCAAAGTACATCCACAATCCAGCAAGTCATTGCATCGCGCGCTCGGCGTGCTGAAATCCGCAGGACTGAAAAAAACCCGCGCGAGGGAATTGGTGCTCGAGCACTTGGTTATCCACCACGGCCCCTTCAGTGCCAAGGAGCTGCATTCAGCTCTCAAACGACGTGAGCTTGATGCCGTAACCACGTACCGCTGCTTGGCCGCATTCGAGGAAGTGGGATTGGTGCGGCGCTGTGATTTCGGCGATGGCATCGCCCGGTACGAATTCAGCGAAAAGACAGGACATCACCATCACCACGTGATCTGCGTAGACTGCAAAAAGATCGAAGTGCTGGACCACTGCGGTCTCGGCAAGCTCGAAAAACAAGTGGCGAGCCTAGGGTATACCCAAGTTCGCCACGTGCTTGAGTTTTTGGGGCGCTGCGGAGCTTGCCGCTAGCCTATTTGCCTTGGCTGGAATGAAGGATCCCGAGTTTTTTCCAGGTTTTCCGGTCAAAGCTGAAATCCACCTGCAAGCCGATATAGGACTGGTTCCAGCGGTCGATCGTGCCTCGGTAAAGCAAGTGCGAGCTCGGAGGTTCGATCGTGTGTAGGTCCACTTCCAGCGGCTCAGCGTTTTTTCGCAGAATCTTCACGCGTAGGTGGGGCGGTTCGCCGACGGATGGATCGATGCGGCGAATCTCCACTTTTTTGTTGTCAGGCTCGACGCTGACTTTGTATTGCCCCTGATCGGATTTGATTTCTTCCGACCACCCTGTAGAAGGCGGCGCAATCTGCAGGGGAGGCGGACTCTTCGGGCTCTTTTGGGCCGCCACGGCTCCCGCGTACACAAAGGTCGTCAGGAGCAGGAGGAAAAAATATTTTTTGCTCACGCCGAATCCCTCCTAATTTTCGCTAGATCCATTTTGCCTCCTGCACTTCTTGCTGGAGGCAGCTGCATCGTTCGCGCCAGAAAGGTGGCTAAGAGCGGAGAAAAAGCCCGCGGCAAATCAGAGGTTTGTGATTCTCGAAAATTCGCCGCAGGTTTTAAAAATTTATTGCATGTCGAAACATAGAATGGGCAATTCGACCTGCTTGCCTGTTTCGTCGCGCTCAATAGCGACTAAGGATCTTCCTCCGTCAATAGGCCTCGACATGAGGCCAAAAAAGCCATCTGTTTCAAAATTGGACTCTAGGCTTTGCCACTCAGCTACGTTTTCTTTCTGCTCGGAGGGCGAGAATTTGATCGAAGAAAAGGTGGTCTTGGTCTTGCCAAAGAGAAAAGTGCCCCGCAATTTTGTGAACTGCGCCACCAATTGGCCTGCATGGTTGGGGTAAATCCAAAAAAACGACTCTAATTTCTGATCGGGGGTAGTGGTCGCGCACATTTGGGACTTCTCGGGAACTCCCTCCTTCACTCCTTCAAAATTGAATTGAGAAAATACGTGCGCCACGATTTTTCGGGCACGACGGGAATTCTTCTCTCCCTCATAACGCGTCCAGTTGTAGATCACCTCGTGCACGATCAAGGCGCCCTGATTACGCGCGTCCATCGCCTCCCAGAGTTCTCGGTCCGCCATTACAAGACTCTTATCCACCCAAACGGCAGCTTGTTCGAGATCGCAGCCCCGTGGCAACACGATGGGAGAGGCATCGTCTACGGGCTCTAGTCTGGATCCGGGCGGTAAAATACGAATTTTTTGTTTCAAACGGTCGAGATCTGGGAAGATCGACCTGTCGGCATTTTCTACCGTATGTAAAAACTTAGCCTTGGCGCTTTCAATCACCTCATCCAAGGATGTTCCCATGGCGAGGGGCTCGAGGCCGAACATCGCACGGCCCTCAAATAGATCGAGCATTTCAATGGACAGAATGCGATGGGTGCCTGGCTCACGGCACACCACGCTCTTGCCGCCGCCGCTGCTGTCGGCACCGGCCTTGATCAGATTGCCAGCCGCTTCCGCGCTCCCCGTTGCCATGAGTAGTCCGGTGACAAATATTCTGAGAATGATGTTTTGCATGCGCCCACCTTATTTAGAAGTTTGTGTTCCAAGCAAGATTTAGTTTGTTTTTCACCAGGATAATAGATAGTTCTTTTGTAAAAAGAAGCGAGTTTACATATATAACATATGCAATTTCAGGCTGGTCATCTCCTTAGCTATAACGACTATAAATCCTATATTAATGATCGCCTTGACGCCGATCCTCAAGGGCGCGGCAGCCGCTCGTCCTTAGCCCGGGCGATACGGAGCCAATCGGCTTATGTGTCGAGCGTCTTGCGTGGAAACGCTCATTTTACCCCCGAGCAGGGGGAAGCGATCAACGAGCACTTAGGGCATTCGGAAACGGAGTCGGACTATTTTTTGCTTCTGCTTCAGCTGCAAAGGGCAGGCACGGAGTCATTACGCAAGCGTCTGAAGAAACAGATGCAGAGGATTCAAGAAACTCGCTTCGATCTCAAAAAGCGCCTCACCGTGAGCCAGAGCCTCACCAAGGACGATCAAGCCGTTTACTATTCCGAGTGGTATTATGCCGCGATTCACACGCTTAGCTCGATCCCAGATTATTCCAGCGTGGCGAAAATCGCCCAGCGTCTTCGGCTTGAGCCTCCTGTGGTGGCCGAGGCCGTCGAATTCCTATTGCGCACTGGGCTGATGGAAAAAAACAAGACGGGCCTCAAGATCGGGAGAACGCAGATCCACCTGGGAGCGGACTCTCCCCTGATCTCCAAGCATCACCTGAACTGGCGGCTGCAGGCTATGCAGCACTTAGGCTCCCGGCGAGACGACCTCCACTATTCTTCCGTGGTCACGCTCTCGGAAAAAGATGCCGTGCAGGTAAAGGAACTCATCGTGAGCGTCATTCAAAACGTGAAAAGCATCGTGCGGGATTCCAAGGAAGAATCATTGCAGTGCTTCTCCTTGGATTTTTTCACAATATAAAGGATTCCCGCAGTCGCTCTATTGCGAGTATTTCTGAAGCTCGTCGTAACCGGGAAGCGAGGACAGGTCCGGCACAACCACGATGGCCACGCGGCGGTTGGCGGCGCGTCCCTCAGCTGTGTCATTCGCCTGAATCGGCTGCGTGTCGGCGAAGCTTGCGGCGCTCACGCGATCGCTGGTCATGCCACTGTCGATCATCGTCTTCACCACCGTAAGCGCGCGCGCCGAGGCGAGCTCCCAGTTGGAGGGGAAAACACTGGTGCTGATCGGCACATTGTCGGTATGGCCTTCCACCTGGTATTTTTTGTTGGCGATGGCAGCGAGCTGCGCGGCTACTTCCTTCACGGCTTGCGCACCTTCTTTGTGGAGACGGGCCGAACCTGCCGGAAAAAGCACGTCAGAGCCCAAGCTTACCACCATTTTCCCGCCAATCATCTTCACCGAAAGAGTTCCGGAATCCGTGAGTTTCTTGAAACGCTGGGTGAGATCTGTGAATTCCTGGAGACGTTTTCTCTGCTCAGCTTGGCGGGCCTTCATTTCCGTCATGGCCTTTTGCATGTCGTCGAGAGACGCCTTCAGCAAACCGCGGTCTTTGGCGCTCAAGAAAAGCTTTTGCTCGAGAGCTTGGGAATTACTTTCACAGCTGCCGAGCGATTCCTGGCAGGCAATTTTAGCGGCTTTTTCGCCGGCTACCTGGTTTTTCAGGGCGCCCGTTTCTTCTTTGAATCGGCCGCTGGAAACGCAGCCGGATAGCGCAGCGGACATCATGAGGACGGGAAGAGAGAGACGGCGGGCAAAGGAGCGCAGGCAGCGCGACAAATTATATCTAAACTTCATGGGGGAACTCCTCGGAATCTATGATCGGTACGTTAAGAAGAGAGCCGGATTTTTTCCCGGCTCTCGAATGGGCGCTAGTCTATTTTAGAAAAGGGCTCTTAATGCGCGGCGCCTTATTTTTTCGCTTTACGATCGGCGTGAGCCTTCTGCATGGCTGCTTTGCAGCTATCCGATATTTTGAAGTCTTTCTTATGCGCTTTTTTATAGGCATGGATGCACTTCAAAAGGCCTGTGCCTACCTGTTCGCCACCGCAACCGGCAGTTTGGCCGTCGGCAGAACAGGCCGAGTCGATGGCCAGAGCGTCGGGATTCTGGCTGGCTTTTCCTTCGGCGAAAGCGTTAGAGGCGAAGGCGGTGAGAGCCAAAGCGAGGAGCATTCCTTGAATCTTCATTGGTTGGTCCTTTCAAACTTAGTTTCGGTTCCCGCAAAGGATAGCCCTCTCTTTATTCCCATGCAAGACGTTCTCTATGCGCTCGCTAACTCATTAAGTATTGGTTACGCTAAGGAGCGGCTCGACGCCGCGACAGGGAAACAGCGCGATGGCATGGCACGACCCGATATACCAAAAAACAGCTCTCATCGTACTTTCGGTGATCTTTCTCTCGGGTGCCATCGTCTATTTCTTCCGCCGGAAGAATCCATATTTCGTCAGTGCCTGGGCGAGCATCAAGAGCTGGATTTTTGCCGCACCGATCCTATTTCTTCTCTTTGCCCTCCCCTCGCCGATCCCGCTCATTGCGCTAACGTTGTCGGCGATTTACGGCGCCAAGACTTTTTTCCAGATCCTCGGGATGTACCACCGCAGTTATTTCGTGCTGATCTGTTACGCGGGAATTCTCGGGCTCGCGTTATGTTCCTACTTTGATCGGCTAGACATTTACAACCAGATGCCGGTGATCGTGCTCGGAGTGTGCTGCCTCGTGCCGCTCCTGAAGAATTCCTATACCCAGATGATTCAATACATCTCGCTCACGCTCTTAGGATTTATTTTCCTGGGCTGGAGCTTCATGCACCTCGCCTTGCTCCTTAAATTCCCGACCGGCCTCTATCAGATCCTCTACCTCGTGGTGCTCACGGAGTTTTGCGACAATACGAATATCGCCACTAGCTTTTATTTGCGCGGCCCCAAGGTTTTCTCGAATATCGACCCCAAGCGCACTTACGCCAGCACGGGCGCCTCGATTTTTCTCACGATCCTCCTTGCCGGCCTGATGCGCAGCCTGCTTCCCGACAATTCCGAAAGATTCTGGCTCATGGCGGGCTTGGTGGCTTCGATCGGCGGGCTCCTCGGTGACCTGATGATGACGGCCGTGCGCAAAGACGCCGGAGTGAAAGACATGGGCCCCTTCATCCTCGGAAGAGGCGACTTTCTCCAGCGTATGGACCGCTTGATTTTCGTGGCGCCGATTTATTTCTATCTGATGCGCATTATGGAAAAGCTCTGAACCGATGAAGCCATGGACCTATGAAAACGACCAGTGGACCAAGCTACCGGTCTACCTGCGCCACCTCCCCCTCTTCACTCGCAACCAGGACTGGACAAGCATGCTGGTGCGCTTTCTCTGGGCGCTCTACCTGCGGGATTTCGTATTCAAGACTTATATCCGCCTGGAGACGCGCGGTGCGAGCTTCCAGGAACTTTATAAAAAATATCCCAAACTCATCCTCATTTCGAATCACGCGAGCCATATCGACGCCACTTCGATTGCCGCAGCCATTCCGAAACGCTACTGGCGAGATCTCTATATCGCGGCGGCGAAGGACTATTTTTTCAGCAATCCATTCTTCACCTTTTTTTCGCAGCATTGCCTGGGCGCGATCCCCGTGGACCGGAACGACCGAAAGGGAGAGGCCATCAACCTCATCATTCGCCTGCTGAAAGAGCTCGACCGGATCTGGCTGATCATTTTTCCCGAAGGAACCCGATCGAGCGACGGAAAAATCCACGACTTCAAGCGCGGTGTGAGCATTTTTTCCGAGAGGAGCGGCGTGCCGCTCCTCTTTCTCTATATAGACGGAAATTCGAAGCTTTGGCCCAAGGGCGCGCGCTGGGCCCGCCCCGGGAAATTGGTGATCCACGTGGGCCCCGTGCACCCACCCGGGCCGATCGAGGAAGTGTACGCGGAGTACAAGGCGTGGGTGAGCGGGATCAACGCGGCGGCGTTTTAGAGATTCAGCCCAAAGAGATCCATGAAACCGCTCTCGCGGAGCACGATCTTCGCTTTCGCCACTCGATCCGCCTCGAAGAGTGAAACCTTGCCACCAGCGTCTTTGTGATAAACCACCATAAAAAAGGCGCGGACCAGATTTTCCGCGGCCGGCGGATTCTTCGGATTGGTGCTCAATACTTGTGTCATTTCCGAAATCAGTCCCTCATTCACATGGAGGCTCTTTGCTTTCGCCTTGCTTGAGGCGTTCTCGTAAAACAACTCGCGTGCCTTTTCGAGATCCATCGAAGCGGTGAGGCGGCTGCAGTCTGCTCCTATAGGTTGGGTCCAAGTGAGGGCGACTTCCTTATCAAGATAGCCCGAGCGCGGGTGAAAGTTATGCGATCCCACAACGGAAGCGCGATAAAGTTCTCCATTCTCGCCTTGCTGGCAGCCGAAGAACACGCCTTTGAAGTGAGTCATGTGGTGCGCGTCCCAAGTGGTGAGCATGGTCGTGAATTGCTGGGGATAGGTGGCTTCCATTTGCTCCAGCCAATCTGCCATCCCCAAGCGGATCGCCTTGGAAATTCCGTCCGTGGTCATTAAGCCGTTGGAAACGACTTTTACATGGACCCCTCTTTTCAGCGCCTCTTCGAGAGCGAGCCGGAGGGCTGGATCGAATTGGGCATAGGCGGATTCCAAGTCGATCTCCGTCCTCTCACGGCTCACCATGGTCAGCAGAGCTTGCGCGATCTCGTCTTTTTTCGGGTCCCAACCCGCGCGCAGCAGATGCCAGTTTTGAGTGTCTTCCAGAGAGACGTCACCCATGAATGCGTTGTCATTCGGCCAATGATATTCCGCGGGAAGAGTGCGATGCGCCAGATCCAGAGTCTTCATGTACGTCGGCTGGCTGCGGAACCCACGAGGCTGGAACGCGTAAGGCACGATCAACCACCGGAAGGTATGGGCTGGGTTGAACTTTACTTCCGCAATCTGGTTGTCATTAGGGAGGTTCAGCGCCGGATCCGCTCTGTCCGTCAGGAGTTCGCGAAAGGCGGCGCTTACCTGAGACGTTAAATCTTCGGCGCCGGCTACCTGAGACGGGCAGATCAGGACATCGCCGTCGTAATACGAGGTAGCGGAGTCGACGAGGTAATCGTCGCCGAGGTTTCGGCCGCCTACCATAGCGCAGGCTTGCCGCTTATCAGGGCCAAGAACTAGAAACAGTTTACGGTGATTGAGGCGGTTGAACCTGCGAATTTCAGGGAGCAAGCGTTTGAAATCCGCATCCGCGAGGAGCCTCGCCTTCACCCGGCTTATCAGCTGGTTCAGTTTTTTGGCGTTGGCATTTTTCCAGAACGGATCTTCCAGTACTTTGGCGTAAGCCGCCCGAAGCTTGACTATTGTAGGTACATACCCGGATTGCGGGTCATTGGCTTTGGGGCCGTTTGGCCCGGCACTCAGGATACTTTCCGCGACAAGGGGCCCGACTAAAATTCCCGTCACGTTGCCGATGAATTGGGTGATGTCGCCGGCAATTCCGAGCTTGGTGGCCTCTTCTTGGGTTATTTTTCCAAAATTGGCGAACAGCACGACTACCCGCTTCAAAAGGCTAAAGGTGGAAACGCTTTGGCCATTATAGGAATCGTCCAAAAAGATATTGGGCATCCGGTGGTCGCCGTACACAATGAAGCGATCGAGGTGGTTGTGAACATAGACCCTCACTCCGCAGCCGGCGAGGTACATCTGCAATTCCTTGATGACTTGCGCGCCCTCGTTTCCGTCGAAGGCGTCAAACCCCTCCATAGAGCCGTCGCCCGCTTTGCTGTCGACAAGAAGCTCGGCATGCACTCCTCTTTTTGCCGCCAGGCAAAGGTGCCTCGCGAGCTGGAGCGATGCCTTTCCGGCGTCAAAGTCGAAGGTGGCGATCTTTATCTGTGAGCCCGCCGGCGCGGCGTCGATCAGCTTGATGCGGGCATAGAGGGCTTTGTCGTTAGACTGAAAAAACTGGGGGAAACGATATTGGGCCACATATGCGGAAAAAAAATTAGCATCGGGCTTTGTGATACCGAGCGTTTCTGCACTGGCGACTGGTGCAATGGAAAGGAGCAGGAGGCCAATGGCAGAGGTGGCAATAAATCGATTTGGCATCTTACTCTAACCCCTCGAAATGGTTTCTTAAGAGGGCGAAATGTAATGATTTTGACTCAACTTGTCAATGATTACTAGCTGCATAAAATCAATCGTATGGACCATGAATGATACGGCTAAGCGAGACCGGGGAAATTCCTAGGTAGGAAGCGATGTCCGTCTTCGAAATTTTCGCAGCTAGATCCCCGTACTCCGCGCAGAAAAGCGCATATCGCTTTTGCGCGTCGAAAGCGAGAAGCTGAAAAGCACGTCTTTCTCGCTGCACATAATTTAACTCCAGAAGCTCCCGGTTCACTCTCTCCCAGCGGAGGTCTGCTTCGCGAAGTGACACGAATCGCGAATACGGAAATGTCAGCAGTGTAGACTCTTCCAGCGTGTCGATCGTCACATGCGCGGGTTCTTGGGAAAGCGCGGTGGCGAAAGCTCCGAGTACGTCCATGGGCTTGTAAAACTTTCTGATGTAGTACTTCCCGTCTTCATCCAAATAGTAAGCGCGAAGCAAGCCTGAAACGACAATAGCAATGGTTTCGCTGCTTTCCCCGTTCCGAACGAAGTTCTCCCCCTTTTCCAGGGAACGGAGCTCCGTGATTTCGGCGAATTTCGCAAGCTGAGCTTCAGGTAAGAACTCGAAGCGGCCAAAAATCCTCTTTAATTGCGCCTGCTTTACGGAGATGTTCATTTTTTTGTCGCTGCCAAAGCAGCTCCTTTCGGCTCAAATTATTTCCTGTTTCTTAACATATGTAAAATCGTCCTTTCGCGGCCGGTGTTACTTTCGCACTTGAAGATCTAAATAAATAAATCTTCGCACCCGAGGTATAAGTCGTGAAAAAGCGAATATTCTTAAGTCTGTTCATTTTGTTGGCCATCTGGGATTCCCAAAGCTGGGCAAAAGCCGAGGAGGTCGTGCTCGTGGCCAATAGCCACGCCGGTACGATATCTGTCATCGATGCAAATAAAATGCAGGCCAAATGCCAATGGAACGTCATTCCTGACATCAAGGAGCGAAAGGCGGAATGGAGCCTCCTTCATAGATTGGTCAACTGGTATGCGGATTTCACGTTTGCTGACGATATGGCCCTATCAAAGGACTATGAGACGCTCTACGTCTCGAGAGGCAGCGTATCCGACATTGCGGCCTTTGATATAGCGACGAAAAAACTTCTTTGGCGAGTGCCGATCGAGGGCTTTCGCTCCGATCACATCATAATCTCTAATGACGGGAAACGGCTCTATGCTTCGGCAGTTTCACACTCTGAAGTGGAAGTGATTGACCTCGAATCACACGCAGTGATTGGAAAAATTCCGACCGGCTCGCAGCCCCACGGCCTAAACCTTTCTCCCGATGGCGAGCGCCTCTATATTGGCGAGAAAGTAGGCGGGGCGATCACCGTAGCAGATACGCGCAGTCTTCGCGTTATCAAAAGAATTCCTATGGGGGCAGGCGTTCGCCCCTTCCTGATCATGCCCGGCGAGAAGGAACTTTACGTTCAGCTCTCCAATTATCTTGGATTTGTGGTTTACAATCTGGAGGACGGGAAAGTGACACGAACGGTGGCCCTGCCGCAGAATGAAAAGTCCGATTCCTACCACGGCGAATATCCCAAACAAGCCGCGCACCATGGGCTAGTGCTTTCCACGGACGCACAGCATCTCTGCATTGCGGGAACCGCAGCCAATTATGTGGCACTGGTGGCAAATCCCAACATGAGCACGGAGGCCATTATTCCCGTGGGAGAGCAGCCGAATTGGGCCATCAACAGCCTTGATGGCAAGTATTGTTACGTGAGTTCCAGGGGATCGAACACGGTGAGCGTTATTTCGTACGAAGATAAGACCGAGGTGAAGCGAATTCCTGTGGGAAACTATCCTCAGCGAATGATTGCGGTGCAACTTCCGTCCGCTTGCGATGGTTTGTAAGAATTATCAATCATCCGTAGTGAGGCCACTGAAATCCGCGGGAGAACTGATCAGGCGCTGATCTTCTAGGTTGAGCGGTTCGCGCCTGTCCTGTTCTTCCGCGCTCTTATGCTTCCAGTCCGCCGGATCCAGGATCTGCCCCACATTCAAAATCCGTGAGTCATCGGAGAAAATCACGTTGCAATCGCGCTGGTAAGGGACATCCGGGCAGCCATTTACGGAGAAGAATGCGTGGCGATAACTCAAGCCTCCCTCCCCGACTTTGCCGTGCCCCTGCGCGCCGAAATACCGGAAGCCCGCCACCTGATCGCTGTAGGCGGCGAGGTCTTGCCCTTTGTCGTCGATGAAGCCAAGGAAAACTACCGCATGCCCGGAACCAGTCGTCCGGTTGATATTGATGAAGCCGCCCGGCTCCAGGTCACGGAACTTCACTTTTTCGCCGAGACCAAACTTTGTGATCGCGTCCGCAGTGCCTGACGAGCCGAGCTTGGGGTCCACCCAAATATGCGCTTTTATCGAAGTATCGTCTAACGTGCTCCAGCTCTTGAAAGGAAGAAAATCATAGAGGGAAAAATCGCTCTTTTCTTTGGCGTAAAGATCGAAGGCCGTCACGATCACTTCGAGCACGCCGGCCACGCACATGGTGAAGCCGTCTTTCGTGGGTTTGAAGCTGCCGTATTTGTAATAGTCGATCTTGTGAGTGTTCTGCGCGTTGAGGTTGTAGCCGAGCAGCCCATAATTCTTATTTAGATAATCCACGGCTTTGAGCACGTAACGATTGAAGAGGCGCGTGGGCGCTGGAGTGGCCTTCCGCGTTATCTCCACCCTGTAACTTACACTGGAGAGCGAAGCCCTATTCTTAGTGAATGCATGGAACTCGAGGTCTTGCTCGCCTAGATTTTCAAAAATGTAACGGAATCACTGCTGTCCGGTTCGTTTTTACAGGGGCAGCAGCATCTGATCAGGAGGTGGATGCCTCTTGCTGTTAGGGAGCGCGCCGAAGAGCCTTGATAGTGGCTCTTTGAGGAGCAGAAGAGTTCCTACGACTGCCATTGCATCGGGAATCGAGATTTTTACCTTCTGCGAGAAACGCCAGATCTGCACCAGCATGTAGGCGATAAGCGCGACTAATATCTGCGCTTTCACAGCGTTGGCGCTCCTTCCAAGGAATTTTTTGATTTTTAGGTTCTGCTTCAAACACTTGAAAAAAAGTTCCACTTTCCAGCGCGCTTTATAGAGGTCGCAGACGGCCTGAGTATCGAGGTCGAATCGGTTTGTAATGAAGATCAGCCGTTTTTTCGTGTCCGGACAACGATAGCTGATGCGCCGTGCATATCCCTCGTAACGCTTGCCCTTCCAACTGGTGAAGCGAACGAGCTGATCGCAGATGTGACCTCGTGTCCGGTCTGTCTTACGGCACTTTACAACTTTAAAAGCGCAGTTGGTTCTCGGGCGAGTTACGTAAAAAACGCCCTGCTGGCTCAATCGGCTCATCCACTCGTACTCGCCGTAAATGCGATCGAAAACGAGTGTAGTCCCTCGTTTGTATTCTAGCGTCCTGGCTAGAGCCAAATCGTGCACCTTGCCGGGGGTAATCACGGCGAACTCCGGCAAATCATCCGCCACGTCGATCGCTGTGTGGAGCTTTACCATGGCATCGTCCTTGTGAAACTGCGCCCATGGCGAGAGCGAGAGGCAGAGCTCTATTAGGGTAGCATCGAGCGCAAGAATCCTTTGCCCCGAGAACTTTGCATCTCGGGGAGCAAATCTCTTGGCTTGGGCAAGCGTATAGAAAAATCCTTCTTCGAGGATTTTGAGCGATCTCGCGCCGTTTGCGTCAGCTAGTGTGCTTCGCCGAACGGACCGAAAACCGAGCTTCGCCATAGTCGGATCTTGGTAGGCAAAAACGCGTTCAATTGCTCTGATCGAATCGTGCCCAGAGAGTTGTCCGAAGAGAAGGGCGCCAAACCATGTCCAAGAATCGAGCCTTCGAAGGCGTTTGTCGCCCTCGTGCTTCGTCACCCATGACTGAAACTCGGATCGAGGAATGAGCTTGATTAGCTGCGCGAATACGGTATTTTGCGCCATAGAGCTTGGGGCTCCTTGTGGAAGATGTTTTGTCGCAAAAACTTTCTACCACATGGAAACCCGGGCTCTTTTAGTTTTTACCCACCACACCGAACCGGACAGCAGTGTAACGGAATCGAAATTGGGAGTGCTCAGCGTTGAATTCGGCGTGTCCAATCGGGTTGCCGTTCAGCGAAACCTCAACAGAAGAGACTTCTCTGGAGCCTGAAACGCGAAAAAAAGTAGGAACGCCCTCGGTGATTTTCTGGAACTCGCTGAGATTTTCTACCTGTATGGCGTTACCGGCAAAGGCAGCCGTGCCTAGGAAAAGTGCAGAAAATGAGAGCGCGAAAAAATGGAACTTATTTTTCATCCCAGCTTTACGGCTGGGATTCGGCTAATCCTTAGAGTTTCTAGTCTACGGGGACGTGTGGCACACGGTTTCTTTTAAAGGTCGTTGGAGTGGTCCACGATTTTGCCGGAACTGCGAAGTTCCACCACGGAATCCACGAAGCTCTTCTGGATGCCGCGAACTTTATTGGCGCTGAAGCCGATCGTGTCGCGTCCCGTTTCGCCAAGGAATCGGTAACTTTGCCCCTGATAGCGCGAGCTGATCTTAAACGAGGTTTTTCCGTTCGGTAGTGGCCGCAAGATGATCATCGCCAGCACGTTGGTGGTGCCCGAGTACCCTACCGGGCCGATGAATTGGGTTAGAATGTCGTAGCCATTTTGCGAATCGCCACGCAAGAGCAAGAGGTAGCGATCGCTGAGATCGTTGATGATACCGCCATTTTTGCGGATCTCGAGGCTGGCAAAGGCGCCGGGGCCCCAAGAGGCATTGGGGGCGAAATAGTTCAGACGTTTACCGAAAGGTGCCGGCGCGGGTTTGGTGTGGCCGTCCGCCGCTCCTACCGGCTTGCCCCAAATATTGAGCTCAGCTTCGAGGGCCTGGTCGATATTCCCCTGGAGCTCAGCGTAGACATCGGCTCCAGCGACGATATAAGGCTCGATATCGCCGTTGTTTTCCATCTCGATGGTCTCGGCTTTCGGGCCTTGCACATTCACGTAAATCTTGTCGGGATCGCTTTGTACCTGAGGAGGAAGCGGACTGCTTTTCTCGCGCTCGAACCAGGCGAAGATTCTTTCGGCGAAGGCTGAGGAATAGTCCTTGCCGCTTGATTTCAAAATCGGATCGGCCCAGCGCTGGTAGGAGCTGAGTTCAAGACGAGGCGGCGCGAGGCGAGGCCCAACGTCGATGATGCCGTCGAGAGCAGGGTTCACCGCATTGGAACGCGCGTGCGCAACGGAGGACAAGCTAATCAAGACTCCCAAAAAAACCAAGCTGCGTGTCATATTTTCTCCTTCCAGAAAGAATCGACATGTCACCGTAAAAAGTTAATAAAAGTTAATGAAACAAACTCTTACGGAATACTGCAGGAGCTATACCAGAGGAGTGCGTACACGTCTGCACGTACGCGGCTGGGCGCGCTATATTTTATATTATACCAAGCGCTTTTTGATTTTCAGGCTTTTCAGATCCTGAGCGATGGCAGGTACAAGTGCGCAAACGCCTTCAAAGTTATTCTTCGAGAAAATCGTTTCCCGCACGTTGAGATCCACGGCCATGGAAAAACCTGTGTCCAGGTTTAAACGAAAGACCAGCTGGTTGGCGCTCTCCTCCAGTTTGCCCTTGAGCGCGGCCTCCCAGTCCTCCAGGAGCTCGAGGATCACTTTCCGGTCGCTCTCGCCGGTGAAGGGAACTACGAGCTCACTCGGTCGATACGGGAAGAGATCGTCGAAGTGCTCGGGCAGCTTATTGAGCGGCGCCTTGATCCAGAGGCTGCGCGTTTGCAGTATCTGGGCGGGGTCTTCCGGATCCTGAACGGCAGCGACCGTGAAGCGGAACTGCGGGCACTCGAGTGTATCGTCGCTGCGGTCCATCGCAGAGCGCTTGTTGCCGAGAATCACCACGGCATTTTCGTAAATCTGGCGGATCTCCGCGCTGCTTTCTTCGCGCGTGAGTTCCGCAGCCCAGCGCGCGGCGAAGGAATTTTTTTCCTCGGGTTCGAAATGGCCCTTCTTTTTGGAAAAGCCCGGCTGATCGCGGTAGCGGAAACGCCGCACGGAGCGCCAGTAGGCCTGCTCGAAGGCGGGCGACAGGAGGCTGTTCTGCGCGGACGTATCCAAGCTCACTCGCTCTTGGGAACGATCTTCCAGCGCGGCTTGCCGCCTAGCTTGGCGGTGCCAGGAGATTTCCAACGCGGGCTTTTATCACCCGGGCCGGAAGCTGCGGGACTCGCCGAGGGACCAGCGGAAGGGCCAGCCGAATGCGACTCGCTTCTGGCGGGCTTGCGCTCCCAGGGCGGCGTGCGGGACTCGGAGGGCTTCTTCGAAGCGAATTTATTGAAGGGTTTCTTTTCAAAGCTCGGAGCCGAGGCGGAGCGAGCATCGAAAGTTTTCTCGCCATAAGGTTTGGGACCGAACGAACGCTTTTCGCCATAGGCGGGCTTATCACCGAAAGAGCGCTTCGCGCCGTAGGCCGGCTTCGAACCGTAAGCCGGTTTATCGTCGTAGGAGCGTTTAGCTCCGTACGCGGGCTTCGAACCGTACGCAGGCTTGTCGCCAAAGGAACGCTTTGCCCCGTAGGCCGGACGATCTCCGCGAGGTTTGAAATCTTTTTTGAAGTCTTTGCGGAAGCCGCCCGGAGCGCGGGGAGCCCGCTCTTCGCGAGGCGCGCGCACTTCTTCGATCTCATCGGAATCCACGTCGAGGTCTTCCGACTCGTCCGAGTCCACGTGGCCGCCCATATTGGCGGCCACGATTTCCACGGATTCTACTGTCTCAGTGGGCACTTCGCTCGAGCTCTCTTCGACTTTCGCTTTGGATTTCTTTTCCGTCTTGGGCTTTGCGGCTGGTGCCGGCGTAGTGGCGAGGTCGGCGCAGAGCATACCGAGGAAACGTCCCGTGATTTCTTCCTTGGTCATCGCTTCGAGCAATGGCGCCCAGGTATCGTCCATCAGAGTCTGGATCCGGCCTTGGGGGCCGCGGGCTTCAAAGGCGCCGCGCACTTTGGCCACGCGCTTGAGGGCGATCTCTTTGGGCGTAGGAACATGGCCTTCCTGCATTTTGCTCTTGGTCATCCGCTCGATGCGTCCGATGAGCTCGCGGTGCGAGAAAGTAACGAGGCTGAAAGCCATACCGGCCTTGCCGTTACGGCCGGTGCGGCCGATGCGGTGCACGTAGTTGTCGAGCTCGCGCGGAATCGAGTAGTTCACGATGTGTGTGAGGTCTTTCACGTCGAGGCCGCGGCAGGCTACGTCGGTGGCCACGAGGATCGAAACGTTGCGGTCGCGGAAGGATTTCATCACGCGGTCACGGCCGGTCTGGTCCATGTCGCCGTGCAGGCAATCGGCGCGGTAGCCTTTGCCGTTGAGCAGGCTGTTCACGTCGACCACGAGAGCTTTGGTCTGGCAGAAGATGATGCCGTAGAACTCGTCGGCGGCGTCGATCAGCTTGCAGAGCACGTCGGGCTTATCATACTCGTGCACCTTGAAGAAAAACTGCTCCACGGTGGTCGGCACCATGTCGGTTTTGTTCACCTGAACTTTTTGCGGATTCTTGAGGTAGGCGTCGGCCACATGGCGCACTTCCGAGCCCATGGTGGCGGAGAAGAGCCAGATATTGGACTGGTCTTTGGGAGCCGCTTTGAGCACGGTTTCGAGGTCTTCCTGGAAACCCATGGAGATCATCTCGTCGGCTTCGTCCAATACCAAGGTCTTGAGCTTGGAAAGGTTTAAATAGCCTTTATTGATATGGTCGACCACGCGGCCGGGAGTTCCCACCACCACATTGGCGCCGCTTCTGAGGCCGGCGAGTTGCTCAGCGTATCCCGTGCCGCCGTAGATGGGGACGGTCTTTACGCCTTTATATTTACCCAAAAGATCTATCTGCCCGGCCACCTGAATCGCGAGCTCGCGGGTGGGGCAAAGGATCAGCGCCTGAACCCCGCGAGTATTCTCGAGACGCTCGAGCAGCGGAATGCCGAAGGCTGCGGTTTTCCCAGTGCCGGTGGCGGCGAGCCCGAGAAAATCGGTATCAGCTCCAAGAAGAAGCGGCAAAGCCTCTGCTTGAATTTGGCTAGGAGTCTCATAGCCAAGTTCCGCGATTGCGCGCGAAACAGGCTCACTTAAATTGAAATCTTTGAAGTTTTTCACGAACCGGCTTTTTATCACACCTCGCGTCAAAATAGGAAGGAATGATTGTGCGGCGGATAGTGTTGTTTTGACTCAGCTTCTGGTCCCCGCGGACCAAAGACTAAAATTATTCCCTACACTATGAGCGCCCTACGGCGCGAACCTAATAAAGATAAAAAAAGTTCAGGTCTTGAACCGAAATTACGCTGCAAGATTGATTTGTCTTTGGGTTACAGCGACTTGGGGATTTCCACCCACACTGTTCGCCGCACAATGATGTCAGGGAGTTTTGCCGGTGATAGTGCTACCCGAGCTTGGCGGAGCGGCTCCCGTCGGCTTAGAAGCCGGCGCCCTATATGGCTTGAGCTCCACACAGCCTTGGGCATCCACCTGCGGATCGTGCATCACCATGCTGGATTCAATATAGCCCGGAGGAATCACGATCACGCCCGAGCGGTATCTCTCACTATCTGTCCACCGCGGGCCGCCGCCACTATTTTGGGCCAGAGGATTGAATGTACTTACCTGAAGATTGTCGCGGCCACTGAGCGCACGCGAGCTATGAGCTTCAATGATTCTTCCGCTGTAACCAGGAAACACATGGTAGCCGGAATGAGCCGTGCCGATAAAAAATGGCACGGCGGCGAATGAGGCAGGAATCGAAGTACCAAAGCCCACGAGCAGCTTTTTGTCATCGACCAAGATGGGGCGTTCAGCGCCGAGAAAGTATTCGCCTTTTTCCATCACGCGCTTGTAGCGGGAAACGTGGCCGCCCCAAGCGCCTTGCCATTTGTGGGCCGCCGTTGCGGGCCGAGCCTGCTGCTCGTCCAGTTCCCAAGCCTGATTTTGCGAAGGATCCGGGTTCCAATAGAAAACTTTCCAGCCGAGGTCACTAAGGGCCTTCTGCATTTCCACGCCGCTGAGGTCATTGTCCCGCACGACCTTGTCGATCTTCGCCCAAGTACTGTTCATCCCGGCTTGCTTGAAGCCCTCACTGAGGCAGCGGCGCGCCATATCTATGCAGGAAATATTCTGTAGTTTGATCCCGTCATTCGGGCGGAGAATATCGGCGCTACCGGATTCTTCGGCGGCACGCTCGGCCAGGCGAAGGCCCGGGCTCTTGTAGACATTTTGGTAGTAATATTTATACGCGCTCGGGTTTTCCTGACTGAAATACGTTTCGAAATCGTTAAGCCTGTTCGCGCTCATCAGGGCGGCGTATTCGGAGCGGCTCAAGCTCTTGGCGAACCCTGGCCAAAGAATGTTCAGAAGTTTGATCTCGCGCTTATCGGCAGTATTGAGGCCTGGATTTTGATTGCCGAAGTATTTTGAGTAGTTATTCTTTTTGTGGAACTGGATATGGGTATCCCAATATTGGATCAGGCATTTCGAGGCGGCCTGCGAGAGCGCATCACGCCTATCGACCATCATTGTCACTTCATCTTTGGAAAAGCAGGCGTTGGTGCTTCGGGCGATCGCCATTTGAGGCGGAATTGAGAAAATGATCGCAAGGAATAAATGGAACTTATTCATGGATTGGCACCTAAAATTCACTACCTATAAGATGTCTATCGACCTTTTCCAACTTGCCCTGAACTGAATTCACCGCCAAATTGGCTGCGTGTCTAAAGTTTAGACAGTGGCAGAATCGGCCAAAGGGCTTGCCCCTTTTCAAGGGACGTAATAGGTTCCGATTTCGCATTTTTTTAGCTTAGTTGGCTGACTCAGCTGAGTTACTGGGAGGGTTCGTGAGTTCAATTCGTATTCTGGCGTTCGTTGGCGTTTTTCTGGCTTTGTGCGGGATCGAAGCCCAGGCGTCACCATCTCCAACAAATTCCTTGCACCTCGGCGGGCGGGAATGCGCTGAGCGGATCATCCTCCTCGCGGCCAAGAAAAACGTGGCGGAAAATTTTGACGACAGCCCTACCAGCCATGGCCTCTGTGCGAAAGGCGTGCGCACTTCGCTCCAGAATTCGCTGGTGGGAGACGTGAATGGCAGCCTGGGCAATGCCATCGATTTCCTTCTTACTACCCGTCCACACGGTTTCATGGATTCGGGCGCGCGGGACCCTCGCACGGCCCCGCCCGGCACGGTTCTCGTGTTCTCCGGGCCGAAGTCGGCGGAATACCTGCGTACCGGGGAGTATGGCCGCCCTGCCGGAACCTGGCTTGGCCATGTGACCATCAAGGGCGACGACGGGCGCTACTATACTGACGGGCGTACTCGTGAACCTGCCCTTGGTTGGCAGAATAACCAGAACGAAAAACATATCCGCAATGTCGCTGGGATTCTTGTTCCCGGAAATTCGCTCGCTGCCAAATATGTGGGGAAATGCGACCGGCTCTTCGAAGAAGAGGCTAGGATCAGCTTGGAACTTGCTGCAAACGACGCCAGGAATCTCGATATTTACAGTGTGGACGCCGAAGCCGAGGGAAAAAGCCTCGCTCAAGAAGGATTGGCTCAGCTGGAAAAACTTGGGGCGCTAGGAAATCGCCCGGAGGATTTCCGCGAAGTCTTGAGGCTGACGGCCGAAGCGGGTCCATTCGACGAGGAAGGGCAGCTCACCCAAGCGGTGGCGCAGTCTATCAGCAATGAACCCGGCCTACGTTCCGTGTATCAGTCTTTCCTTCTCTGGCAGCCAAAGCGCTCTGCCGCTGAAATATGCAAGCTGCAGCGCCTCGCTGCCGACGTGGCCCGCGAAGAATGCCTAATGGGCTCGCAGCTGGAAGGCCAGGACATGGGCCTTCCCATGACCAAGAGCTGCGGGCGGCCCTTCGCCTATGCGAGCTGCCTAAAAGACCGCAATTAGATCTTACAAGCGCGTTTACCTGTTGCCGCTGGCCTGGCACTTGGGAGAAACTCTGCTTAAATATTGATCGCGGCACAGCCGCTCATAAAATTGATCGCGGCTGTGCCGCTCATTAGTGAGGACATGACGATGAAGCATTTTCTAGGTTTAGCCATCGGAGTTTTTTGTTTCGCCGCCACCGTGCAGGCACGCGACTATAACGACTACGTTCTCGACGCCGTTCACGCCTTGCCTGACGGCGGACGCTATTCCAAGCTCGAAGAAGCCACCGTAGCCCTCAGCAAATCCATCCAGAATGAACGCGGATGGCTCAAACAAGATCCTCTCGTGGCGAGACCTATATATTGCTCCGGCGCATCCTATGAAGCCTTCGTGCAGGTGATCAGCCGGCTGCAGGAAGAAGGAAAACTCCGCCTCTCCGACGACGTCGTGAACGGGCTCCTCGTGAACATGCAGCCCGACGGCACCGATTACTGGGGACGCTGGAATTCGAACGGCCCTGGCACGGCTCGGGCTTTCTATGAACTCGGTCTCGGCGTGAATACTATGAGCTGGAAGGACGCTAAGCCCGGCGACTTCATGAAGATTTTTTTCAACGATCAAATCGGCAAGCTCGAGCACGGCCATTCGGTGGTTTACCTCGGCAGCCTCGTGAAAAATGGCGAACCATACTTCCGCTACTGGTCGAGCGACGCGCCGCTGGGCCGCGGGACGCACGAGATCGCCAAGAGCCGCGCGATCCGCGTGATCTTT
>Ga0207138_1017_pt1 | contig 33540 bp, 31 predicted proteins | sample Alteio_BWMinHeat_6_FD_153589 | JGI IMG/M metagenome (GOLD analysis project Ga0207138, IMG submission 153589) | Enriched cells from forest soil in Barre Woods Harvard Forest LTER site, Petersham, Massachusetts, United States -... | ecosystem: Environmental > Terrestrial > Soil > Temperate forest >...
GGTGCGAGATTGGCATGGAGTTCGGCTAACAGCGGTCAATTGATCTGGTCGTACGCTAAGAGAGACGGATCAACCCTTTCGGGCGGACCGGACCCGCAAGTTTCCGCCTGGAGTGGAGATGTGGGCGCATTCGACGGGGCGACCTACTCGAGTGTCACTTATACATTTTCCGATCCCACAAGTGGAGCTCGTTGTTCCAGCACTCTCAACGTGTGCGCGCCCGGCCAGAGCGTCGTAAGCGGTCAGTGCCACTAAGCCTACTCCAATGTTCCCGTCGCGCTCTCAACCGCGGCCAACACTTTCTCTCCACGCAGCAGGCCCTCGATTGCCATAATATCGTGGTGAAAGATCCGGTCTTCCGTAATCGGCGGCACCACCGAACGAATCTCCGTTATTAGGGCTTCAAGTGGCTTGCTTGACAGTAGGGGGCGCAACAGATCCACGGCCTGGGAACCACACAATAGTTCCATCGCGAGCACGTGCCGTAAGTTCGAGAGAATCTGCCGGGCTTTTCTAGCCGCGTGCACGCCCATGCTCACGTGATCTTCTTTATCGGCACTGGTCGGAATCGAATCAACGCTCGCGGGATGGGAGAGAACTTTGTTCTCGGATACAAGCGAGGCCGATGCTACCTGCACGATCATCATGCCGGAGTTGAGGCCCGGGTCTATCGTGAGGAAGGCGGGGAGCCCGCTGATTGCGGGGTTGATCAGCTTCTGGATGCGCAAATCGGAAATATTCGCGAGCTCAGAGAGGGCGATCGCCGCGGTGTCCATGATCATCGCCACATATTCGCCGTGAAAATTTCCGCCCGAGAGAATTTCGCCTTTGCCGCCCCTTACGAATACGAGCGGATTGTCGGTGGCGGAGTTCATTTCCGTTTCCAGCACCGGCACGCAGTTGTCAATCAGTCGGCGCGCGGCGCCGTGCACTTGGGGCATGCAGCGGAAGCTATAGGGATCCTGGACTTTCCCGCAGTCTTTGTGGCTATTGGCGATCTTTGATCCCTTGAGGAGCAATCTAAGGTTCGCGGCCACGGTGGCCTGCTCGCTATGGGGGCGAACTGCGTGAATGCGCTTGTCAAAGGCCACGGCAGTTCCGCGGAATGCGTCGAGGCTAAGGGCACCCGCGATATCGGCCACCTTTGCGAGCGCAATGGCCTCATAAATCACGAGCGCGCCGATGGCGGTCATGATTTGGGTGCCATTGATCAAAGACAAACCTTCTTTGGGGCCAAGCTTATGCGGCTTAATGCGGGCTTTTTTGAGTGCTTTCGCTGAATCCTGCCAAGCGCCCTGGTACCAGCAACGGCCCTCCCCCACGAGTAAGAGTGCCATGTGCGCGAGCGGCGCGAGATCTCCGCAGGCGCCTACGCTCCCTTGCTCAGGAATCCAGGAAATGATCCCGGCATTTTGCACTTCGAGAAGTTTTTCGATGAGCGCCAAGGACGCGCCCGAATTTCCGCGCGCGAGAGTATTCGTGCGGAGAAGCATCGCGGCCTTAGCTTCGGCCAAGGAGAGCGGATTCCCCACGCCCACACTGTGTGAGCGCAGTAAATTAATTTGGAGCTGGGCGAGCTTGTTTTTTGGGATGGCGACATCGCTGAGAAGACCGAAGCCGGTGTTCACACCGTAGACCGGAGTCTTTCCTTTGGCGAGCCGGCTCACATAGGCATGGGACTCTTTTACGCGCTTGCGCGCTTTTTCCGACAGGCTGAGGGTTCCGGTGTCCGTATGGGCCCAGGCCCAGACTTTCGCAAGATTTAGATTTTCACCGTCTATTACCAGTGTTTTCATTTGCCGCCACGCAGAGTAGATATGGCTTGTTTATAATCCTTGGATCCGAACACGTAGCTGCCCGCCACCAGAACGTCTACGCCCGCCTTGATCAGCGCCGGTGCCGATTTCTCGTTTACGCCGCCGTCGACCTCGATGAGAAAGGAATATTTTCCGCGTGTGCGCATCTGCGCGAGCTCTTCGCATTTGGGCAGCACTTCGGGAATAAATTTTTGCCCGCCGAAGCCGGGGTTCACGCTCATAAGCAGAACGAAATCGCAGAGGCCGAGCACGTGGCGAATGGAATCCACGGGGGTATGGGGATTGAGCACCACGCCCGCTTTGGCGCCGCTCGCTTTGATCAGCTGAAGGTTGCGGTGCAGGTGGACGGAGGCTTCCACGTGCACGCTGATATAATCGGCGCCCGCGTTGGTAAAGTCGGCGATATAGCGCTCGGGCTCCGAGATCATCAGATGTACGTCAAGAGGAGGGGGATTCAGCTTCTTAAGCGACTGCACCACCACCGGGCCGATCGTGATGTTGGGAACGAAGTGGCCGTCCATCACGTCTACGTGGATCCAATCGGCGCCGGCCGCAGTTACGTTTTTTATCTCTTCGCCCAGGCGGGAGAAGTCGGCGGAGAGGAGGCTCGGGGCGATCAGAGGGCGCTTCGGGCTCATATTCATTCTCCAGTCGTTTCGCCGGTCGTTTCAAAATGTGCGTGGGAGGGCGTTGCCTTCATACCACTCTCAAATTCGCGCGGCAACATGGCACGCTTGCCCTCTGGTTGCAGCTCGAGGATTTCAACCACGCCTTCACCGCAGGCTACGAACATACGCTCGTTCTTGAACCAAAAGGCTCCGGGTGCGCCGAGGTGCGGCTCGCCGCGGGCCATCGCCGAGCGCAGGATTTTCACACGTTTTTTATTTACGTAGGCATATGCGCCAGGCCAGGGAAAAAGGCCGCGAACCTGGTTGTGTATCGTCCAGGCATTGCTTTCGGAAAATTTGAGCAGGCCATGCTCTTTGGTGAGGAGCGGTGCGAAAGTGGCTTGGGCTGCATTTTGGGGGCGGTGCTTCAGGGTTCCGGCCTCTAAGCCGTCGAGGGTGCGCACCAGCAGGCGGCCCCCTTCGATGCCGAAACGTTCGAGGAGATTCTTGGCATTGTCGCTTTCACTTACCGGAAATTCCTCCTGGAGGAGTACGTCGCCCGCGTCCATCTCCTTGGCCATGAACTGGGTAGTGATGCCGGTCTTGCGATAACCATTGAGCAGGGCCCACTGTACAGGCGCGGCTCCACGGAGATCCGGAAGCATCGAAGGATGAACGTTCACGGGGGGAAGGCGGCAGAAGGTGAGAAGCTTGGAGCCGAGAAATCCGCCGTAGGCCACCACTACGAGGATGTCGGGGTGGAGCGACTCGAGAAAGGCAAAGGTATCGGCGCTGTTCACTTTTTCCGGCTGGTGAAGAGGAATTCCGAGGGGGAGTACGTGCTTTTTCACGGCTGGTGGCTCTAATTTCAGGCCGCGGCCAGCGGGCCGGTCCGGCTGGGTTACCACGCCAACGACCTCGTGCTTCGATGCAAGCAGCGCTTCGAGCGACCCGAGTGCGAAGTCGGGGCTCCCGAAGAAAACGCATTTCATTCCCTGGTCCCCTTGGAACCGCTACGGCGGTCTTCTTCGGGATCGCTTTCGCCGAGCTCGAGCTCTTTCTTGATCTTGCGCTTGATCGAGCGGCTCTTCACGAAGCTCAGGCGGTCGATAAAAAGGCGCCCATCGAGGTGATCGAGCTCGTGCTGGATCGCCACGGCGAGGAGTCCTTCGGCGTCAAGCACATGCGCCACACCCTTCACGTCCTGGTATTCCACCGTGATTTTTTCGGCGCGCAGCACTTCCTCGTACTCGCCAGGAATGCTGAGGCAACCTTCTTTAAACAATATTTCGCCGTCTTTTTTCGTGATCTTCGCATTAATAAAGATGCGCGGATTCTGGTTGGTGAATTCGGGCGGCTCGTCTTCCGTGGAGTCGTAATCAATGTCGATCACCACGATGCATTTATGAATATCGACCTGGGGAGCGGCTAATCCGATGCCAGGAGCCTGGTACATCGTCTCCAGCATATCGGCGCAAATGCGCTCAAGCTCGGGCCCGAATTTCTTTACCGGCTCGCTTTTTTTGGCCAAGCGAGGATCTGGATAGGTGAGGATTTTCAGTATTGCCATCGGTTACGTCCGCCTGGTCTTTAGTACCATGAAAACGCCGAACCCGAAAAAGAGGAAGTTCGGCGCCCAGGCGGCCCAAAACGGAGGGATCCAGCCGGTTTTTCCCATGGAAAGGGCCGCTGAAAAAAGCAGCCAATAAACGACGACGATGAAAAAACAGAGGCTTATATCGCGGGCAATGCTGGAATGGCGTTGGTGCCGGGAAGCAAAGGGAATCCCCAAGAGGGCCATGATCAGGGGCACCAGGGCCATGCTGATCTTCGACCAGAAAACCACTTCGTAGCTATGAGTATCGATCCCGGCGCTTTTGTTGCGCTGAATATAACGCCAGAGATTTTTCAGGCGGAGCGTTTCCACTTCCTTTTCAATCTCTTTGAAATCGCTCGGAGTCTCACTGAGCGTCATGGTCTGTTGCTCGAAATGCTTGGTGATCGGGTAACCCGTTTCTTCTTCGAAGAGGGTAAGCAAACCGTTATTCAGCACCCATTTATCGTCGACGTAGTTGGCTTTTTCGGCCTCGATCTGCTGCACAAGATCGAAATTGTCACTGAAAGTATAGATGGAAAGGCCGGAGATTTCGTTCGATTTGGGATCGAAGGAGCGGAGGTTATAGATGAGGTTCCGGCTCCGGTACCAGATCTTGTTCTGTTTGATGTCGGTTTGAAGATCGGGCTTTCCCTTGATCACGGTGCGGTAAAAGTGCGCGCGCACCTTCGCGAGCGGGGGAACTACTCGGTCGGTGACCACGAAGGAAACACAGCAGAGCATGAATACAAGGCTCATGAGCACGAAAGCGATTCGCCCTAAGCTCACACCACTGGCGAACATCGCTGTGAGCTCGTTTCGTCGAGCAAAGCCCGAAAGGCTGATGAGAGTTCCCATCAAGCAGCCGGCCGGGAGAAGCAGCACTAGCACTTCAGGCAGCTGATACAGCGTGAACTGCATCGCGTAGGCGGCGGGGATGTCTTCACGCAGGCCCTGCCGCACGGTGTCGCCCCCCAGATAGAGAACGAGAAAGGTGGCCATGGCCCCGAGCAGGCCCTTCCAAAATTCAGCGGCGATATAACGATCAAGTATGCTCACAGAAATAACTTATCATAATCATGGCCCGCTGCTAAACTCGGCCATTACATCCTATGGCAACTGATCTCCCCAAAGACCGTCCCCTAAGCGTAGCGACCCGCCTGAAAATTTGGCTGGCCGATACAGGTAAACAGTTAGCGATCGCTATCGTGATCGTGATGTTCTTGCGTTCCTCCATCATCGAGCCCTATAAGATCCCCTCAGGCTCCATGATTCCGACGCTATTCATTGGCGACCACATATTCGTGAACAAATTCGCGTATGGTTTTAAGGTGCCCTTTACCGAGTTTTTCCTCGACTCACCGCTTTTCCTCACCCAAGAGAAGCTTCCCGCTCGCGGCGACGTGATCGTGTTCAAATTTCCCAAAGACCAGACCATCAACTACATCAAGCGTGTAGTGGGCCTACCTGGCGACAAATTCAAGATCCGCGACAAGGTGCTCTATATCAACGGTCAGGAGATCAAAACCGAGAAGCTCGTCGATCCTAGCCTGGAAGACGGCATCGAGAATGACAGCGACCGAAAAGAGCTCAGCCTTTACACGGAAGATCTCATGGGCGTGAAGCATCCCGTTCTCTACAACATGGTGAACCTGCTCAACTCGGATTTCGGTGAGATCACGGTGCCGACCGGCAAATTGCTATGCCTTGGTGATAACCGCGACAAGAGTTCCGATAGCCGCTTCTGGGGTTTCGTGCCGGTGGAAAACATCAAGGGCAAGGCCATGTTCGTCTGGCTCAACTTCGCCATCACGATGGAAGACCATTTCGGCGTGGACTTCCGCGCGAGCCGCATTGGCACTTTGATTCGTTAGCCGTAGGATCAGCTGTAGGACTGATTCTCTGAACTAAATCCTACGGACAACTCACTTAACTTCGGAGGTTCGTTATGAAAACCTGGATTCACTTCTTGGCCGCTTGTTTTCTATTTTTGGCCCCGTCCGCATTCGCCCTCGAATCCGGATCGCTGGCCCCTGAGTTCAAGGCGATTTCGAGCAAGAAAAAAGAAGTGAAGCTCTCCGACTACAAGGGAAAAGTGGTGGTGCTCGAGTGGCTCAACTACGGCTGCCCTTTCGTGAAGAAACACTACGAAGGCAAGAATATGCAGAAGCTTCAGAAGGACTACACCAAGAAGGGTGTCATTTGGCTCTCGGTGATTTCCTCGGCTCCAGGCAAGCAAGGCTCAAGCACGCCGAAGTCTGCCGAAAAAGACCGCAAGGCACACGGTTCGAAGGCCACCGCAGTATTGCTCGATACTACGGGGGAGCTAGGCAAACTTTACGGCGCGCAAACGACTCCCCATATGTTCGTGATCGATGCCACAGGCAAGGTGGCATACCAAGGCGCGATCGACGACAAACCGTCTACCGATTCCGCCACGCTCAAGGGCGCGCATAATTATGTGCGCGAAGCATTGGACGCGATTCTCGCTGGAAAAAACGTGGCTACGGCACAGACGAAGAGCTACGGCTGCGGCGTGAAATATAATTAGTCGGCAAGCCTCTCTATGAGATTCCGAACCAGTCGATATTCAGACAGTGCATTTCTTCCGAGGGCGAGGGCCCGATGATCCCGTCGAGCTCCTCGAGCAATTTTACGATTGATTCCCGCACGCGTTCGGCATCCTGACGCGAAAGCGTCATGGGGCAGGAATAGTGGAGCTTAGCGCGGCTTTCCTTTCGGAACTCCTCCATCGCCTTCTGCCGCCAATTGCAGAGGTTCACGTAGGTCCATGGAGATTCCGACTCGAGGTGGGTGCTGCTCGGCCCAATCGCGAATCTTCCGCCCTTCTCAGCACAGAGGCCGGTGCGAACTAGGAAATCCATCACCTCTTTCGTAACCCTTAGCGGCAGGTTCAATGTTTGCGCAATTGTCTCAAGGGAGGATTGTTCCGGAAGAGCTGTGAGTTGGCGGACGGCGGAATATTTCCAGTGAGAGTAAAAAACCGCACGCGTGGCTTCGTCGAGGGTGCGGTTAGACTGCAGGCGATGCACGAGCCGCGCGGCCTCCGCCTTGAGGGCTGTTCGTTTCTTATCAAAATACGCCTTAAGAGCGGGGGAGCCTGCCTTTTCCTTTTGCACGAGGAGAAGAAAGTAGTCAGCCTCGCTCTCTAAGAGCCCGAAGTACTCGGTGACTTTCTGCGCTTGCTCGAGGGAGAACACTTTTTTCCCTTTGAGGATCTGGCTGACGAGAGTGGTATGCACGCCGAGGTAATGGGCGAGTTTAAAGGATTGGCCGTATCCCTTTTTGGGCATTTCTTGGAATCGGTCCCGTAAAAAGGGCCGGAATTCTTCGTAATTATATATAGAAATCATGCTGTTACAATTTAATGACCTTTTTGTCATTAAATTGTAATAAAATTTACTCCAAAAATCTATAATGCGGTGCGGCGTCAGCGTAGTTTAGGCGCAGATCTTGAAACAATAACCCATTCATGGAGCGACCTATGCTGACCTCATATCTGAAGACGATTTCCCTGATCCTTACTTTGGCAGCTGCCCAAGTATTCGTCACACCAGTGGTTTTCGCCGGAACCAAAGACGGCAATGGCGGCAATGCCCAGGTGGCCGAGTTTTATTCGATGGCCAAGTCTTTTCACCAAGAAATAAAAAAAGTTTATAAGGAGAAAGACCCGAGTTTTCCGATGGGCGATCTAACGTCTGTGATGGCACGATTGGTTGTTGAGGCCGATCCGGGCCCCTTGACTCTCAAGAACGGCGACAAGGTGGACGCGATTAATAATCCCAATACCGCCATCATCTATCTCGACGACGCATCCTGGGCCAAGCGCGATGGCACATTAAAATACCAGATTGTGATCCACGAACTCTTGGGTCTCCTGCGCATCCAGGACTTTCAATACGGAAAATCAAAAAAATTGGCCGCGCTTACCAAGAGCGATGTGGCAACCGCTGTAGCACCTGGCTCTAAACTGCGATCTGGCTCCTTTGGAAGGTCGGGAGGGTCGACAATATTTTGTGCCGACTCTGCCAGTGTGCATGGATCATCAGAAAGATTACTTAGCGTAAATTACTCAGATGGCGCCGCCCAATTATACACCTGCTCCGGATTTTTATGCACCAACGACGTCAATAGCCTGCGTTTGACCATCATTGACTCGGACCATTTTGCATGGGAACAACTTGTTTACCCGTTCCTCAGGTGTACATATTCGCACAAATGATAAAACTATCGGCAGATCGAAGCTTGCGGGTCCTTCGCGCAAAGATAGACTCTGAGCGCGGCATTTTCCGCTCTTAACGAAGCAAGCTCGCGATGAACCTCGGCCGCATCACTCCGCCAAAGATGGTAACTTTCTTTTATCGCGTTGAGCATGGTCCAGAGAATCGCATCGCTGGTCACGTGCAGATATCCGTGGACGTCGGCCTGAACGGCCTCGGGAACGGTCCTGGCAACATCTTGAGCCTTTACACCGACATATTCTTTATCGGATGGCAGGCCCAGTGGATTGCTTTTTTTATAACGGAAGTAAATTGGTTGAATCCCCTCAATCGCGTCTAGGCTCCTGGAAAAGGGCGCGCGAATATCCTTTAGCCGCTCGTCGGAAGGAATGGTCCAAGTGGCAGTGCCGGGCTTGGCCGCCGAGTCGGTAGAAAGTTGGAGCTGATATCCGGGATTCGTCGTCCCGATGCCAATGCTGCCGGCTACAAGAGTTCCATTCGTACCGGCAGTATCACCAACATTCGCTCCAATCGCTATCGTTCCCGCGGCTAAGCGGGAGAACTGCGTATCGCGTTGTGTCCCTCCTCCTGGACCCATCGATAAAAGGGCATTATCTGAAGTATCCAAGCCAAAATTTATTCGCGCGTAGCTATCGGTAGTCAGTGCAACCTGCATTCGCGGAGTTAAGGTGCTGGCCCCCAGTACCTTCGCATACGTACCCCCAGATCCCGTGGCGACAAAGAACTGTGATGTGCCGTTGCGCTGTAGGTCGAGCAACTTGCTACCACCTCCACTGGCTGTATCTGTGACATTGAGCTTGATTCCCGTGAAGTCGACCGCGCCATTGTTCCAAGTGGTTGCCATGTCAAGCACGGACCCAGGCGCCGTTGAGCCGATGCCGACGTTGCCAGCGGAGGTAATCCGCACGTTGTCCGTAGCACTATTGCCAGCAATAATTCCAACGTCGCCTGTCGACGCCACATGGCTAACGCTATTAGATCCATTCCAAGAAAAGCCTATGAAATTGTTTTCATCCGGTGAAAATACAGCGACGGTCGGTTGATGAGGAACGTTTCTCGCGTCAAATAACGAGAGTACGCGAGACGTGGTGTTGGCGGTGACGGGAACTCCCATCGCGACGACTTGACCGAAGTTTCCGGGATCATAAAAAGGAATGTTGATCTTGGTTGGGACGCTTGATCCAACAGGGGTCGTATAAGTGTCGGTAGTGACCGAGGACAATCTAAATGCGCCCGTAACCTCGAGCTTCGCGGCGGGGCTCGAACTTCCGATACCGACGTTGCCGCCATTGTAGTAGGCGCTCGTTCCATTCAGCAACCACGTCGACGACGCGCCCTCGAGCGTCGTAATCCGAGTTTCCTTGGCGTTGATTTCCGTGAATAGCTGGTCAAAGTCGCTGTTCACAGCTGAAGCCGAGGCCGTACCGCCATTCGAAAAAGTGAAGTTCTTGGTGATTGTCGCCGTCTGGGCGGAAGAGGCCCAAAAAAAGCCTGCCCAAAATAGAAAAACGAAAGATTTGCTCTGGTGAATCGTCATCATGGCCCCCAATGATCCTCTGAATAATTTTATTCTGATAATTTGTTACATGACAGGAGGATTTTGGGCGCGGGGACACACGGAAACGGAGGTGCGAGCAATCCATAGAGGGCGTGTTTTTTAGGTCTTAACCTTTTGTCGGATAAAGGAGAGGTAAAGAAAACAAGTTTTACTTTGGAGCTTGTTCAGAAAGTGAATGGTGACTACGCCGGAAAATCTTTAGGCAATATCAGCGCCCAAGAACTGAGCTAAGCACCTTGAGCACTCTTTGCGCCACTTCCCGAGACCCCGGCACATCCGCCAGCGCCTCTACCACATGATGCCCATGCCGGTAATAAGCGCGCACGAATGCTCGTCCGGGGTAGGTCTTCAGCAACACTTCATCGCGGAATCGCCGTAGCCGTACCACTTCCACCGCGGAATCCGAGTCAAAGGCCCAGGTAGCCACGATGCAGAACGAGCGTCCCACAATCGCGCGATAGGTATTCCAGAACTCGGGCTTGTTCACAATCGAGTTGGAATACACCAGCGACTTGCGGATATTTTCGGCGGCGAAATGCTGGAAAGGCATCCCCTTGGTGAAGCGCAGGAAAAGCCTGTGGTAGAGCTGACGCTCTTCGCGCGCGGCGGGCGAATCGAGTTTGTCGAGGATCTTCAGGAGATCAAAAAAAATCGAGGAGAGGATCAGGGCTTCGGCGACCCGGCTTTTCTCATCGAAATGTGCGGGTGTGATTTCTTCGATTTCCACTTTGAAGCTTTTTGCAGTGATCGCGAGAAAGCGGCGGTAAGATTGCATCGCCGCGGGATAATTGCGGCGCTCGATATGGGTGCGGCCCTCTCGGGCGATCGTGATGCGTTTGCCGAGCTCTTCGACGAATTGCCTGTCTTGGCGGCGTTTTTCCGCCTCACGAAGCTGCGCATCGATCTTTTCCGATCGTTGCTGCTGTTTGCTGGTAGAGGGTTTGGGGGTTTCGGCCATCGACGCCCATTACATCAGGGAAACCGGATCAACGTCAACCTGGAGACTCGCCCGTTTTGGAAGAAGATGCTCGGCTTGTGCTTGGGCCGCGTCGATCAGCGTGTGCAGGGATTTCGCCTGCGCGCACTTGAGCAGAAGGTTCCAGCGAAAGCGGTTTTGCACCTTCGAGAGAACCGCGGGCGCGGGGCCCAGTATGTCTACCTTCGGAACCACATCGATCCGGCCAAGGGCGTGGAAGAGCCGGTCGGCGCCGGCTTCGGCTTCTTCCGGCGTGGCGGCGGTCACCAGCAGCCGGGCCATACGCGCATACGGCGGATAAGAAAATTCATGGCGGAAGCGCATCTCTTCCTCGGCGAAACTGCGGAAGTCGTGGTTGGTGGCGTGCACGATGCTGGGGTGGCGGGGATTATATGTCTGCACTACAACTTTACCCGGCCTGTCGCCCCGCCCCGCCCGTCCGGCCATTTGCGTGAAGAGCTGGAAACTTTTTTCTGAAGCGCGAAAATCGGGAAGATGAAAGCCGGAATCGGCATTCACCACGCCGACCAGGGCGATGTTCGGGAAATCGTGGCCCTTGGCGATGATCTGGGTGCCGATCACGATGTCCACTTCATGTGCCGCGATCATGGCGAGCGCCTGCTCAAGCGAGCCCTTTCGCTCCACGCTTTCCTTGTCTACGCGGATCACGCGCGCTTCGGGAAACAGAAGCTTGATTTCTTCTTCAAGAGATTCGGTGCCGAGCGTGCCGGGATCCAGCTTGGGCTGGCCGCAACGTGGGCAGCCCACTGGAGCCGGGCAATTGTGGCCGCAGTAGTGGCACTTCAATTGGCGCGCGCCTTTGTAGTTGGTGAGAGAAACGCTGCAGTTCGGGCATTCGGGAACATAGCCACAACCCTCACAAAGCAGGAAGGATGAAAATCCCCGGCGGTTCAGGAGGAGCATCACCTGGCCTTTTGAAGCGATTGCTTCGAGGATGGATTTTTTTAGATAGGATGTGATCGATCCTTCCTCGTGCATTTTCGACCGGTCAATCACGTGCACTTCGGGAAGGGGCTGCCCGCCAGGTCGCTCGGGCAAGAGCAGGTGGCGGTAGCGACCGGTGGTGGCGTTATGAAAGCTTTCGAGCGAAGGCGTAGCGCTGCCGAGAATAATCGTGGCCGAAGCATGTTTGGCGCGAACGATGGCGAGATCGCGGGCATTGTATTTCAAGTGATCTTCCTGTTTGAGGGCGGAGTCGTGTTCCTCGTCGACAACCACGAGACCAAATCCGCTGACAGGAGCCAGCGCTGCAGAGCGTGCCCCCACGCAGACCTTCAGCACTCCGCGATTGAGCTGGTGCCATTGCCGGCTTCGCTCTCCGTCCGACATTCCGGAGTGGAGAAGCGCGATACCCTCGCCGAGCCGCGCACGGAAGCGCGAAACGAGCTGGGGAGTGAGCGCGATCTCCGGTACCACAACGAGCACCGAGCGCCCGAGCCGGAGCGCGTGTTCGGCGGCCCGAAGATAAACTTCGGTTTTTCCGCTGCCGGTCACGCCTTGGAGCAGAAAAGTTTCAAATTTTTTGTGGTCGAGCGAGGCCGTGATCATCGACACGGCTTCGCCCTGCTTGGAAGTCAGGGAGTGGGGATCGGAGCGCGCGCCCAGAACAGGTGCCACGAAATCGTCGCTCACAAGGAATTCTTCCACCCACCCCGACTCCTTCATTCGCCGAAGGGCCGCCCTCTCTTCTGCCACCGCTTCGACGGCTGGGGCGGCGAGTAATTTCTCCACCGAAGCGCGCTGTAGTTTTCCTTTCGGCAACTGGCCGCTTTCCACGCGGCTGCGCCCCTCTGGCGTGAGACGAAAGCGGATCGCGGTCGGAGGCTCGGGGTTTGGCGGCAGAAAAGTGCGCAGCACTTCTCCCATGGGATAATGGTAATAGTCCGCGGCCCAGCGGAGCATTTTCAGAACCTCGCCGCTTAATTTGGGAAATTCATCGGAAATTCCCTCAAGCTCACGGATTTCGAATTTCACTTCCATCGGGAGCTTGTCGAAAATTTCTATCACTGCGCCCTGGTGGATCTTGTTGCGTACGCGAGCTCTAACCGGATCACCGGGCGCAAGCGTGAGGCCCGCGGGAATCCGGTAGGTGAGGGGCGGCAGCGGCAGGGGAACAGCGACTTGTACGAACATCACTTAATGCAGAATGGTTTCCGCGATGTCCTTTACGTCGGCCGGCAGCTTGCCGTCGGAGGGGGCCAGCCTGTTCTTTCCGGTTGCGAGTTTATCAAAGGTAAAAAAGAGTAAAGGGGCACCGTCTTTCCAAAGCGTAAGGCGCGCATTCTGAAAATTTCCGCGACGAAGGGCAGAAAGATTACGAAACTCTACTTCGCATTTATTTTCTCCTGCCTTTGCCCAGGCGAGCGTAGCGGCGGCGGCGGGGCAGGGGGCGGCGATTTTCAAGGGCAGGAAACTGTCTTTTTCTATCCAGATAGACTGGCCGGTTTGGCTATTTGAGTGCACCCAGGCGTAGGTTTGGCGCGCGCGTTTGAGTGACATCGTGCGGTCGGACTTGTAAAATGGGCGAGGCGGATCCTTCATGGCGGCGAGCCGTTCCCGCTCTACGCGTAATAATTCCGTCTCCGGGATTACCGTAAGGCCGAATTCCGTGACGGATTGCACAAGGGCCTGATGGTCGATGCCGAAAATCATGTTGAGGGTGGGCCAGCCGCCCTCGGCAGGCTTGATCTCGGGAATTGTCAGCGTGCCGAGGATTTCCTCGGTGCCTCCAGCCTGCGGGCGGGCCACGGTAAGCGCGACCCCGGTCACAGTATTTTTATTTTTCTGTTCTGCGAGGCGCGAGTAAACGTAAAAGGCAGGCGGCAGAAAAGCAAAAGCCGCCACGGGCGCCAGAAAAATCGCCAGGCAAAGAAAAATCACCTTCACGTGAGGTCCTTGGAGAGCTTCCGCAACAAGTGCTGCACGCGCTCGCGGAGCTCGGGGCGTTTCATCGCATAATGAAGGTTGGCTTCCAGGTAACCGAATTTGTCTCCGGCGTCGAAACGCTGGCCCTCAAATTGGTAGGCATACATTTTCCGTTTGTTGGCCAGAGCCTGGAGAGAATCAGTGAGTTGAATTTCGCCTTGCAGGCCGGGCGCGGCGTTTTCCAGGAAATCAAAAATATCGGGAGTGAGGATATAACGACCGGGAATCGCAAGGCGCGAGGGGGCTGCGCTTGGCTGCGGTTTTTCCACCAGCTTATCGAGAAGCAATGTTCCCTTTGCCACTTCCTTGCCGCCCACGATTCCGTATTTGGAGGTGTCTTCGTCAGCCACTTCCATTACTCCGACCACGGGGGAATTGTCGAACCGGCGGCTAGTCTCGATGAGCTGCTGGGTAACGGAAATTTTCGAGTCTATCACGTCGTCGCCGAGCAAAAGGGCGAAGGGCTCGTTGCCTACGATGGGGCGGGCGCAAAGCACGGCGTGGCCCAAGCCGCGAGGTACGGTTTGCCGCACGGAAATGAAATCGATGTGACGCAAGAGCTCGTCGTCCACATTTTCGTTGTCGAAATAATCAATTAGCCCGGTCTTGCCTTTGCTGGTGATTAAAACGATCCGCCGAATTCCGGCGCGTGCGGCTTCCAGCACGATGTGGTGGATGATGGGTGTATCTACGAGAGGCAGAAGTTCCTTGGCCACCACGCGGGTGACAGGGAGAAAACGAGTGCCTTTTCCGGCTACGGGAATGACCGCTGTCTTGATTTCCATTTGTTCCTTATAGCATGGTATGACAAAGGAGATGACACGGAACGTAATTTCTCCTTTGTGCTTATTTAGTGTCGCGCCAAGGGCGCTCCTTTTTGGTGTCCTTATGACATCACTCTACTGCACTCAAAGCTTTGCTACTGTAGATTCTCCCGTGGTGCAAGGCCTTGCGGGAGCTAGCCGCGCCGGTGTTCCGCGCGAGGCGATATTTTCAAATCCCGCCTCGGTTTCCGCCATCAACGGCACTTTCGCTTTTTTACACTATCAGATTCCTCAAATAGCCGACTTCAATGCGGGTGGCCGTGCTTTCAGCGCCGGTGTTTATGATGGAGGCGATAAAAATTGGAAGGGCGGCTTCGGCTATTCACGCACCGCCAAAGCGGCGATTCAAAACAATAGCCAAGGATATATCGACCGCAGGGAACTCCGCTTCGCCACGGGGCATGCGATCACCGAAAGCATTCAGGCTGGAGTCGCCGCTCGCTGGATCAATAATTACGCCGTGCCCGGTTCCGATCGTTTTTTCGAAGGCGACCTCGGCATTTTGTTTCCATTGTTTGCCGATTTGCGCGGCGGAATCACTTACGAAAATATTCTCAATAAGGAAGACGATTCACCGACCACGGCGGGAGTCGGCGCCACCTACGCTCTTGGCTACGGCTTCCAGCTATTTGCCGACGGATATCGTCTGATGAGTGGAACCAAAACGGGAGAGCGAGGCTGGTCACTCGCCACCGAGGCGAGCCTCTCAAACGACTTCTTTGTTCGTGGCGGCCTCTTCGAGGAAGCCTACCGCGCCCTCAAGGGCTGGAGTCTTGGTGCAACTTGGATGGGCCCGAAGGCTTCCTTCGATTACGCGATGAAAATCGCCGGTAAGGGTCCCAAAGAGAAGACTCATATTCTCGGGATGACGCTGACTCTATAAAGGGATACCCTTTAGAAACAGTGACCATCGAAACGAATACAAAAGGCTTCGTCGCCTGCCTTCCCTGGGTACTTCCCCTGTATGTTGTTTTGCCTTTCCTGGCGATCGCTTCGGGTTTTCGCGGCCTCATCTGGGTCTGGAACGTGGCTTATTTCCCATTCTGGTCGATGCTGGCATTCCAGGTTCTGCTCGCCGCCATTTCCTCTAGCCTAATTTTTCGTTTACAAGACCTCGGCAACACGCTTTTCCGTGTAGGGATCGTGGTCGCGCACGTGCAAACAACTTGGCTCGCGATGTCGGAGCGGCGGCATTTACTGCTGCTGCTGGTATTCGCGCTTTTCACGAGCGGGGTTTTTTTATCCGAAAAGGTAAAACGGGTGCTGAAGCTACCTTACTACGATTCGCGCCGGCGCTGGTGGGAGGGTTATCCCAAGGGAATACCGGGGCTTTCGGTGGAGCTTTTAGGCGAAAACGGAGATAATGCGAAGGGTAGATTATCGAACTTCGGGTTGGAAGGTTGTTTCGTTTTCTCCGTGAGCGAAGCCATTTCATTCAGCCCCAGGGCAATCCGGGTTGAATCCGGGGATAAGATTCTGCTCGAGGCCGACGTGGAGCCGCTCTTGCGTACCGGTGACGGCTTCGGTTGGGGCCTGCGCTTCAGCAGCTCCGGCGTCGACGGGGATTGGTCGAAGGATCTGCAGGATCATTTGGGTTTCTTGAGGAGGTCGGGCTATGGGGTGGCATAAGGCGTCGGTCGGAATAATTTCGATATTCACGTTTCTGGCATTCGCTGCATTTCCTTCGTGCACCCGGCACCCCAGCCAGCCCAATACTCCCGAGGGTGCGCTCGAGAATTATGTTATGACCGCATTTGCGGCCAAGAGCGCGGACGCCCGCCAGACGCTTCTTGACCTGAGTACCGGCGATGCCAAGGCTTGGCTTGAATCAATGAGCGCCGAGGATTTCAAGAAGCAGTTCGTCGACAACAGTATGGTCTTCCAGAACATGAAGACCAAGGACCTCCGCCGCGAACAGAGCGGCGACGTAAGCCTGGTGTATGAGCTGGCTTTCAAGGACGGCAAGACTCCGAACGCCGCAGCCTATACCAACAAGAAAATCGCCTTCCTCACTAAAGACGACAAGGGTACTTGGAAAATCAAGGCGACGAAAAACGTGAAGAGCTTCGTAGAGCGCAAGGACGACCTAGTGGTTCCGCCCAATACTCCGGAAACGACGGACAAGAACTCCGCTCCCGAGCAGAAATAATACGAGAGCTACTCCCTGTGAGGCGGAGAGCCATCCTCCTACCACGAATCCGCGGTCAAGATCACCGCGGAAAAACTCCGTCACAAAACGGATGGCGGCATAGCCCGTCAGATAAATCATCGCTACGGTTCCGGCGCTGCATTTTCGCGCGCGCACAAGCCATGCCATGAGCCCCGCCAATAAAAATAAGGCGAACGACTCGTAGAGTTGTACCGGATGCAAGGCCTGGCCGCTAAGCGCGGGATCGAGGAAGGCGGTGTCGTTATGCACGCCCCACGGGTAAGGGCAAAATGAACCGTAGCAGCAGCCGGCGGCAAAGCAGCCGATTCGCCCAAAACCATGTGCTAGTGCCAGGCTAGTCACTCCGATATCGGCGCTCAGCCACAGGGGCATTTTTTTCCAAAATCCATAGAGCACGCAAGTGAACGTGGCGAGCAAAAAGCCGCCGTAGAAAACAAGTCCGCCATTCCAGAAATCGAGAATCTCTCCGGGGTGGCGGGCGAATTGTTCCAAGTTTTGCAGAACGAAAAAGAGCCGCGCGCCGAGTACGCCCGAGACGATAGCGATGAAGGCGATATCCATGAAGGGTGAGGGATCGAGGCCGCGCGACTTAGCAAGATATCGGCCGAGAAGAAGGGCGGAGAGATAGCCCACGGCGATAAAAAAACCATAAGAATATATCTTAAGGCCGGAAATTTCGAAGAGCACGGGAAACATCAGGCCGCGCTTGGCGGTTCAAGCAACATCCCCACCAGCAACAGGGCCACGCCGAGACTGATCGCCGTGTCGGCCACGTTGAATGCCGGGAAATGCCAGCCGCCGTTCCAGTGGAAATCAAGAAAATCGACCACGAATCCGAGGCGCAATCGGTCGGCGAGATTTCCAAGGGCGCCGCCCACGATCATCGCGAGGCCATAGATGCTGAGGGACTGCACATCGCGGAGGCGGGTGAAAACGAACAGGATCACCGCCAGAGTTGCACCCGGAACGAGGAAGAAAAAAGGCTCGCGCCATTCTGGCGAGAGCGTGGCGAGGAGCCCGAAGGCCGCTCCCGAATTATGCACGCGGGTGACATTGAAAAAACCGGTGATAACAGCCATAGAATCCCCGAGGTGAAAGCGAGTCACTATGGCGTTCTTGGTGAACTGGTCGAGCGCGACGAGCAAACCATTCATGGAAAGTAGAACTAGATATTTCCTGGGAACCATTGCTATTTAGAATACAGCAATAAAGTGCATAGGCCCAAAAATAACCATCTCAGTCGTCGCTGTCCTGATAGTCCTTAGCCGAAAGACCATATTTCTCCAGCTTACGCAGGAGGGTCTTTTTGGGAATATTGGCGTGCAGGGCGGTTTGGTTGATCCGGCCGTTGAACACCTTTAGGGCGCTGATGATGAAATGCTTCTCGAACTCTTCTTTTTGGGACTGGAAATCCAGGTTCTGAAGATCAATATTGAAGCTCAGTCCGTCTTTCTGCCCTTCCGCGGGTTGGGAACCCACGTTGTCGACCGCCATGGCGCTTTTGCTCACCGAGCGGGAAAGACCACGGATTGAATCGGGCAGGGCGGCGGGAGTGATCCGCTCGCCGTTTTCCACTACGAATGCGTGCTCCATTACGTTTTCAAGCTCCCGGATATTTCCGGGCCAGTTGTACTTCATCAGAAGCTCGGTGGCTTCGTCCGAAACGCCCGAGAGTTTGTTCCCGTAAGTGGCATTGAACTTCTCGAGAAAATGGAGAAGCAAGGAACCGATATCATCTTTCCGCTCACGGAGAGGAGGGAGGAAGAGGGGCAATACGTTCAGGCGGTAGAATAGGTCTTCGCGGAACTCACCACGCTTGATCATCTCCTCGAGATTGCGGTTCGTGGCTGCCACAATGCGCACATTCACTTCGATTTCGCGGTTGGCGCCCACAGGCGTGAAGCGTTGTTCCTGCAACGCGCGAAGCAGCTTCACCTGGAGAGTGGGGGAAATATCTCCGATTTCGTCGAGGAAAAGAGTACCGCCGTCGGCATACTGGAATTTTCCGATCTTGCGTCCGTCGGCGCCGGTGAAGGCCCCTTTTTCATGTCCGAAAAATTCGCTCTCGATCAGATTCTCGGGAATGGCCGAGCAGTTGATCGCCACGAAGCGCTCCTCTTTGCGGGGACCGTTCATGTGGATGGCGCGGGCTACCAGCTCTTTACCCGTTCCGCTTTCACCGCGCACGAGTACGGAAGTGTCCACGCGGGCCAGTTTGTCGATGAGGCTGAAGATCCGCTTCATTTCATTGGAGCTGCCGATCAGGCCTTTGTCTTCGCCGGCGTTGACCATGGCGGGAGCCGAGAGACCGATCGTCCTGACGGCGGAATGGGCTTTCAGGGCGCGGTCCACTAGGGCGACGAGGTCTTCACTTTTGATAGGTTTCTCTAAGTAGTTGTACGCGCCTTGCCGAACGGCGCCTACCGCGTCTTTCACGTTTGAGTATGCTGTGAGGATCAAGCAGATGATGCTGCTATCGTAAGCCTTGATCTGCTTGAGGGCCTCGAGGCCGCTCATGCGAGGCATGTTTACGTCGAGCAGTACGAGATCGTACTTATTGCTCATCACTTTATTTACGGCTTCTTCGCCGTCCGAGGCCTGGTCCACCTGATAGCTTCTGTCCTGGAAGGCAGAACTAACCGTCATGCGGAGAGCATTGTCATCATCAACCACTAATACTTTAAACATACGTACCTCGTCCCTACTACTGCGTTATACCGCATTACCCTCTATGGGCAATTGAATCATAAACTTACTGCCGGCTCCCTTTTGTGAGGTTGCCTGCACCGAACCCTGGTGCAATTCGATAAAGTATTTCGACAAATACAAGCCTAGTCCGCTCCCCTTGGCCTGATCGCCAGGGATATTATTGCCGCGGAAAAATTTTGTGAACAGCTGTTGCCGCTCATGCTCATCGAGGCCGCCGCCCGTGTCTTCGATGGCGATCTCGATGTGGTTGCCTACTTCGCGAGAGCGGATTATTACCTGCGACCCGGGGGGGCTATATTTGATCGCATTGTCGATAATATTAGTGAAAACCTGGAGGAGCAGGGGGGCGTCGACTTGAATGGGAAATAAAGGTTCGAGCTCAAGTTGCACGCCGATATCTTTAGCTTGGGCCTGGAATTCGAGCTTCTGCACGCACTGCTCGATCAGCTTATTGATGTCCTTCGATTTCTTATTGAGCTTGATCTCGTTGGATTCCACTTTTGTAAGATTGAGGATCTTCGAGATAAATTTGTCGAGGTTCTCGGTGGAGCCGATGATCTGCTGAAGCTCGTCTTCCTGCGCGGGCAGCAATCCACCTTGCCGCAGCACCATTTCGGCGAGGCCCTGGATACGCGCTACGGGAGTTTTCAGGTCATGGCTCATGAGAGAAAGGAAATTTCCCTTCATCTCTTCCACCTGTACAAGCAAATCGTGCTTCTCCTGAACTTCCCAGCGCTTCTTGTATTCGAGAATCGCGCGGTAGGGAACGATCAGGTAATAGGTGAAAAACATCGCGAGCAAAGGATGCACCAGGGGCAGCCAGAGGCCGAGCTTGAACAAAAGGAGTGAACTGAGAAAGAGCGCGCCGGAAAGCGAAACGAGCGCCGCCACACCGCGGGCGGGCGACATCGTGATGGCAATGAAAGCCAGCGCGAGCGCGAGCAGGAAGGTGATTATGTCATCCACGATGGGCTTGACCGCGATGAGGCCGCGGTTCTTCAGCAGGGTATCAATGATCGATGCGTGCACCAGGATCCGGGGATTGGTGTAAATCACACGCGAATAGGGGGTATAAACGTAATCGTTCATTCCCTCTTTTCGCATCGAATGCACGAGCAGGATCTTCCCGGCCACTGTGCCGACGCCTTTGCCTTCGACCACGTCAGAGAATTCGATATGAGGAAATGCGTCTAAATTTCCCGTAGTGTCCTGGGGATAACGGATCATCAGGAACCAGTCTTTGGCGAGGTCGTAATAATAAGAGCCGCGCATCTCTTTAGCTTTTTCTATCAGCTCTTCTTTATTGAGATCGGGAAACGCCACGCGCATATGAACCGAGGGATCCCCGAAGGCGGTGAGCAAGGCCCGGCGCATCACTTTGTCTTCAGCGAAAATATATTCGTCGCGGTTCAGGATGGAGGGGTAATGGGGCAATAGGCTCAGGGGATAGGGAGGCAGAACCTCTCCCGACATGTCCACGTCGGTGCCGAAATAAACGTGGATACCCTGGGTTTCCGCCTTCTGAGCGAGCGCCACGAATTTATCGGCTACCTCAGGTTTCGTCTCGATGTCTACGGGATCGAATTTATTGAGATACACGATCGCTTTGGGCTTCTTTTCAATCAGTTTTTCGAGAGCTGTAAGGTGCGACTCGAGCGAATCTTCTAGCTCGGGGCTATTGTCTGCCTTTTTTTCGCGCAGAAGGAGAAGCATCACGTCGGGGTGAACGGTCTCATTTCCCTTCAAGCGCATCCGCAGGTCGTAGAAGAAGGCCTCTACACGATAAAGATCGGTATTAAGCGAGACCACCGCCAATAAAAACGAAATGCTAAAGCTCAGGAACAACGTGGACGTAATCACGGGCCTGAAGCATTCGAAAAATTTGGGTGCCTTACATTTCTGCATAGTTTTCAATACGCGCGCGCTACATGTTATCGGTTTATCCGGCTGGGCCCGACCTGTAGCGCAAGATCCAAGCCAGATCCCGCGCCCGGCCGCACACGCCAGCGTGAAAGGAAACTATAGCATAATCAAAGCCTTCTTCAGTTTCCCGGGCGGGTAGACGATAATGAGATGTCGATTCTTTATACAAACGCGAAGCAAATGACCAAAAAAATTCCTAAAGACCAGCCTGTAAATGTGCTCAGCATCGGCACGCGAATCCTCGTAAAAGACGTGATGGACCAGTACCTTCGCACCCTGGGCGAGGTGAAAACCTATTACGCCTCCAAGCTCAGCCAGGCCGTGCAAAGCTTCCACGAAAAACAACCGTCCGTAATCTTCTGCGAGCAAAGCTTTTCCGAAGGCGGAGTTCTCGAGTTCATCGAAGCGATCGGTGGCCTCGACACCGCAAGCGATCGTTACTTCGTTTTGGCCACTGAAACCGCGAGTGATCCGCTCATGGCCCTCGCCATGGAAAAAGGTGTAGACGAAATTCTCGTGAAACCCTTTTCCACCGATAGCGTGATGCAGATCATGGAGCGCTTCCTCGATAAGCGAGCAGCGTCCACGCAGGACTGGGTGCTGGATCTCCGGGCCGCCAAAAAATCGTTTCGCGAAAAACGCTTTCAGGAAGCTGAAGAGCTCTACGCCAATACGGCCCGCAAGCACTGGCAAAATAATAATGTGCTCCTCGATTGCGCGGATTTTTTTATCATACGTCAGCAGCCCCAGAAGGCGATGCCGATCCTCGAAAAGGTATTGCAAGACTCGCCCGAAAACGTGCGTGCCCTCCATCTGCACGGTTGCGCGCTTCGCCGGCTCGGGCGCCTGCAGGAATCTGTAAACCAGCTCAACCGCGCCAATACGTTCAGCTCACTGAATACCGTGCGCAACGTGGAGCTCGCCGAAACCTATATGGCCATGGCGGAAGAGCAGATCCAGAATGCGCTCAAATCGGACGCCGAAAGTTCTGCTCTGATTATTCGGCGCGCCACCTACCAGCTGCTCCGTAAAGACTACGCTGCGATGGTGACTTACCTTGACTCCAAGAAAGCATACCTCTCCGAGGCCGCCAAGAAGGACGCCGAGCAGTTCGTGACTCTCGGGAAGAAGCTGGGTGGGTTTAGGTAGAGCCGCCCGAGTCCTAATTTCCACACATGGTATTCTCCCGCGTTCCCATGTCAGATAGAGACAATTTCCAGCCTGTTCAAGTAGACGGACAAACGACTATGGCCTGCTTTAACCTCTCCGAGGAGCAAGCGGGGCGGCTAGACAATCAGGATCCTCAGGCTCGCCATCGTTGCTGGAGGGTTTGTAACTTCAGAATCATTGGCCCATGTCTTTTCTGGCACACTGAATGCCGCTACTGGTAGAAGATTGGCGAGCTGATTTTCCATAAATCGGGATTTCAGCTCGCCGAAATTAAATCCCGAGAATCTTCCGTGACTCCGCCGGATTCGCCACTTCGCGCTGAAGCAGGAGCGAGAGTTCTTTGATCCGCGCCACAAGCTGCGCATTGCTTTGAGCGGGTACGCCCTTCGAGAAATAGACATTATCTTCAAATCCTACGCGTACGTGTCCGCCGCTGACAATCGCGAGCGGGGCGACTTGCAGCTGATGACGTCCCACTCCTGCCACGGCGAAAGTGCAGCCCCCTGGCAATTTTGATTTCAGATAAAACATATTCTCAGGCGAGCCTGAGAGGCCGTGTTTCGTGCCTAGCACGAATTGAAAATGGGCCGGCGCAGGAACCAAGCCAGAAGTAACCAGGCTTACGCCGTATTCCAGCATACCGAGATCGTAGACTTCAATCTCCGGCTTGATGTTCAGCCGCTTCATTTCCTTGGCCAAAGATTCGATATCTTTTGGAAGATTCTCAAACACTTCGTCGCCGAAGTTAATTGAACCTGCGTTCAAGGAGGCCATCTCGGGCTTCAGAGCGAGGGGCGCCATGCGCTCCAAGATCGGCGTACCCACGGCGCCGCCCGTGGAAAACTGCAAAATGAGATCGCATTTCGCGCGGATGAGTTTCGTTACTTTTTCGAAAAGCGCGAGGCTCTGGCTTGGCTTGCCTTGCGCATCCCTGACGTGGAGGTGCACGATCGAGGCGCCGGCCTTCCAGCATTCATAGGCGGCATCCGCCTGCTCTTCCGGAGAGCAGGGAAGTGCGCTATTCATGGCTTTGGTGGTTTCGGCCCCGGTGATCGCGGCGGTGATGATGAGTTTGCTCATAATTTACTAAAGCCCACCTTCCTGATTCTGGTCAACGAATAATCCCGTTCACGAGCGCATAGAGCGCTTTCGGCAAATGCTCGAGCTGCGCCACACGAACAAATTTCCCGCGGCCCTGCTGGGCGAGATTTCGGCAAAAGCGGGGGCTCGACCACGGATTTCCCGTTTGCACCACGTGAAGGCGCGGCAGGCGAGGTACGACATAATCCGGATTTTTGCCGGCGGTGAAACGGCCGTCGGTCATGAGGATCACTGCTTTTTTGGCGAGCTTGCCGCTCTGCGCTTGTTTTTCTGCCATGAGTAAGCCCGCTTCAATATTGGTGAGTCCGCGCGCAGGAACTTCCATGAAACTCTCCAGAACTTGGTCGAGGTGGCGGCGCACGCCGAGGGGTTTAATGAGGTTGGCGTCGGTTTCGAAGGCGATCACGGCGTAATCTTCGGGCTCTAGCTGCAAGGCAAGAACAGCGAGAGCTACGGCGGTGAGAGCAAGTTTGCGGCCCGTCATTGAGAGAGAAGTATCGATGCAGATGATCACCTCCGCTCGCCTCGGTTCGCGGCGCTCCACCATCAGGGTTTCCATGGAGGGATTTTCTTCGAGCGTTGCCTCGAGGTCGAATTCGTCCTGAGGATGGGCGCTCCATGGCACATTCCTCAAATCGTAAGGTTTTTGTACGGCGCCCATCGTTGCGAGGGCCTTCTGGATGATCGCGCGGATCGCGGAAGCCCGAATCTTGGCGCGCTTCACCTCGCCGACGCGTTTTTTTATCTCGTGGTAGTGAAGGGCATTGTCCCAGTCGGTGTCGGATACGTTTTCCACGGCGCCGTCGGCGTCTTCAGTGATGGTTTCCGGCGGGAAAAATTTTATCTCTGGTTCCTTATCGCTGGGAACGGGGAGATCGCCGTATTCAAGCTTTAGGGTTTTGCTGTCCGGCTTTTTTTTTTGGCCTGTTCGGCGAGACTCTCGATCACGGTTTTGAAACCCTGCTCGATGCCTTCCTCGCTGAGTTCCACGCGCGTGGGGAGAGAGATCCAGGCTGCACGCAGGAAATTGTCCCAGCCGCCGCCCATGCTATGGGCGATGTCGTAAAGGCTGATTCCGGCGCGGATACTGGCGCCGCGCTTGAAGAGAGCCGAGCCGCGCGTGGCGCGAACCAGCTGAAGGCTCCATTCGAGGAGCTCGGGATCGGATTTTCCTTTTTCTGCAAAGGAAGTGGCGTTCTTGAGGATCTCGCGCTCGTCCTGCTCATTCTGGTAGTGGAGGGTGATGAGCTCGAAGCGGTCAAGAAGGGCCTCGCTCAAGTGGCTCGTGGCCACGAATTCGCGAGGATTCTGTGTGGCGATTACGGTGAAACCAGTTTTGGCTTTCAGCTCGCCGATGCGCGGAATTTCCACGCGCCCCTCATCGAGGGCGGGAAGGAGAACGTTCTGCACGCCCTCCGGCATACGGTTCAATTCGTTGATGAAGAGTATCGCTCCGTCGCGCATTGCCTGCGCGAGCGGACCATCAAAGTAACTGTCTTTTCCATAGCCTGACTTGAGCACGGTGGGCGGATCAAACCAGCCGGTGAGTTTCTGCTCTGTATAACGGGAGTCGCCGTCTACGCGAACCACTTCTTTACCTAGCAGCTCGGCCACGGCGGAGACGAGAAACGTTTTGCCCACGCCCACGGGCCCCTCGAGGAGCACGTGCTTGCCGGCGCGCACGCAGTGAACAAGGCTATCCACTTCGGCATCGCGTCCCACTAGCCCGTAGTCCTTATGCAGGACGGCCTGGATCTGCGCTACGTTTTGGGTGGCTTTCACTCTTTCACCTTCTTCTTGCCGGTGCCCTTGGCATTTTGGCGCCGCAAAAATTCGTCCAGTACATAGCTTGCCACGTGAGAGGGGAGGGTGCCAGGGCCAAATCCCGCATCGAGCCCGCACTCCACCGCAACGGGATGATTGAGGCGTGGGCCGCCGCACACGAAGATTAGTTTTTCGCGTAGACCGCGTTTCTCCGCCAGGGCCATCAGCTCTTTGAGATTATTGATGTGGCAGTCTTTTTCGTCCACGATCTGGCTCACGAGAACGGCGTCTACGTTTTCTTTCACGGCGTAGTCGAGCAGCTCTTCATTGAGAACCTGGGCGCCGAGATTGCGAGCATCGAAGCCGGAGTAGCGCTCGAGTCCGTAGTCGCCCTTATAGCCCTTCATATTGAAGATCGCGTCGATACCCACGGTATGCGCATCGAAGCCGGTGGTGGCGCCCGCGATGATGATTTTACGGCCGATCTCTTTTTTGACGATGTCGTTGATTTCGTAGTAGGTCTTGAACTCGGTCTCGACCTTGAGCACGTGGATTTTGGTGAAGTCCACCGAATGTTCCATCGCGCCGTAGCCTACGAAAAAGCTGAAGCCCTCGGACGGTTTCTCCATGGCCACGATCTTTACGTCATGAAAACCCATCTTTCGAAGGAATTCACGGGCGGCTTCTTCAGCCTCGGGCGAGGGATTTACGGGCAGGGTGAAGGAAACCTGGGCGCGGCCGTCGTTCATGGCGTCGCCGTAAGGGCGCAGGTTTTTCAGGTCCACTTTTTTTACGGACGGATGATCGGGCGCGCCGTAGGGAAGAAATTGCGTCTCAACAGTTTTCTCATCGGCCATAGTCTCGACCCTCCAGCTGATCGAGAAAGGGATTCAGGTAGTCTTCTTCGCGCTCGAATACGCCTTTATAGCCTTTGCCGCCGTCGAGCTTGCGGCTCACTTCGGCGAAGCATTTTTGTTCGATCGCCTTGAAGATCCCGATCTTGTCGATGTGCTTAAGGAGCTTGAGGGAATCGTCGAGAACTTTCTGGGCCCATTTCTCGATCTTGCCATTCTTCTTGAAGATGATTTCCTCACCAAGATGCTCGGCGCCGCCGAAAATATAGTTGGTGCTCTTGAGCGCAATGAAGCGGTCTCCGAGCAGAGGCGTATGGATCGCCTCGGTGGGCATGCCGAGCAGGTGAATGCCCTGGTTGGTCATCACGCTCACGAGATTGAAGATTCCGTCGTAAACATGGCTGAAGAAGATATCGCCTTCCATGTGGCGGGTGGGCGGCATGTATTTCAGCGGGGCTTTAGGGAATATATCGCGGGTCATCTGCGCTCGCGAGATCTCGAGGAGGATCACGTCAGGGTGCCAGGGATTCATTTCCATGGCATGCCCGAGACCCATGAATTCTTCTTTCATGTTGGCATCTAAAGCGAAGCGCTCGTTGATGAACTGGGAGGAGAGAACCTGGTGTCCGTTTTCGATGGCGTCGGCCGTGGTGAGATAATTGTCTTCGCCAGTATTGATGTAGATTTCGGAGAGCGCGCACACGAGCCGCGAGAAGTGCTGGTCGATCAGGGTGCGCTTCATGTTGATGTCGCGAAAAAGAATTCCGTAGAGAGAATCGCAGAGAAGGAAGTCGAGGCGCTCTGTCGCCGCCACGGTGGCGATCTCGGGCATGCAGAGACCGGAGGAATAATTCGTGAGGCGAATATAGCGCCCGAGCTTCAGGCTCTCTTCGTCGAGCGCTTTGCGCATGATCCGGAAATTTTCCTGAGTGGCGTAAGTGCCGCCGAAGCCTTCGGTGGTGGCGCCGTGGGGCATGTAATCGAGAAGTGACTGCGCGGTCGAGCGGATCACGGCGATCACGTCGGCACCGGCCTGTGCCGCGGAGCGGGCTTGCACTACATCTTCAAAAATATTGCCCGAAGCCACGATCACGTATTTTAAGGGGGGCTTTTTAAAGGAGCGGTCTTGAGGATCGCAGAGTTTCTTGATCAGCTGATTGCGTTCTTTTCGCCTCAAGACTAGATTTCGGAGCGCAGCTTTTGCGAGCGCCTTGGCTTTTTTCTCGATCTCAGCGGGCTTGGCAAGATTGATCTTGGAGAGCGGAACCTTGCCGGCCGCTACGCCCTCGGCGATTTCGGCGGGTGATTTTCCGGTTTGCAGGCAAGCATTGGCCATCCAGTAACTGGCTCCCCGGCCGAGAACTCCATCGCCCTCGAGCTGGTCTACGATTACGTTGGCCAGGGGATAGTGTTGCTTGATTTTGGGATTGTACAAGGCACCGTCAATGCCCATCAGGCGCAGGCAGGAGCGCTCTTGGGCCACGGTGCTATGCGCGTTGATCATACCGCGAACGTCTTGGGAGACCTTTACGGCGATTTTACGGCAGGCGGCGATTTTTTTTCGGTCAAGCGCGAGCTTCATACAAGGATTGTAAGATAGTACGAAGCTCTGCGCTCTCCCGCAAGATATCGAGCGTGAGGGCGGCATGCCCTTCGGTATAGCCGTTTCCGATCATCAGCTGCACGTCGGCCCCCACGCCTTCAGCGCCGAGCGCGGCGGCGGAAAAGCTGGTGGCCATGCTGAAAAAGTAAACCGTGCCTTTATTGCGTGTAGACAAAATGCACGCCATCTCGGTGCCGCCCACGTTGGCCACATTGATCACGAGATCGGCCTGAACGCCGCCCAGTGCGGCGATGATTTTCTCGGAGGCTTCCACCGCGTTCTGGGCATTGCCTTGCACCACTACGTCGACGAAGGAAAGCTTGCGAAGCCGCTCGCAAGCAGCGTCGGAATATTCGAAGGCCACGATTTTCCCGGACCCGCCTGCCCGCTTCTTTGCCTCATAAAGGCAGAACAGCCCGCTTTTGCCGCCGCCGCCCACTACGACTACCTTCATGCCCGCTTTCACGAGCTGGGCTGTTTGAGCTGGTGCGCCGCAAACGTCGAGTGCAGCGAGTGCGAGGCCTTCATTGATATCTGCAGGAAGCTTGGCGGCGATGCCGCTATTGAAGAGAATGGCGTGGCCCTCCACCTCGACGCGTTCGATTTCGGGAATCACTTTCTTGAGCTTGGTGATCTTCAAAGGGGTAAGGGTGAGCGAAACGAGTGTGGCCACGCGATCGCCGGCCTTAAGCTGGCGGAGATCTGGATTCGTAACCTTCGCGCCCACTTCTCGCACGGTGCCTATCAGCATTCCGCCCGAACCCGTAATGGGGTTCTGGAGCTTTCCCCGCTCTCGAATTACGGCAAAAATGGCTTCACCAGTTTTCACCGGATCTTTGCCATTGGCGGAGTAAAACTGATGAAAGCTCGCGGAATCCACGTTGAGCGAGGAAACGTCGATCAGGATTTCTTCCGGCTGCAGCGGTAATTCGGGATTCACGCGTTTGGCCTGCTGCGGGAGTGCGTTCGCGGGCTCGATCACCCGGTGGAGGCCTAGATGTATTTTAGGATCCATATTGTGTCCATCGTTGAGTCGATTCACCGATCGGCAGGATAGCCGATCGGGACTCTCGCGAAGCGAGAGCACGAAGTGGCGAGGGCATGAGCCCGAGCTCAACGCCGAGCACGTTCCGCCTCTTGCACGCGGTCTTCCGCGATACGGTTCGCCACCAGGTTCGTAGGCAAGCCGTCGCGATCGGACACTTCGAGGATATTTTTGATCGTGTCGTAGATTTTGGCTACGTGGGCATAGGCTCGGTCGCGGTTATAGCCGTCACGCTCATGCGCGATATTGATTACGCCTCCGGCGTTGATAGCGAAGTCGGGAGCGTAAGAAATTCCGCGCTTGCGAAGCCCTTCGCCATCGTTTTCGGTGGCTAGCTGGTTATTGGCGGCGCCGGCCACCACCCTGCACTTCAGGCGCGGGATCGTTTGCGGGTTGATCACGGCGCCTAAGGCTCCAGGGCTGAAAATGTCGCAAGCCACGTCGTAGATGACTTCCGGATTCACCACTTGCACGCCGAATTCCGTCTTCGCCCGCTCCACAGCATCCGCGCTGATGTCGCAGGCCGTAACTTTTGCGCCTTCTTGGGCGAGGTATTTCAGGAGACCATAATTCACGGCGCCCAGGCCCTGCATGGCGACGTGCAAACCCTTCAGCGACTTTTCTCCGAAAGCCGTTTCTGCGCAGGCAAGCATGCCGTTGTAAACGCCCCAGGCAGTCACGGGGGAGGGGTCGCCGCTCGAATTCGTCTCTCCGGCGATTCCTAATATATGAGAGGTGCGGGTTTTGATGGTCTTGAGGTCGCTCGAATCGATCCCTACGTCTTTGGCGGTGATGTAGTGACCGTTGAGAGTTTCCACGAATTCCCCGAATCTTTTCAGGAGCTCGGGTGTTTTTTGGGAAGCATCGCCGATGATGATGCTCTTCCCGCCGCCCAGCTTGAGGCCGGAAATAGCATTCTTATAAGTCATGCCCTTGGAGAGGCGAAGAACGTCGGTGAGGGCTTCCTCTTCGCCGCGGTAATTCCACATGCGGCAGCCTCCCGTAGCCGGGCCGAGCGCCGTATTGTGGAGGGCGATGATGGCCTTAAGGCCCAGTTTTGCGTCAGAGCAAAACACGATCTGCTCGTAATTATCGGCCTGAATTTTCTCGAACACTGCCATCTTGGCGCTCTCCTTAATTCACTAGAGAATTCGCTCTGATTCCCTAGGCAATAAAGGTAATAACCGCTTTTTCCGCGCACTACAAATATTAGCCATGAGCTTCAGGCTCTCGGATTCACAATGGAAAACCTGAAATCGGGAGCGCGTGTGCCCGCTACCCTGTCTTCTTCGTGACACTCTGTAAACAGATCAGACAGTCTGGCCTGTTCAAAAACCAACATGATTCTCGGCGGAGACAGTGTAAATATCTGGATTTATTGATTCTAATGCATTGCATCTCTGTCTGGCACTGGCATTGCAACTGTTTTAGTAAGGTAAGTTGTCATGACGGCAAGGTACCGCCCCCAGCCGCAATGCTTGTGTGGATTGGCTGGGAATCTAGGAGCGCCTTAACGGCGCGACCTAAATAAAGTGGAGTTGATATGAAGTACGTAACGAATGACTTTTACAAAATAGCCCTCGCTGCCCTGATCCTCGGTGTGTTTTCACTGAGCCCGCTGGCGAAAGCGCAATCGGCCGACCAATACCCCGGCTGGGTTCATGATTCCGAAAACTGGGCAGCCTCACCAATTTTCGAGAGAGCGCCCGCGACGGTTATTCCCACAGCGCCGCCCCCTGCCGCTGAAGCCGAAGCGCAAGATGATTCGTCGCGTGCCGATGGGATGACAATGGACCAAATCAGAAAAGTCGCGCCACATTTTAGACCCCTTCGCCTTAAAGGCGACACAATTGTGTTCGAAGGAAAGATGCCTCGGAAGTGCTCTGTAGGCGTTTCTCTTGAAGGAGTGGATTCTACCCCCAGTGAAGACGGAAAGTCCGCCCAGCACGGTGTAAAGATTAATATGCCCTCATGCCAAGGTAAAGTACTCACTCCCGCCGAATTGAAAGACGAAGTGGACGTTGCCAAGTATCTAAACAAACTGAAAATTGAGTCTAGCCTTAACGGCAAAGTTTGCCTTTTGAATGCTGAAACCCAAAGTGACGAACCCACTTGCGAAGACGCCAAGGGCGCCGACAAAAAGCCTCTCATGTACGTCAGCCAGGCCAGCAAAGATAATGAAGCTGAGGTCGCCGCAGCCGAGAAGAAAAAAATCGCCGATGCCCAGGCCGCCAAAGACGCCAAAGCAACGCGCAAGCGGCACGACGATGAGTTCATCGCTCACGCGCTGCTTCTTTGCAAAAACGGTGATTTCATCGGTCTCGGCGATGCGATCGCAGGCGCGAGCAACGTGCTTGGCGATGTAGCGAAAATTCTCGAAAAAATAGAGAAAGCGAAACAGAATACTTTTGAGAAAGCCGTCATAGACGCAAAGAGCTTAGAGGACATGAGCGCAGCTTTCCAAGACTACACCGCGGCCGCCGAAGAAAATGACTGGAAAACAGGAGAAATGACCAGAACTTATCTTAACCGCGTATTGGAGCAAAAGGACGAGAAGCCCTCTGACATCGCCGCTGCGATTCGTGAGTCCGGCAGCGATGAAAAACCGCTCCTCGCCTGGGCTTACTCCAAGCTCGCTACTAATCTGATGGACGCCGATAAGCTCGACGAAGCCGAGAAATATTACACGAAGGCCGCCGAACTCTCCGACGCCGAAGGCAAAATTAAAGTCGAAGCCCAAATGTCGGCGATGTTCAACCATGCCAAAGAGGCCTGCTTGCTGGAAAACAAGCTTAAGCCCGCGAAGTGCGACAGCCTCAACGCGAGAGCCAAGAAGCACGCGACCAGCGCAGTGGCCATGCAGGGCAAGAAAAAGGGCGAGAGCTCTCTCGAAGATCTGAACGCCATGAAGATCGAATATCTCCAGGAATTCGGCCAGGGTAATTACTCGATGAACGTCAGCGGATACGGCAGCCTGAACCTTGCCGGCGGAGCTTATGACAAAGCGAAGTTCCAGCTGTACCAGCAAGGCCAGGCCGAAGTGTATCAGCAACAAATGATGCAGAGGCAGATGGGCGCCATGGGTGCTCAATTGAACACCGGCGGTAGCGGCGGCGGTTTCTTCCACTAAACGCTAAACGCTGAACCCAAGTTCAAAACAAGTAAAAAGCGGCTCTCCCAAAAGGAGGCCGCTTTTTTCATTTCCAGAAGAGAATTTTGGAGACGCTGAGAAATGGCCAAGATCGAGGCGTCCGAAGCTAGGCCAGCCGTGAAGCGGGCTACTGCCCGCTGGAACGGGGGCCTGGCGAGGCAACGAAGAGATTGGCCATTTCTCAGCGTCGACTAAAATACAGTCGCCGCGGTGAACGATACCGCTGACACGGAATTCGCCGGGCCTTCTTTGGTCGCGTTGTTTATGTATTTGAAGTACTCGCCCGGGAAAAGCATGCCGAAGTCGGCACCGAAAGAAATATTGTCGTCCCAATTGTAGCGAGTGCCAATGTCGGCCTCGATGCCCATATTCTTCCCTTGAGTGGCCACCGAAGTGAACCACTGGCGCGTGCGGTGATTATAAGCATCTTTTCCGGCTTGCGCGGTTTCATTGGCTTGCGCCCATACGAGACCGAAGTTCAGTCCCCACTGCTCCCAGTGTTTTTCCGAGGCCGCCAACGCACTCACCTTGGATTGGTCGGGTTATTTCCGCGCCAGTAACGACTTTGTTTACGATTATCAGATGAACAAGGCGAGCCCAGGATACTCGAACTCCGGCGACACGGGCGAATATATTCCCGGCGAAGGAGAGCACAATGCCACGTTCTCCAGCTTCTTCATGAAGCTGAAGCCCAAAGTACTCGTGAACGACAATATCATCGTGCACTCAGAATGGAATCTCGGCAGCCCGACCAACGGCTTTTTCGGCCGCAGCGTACCGGCGGAAGATCGCAATAACGCTCTCAGCACCGGCAAGGGCACGCTTGAGCTGAGCGTGGCCCGCCTCTGGCTTGACGTGCATTCTGATTTCGGCACCGTGCAAGTGGGGCGCGCGCCCATGCACTGGGGCCTCGGCGTGATTTTCAATTCGGGAGATAACCCGTTCGATCGCTACCAGAGCACTTCAGACACGATCCGCCTGGTTTCGAAATTCGGTTACCTCAGCCTCATGCCGCTTTACGCGAAAAATGCCATGGGCCGCAATCTCACGGGCGCGCGCGATCCCATCGGAAATACGGTGGCCGAGGGCAGTGACGACGTGACCGACTACGGCATCAGCCTCAGCTACGAAAATCCGGAAGAGGATCTCGCGGCCGGGCTCCTGTTTTACAAGCGCAATGCCAGCGATACACAGAACTCGTACTACTACCCGGCCGCTGCCAATACTGCCGTCACGCAATACTCAAAGGGCGCGAACGGCATGAACCTAAAGCTCTTTGACTTCTTCGCCAAGAAGTCCTGGCACCGCTTCGAGCTCGGCGCCGAATTGCCGATTTACAGCGGCGAAATCGGCGACGTGAACTCCGTGGGCGAGCGCAACCTTTACAAGTCCACCGCTCTCGCCCTCGAGGCCGCGCTCAAATACGATACCTGGCGCCACACCCTCAAGCTCGGCACCGCGCCCG
>Ga0207138_1018_pt1 | contig 32622 bp, 31 predicted proteins | sample Alteio_BWMinHeat_6_FD_153589 | JGI IMG/M metagenome (GOLD analysis project Ga0207138, IMG submission 153589) | Enriched cells from forest soil in Barre Woods Harvard Forest LTER site, Petersham, Massachusetts, United States -... | ecosystem: Environmental > Terrestrial > Soil > Temperate forest >...
AGTATTCCCAAAATATCTCGACCGGCGCCACATAAAATACGTGATCAAAGCCACGGGAGTCGCGAGCAACAAAGCCGGACCACTTTGCCCGATTTCCCTCATCACCCGCAGGTAAGCGATGGGCATCAGAAATGCCTTCCAGCCGTTCCCGATAAATACGGCGTGCTGCATGCTTTGCCAGAACACTACGGGCCGGAAAAGATACGAAGCAAAAATCAACAGAAATGCCACTCCGCAAGCCGCAGCCCAGATGGCCACTGCCGCGCCCCGCCGGGTAGGCGCCAAATATAGCATGAATCCAAGCGCGACCGGAATCAGAATCACCAGCGAAAACTGACAGCCGATGGCCAACGCCAGCGACAGCCCCAGCAGTAGAATGCGCCGCCAGTTCCAGACGATCACCTCGCGCGGCGCGTACAACGTGTGCGCCACGGCGATCGCCGTAAAAATTCCTCCGAACGATCCCCAGGCCGCACCCATCTCCGGCTGGGCGTAGTACAGCGTGCTGCCCCGCAGGATGGTTGGGGAAGCACAATACAACGCCAGCGCAATGTAACCTCCCGCATTCCCGTACAGCCGACGAGCGACGTACCACAGGGATGCCCCCAGCAAGACGCCAAACAACAAATACGGCACTCGTGCCACCCATCCCCAGTACTGGAAGCCTGCTGGCGCGGCATTGCCATTCCAGCCCAGCAGGGGCAGCGCCGCCAGTAGATACCAGAGCGGCGAGTGATTGGAATCGTATCCGCCGTTGGCCGTAATTTCCGGTGGGGTCGGCGTACCTGCCTCCAAGCGCTCCACCGAGGGTGTGCCCGCGATCGCCTGCCCGCTCCACTGTTGCAACCCTTCAATGGCGCGGAACACTTGTGCGTTATCCATCTCCAGAGGGAGCGTGTTCCGTTGCAGCAGAAACACGCACTGGGCCAGGAACCCAAGCAGCAGCAATCCAGCCACCACCTGCAGCCGGCCAAAACGTTCGCGTGTGAGATATTTTCCCATGAAGGGACGGCGAGTGTTTTATCATGTTCGGGGTGAATAAGGAAACTTTCCGCCATGGATGACGCAAAACTGCAAACCGCGTCAGACCAGAACTCTTCAACCCCGCCGACGCTGGATCAACTTGCCACCGTCTCTGTTTCCTCCGCGTCCCCCTCGCAGCCGCACCCTATGCACCGAGTGTTTATCGGTTCCCGTGGGCTGCGGGCCGGTTGGCGATTTCTGCTTTACATCGGAATGTGGGCAGGATTGTTCTTTGTCGTGTTCCCCGCCTTAGTGCGCTATCTGCCACTGCAAGGATTGCTCGGGATTTGGCAAGAGCTGATTGCGGAATTGCAATTTCTAGCCTCCGCCTTGTTACCTGCCCTGGTCATGGCCGCGATCGAAAAGCGCCCGTTCGGCGCCTATGGGCTGCCAAGACGGCAAGCCTTCGGCAAACTGTTCTGGGCGGGGATGCTCTGGGGCATTGCCACCGTCACTCTCCTGGTGTTCGCCATTGGCGGCTTTGGCGATTTCTCTCTAGGGACCGTCGCTTTGCACGGTGCGCGCGTTGTTAAGTTTGCAATCTTCTGGGGTGGGTATTTCACGGTTGTCGGTTTCTTTGAAGAATTCCTGCTGCGCGGCTACTCCCAATTCACTCTGGCCACGGGAATGGGTTTCTGGCCGGCGGCAGTGCTGCTGTCGGTCATTTTCGCTGTCCTGCACGCCGGAAACCCCGGAGAAACCTTCATCGGCCTGGTCGCGGTCTCGGTCTTCGGACTCTTCTTATGTCTGACCCTTCATCGTACCGGCAATTTGTGGTTTGCTGTTGGCTTTCACGCTGCGTTTGACTGGGGAGAAAGTTATCTCTACTCGGTCCGCGACAGCGGCACTACGATTACCGGCCACTTGCTGAATTCTACATTCCACGGCTCGCGCTGGATCACCGGCGGTTCGGTCGGCCCTGAAGGCAGCCTGCTGGTCTATGTAGTCATCGCGCTAGCCTGGTTCACCTTCCACCGCCGATATCCCAAGGTAAATTGGCGCGCCGAATAAGCTGCATAAAATAGCAACCCCAATCTGTCATCCTGAGCGGAGTTGGCGTTCGCGAAAGCGGACGACAACGGAGTCGAAGGACCGCCAGGTCAAATCAGGACACTACATCAAAAACGAGGACATGAAGGCGTGGCTGTTTTCATGGGCACTGATCGCGAGCTGCCGGTTCCGGAGTGCGCCTGCGGCAAAGGACACGATGACGAGACGCTGTGCCAGTAGAGATTGTCTGGTCTGCGTTGGCACGGACCCGGTTGCGGGAAATTCGCGCGTACGTGGCGCGGAACAAACCGCAGGTAGCGGAACGGCTCGCTATACGGATCGTTGCCCTGGTCGAAGCGTTAAGAAATCATCCTTATCTGGGCCGCGCCAGGGCTGGGCCTGGAATCCGAGAGCTGGTTGATCGGAAGCACCCCATACATCGTTTTATATCGCGTGCAACGCTCGCGCGTGATCATCAGCACGATCTGGCACGCGGCACAGCGCAGGGTTTAGCTGATCTATGCCAGTTGCTCCCAGGTCACGTCGAGCGCGGCACCCAGTTTCTTCCATGTGCTGACAGAGCCGGCCTTGCGGTTGGTCTCAATTGCCGCGATCAGCGCGCGCGACACCTTCGACCTCCTGGCAAGCTGTTCCTGGGTAAGCTTCCGGTACTCGCGCCAAATACGGAGCGCGGCCTCTCCCATCAGTCTGCGCTCGGTGATCTCCAGTGGTATGAGTTCGTCCGCGCCATCCTCCAGACGCGCTTTGGCCGCATCGTACGCCTTCACGTCGGCAAGCATTTCCGCATCGTCCATCAGCTTCTGCAGGTCTTCGACCGGAATCACTGCGAATTCCCTGCCCTTGCGGGTAATGGTTTCGATACGCATCAATAGATTCCTCCTCTCGCTCCTACCTTCTAAAGCCCATAATTCAAGACGGTCATCGTGCAACTCGTAAATAACGCGCCAGCCGCCAATTCTTAGCCGGTAGCCCTCGCGTCCGTGAAGCTTGGTGACATTGTTGTGCCTGGCGTAGGGATCGGCGGCGACTTCTTTGATCTTCGCCACAATCCGCTTCTGCCAGTTCACCGGAAGCCGGGAAAGGGATTGAGCGAAGGATTTTGTGGTGACAACCGTGTACATCCCCTCAATTGTTACCCTAGGTAACAATATCTGGCAAGCAAATCGTGCGCCCGAAAGTACATCGCCCGGTGTCCGGCCGTCCAGTAGGGCACTTGTCCCGTCTTCCATATTTATGGCAGATGTGAAATAATTAACTTATGAAGCAGGAATCTGTTCGTACCACGGTGGACATTCCGGCACCCCTGTACCGGAAGCTCAAGGAGCAGGCGGCTGCCAGAGGACACTCCATCCGCGAACTGGTTTTGGCGGGGGTTAGGGGTGTGCTGCTTCAAGGCCAGCGGCCACGCCCGAAGAGGGTGAAATTTCCGCTCATTGTTTCCGAAGGCCCAAAAGTGGAGTTGAGCAACGAACAGATCTATGAACACATTGAATTTCCTTGATGCCAACGTTTGGCTGGCGCTCCTATGGAGCCGTCATATTCACTCACAAAAAGCCAGGGAGTGGTTTGAGGAGGCGGGTGAAGAGCAGTTCTTTTTCTGCCGCTTCACGCAGCTCACAATTCTACGGCTCTTGACGACCGAGGGAATCATGGGGAAGGACACCAAGACCATGTCCGAAGCCTGGAGTGTGTGGGACCGAGTGTGGGCAGATACTCGAATTGCCTTCCTGCCAGAGCCGGATGATCTTGAGAAGGAATTCCGTTCGCGTTCACGGTTATCCAGCCGGTCTCCGAAAGTCTGGGCGGACGCTTACCTTTTGGCGTTTGCTTCGGTGGCAGGCTTGCGGTTCGTTACGTTCGACCGCGCGCTGAGAGCACAGGGTGCGAACCTGCTTGTTCTCTAATCAGGGCGTCCGCCCCTTCGCGAGGATTTAGATATCCAGGTTCTTCACATCCAGCGCATTCTCTTCAATGAACTTGCGCCGCGCTTCGACGTCCTCGCCCATCAGCGTGGAGAAGATGGTTTCGCACTCGGCAATGTCTTCCAGCTTGACGGAAAGCAGCGTGCGCCGCTCGGGATCCATGGTGGTTTCCCACAATTGCTGCGACGTCATTTCGCCCAGACCTTTGTAGCGCTGGACGATGTAGTCCTTGCGCCCTTCCGACAGAATGTAGTCGAAGAGTTCACGCGCGTTGGCTTTCTCCACCGTCACCGTTTCCGCCGGCCGTTTCTTGGCCGCGGATTTCGCAGACGTTTCCGCCGCGGCTCTCTTTTCAGCGGCGTCGCCGTCTGGCTCCTCGCCCGCCGCATTGCCGTTAGCAGACGCACCCCGGGCGATTGTCTCTACGATGAATGGCGGTTCCATGTACTGCTCAATTTGCTTGAACTTTGAGAGCAGTTGCCGGTATTCCGCAGTCGAAGCCAGTTCCCAATTGATTAGGTGCTCCGCGCCCTGCGAATTCAGATAACGCACTTCCCACAGGTTGTGCTCTTCATCAAAGCGGCTTCCCACTTCCTTGAAGTTGCGCTCTTTCTGAAGTTTCTTCAGTTCCTTCTCCAGCTTTTCGATCTTCTTGGCCGCAGTTTGCTTGTCACCTTCAAAGTCCACTCGCTTCGACAGATCAAGCTTGGGCAGCAATCCAGTCACTTTCTCGTCGCGCAAGTGCTTGTCCACTTTGTCAAACAATTTCAGGTATTCATCCAGCACATTGATGAACCGCGCCAGGTTCGTGCCTTCCAGCTTGGCCGCGCCTTGACCATAGCGCACCGACAGACCGTCGGACGCCCGCTTCACCAGCACCTTCACATACTCGCGGTCGTCCTTGATGTACTGCAGCGACTTGCCTTTTTTGATCGAATACAGCGGTGGCTGCGCAATGTAGATATGCGTGCGTTTGATCAGTTCCTGCATGTGGCGGAAAAAGAAGGTCAACAGCAGGGTGCGAATGTGGCTGCCGTCCACGTCGGCGTCGGTCATCAGGATGATCTTGCCGTAACGCAGTTTGCTCGGATCAAAATCTTCCTTAGAAATCCCCGTGCCCAGCGCCGTGATCATGGCGCGAATTTCTTCGTGCCCCAGCATCTTGTCGTAGCGGGCCTTTTCCACGTTCAGGATTTTGCCCTTCAGCGGAAGGATCGCCTGAAAACGACGGTCGCGGCCTTGTTTCGCTGTCCCGCCTGCGGACTCACCTTCCACCAGAAACAGTTCGCAGCGCTCCGGTTGCTTTTCCGAGCAGTCCGCCAGCTTGCCCGGCAGACCTCCGCCATCGAGCGCGCCCTTGCGGCGGGTCAGGTCTCGCGCCTTGCGTGCCGCTTCGCGCGCCCGCGCGGCCTCAATCGCTTTGTTGATGATCTTTCGCCCGACGGTCGGGTTCTGCTCTAGATAAGCGCCTAGCCGTTCATTGACGAACGCTTGCACAACGCCCGCAATATCAGAGTTCAACTTGCCCTTCGTCTGCCCTTCAAACTGCGGTTGTGGCAGCTTCACGCTGATCACCGCCACCAGGCCTTCGCGAACGTCGTCTCCGGTCAGATTTTCTTTTACGTCTTTGAATAACCCCATCTGCTGTCCCGCGTAGTTGATGGTGCGGGTCAGTGAGGTGCGGAACCCGGAAAGATGCGATCCGCCGTCCACGGTGTTGATGTTGTTGGCAAAACTGAAAACTGTCTCGGAGTAGCCGTCGTTATACTGCAGGCCAATTTCCATCACCACGCCGTCGCGCTCGGCTTCCATATAGATCGGCTTATCGTGCAGCACCTGCTTGCCGCGATTCAAGTGCTTGATAAATTCCGCAATGCCTCCGTTGTACTTGAATTCAGCGGTCTTGGGCCCGCCGGTCTTCGCGTCGGTGGTGCGCTCATCGGTCAGTGTAATCAGCAATCCCTTGTTCAGAAACGCCAACTCGCGAAGCCGCTGCGCCAGCGTGTCAAAGTTATATTCGGTTGCAATGAAGATGCTCCTGTCCGGAAGGAAGTGGACTTTTGTCCCGCGCTTCTTGGTGGCGCCCGCTTTTTTCAGTTTGCTGGTCGGATCTCCCTTCGAGTACGTCTGCTCCCAGGTAAACCCGTCGCGCCAAATCTCGAGATCCAACTCTTCGCTCAACGCGTTCACGCACGACACGCCCACCCCGTGCAACCCGCCTGAGACTTTATAAGACGAGCTGTCGAATTTCCCCCCTGCGTGCAGCTTGGTCATCACGACTTGCGCCGCGGGGACTTTCTCGCCGTCAATGTCCATCGCATCCACAGGAATTCCACGGCCGTTATCAATCACGGTCACCGAGTTGTCCAAATGCACCGTGACTTCAATATTGTCCGCGTATCCGGCCAGCGCTTCGTCCACCGAATTGTCCACAACTTCATACACCAGATGGTGAAGTCCCATCTCGCCGGTCGAGCCAATGTACATAGCGGGACGTTTGCGGACGGCTTCCATACCGCCCAGCACCTTGATGGAATCGGCGTTGTAATCGCCGTTACCGGCGTTGATCGGATTGAGGTGGCCTTCGCGAGTTTTCACGTCGCTGGGCGCCGCGCTGGTGATTCCTTTTGTGGCCATTGAACTCCGTCGAGATCGCGCAACCCATGACTCCAGAGCAAGGTGCTATTTCCATGCCCGAAATCATGGTCAAATTACTGAATTTATTAACACTTACGGAAACTTAGACGTGAGATGATTATACCACAATGTAAGCCATTCTTAGACCCCGGAATCGAGCCGGTAACATCTCATTTTTGTGCCATTTTAGGGACGTTTCCGGGAAGGCCCTGGGTGGGAAGAAATGAAGCTCAGCCGCTCGACTAATTCGTCCACTTCATCTTCGCTTCCGCCAATGAAAGTGAACGACACTACATGGCCTTTATCCATCATCACCAAAGTGCCTTGGTGCATTTTTATCGGGCCCATATCTTTGCTGAAATCGCCGCGCATGAGCAGCCGCGTCCCCACGCGAAATTCGTAAGGCTGATTCACCACGGTCAGGCCCTTGGATTTAGTCAGTTCAGTCAGTGGCCCAAAATACTGCTCCGCGTTCCTCAATCCTGGATACGCCGCTACCGGTTCCGTCGCCATGATCACGGCCGAGTTCACCGTCCCCCCCTTCGCCTCCGGAGGCCGCTCGAACACGGCCAGCAAAACTTGCCCTTTGCCATGCTGCAAGCTCGCGTCGTTCGCCTGCGGCGCCGGATCAGTTCCCTCGCCCATAGCCTGAGTACGGTCCACCCAGCCAAACGGGATCTTGTAGCTGAATCCGAAAAAAGAACTCCGATACTCTCCGTCCCTGATGACGCCAGAAGCCGCCGAATCGGACGCGGCAGTTGAAGCTATAGATGATTTCGCAGGTTTGTCGCTGGCTTTGCTGGTCTGGGCGGAGCACGCACTGATCTGCAACAGCACGAGTAAGGTGGTGCACCAGCGTTTGGCCGCTGGCCAGACTAACCAAAGCTGCATCCTTCCAAGGATACGCGCTACTGGGGCAACTGGAAATTAACTGTGATCTAAATTCGCGCCTTTACCGCCTCAAGCAGCTCTCCCCATCACTTGCTGCGTACAGTGCATGCAGCGCCGCGCGTCAATCGGGATCTCGCTCAGGCATTCCGGACACTTCTTGGTCGTTGGGTCCGCTGGAGCCGGAGCTTTACGCATGCGCGCCACCAGCGCATTGATCGGCGTCACCACAAAGAAGTAAACCGCCGCCGCAATCAGCAGGAACGAGACCACGGTATTGATGAAATCCCCGACAGGAAACACAGTGGCCCCAACAGTGAAGCTAAGGGAAGAAAAATCCGGCTTGCCCACCAGGGCCGCAATCAGCGGCGTCAGCAGGTCTTTCGTAAGCGCCGTGACTACGCCCCCAAATGCCGCCCCAATCACCACGCCAACCGCCATGTCAATCACATTGCCACGCAGAATAAACTGCTTGAATCCGCTGAGCATGGAAAGCCTCCTTATGGGTATGGCGGCAACTTTACGGCGGGGGCGGGGAGAACGTCAAGGCGGAAGTCAGTAGATGAAATACACCGGGTCCTCGGCACAAACCTGTTTTACGAGGAAGTCCCTTACTCCAAACCTTTATACTCCTGCGTGAAAGGCCAATTCGAACCCGGAGTAGAAGCCAGCGACAGTCGTATCAGAGACAACGACATATTCGTCTCTGTGCGATGTAAGCCACTGCTGCCTGTGCTGTTCGAAAAATTCGAGTTCGGGGTGCAGAATTCTGCTCTTCGTAGTCATGAGTAAGCCTCAGCCAAGTTGCTCGTTGCCCAGAGTCCTCCACAGGTACCAGCAGGCCACCGAACGGAACGGTCGCCACTTTTGGCTAAGGCGTTCCACACTGCGGCGTTTCCCGTAGACATTTACGATGGCTCGTTCGAGTCCAACATCGCCTAATGGAAGTACGTCGGGTTCTCGAAGGACCATGATACGAAACACCGCAAGTGTCCAGGGACCGATGCCTTTGATGCCGGCAAGAGCTTCTTCCCATGATTGCCCCTGCTGCACTTTGACGCGAATCTCATCTGACTTCTGCAGGATAGTGACGCAGCACTGAGCTCGGCGCTCCGGGAGACCGAAAGTCCGCAGAAACGCAGTTTCTGGCACGATAGCAGGAGAAGGGCCGTCAGAGTTGGGTATGCAGATTTCACGCGTTCAGCAAGGCGACAGGCCACCGGTGTAGCGATCTGCTGCGCCATGACAATTCGAAGGAGGCCCCAGATCGGGTCCTCGGTGGCCTCCGCTGGCCAGCGGTCCGCACAGAAGATGTAGAGGTTGCGAAAATTGGACCGAAAGGGGAACGCGTCCTACAGGTCATGCTGAATATCCGCTTCCCCGGGTAATCCCTCAGATTCTCATCGGCATCACAATGTACCGGTACTTATAATCTTCGCCTTCCGCCGGCCGCATCTGGCCAGCCGACTGCGCATCCTTGAATTCCATCTTCACATCGCCGCTGCCGGAAGCCTTTAGGAAGTCCAGCAAGTACTGGGCGTTGAAGCCAATCGCCATGGCATCGCCGTTGTAATCAATTTCGATCGAGTCTTCCGACTCTCCCGTCTCCGTGGACGACGCCGACAATTTCAACTCGCCTTTTTCCAGCTTAATGCGCACTGCCCGCGAGCGCTCATCGGCGAACTGGGCCACACGCGAAATTGCCGCAGTAAGTTCGTCCGCATGCAGCGTGATGCTCTTGCTGTTGTCCTTGGGCAGGACCGCCTCGAAGTTAGGGAATTGTCCAGTGAGTTGCCGCGAGGTCAGCAGCCGCTGCCCAATACGGAAGAATAGTGTGGACTCATCTTTCGCAAACTCAACCTGTTCCGCGTCCGTCGAATCGAGCAACGACTTCAACTCGTCCATCGCTTTCTTTGGCACCAGCGTCTTCATCTCGCCGGAAACACCCTCAAACTTCTCTCCGCCTCGTTCTATATGGGCCAGCCGGTGGCCATCCGTAGCCACCATGGTGATGGATTCTGGCTTCAACACCATCAGTGCCCCATTTAACGTGTAGCGTGACTCTTCGCTCGCAATGGCAAATCCTGTCTTTGCGATCATGGATCGCAAAACTTGGGCCGGAATCTTCACGACTCCAGCGGTCGGAAATACTGGTAAGCTGGGGAAATTTGATCGCGCCATCCCCACCATCTTTGTATTGGAACGCCCACAACGAATGCTGACCCAGTGATTTTCCAGCAGCTTAATAGTGAGGTCGGCATCCGGCAGGAGTTTCACATAGTCATGCAATTTACGCGCGGGAATCGTGCAGGCGCCTTCTTTTTTAACTTTGACTACACAGGAAGTTCGCAAACTTAAATCGAGATCAGTTGCCGTGAGCGACAGCTTGTCGCCAGCAGCCTCGAATAAGTAGTTCGACAAGATTGGGATTGTGGTCTTGCGCTCGACCACACCTTGTGTCGCTGTGAGTTCGCGTAGGAGCTCAATTTTACTGACTGTGATCTCCATCGTGGTGGTTCCCGCCGTTGCTGCAATTGCTTCTACCGGCATAACCTGGCTCCCCGCGGTATGCTGCGACTTTGAATACTCTCTTATATCAAAATAAAAACATATAAAACCAGTAGTAACAGTAGGCGATAGGGAAAAGTGGAAATTCTGGCCAACCGCCTTGCCACCATTATCTTCCGGGCACTACCCTAATGTCCAAAATCCAACTATTTGTCTGAGAGTTAAGGTGCTTATTCCATCTGTCTCCACAATCATTCCCACCAATTACACAACTTCCACAGTTGCTCCACAGGCCTGTCCTAGGACAACAGCGCGAATGAGTGGAAAATCGGATATCAACCACGATTACCCGCCTAATTGCTCTGTCAACTTATTCAGCAGCCTATTCAAATCTTTGTCTGTCTTGCGCACTTCATCAATCTTCTCGACCGAATGCAATACTGTTGTGTGATGCTTACCCCCAAACTGACGTCCAATCTCGGGTAGGGATGCATCCGTCAAATGTTTGGCCAGATACATGGCAATTTGCCGGGGATAAACAATCGAACGCGCGTTGTTCTTTGCCTTGATCTCCACCAACCGCAAACCAAACTGTTCCGCCACCGATTTCTGAATAGACTCGATCGTCACCTTGCGTGCCTGCGAGTCAATAAAGTTCTTTAGCACGACCTGAGTGTAAGGAAGGGTGATCTCCGAGCTCGTGAGCGAAGAATGCGCCACCAATCGGATCAGTGCACCCTCCAACTCGCGAACGTTCGAACGAATGTTCGATGCGATGTAAAGCGCTACATCCGTGGGCAGCGTCACCTTCTCCTGCTCCGATTTTTTCTGCAGGATGGCGACCTTCGTTTCCAGGTCGGGTGGCTGAATATCGGCGATCAGTCCCCATTCAAATCGGCTCCGCAACCGGTCTTCAATTTCTGCCAGTTCTTTCGGCGAGCGGTCGCTGGCAATCACGATCTGCTTCATGGATTCATGCAGGGCGTTGAACGTATGAAAAAACTCTTCCTGGGTGCGCTCCTTCTGGGCCAGGAACTGAATGTCGTCCACCAGCAGCACGTCCACATTCCGGAACTTGTCGCGGAAGCTGGTCATCTTGTCGTAGCGCAACGAATTGATCATCTCGTTGGTGAATTTTTCGCTGGAGACATAACAGATGGCACATTGCGGCTGTCGCTTCCGGATCTCATGCCCGATCGCCTGCATCAGGTGTGTCTTCCCCATACCTACACCGCCGTAGAGGAACAGCGGGTTGTACGCTTTGGAAGGCCGTTCCGCCACTGCCTGGCACGCAGCATGCGCAAACTGATTTCCGCTACCGATCACAAACGCATCGAAGGTGTAGCGTGGGTTCAGTTGCGCCGCCCCATCCCAGTCAAAACGAGACTGTGCCGGATGGGTCGCTGGCGCTGCAGCCTGCGCGGAAAGACCGCCGTCATGACGCACCGGTGTGGCCGCGGGGTCGGTGCCCGGCACCGGAGGCACAAACTTTACGTCCTGATATTCGAGGCCAAGGTTGTCCAGCGCCTCCTGGATCAGGTCGGCATACTTATCTCCAACTTGGCAAAATTCCGCCGTGGGCACGCGTACAAAAAGTGTGCCTCCGCTCGAGTGGCTATAGCGCGTCGGTTTCAGCCAGGTGTCGTAAGAATGCCGATTGATCTTTTTTTCCAGCGCATCCAGGATGCGTAACCACGGATTCGGAGCAAGAGTTGAAGTTGAGACCGACATATGAATTTTCTTGGCGCGCTGCACCCTTGCCAGCGCCTAATGATTGCGTGCTAATGCGCTCACTGCCCAGTGCCGCGTCGAGGGCCGAATTCACTGGAGCGATCAAACTTTTCAATGAGCAGGATCAGTCCGGCATAGTAGCACAAAAGAATCTGCTATGTAGGAATCTTCAGAAAGTTTTCCCGCCACCATTGCGATTCAACATGCGAAGAAAAAAATTCTGTCAAGTAGCGACTTGATAACTGTAGCACTGATGGTGCAGCCGAAAATGTGGGCAGGACACTCTTGCCTGCCTGGCTTTGATCTTGCCGTTGAATTTGCCGTTCCGCTGGAAGAGTCGAGATCATCCCGTTTGCCCACCCGCACCGGGTCATTTATACTGCTACTTCGCTCTGCAACCAGATATTGTACGGCCCAACTGAAATCAGGAGCAGCCAAGTTTAATGCCCAAGCGCACATTCCAACCCAACCGGCGTCACCGCTCGAAGACGCACGGATTTCGTACACGGATGAAGACCAAGAGCGGCCAAGCCGTGATCTCTCGCCGCCGCGCGAAGGGTCGTAAGCGTGTGTCGGTGAAGCCCGGCTTTCGTGAATAGCGTCGTTCCTTTTCCGGGACCGGCGGGAGTTCCGCAAACTGAGTTTGGATCGTGAATCGTGAGCGATCTCGCTCCGAACGGCAACCTCAACGTGTCCGGTCCCGTCCGGCGGGTCCGGTTTACCCGCAGCATGCGCTTGCTGCAGCACGCCGATTTCGAGCGTGTGTACAAGCAGGGACGGCGCCATTTCGCCGCGCATATCACGGTGTTTTATCTGCCACGGCAGACCGGCGATGGGCCCCGCATCGGTTTTACCGTCGGCAAGGCGTTGGGCGGAGCGGTCGAACGCAACCGCATGAAACGGCGCCTGCGAGAAGCCGTCCGGTTGCACTGGCCGTCGCTTCTGAAAGTGGACGTGGTCATCAACCCGAAGAAGTCAGTCTTGAAAGCCGAGTTTTCAGAGTTGAGCAACGAGGTCAGCCGCGCATTCAATGTGATTCAGGCTTCACTGGAGAAAGCGAAACGCAGGCTGTGACTGGTCCCGAAAACCTTTTTGGAAACACGAGTACCGCGATTGCAAATCCCATGAACCAACTAGCCAAAACCGTTGTCACGCTTTTGCTGCGGGGATACAAGTGGGCGATCTCTCCCCTGCTCCCGCCAGCGTGCCGCTATGTGCCCACTTGCTCCGAATACGCTCTTGAAGCCGTGGACCGATATGGAGCACTGCAGGGAAGCGCGATGGCCGTCTGGCGTGTGCTGCGTTGTCATCCCCTGGCCAAGGGCGGCGTGGATCCGGTGGTGGCGCGCGATTCCAGCTTGTGCAGTCATTGAGAAAGTAATTTGGCAGAATTTCAAAATCCTCAGCAAGAACCAGGTATGGAGCGCCGGTTGCTTCTCGTCTTCGCGCTCACCTTCTTGGTCATCGTGTTGTTCCAGCCGGTATTGAAAAAATATCTGCCGCAGGCCCCCGTGCCCGTGCCGCAGAGCCAGATTCAACCAGTTCCGCAAACTCCACTCCCCTCGAACCAGGCACCGCCCAGTCCAACAGTTTCCGCTCCCTCGACCCAGGCGGCCTCGGGCAAGCAGGCGCCCGTCGAGACCGAAACCATCATCGAAAACGATCTCTACCGCATCACCTTCACCAATCGCGGCGCTCAGGTGAAATCCTGGGTGCTGAAAAAATTCGACGACGATAAACGCCAACCACTCGATCTGGTCAACCACGCCGCAGCCGAGAAGTATGGATTCCCGCTCTCGCTTTACACTTACGAGGAGACCCAGCGCAACGCTTTGAACTCAGCTTTGTATGTTGCCTCCGCGACGGGCGTGGTGACCGCTCCTGCGCAAATCACCTTTGAATATGCTCAGGGCGGCCTCATCGTCCGCAAGACCTTCACCTTCGACCATACTTACGTTGTCCGCGTTGAAACCTCCGTGGTTTCTCAGGGAAGTCCAGTGACCGCATACCCGGCGTGGCCCGCCGGCATTGGCGACCAGAGTTCCTCTTCTTCCTATGCCGCCAGCCAGGTCGAACACCAGTACAACGGCAACATCGAGCGGCTGGCCATCAAGAAAGTCAGCGGGGGAAACACCCTGCCACTGCCCTTCAACTGGGCCGGAGTCAGCGACCAGTACTTCGCCGCGGCCTTCATTCCCGACGACACTCTGGGATACGCGCTGGTCACGTTCCGCAACCCGCTCAACATTCCCAGAAAGGCCGGATCGCTGGAGCTGGTCCCCGCCGATGTACTGGGTGTCGCCGCCGGAAATTCCAGAGGCCCGACCGCGCAACGCATGTATGTGGGCCCGAAGGCGCTGGCGATTTTGGAGTCAGTTCCCGTGCCCACCATCGTTGGGGCGGAACCTGACCTCCGCGGAGTCATCAACTTCGGCTTCTGGGGAGTGATCGCGCGCCCGTTGTTCATCTGGCTGCGCTGGACTTACGGCTTCCTCCACAATTGGGGCTGGGCGATTTGTATCCAGACTTTGATCATTAACCTGGCGCTTCTGCCGCTGCGTCTGTCCAGCATGAAATCAGCCCTGAAGATGCAGAAAATCCAGCCGCAGATGAATTCCATCAAGGAAAAGTACAAGAAGTACAGCATGCGCGACCCGCGCCGTCAGGAAATGAACACCGAAATCGGCGAGCTGATGAAAAAGGAAGGCGTCAACCCAGTGGGCGGTTGCCTGCCTCTGGCCATCCAGATGCCGTTCCTGATCGCTTACTACAGCATGCTGGGTTCGACCATTGACCTGCGGCATGCGTCGTGGCTTTGGATCCACGACCTCTCGTCCCGTGACCCGTATTTCTTACTCCCCATTGCTCTGGTCGTATCCATGTTGCTGACGCAACGAATGACCCCGCAAGTTGGCATGGACCCGCAACAGCAGAAAATGATGAGTGTGATGATGCCGCTCATGATGGGATTTATTTTTTTCAACCTTGCCGCAGGTTTGAATTTATATTATGCGGAAGGCAACTTGATCGCGATTGTGCAGCAGGTAATCATGAATCGGACCAGCCTGGGACGCGAGATGCGCGAGTTAGCGGCAAAGAGAGCAAGGAAGAAAGAGAAATAGCTTCTAGCCTCTAGCTTCTGGCGAAAGTCAGAAGTAGAAGCTAGTAGCTAGGAGCCAGAAGCTAGTGCCAATTCCCGACAAAATCGCAGCCGCCAAGAAGATCGACCAACTCTTGCGTGGCATCGTGACCCACGGCAATCTTCATCTCAAGTACCGGATCACCGTGGATCCCCCCTTCCCTGATGAACGCGACTGGGAGCGCCCCGAGATCATGGTCGAGCTCTCCGGCCCAGATACTCCGCTCGTCCTGGAACGCGGTGGCGAACTGCTCCGCGCCATCGAATTACTGGCCATCGAAATGTTACGACTGCCCGGCAATGAGCACGAGAAGATCTGCTTCGATTGCATGAACCAGCGCGCCCTGCGTATCGAAGAACTTCGCATGGCTGCGGGCGTCGCTGCTGAACGCGTCCGCAAAACGAGCATGCCCTACGAATTCACGCCCATGTCATCGCGCGAGCGCCGCATCGTTCACCTTGCCCTGCGCGACCAAGCCGACCTCCACACCGAAAGCCAAGGCGAAGGCGGCCGCCGCTGCCTGGTCGTCTATCCCAAAGACTACAAGCGCCCTGCTGAAAGCCGCTAAATCAGAGGCCCCGCCCCTTCTTAGGGTTTCACTTCCTGAAGGCGGCCGGTCTTCACATCGTAGATAAACCCTCGAACAGGAATCTGCTGCGGAATCCAAGGATGAGATTTTACTTTGTGGATTTGTGCTCGCACATTTTCTTCGAGGTCATCGAATGCATGAAATTGCAGTGCCTTCTCCGGGATGGCTCTCGTTTTCCGGCGCATCTCGGCCTGCAGCTCTTCTTCGTTTTTCTTAAGCAGGCCACAGTCAGTATGATTGATGATGACAAATTCCTCCGTGCCTAGGAGGTGATGCGAAATAATCAATGAACGCAGCGCGTCTTCGGTAGCAATTCCTCCGGCGTTGCGGATCATATGGGCATCGCCCAGCTTGATTCCCATACACATTTCGAAAAGAATGCGCGAGTCCATGCACGCCAGAACGGCAAGCTTTCGCCGTGGACGCACGGATAAGCTTCCAAAGTCGAAGTGACTGGCAAAATTTTGGTTCGCCAGAATCAATTCATCAGTGACCGACAACACCCCTCCTTGTTTAAAGCAAAGTCTCCCAACCGCTACAATCTTGATTACAGCTGGTTATGAATCTTGATGACACTATTGTAGCGATAGCCACTGCCCCAGGACGAGGTGGCATCGGTGTAGTCCGCCTCGCCGGCCCCGAAGCCAAAACAATCGCCCTCCCCATGCTCCACCTGAAACACGACCTCGAACCCACCCGCGCAATCCTTGGAGAGTTGATGGATGCACACGTGGGGGCAGCCGCCGGAGCCTGCCCTGAGCGGAGCCGAAGGGGCTGTCCGGGCGAGCAAAGCTCGCCAATGGCTAACCCTCCCAACCGCATCGACGAAGTCGTGGTCACTTATTTCGCCAAGCCCCACTCCTACACCACCGACGACATCATCGAAATCTCCGCCCACGGATCGCCCGTCGTTCTCCACCGCATCGTCGAGCTCGCTCTGGCCAGAGGCGCCCGCTTAGCCGAGCCTGGCGAGTTCACCATGCGCGCTTTCCTCAACGGCCGCCTTGATCTGACCCAGGCTGAAGCGGTCAATGATCTCATCAACTCGCAAACTCTCTATCAGGCCCGGATCGCCGCGCAGCAGCTCGAAGGCGCACTCTCCCACCGCCTGCAACCACTCAAGGAAAAACTAGTGGAACTGATCGCCACCCTCGAAGCCGGAATCGATTTCGCCGAAGATGATGTTTCCGTCCTTCCCCCAGCTCAGATTCTTCAGCGTATCGCCGCCCTCCGTATTCCTCTCGACGAACTTGCCGCATCCTTCGCCTACGGAAAAATCGTCTACGAAGGTCTGATGCTGGCCATCGTAGGACGCCCCAACGTAGGCAAATCCAGTCTGTTCAACTGTCTGGTCGAGCGCGAGCGTGCCATTGTCACGGCCACTCCCGGCACGACCCGCGACTTGGTCAGTGAGACCGTCGCGATCGGCGGCATTCCCGTCCAACTCGTGGACACCGCCGGCATTCGCCGTGCCCTCGATGAAGCCGAAAGCATCGGCATCCGCAAATCCACGGAAGCGCTCGCCGACGCCGATCTCGTTCTCGTAGTGCTTGATTCCTCTCGGCCCCTCGCCGAAGAAGATCACGAACTCCTGCGCCAAGCCGGGCAACGTCCCACGATAGTCGTGGAAAACAAGTCAGACCTGAATCACGTGGGGACAGCCGCCGCGGTGGAAAGTAAATTCTTGGCCCGTGAGGTCCATCAAGACGAAAATTCAATCACGCGCGTCCCCACCTCTGCGACCACGGGCGAAGGCATCCCCGCACTACGCGACGAAATCCTCCGCCATATCGGCGGAGCATCTGGGCCTCAATCTGAGAGCGGCTTGCTCACCAACCTCCGCCACCAGGAACGCGTTCGTGAATCGCTGGCCGGACTCGCCGCCGCCCGAGCCGCCGTCGAAAACAAAGTGCCCCACGAAATGCTTCTACTCGATCTCTACAATGCACTTCGCCCCCTCGATGAGATCACCGGCGCCACCACCACCGACGACATCTTAAACCTCATATTCAGCACGTTCTGCATTGGTAAATAGGCGGAAGTGGTCAAGTCAGTAAACTGGCCTAAGCTGCGCATGACGCGCAGAGCTGGGCGTAAAAAGGCGTAAGCCCACGGTCGAACAGAGCGCAATGCTAAAAGGCTAAAAGCCTCCATGAAAGCCTTCCCGAAGTTCGTTGCAACTGTGCTCTTTTTTGGGGCTGTCTGTAGCGCGCAAACAATACCCTACGCGGGCGGCGGAATCGGCTGGAACGGCCTTAGTTTTCAGTCGCCTTACTACAACGCGGACGCCGGCGTTGACTGGGGCAATCTCAAGCCCATCTTTTTTGAAGCCGAGGGCGGCGTAGATACCGCGAACCCCAATACCCTCAATGATGGCACCACGTTTCGCGGCCATGGCTTGGTTATGATCAAAGGTAAAGGAGTATGGCGTTACGGGGGCGGCGTCCACTTCAGCGAGCTGTTCACGTCGAAGTACGATAACCACTCCATCTGGCCGACAGTTGGGGCTATGTTTGAAAAAGACTGGTTCCGTTTCAACGCGCAGTTTCTGATTCCTACGGGGACCGACTACAGTCTGGCTGGCCCACTCTTCGACATGCGCATGAACCTGCACAAACATTTCTACTTTCGCGAACGCTTGGGTATCTACAGCTACCGCAATCCTAATGAGACCAACCCCTCGCATCACATAAGCGCAGTCGCCGACTTCGGGGTGATCTACACCTTCCGTTAAGCTTCTGCCCGAATCACGTGGGGACAGCCGCCCAAGCCTGCCCTGAGCGGAGTCGAAGGGGCTGTCCGGGCAAGCGAAGCTCTCCCCATTAGCCTCACTTCGCCAGAACCCCCAGCGCATTCCGGAACATCACTTCAAACGGTCCGTCCTTGGCAATCTTTTCCAGCGCCCGCTCCGCCAGAGCTCTCTGATAGCCCAGATTGACCAGCGCCGAAAGCACATCCTCTTCCATAGCGCTCCGCGGGGGCATTGCAGGAGCTTCGCCTGTGACAGGCACCGGCAGCTTGTCACGTAGCTCCAGCACCATGCGCTCCGCCGTTTTCTTCCCGATGCCGGGAATGCGCGTCAGCCGCGCCACATCATTCCCGCGAATTGCCTCCACCATCTCGTCAGCTGCCATCCCACTCAGAATGGTGATGGCCAGCTTCGGCCCAATCCCACTCACGGTGAGCAGCTTTTCAAAGAGCAGCTTCTCCGCCGGCCGCAGAAATCCGTACAGTGCAATCAGATCCTCCCGCACATGGGTGTGAATGTGCAGCGAGACTTCGCCGCCCACGCCTGGCAGGTCAGAAAACGTAGGCACGCTGATAGTAACGTCATAACCGACGCCCCCAGTTTCCAAAATGGCCTGGTTGGGATGTTTAGCGAGAAGCCGTCCGCGCAGATGTGCAATCATGCTGGGGTTTCAAAAACAGATCGAGGCAATTGCGATTGCCGAATGATGGACATCAAGGTGCCAGTTCTAATCTCCGAATGGTCCGGAACCGGTACGGTGATCGTCGAGCCATCCGTTCGCCGTTGCATGATGACGTGACTTCCACGTCGTCGCACTTCGGCAAAGCCGTGCCGGACAAGGATGGCACAAACCTCCCGGCCAGACAGAACTCGTAACTTACCCAACCTCGATCTCAAGCCTTGTCACAAAAACTTCGGCGTGCTGGCGGCGTTCGATTTCCGAGTGGTCTGCAGTCTCGAAGAACAGCTCGACCGCTTCTTGCAGATTCTTGCGGGCCTCCTCGATCGTGCCTCCCTGGCTTGCGATATCGAGCTCCGGGCACAGGCTCACGTAGGCGTCGCCCTCTCGCTCAATGATGGCCGTGAGTTGTCGCACATGCTTCATAGCGTCACACTCCCTAGAACAACGAACTCTGCTTGCGATTCGGCACAATCCCAAAATGTTCATACGCCAACTGCGTGGCCACACGCCCCCGTGGAGTCCGATTTAAAAACCCTATCTGAATCAGAAAGGGCTCATAAATCTCTTCAATCGCATCCGGTTCTTCCGCCAATGCCGCCGCCAGTGTATTCACTCCCACCGGTCCGCCCTGATACTTTTCGATAATCGTCAGCAGCAGCTTGCGGTCCACTTCATCGAAGCCGTAACGGTCTACTTCCAGCATCTTCAGCGCCGCCTGCGCCGTAGGCAAATCGATCTTTCCCGCGCTCCGCACTTGAGCGTAGTCCCTCACCCGCCGCAACAGCCGGTTCGCAATTCTTGGGGTCCCTCGCGAACGGCTGGCAATTTCAAGCGTCCCGGGCTTATCCACTTGCACGCCCAGAATCTCCGCCGAGCGCTCCACAATCACCTGCAAATCTTCGTGACTATAAAACTCGAGCCGCAGCACAATCCCAAACCGCGACCGTAGCGGCGACGACAGCAGCCCCGCCCGCGTCGTTGCCCCTATAAACGTAAACGGCCTCACATCCATGGTGTGCGTCCGCGCCGCCGGACCCTGCCCAATCATGATGTCCAGCTTGTAGTCTTCCAGCGCCGAATACAGAATTTCTTCCAACGCCGGTTGGAGACGGTGCACTTCATCAATAAACAGCACCTGCTTGTCGCGGACATTCGTCAGAATCGCAGTCAGATCGCCTTTGATTTGCAGAATCGGTCCCGAAGTTTGCTGAAAAGGAACTGCCAACTCATTCGCGATGATGGTCGCTAGAGTCGTCTTGCCCAGCCCGGGCGGCCCATAGAGCAACACATGATCCAACGCTTCGCCTCGCGACCGCGCCGCCTCAATCGCCACCGCCAGATTTTCTTTGACCTTGGCTTGCCCAATAAACTCTCCCAGACGCTGCGGGCGCAGCTTCAGCTCAAACGAAGAATCGTCCTCTACCGCCGCCGCCGAAACAATCCGTTCGCGGTCCCCCGGAATCACAGGAATATTTCTAAGAGTGGCCACTGGCGCGATAGTAGCACGAAGATGGCCTGCCAAACTGTCATCCTGAGGCGGTGGAGTCCTGTGCGAAGCGCAGGGCTCCCAACGAAGGACCTCTGCATTTTCTTAGAGGGCAGAAACTCGGCGTAGTTATGGGAATTTCGCTTTTGGGATTGAAAGAACTGCCACCGTCTACTCCTTCGGATACCACTCCAGCAAGCGCACCTCAATGCCGGTCCCTTCCAATCCCTTTTGAAACACGGCGAGATCCGATCCGCGGTAGTGGTAGGGGATGACGATCTTCGGATGAAACGCCTTGACCGCATCCGCAGCCTCATCGGGTGGCATGGTGTAAGGCAGATTCATGCACACGAAAGCCACGTCAATGTTCTTGAGCGCGCGCATTTCAGGGATGCCTTCGGTGTCCCCTGAAAAGTAGAACCGCTTGCTTCCGTAGGTGAGGACGTAGCCAATGCCGCGTCCCTTGTCGTGAAAGAGTTTCCCCGGCTCCGGGCCGCGCTTCAGGTTGTATGCGGGGACAGCCTCAATGGTCCAGCCTTGCCAGGTTTTCGTTTCCCCATTGGCAATGGGTTTGGCAGTAGTGACCGTCTGGACGACCGCTGGCGGCGCCAGAATTTCCGTCCCCGCTTTGCTGACATCCTTGATCGAATCCGGATCCATGTGGTCCCCGTGAATGTCGGTAATCAGAATGAGGTCTGCTTTTGGCAGACCTGAAAATTTCACAGGTTTTGCAGGATCCAGGTAAATGGTCTTTCCTCCCGCCTCAATCAAAGTGCTGGCGTGATGCAGCGGCGTGATCTTGACCGGCCCCGCCGATGTAGGAAAAACTTGAGTTTGGGCAGCGGCCATCGGTCCAATGACCGCAAGAAAGGAAGTGAGAATCGATATCAGTTTCATTGTGGCCTCGGAGGAGTCTCTAGCAAATATATATGAAGGGAACGCTTCGGGACGCCGATGGTCTGATTAGTCCCCGTATGGCGTCTATAATCGAGTTTGAGCCCCTTTGACTATGGCAAACCGCTTCGAAAACGACGGCGATTCAACGAACCGCGAGTTTCACACGCCGGTCGCTCCGGCTCAAGATGCGGCGGATTCCTCAAGAGATCCTGACATGGAAGACTGGAGAAAGGCCTTCGGCGACAACATTCCGGCTGCCGTCAAGGAGTTCCTCGAATATCGTCACCGCGAGTGGGAGTTGGGAATGGAAGCTGACCTGAAGGCACGCCAAGAGGCACGGGCAGCGCAAACGCGAAAACCGTGACAGCGGCCTGCGCGCTGGAGCTTGAAGGCCACGATTCTGAACGTTCGACGTACGTCAGGCCAAACTGACCAAGGCCCAGGATGAAGACTAAGTAAGATGAACGAAGCGCACATCTCTTGATCCTCAAGGTGGTGTGAGTTCTCTCGTGCACTCCCAAACTTTCGCACCCTCCGCGCGGGCCGCAATGGCCAAGTCATGATCTGCTGTTATGAGTATCGACTGGGACGGTCCTACAAGGAAACTAAACTCCCCTTGCGTGAGGGTTACTATTTGAAAGCAGTCGATGAAATCGATCTTATATTTCACTACAAGAACTTCGGCCTTAGCAACAACGTCATGACCCAGAATGGGCGCTTCATCGACCTTGAAGTGGTTTACAATTTCACGATTTAAATCCCTCACGTAGTCGATATATTGGCCCTGGGAAATCTTCTTCCCTCGGAGTTTGCGTTTGAATGCCCCGAAAGCTTCCGCAACGCAGAACGAACTCGTGTACCGGGATGGGCAATTTTTAGAATATTCTCTTAAGACATCTCCACCTAGTTTTTCATCGACATCGTCCGCGACGAGTTTCACAAGTGCAGAAGCATCGAAATAGTGGACTCTGACCGAATGATGATCCATCTAAAACCGCTCACTCTTCCTCTTCCTTCACATCCCCCCGCGCCGCTTTCGCCTTCTCCACGATCTTCTCCTGCAGCAGACCCGGCACGGCGTCGTAATGATGCATTTCCATGTTGAAGCTGCCGCGGCCCTGAGTCATGGACGTCAGATCAACACCGTACGTCAGCATCTCCGACATGGGCACCTCGGCCTTCACCACTGTGTTGCCGCCCTTGTTGTCCATGCCCTGGATGCGTCCTCGCCGGCTGTTCAAATCGCCCATGATCGAGCCGGCAAACTCATCCGGGATCGTAATTTCCGCCGCCATGACCGGCTCGAGCAGCGTCGGCTTCGCCACTTCCATGGCTTTGCGGAACGCAATCCGGCCCGCCATCTGGAATGACATGTCGTTCGAGTCCACATCGTGATACGACCCGTCATAGAGGATCACTCGAAAATCCACCACGGGAAATCCTGCCAGATATCCGCGGGCCGCGGCATCCTTGATTCCCTTTTCGATGGCGGGGATGTAGTTCTTCGGAATCGCGCCACCAAAAATATCGTTCACAAACTCGAACTCGCCGCCGCGCGGCAGAGGCTCCATCTTGATTTTGCAATCGCCATACTGCCCGTGCCCGCCCGTCTGTTTCTTGTGCCGCCCTTGCACATCGGCCTTACCGCGAATCGTCTCCCGGTACGGCACCTTCGGCGCCTTCAGAACCACTTCCGTGTGGTATCGCTTTTTCATTTTCGATACCACCACTTCAATGTGCTGCTGGCCCGTCCCAGCAATCAAAAATTCCTTCGTCTGCGCGTCGCGGAAGAAGCGCAGCATGGCGTCTTCTTCCATCAGCTTGTGGATGCCCGGCCCCAGCTTGTCTTCATCAGCCCTACTCTTGGGCTCGATAGCAAACGTAATCGCCGGCTCCGGCAGCTTCACCCGCGGATACTGAATCGGCGCATTTTTGTCGCCCAATGTGTCGCCAGTCAGCGCATCTTTCAGTTTCGATACGGCGCCGATATCTCCGGCGTGCAACTCCTGCACCGGCACCGCTGTTTTACCCTGCATGATGGAAATATGAGCCAGCTTCTCTGCCGACCCGCGCGAGAAGTTCTGCAATGTAGCGTCGTTTTTCAGAACTCCGGAAAATACTTTGAAGAATGAAATCCGTCCAGCAAACGCGTCCGAAACAGTTTTAAAAACATATAACGAGACGGGCTCCGTATCGGTCTCATGCCGCTTCGGTGCCTCGCTACTCCCCGCTGCCGCCGCTTCACCCTGCACCCACTCATGCTCCGAAGGCGCGGGCGTGTAATCCACAATGAAATCCATCACCCGGTCCGCACCGACATTGCCCAGCCCAGAACCAAAAATAACGGGGAAAATCTTGTCCTCGCGAATGGCGTTGTGTAGCGCTGGAATCAGGTCTTCAACCGGGATAGTTCCTTTCTCAAAGAACTCCTCCATCAGTTTGTCGTCGCCTTCGGCCACCAGCTCCACCAATTTCTCGTGCGCTTCCTGTGCCTGATTTTTCAGGTTGGCGGGTATCTCAGTCTCCTTGCCTTTGCCATTCCCGCCCAGTTCGTAGGTGTAAGCCTTCATCTGGACCAGGTCGACGATTCCATTGAAATTCTTTTCCTTGCCGATGGGCAGCTCCAAAGGAATCACCGCGCGCCCGAACGCATTGGTCAGCGACTCCAGTACGCGCTCCGCGTCGGCGCGCTCGCGGTCCATGCGGCTGGCAACAATCAGGCGAGGCGTCTTGAATTCTTCGCAGTAGTTCCACACTCGCTGCGTAACCACTTCAACTCCGGCCACTCCGTCCACGACCACGACAGCAGCGTCCACTACGGGCAGCACCATCTTGGCTTCATGTACAAACATGTTGAAGCCGGGTGTGTCCACGATGTTGATCTTGGTCTTGCCCCACTCCACATGCGCCAGCCCCGCCGCCACCGACATTTTCCGCGCGATCTCTTCCTCGTCGTAATCCGTGGTCGCCGACCCGTCATCCACCCGCCCAAACCGCTGCGTCGCTCCCGAGGTGTACAGCATGGCCGAAACCAGGGACGTTTTCCCCGCATGCCCGTGACCCACCACCGCTACATTCCGTATGTTTGCGCCTTCATAAACTCTCAAGGATCCACTCCTCCAGCCCAGATTACGTGGGGACAACCGCCCCGGCTGCCCGAGCCGAGCGATGCTCGGGCAGCTTTCGAGGACACTACTTAATGATCGTGAAAAGAAAACTGTCCCGCCAAAACCTAGGATGCTACCACAACCTCATCCAGTCTGGGTGTAGGGCGGATACTTCTGCCGCCCGTTGCTCGAGGTTGTATCCAGTTATTACTAAGAACGGACTCTTCGCCTTCGCCAACCGGTTCCATTTTTTCACAAGCTAACTTGCGTCGCGATTGACTGTGCCTTATGCTTAATAGATTGAGTGAGATTCGAGTAAGCGACTCATGCATCGTCTGACCGCAAGATTGTTGCTGCTTTTGCTGCTGGTGGGCGTGGTCGCTCCGCTAGCGCTCGCGATTTCCGCCCCTCCCACGCCCGCCTGTTGTCGGCGTAACGGAATGCACCATTGCGGTATGGTGAACAACGGGCCGGTTTTCCGGGCCCCCTGTCCCTGCGATCATCCTTCGTGGCTGCCTCTGGCCGCGTCGCAGTCGGCGCATTTGCAGCCGGTAGTCATCGGTCCCGGCCACTGTCCGTCCGTGAACCTGCAAGTCCACGCCCACCCGTTGTATCTGACTTGCGCGTCCGACCACTCACACTCGGGCCGTGCCCCTCCACAATTCTCTATCGCCTGATTCCAAACAGCTGCTGAAAAACACGCGGGGTCGTATCACCTATATCAAGCAGCAATGCCCCGCGTGGATACGGGTCTCTGACCCGTCCAAGCGGAGCGAAGTTCCGTAGCCTTCGCTTTCGGCAGCGCTTGCTAACACGCGTCTTAACAGGTTCATTACAGGATTTATGCGCATTACCCATAATTCGTACATCGCTATCTTGCTCTTGCTGGCCGCTGCCGCAACGGCCACCATCCTCGCCTCGGTCCGCGGCATCGTTCATGACCCGCAACACCGCCCCGTGCAGGACGCCAGGGTGATGTTGAAAGCAAAATCGTCGGACTGGTCCGCCACCGCCTACACGGACGCCAACGGCGAATTTAATTTCAGCGCTGTTGCCTTGGGCGAGTATTCAGTGGTCGTCGCTAATCCCGGATTCAAACAAGTGTCACAGAATATCGTCGTGCAATCCGGCACGGAGCCAATCTTGCACTTCCCGTTGAGCGTTGCGGGCACCGATGAGTCGGTGAACGTCTCTGCCTCAGCCACGGATGTTGCGCCCAGCGACTCCGCCACGCCCGCCACCCTGGTCAACCGCGAAGATGTCGCCCGTACTCCCGGCGCCGCCCGCACCAACAGCCTGGCCATCATCACCAACTATGTTCCCGGCGCCTATCTCACGCACGATCAACTCCACGTTCGCGGCGGCCACCAGGTCAGCTGGCTGGTGGATGGGGTCCCCGTGCCCAACACCAACATCGCCTCCAACGTCGGCCCCCAGTTCGATCCCAAAGACATTGACTACATGGAAATCCAACGTGGCAGCTACGACGCCGACTATGGTGACCGCACCTACGGGGTCTTCAACGTCGTCCCTCGTACCGGTTTCGAACGTAACAATCAAGCAGAACTCGTCGCCAGCCTGGGGAACTTTTTCCAAACCAACGACCAGTTTAATCTCGGCAGTCACACCCCACGCTTCGCCTACTATGCCAGCGCGAATGCCAACCGCAGCAACCTCGGCCTGGAAACACCTGTCGCGCAGGTTATCCATGACGCGGAAAACGGCTACGGTGGATTCGGATCTCTCATTTTCAACGCCAATCCGTCCAATCAACTGCGTCTGGTCAGCTCACTTCGCCGCGATTTCTACCAGGTCCCCAACACGCCCGGCCAGCAGGCCGCCGGCATTCGCGATGGGGAGCACGAGGCCGATTCCTTCGTAAACTTCTCATGGATCCACACCTTCAATTCTAAAGTCTTGCTGACTGTCTCACCCTTCTACCATTACAACCGCGCCAACTTTGACGGTGGCCCCGATGACTTTCCCACCAGCACCGCCGACAATCATGCCTCGAACTACGTCGGCGGCCAGGCCACTCTGAATGCAACCTTCGCCCGCAACAACCTGCAAGCCGGTGTCTATGGATTCGCCCAGCATGACAACCAACTCTTCGAGTTGGTGTTCAACGATCAAAGCAATCGCAACTTCCGCGATCGCGAGCTGGTCTCCGGCAGCCTGCAGACCTTTTTCCTCGCCGACAAATTCAAACTCACTCCCTGGCTCACGCTGATGGCCGGAATCCGCCCCACACATTTTTCCGGGAGCATCTCGGAAAATTCCATCAGCCCCAGGTTCGGCGTGGCCCTGACCATTCCGCGGCTGCGTTGGGTCCTCCGCGCTTTTTATGGCCACTACTATCAGGCCCCGCCCTTAATCACGGCTTCTGGGCCTTTACTGCGGTTCGTCAACAGTCAGAGTCTGGGATTCATCCCTCTGCGCGGCGAGCGTGACGAGGAACATCAATTTGGTGTTTCCATCCCACTCCGCGGGTGGACTCTGGATGCCGGCAATTTCAAGACCTTGGCCCACAATTTTTTCGATCACAACAACGTGGCCAATTCCAACATCTTTTTTCCTCTTACCATTGATCAAGCCATCATTCGCGGCTGGGAACTGACTCTGCGTAGTCCGCGCATCGCGCACCGCGCCCAGATCCACTTGGCATACTCCAATCAGGTAGCGCAAGCGCAAGGTGCTATCAGCGGCGGCCTCACCGACTTCTCTCCGCCCGCCGGCCTTTTTCTCTTGGACCACGACCAGCGCCACACGCTGAACGTCGGCGCTGATGTCAATCTGCCCCGCCGAAGCTACGCCTCCACCAACGTGTCCTACGCCTCGGGGTTCACCAACGGCAATCCGCCACCCGACCACTTGCCACAACACACGACTCTCGATCTTTCGTTCGGCAAGGACTTCGGCGAGCGCTTTGCAGCGTCATTGAACGCGCTGAATTTAGCCAACCGTCATCTGCTGACCGACAACAGCGTCACCTTTGGCGGCTTTCACTGGAACAACCCGAGAGAGATTTACGCCGAGTTTCGTTATCGGTTCCATTATTAGACAACATGGAGAGAGCAATCTATGCATTCTGAGAAAACACAGTATCTATTCAAGGTAACTGGGGTCTTCGGACTTCTGCTGCTGTTGACCGCATCGGTTGGCTGCAAAGGCACCAAGAAGTATCTCCTGCAAGGCGAAATACTTGATAAGAACATAGCCACCAACGAGATTACAGTAAAGCATGACGATATTCCGGGGTTCATGCCAGCCATGGTAATGCCTTACCACATCAAAGACCCCGCGGTTTTTCAGGAACTTCAGCCGGGCGACAAAATTGCCGCAGAAGTGTCCCTTCCCAAAGAAGCGAATGATTATTTGCTCGAAGACGTACGCATCACTGACGAGTCGCGCCGAGGTCAGGTGAAGGCACCGGCTGCGCCTCACATGCTCATGCCTGGCGAGCGAGTTCCCGATATTGCACTCGTCAATCAGGACGGTAAGACGATCCATCTTTCAGATTTCGCCGGAAAGGCATTGTTGGTCACCTTCATCTACACACGCTGCCCCATGCCCAACTTCTGCCCGCGCTTGAGCAGCCAATTTGCGCGGATTCACGATGAACTCAAAACGAAGCCTGACGACTACAACAAAACCCACCTATTGTCGATCAGTATTGATCCGAAATACGACACTCCGTCCGTTCTGCGCAAATACGGTCTCGCATATTTGGACGACGAAAGTGGTTTTTCCCATTGGGATTTCGCTTCCACCAATCCAACAGATCTTGGTCACCTTGGCCAAGCATTCGGCCTTCAGTACGAGGAACAAGGCAACCAGATATCCCACACCATGAACATCGTGTTGATTGCGCCCAACGGGACAGTAGCCAAGTTTTGGGCTACAGATTGGACATGGACAGAACTAATGGAGAGTATGCAGCACACCCTCCATTCCACAATGCAAAGCAGCGAGAGTCCAAGCATTCCACGGTTACCTTTACTCATCGCGCCAGGAGACCCCGGACTCGGACTTGCGCAAGCAACTGACGAACTTGCAGGGAATATTTCCGGCAAAAACAGTGCCAAGCGTGGCTACTACGACTGACGAACGCTAGGTTGAATTGAGAGCTATTAAAGGAGAGTGTTACTGATGGTCCGATGGGGGCTATTTATGGTTGGCATGCTTTTGTTGATTCCGTCGATGGTGTGCACGCCGAACGAAAAGTTGAGCGACGTCGAGGTTCAGGGGCGGTGGCTTTACGACGACCACTGCGCCGAGTGTCACGAGAATTCTCACCCCGAGTTACGCAAGCAACCTCCGAATCTGCACGGGTTGTTCTTGGGAAAGCAGTTGCCGAGCGGAGCCCCGACGACTGAGGAACAATTACGCAAGACGATCATTGAAGGCCGGGGCACGATGCCTGCCTTCGATCGGCGTTTACGGGAAGACGAAGTAAAGCAGCTTGTCGCGTACCTTCACAAGTTGAAATGAGGCGACTCATGGGTCGTTTATTGTGCGTTGCTTTCTTAGGCCAGATTTTGGCAGGGAGTGCTTTTGCGATTGCAGAGCCGATATTGTTGTCGTGGCGAAATCACGAAGCTGCATCCTAGCAAACTGATTTCGGCACGGGAAACCCGCGGAAAAAGAAAGTGGGGCAAAATTCTGCCGCTGGGGTCTCGATGTTGTGGATAAACCATTTTCGACGGAATGAACGGTCAATGGTTGTAATGGCGATGTTACGCCACCGACTGATTTCAGATTCCGTCTGAACGGAAACTTGGGGGACCAACGTGATTGCTCACGGAACTCAGAATGCAGTTTGCCGCACGTTGCGGCTCCGCAGGGAAGTCAATTACTGCTGCCCGAACCCTGAAACGACCGTACTTGCATCGGTCTCAACGATGAGCATTCCCTTGCCGCCGTTGGTCACGACAAAACTGGCATGTTCGGTCTGGCCCAATACGGTGACCGTGAATGTGCCAGTGCAGTTTGAAGCGACGGTATACGTTCCGGAGACCGACTGCCCCTTAAAAATCGTGCCTGCGACGCTGCCTGACTCGCTTCCGCTTACGGTGCCTGTTCCGTCCAGCGTGAACAAGCCATCGAAAGCAACCGCCCCCACGCCGATGAACACCCCGCTGGTCTCCAATCCGAAGGTTCCCTTCAGCCCAGCCAGCGTGCAAGTCACTCTCCCTTGGGTCTGCGCCGTGCCGGTCTGAACGTTCGGTGCATCGGTGCTCAGGGTTTGCAGGTTCTTTCCTCCTGACAAAACCACCAGAGTGAAATGGTTTATCGTTTTTTGGCCTTTCAGCTTGCTCGTGCCCGAGCCCGTGCAATCCGCGTTGACGGAGTACGTCCCGGTGAGTGGAATGTTCGTAAACACGGTACCGTCATCGCTGCCGGTTTCCGTCCCTGCGAAAGTTCCTTTTCCGTCGGCCTTGATGTAACCCAGGAAGCTGATGGGCTTGCCGTTCTTATCCAGACCGTTACCGGCAAATCCATACTTGCCTGTGACATTCGCGTTGGAACACTGCCCCCACGCGGCCAGACCGAAAGCAAGAACTGCGGTAACGAGGAGGAAACTTTTGCGCAATATTCTCGAAGTCATAGATGATCCTCTTTCTTGCTTTCTGCGGCCCAATGAAAGGGAATGAATCGCGCTAAAAGCAAGCAAGTGGGATGCTAGCAACGGGTTTTGCGAGTGTCAAGAATGAAGTTTGGTCAAAAAACTGCGACTAATGTGCAGCTTCATTTCGCAATGCAACAAAAGCCATACACTCACGATCCCAGTCAATGAGTGATTCGATTGAGCTAGCCGATACGGCTCCGGCGGTGTGCTCATCCGAGACGTGCAATCCTAGTGGCAACCCCTTGGTGGTACCGCTGTCAATCCGGCTGGATCTTGCCCGTTTCTCATCACGCTAAACGGAGACCCAGGAACTTCCTTCACCGTGTTTCCACTCACCGCCAGAACGCCAATCGCCTCGGGATCATTCTGCTCAGACACGAATAGATCCAAACCGTTGCTCCCCATCGCCAGCCCCAGTGCAAACACACCCGTGTGGTTCAGCTTTACGCTGCTGTCGTAAGTCAGCGCTCCCTTTGCTCCTACAGAGAGCGTGGTGATCTGGCTCGACGAAGTGTTGCTGACATACAAGTGTGTCCCATCCGGACTGAGCAGCAGGTTGTTCGAGCTTTGCCCGTTCTTGTTGGTGAAATTATCCGTTTCGTTGAGGCCACCCGTTGAGATGATGTTAAACACTTCCACCTGCGTGTTGTTCGCCGCGTCGCCAAAAAAAGCGGTGGAGCCGTCGCAACTGATCTCCACTCCGGCGGCCGAGCCCCGGGTATTGAACGGGCCCAGTTCCGTCAGTTTCCCGGTGGTGTAATCAATGGCAAAGGAATCCACCTGGCCGATATACGCCACAATCAGGAACTTCCCGTCCGGCGTGACTTTCATACCCGCAGGAGAACCGGTAACCGCAATCTTTTGCAGCAGCGTCAGCGAGCATGTGCTACCGACCCGCATCACCGAAATGCTGTTCGTGTTGGTATTTCCGGCGAACAGAAGCCGGTTTGCTCCGACCGCCAGCCCAATACCAAACTTCTGCGCCGTTGTCACCCCATCCGCGAACGGTGAACCCTTCACTGCGGCCAAGGTGCCGTTGAAAAGATTTGCCTGGAACGCGGCGATGGTGCTATCGCCGCCATTGGAAACGAATACGCAATCCCCCAACCGCGTGTGCGCAAAGGTTACGGGAGACAGCGCAAAGTAGCTGCTCCCGGCACTCTTTCCTCCGGTCGGGTATGTTTTAATCACCTTGATCGCGCCCTTGCCGTTTACCGACAGAGAGGTGATCGAGTTGCTTCCGCTGGAATCATTGTTATTGGTGAAAATGTATTGCTGGGCCTGCAGGCCGGTCCCGCTCAAACCCATCCACACCAGATACTCCCACAGCAACTTCTTTCGAAAGCTCTTCATGGGTCCCCCAAAACAAATTGAGTGCACACACCTCCGTAACACTCCTCGTGGTTCGGAGACGAGTGACCCAAATTCCAGACTCACCGCGCGTTAGAAGGGGGAGGACTACGCACGCAGACCCCAGAACGGCGACTCAGAAGCTATTACAGCCTAAAGCCCCTGTCAATGGGAACGTAGTTCACATGACTGAGTGCTAAAACCGCAGGTACCATCGTCCGTCGGGTGGTAGGGGGTTCGATTGCAACTTTTCTCTCGCTACCTCATCATACCTACATGCCCCGCCGTGCCATCACCATACTCCTCTTATTACTTTCATTACTTTCGACCCTAGCCTTCGCCGATATCGTAGACGACGTCCGCGCCGCTCTTAATCAGGGAAATTCGACTGCCGCCAGTGCCGCGCTGAGCACCTATCGCACCCAGCACGGCGTTGATCCGCTGTACCTTGAAGCACTCTCCTGGACGGCGCGGGCAGCCCTCGCCTCCAAACAACTCGACCAAGCGGAAGCCGCTGCCAAACAAACCGAAACCTTGGCCCGTCAGCAGCTCGCCAAGCGGAAATTGGACGCAGAGCCGCACTTGCCCATCGCATTCGGCGCAGCACTCGAGGTCCAGGCCCAAGTGCTCGATGCCCGTGGTCAGCACGCGCAAGCCGTCGCGTTGCTGCAGCGCACCCTCGCGTCCTACCGCAATACCTCGATTGTCCCACGCCTGCAGAAAAATTTGAACCTGCTTACACTCAGCGGCCGACCCGCCCCAGTTCTTAGCACAACGCAATATCTGGGAGTGCGCCCGACGGCCCTCAGCCAACTGAAGGGTTCGCCGGTGCTGCTGTTTTTCTGGGCGCACTGGTGCGGAGACTGCAAATACGAAGGCCCCATCATCAGCCGCCTGAGCTCGGAGTTCGCATCCAAAGGGTTGACCGTGATGGCGCCCACCAGGCTCTACGGATATGCTGCCGGCGGAGAAGACGCGAAGCCAAAAGATGAACTCGCCTACATTGGCCAGGTGTGGCAGCACTTCTATCCTGCGCTGCAGACCGTCCCGGTTCCGGTCAGCGAGCACAACTTCATGAGCTACGGCGCCAGTACCACGCCCACGCTAGTTCTGCTGGATCGCAAAGGCCGGGTGGCCCTGTATCACCCCGGCCTGATGCAATACGAAGACCTTCGCCCAATCATCGAAAAACTCGTTGTGAATTAATTAGCGACAAGAAGCAGTAACGATTAAATCTGTAGCGTTGTCATCCTGAGGCGGCGGGGTCCGGCGC
>Ga0207138_1019_pt1 | contig 31535 bp, 62 predicted proteins | sample Alteio_BWMinHeat_6_FD_153589 | JGI IMG/M metagenome (GOLD analysis project Ga0207138, IMG submission 153589) | Enriched cells from forest soil in Barre Woods Harvard Forest LTER site, Petersham, Massachusetts, United States -... | ecosystem: Environmental > Terrestrial > Soil > Temperate forest >...
AAGAGTTGCTTCCATAGTTTCCCATCCAAGCAATAAATTAGGAGAATAAATTGACACAAGTTACAGTTAATGGTAACACATATTCAGATGACGGTACGACTACCAAGGATATGAATAATGGGGGTTTCCGTACATGGTTATTCCCTATGATACAAGACACAATGACAGATACGTCTGGTAAGGTATCTTCTGCTGCTGCGCAAGTTGTTCTTGCTACTGCTCAAGCTAATGCTGCTGCTGCGAGTGCCTTGACAGCAGTGAATGCCCCTGGCACACAATGCACTTCCTCTACATCTTTTACTATTGGTAATGGAAGCAAGACATTCACAACTCAGAGTGGTAAGAGTATTGTTGTAGGGATGACTTTTGTAGCTGCCAGCTCTGGCACTCCATCTGCTACTATGTTAGGCACTGTAACTGCTTATAGTGGCACAAGCTTAACTATTAACTTTACATCTAATACTGGTTCAGGCACTTTCACTGATTGGCAACTATCTCTTGCAGCCGCTGGTGGAGCTACATTAGGGGCTAATACGTACACGGGCAAGCAAGCTATGAATGGTGCAGCTATTGATGAATCTAAAGCCGCTAACGTTGCATCTGCTGCAACTATTGATTTGACATCAATCACTGGCAATTTAGTTCATATAACAGGCACTACAACTATTACGGCTATTACAATCCCTAGTGGTGCTGAACGCACAGTAGTATTTGACGGAATTTTAACATTAACTAACAACGCTACTACGTTAATTCTTCCAGGCGGAGTTAATATAACTACAGCTGTTGGCGATAGCATGATAGTTAGGGGCGATGGCGCTGGTAATAGCAGAGTTATTGACTATTGTAAAGCTAGTGGATTACCAACTGTATTACCCACAATAAATCAATATCTAGTATTATTAAATTCAACAACTATAAGCAGTCCCGTAGCTACAGTAGATTTCTTATCTATATTTTCCTCTACTTATGATAATTATATTATATTTTTAGAGGGTTTAGCCGTATCTGCCAATGATTTCTTGTCTATAAGATTTGCAAATGCTGGTGCAGCAGACACTGGATCAAATTATATATCTGTTAATCCGAACAGCACTGCAACAGCTGCTGGAGCAAGTATTTTACTCTCTGGAGGTATACTGGCAGGAGGAAATGGGGCAAGTGGGAGTATGGTGGTAGTAAATGCTAACGGGAGTTTAGGTAAGCAATTTCAGACAAATATAACTGAACAAGGGACAGGGAGTTATAACAACTCAGCGATAAATGGTATGTATATTAACTCTGCTGTAGTGTCAGGATTCAGGTTGTATCTTTCAGGAGCCAATAATATCACAGGCGGCACAATTAAAGTATTTGGCTATAGGAATTCATAATGGCTTACCAAATATTAGATAATGGTATATACAGGGATGCCACTCCTGAAGAAACTGCTGAAATAAATAGTAGACAACAAGCAGTGTTGGCAGACTCTATTGCTCAGTATATTGTGCAAATAGATGCAGACACAGATTCCATATACGCTATGGCAATAGGCAATCGTCAAGCAGAATATGACAATGCTTATGCACAAGCTTCCTCTTATAAAGCTGCCTCTTACTCTGGCAATGTTCCATCAAGTGTATCCTCATGGGCTACAGCGAAATCATGGACATCTCAGCAAGCCGCTGATGATATTATAGCTGCTGGAGATAAGCTATCCTCTATGAGAGATATTATAAGAGGACAACGACTCTTGCGTAAAGAGATGATTAGAACAAGTGCTGATATGTCGGTTGTTAATTCCCAAATTACTCAGTGGAATGTATTTGTGACTAATATAAAAGCACAATTAAAATAACTTATAAAGGGGTAACTATGTCATCTTTACCAACTGTAATAGATTTACGAAAATATGCTGGTCAAATCTATGATCAAGAATCTCAAGGCTCATGTGTTCCTAATGCAGCAGCTGCTGCTATTAATTTTATCCAGATAGAACAAGGCTTGCCAGCATTTAACCTATCTCGTGATCAACTATATTATGATGCACAAACAGCGGCTGGTCAAGTGCACAATGCTACATCAGGAACTATTCCAGCTTATGTCATGAAGACTATGATGGACAAAGGAGTAGCCACAGAAGCATCTTATGGATATAGCTTAGATAATGCTGTCACTAAGCCTCCTCAAGCTGTCATTGATGAAGCTGCTCAGCATAAGATTACTGGATGGGTAGAAGCTCCAGATCATGGCAGGGCAGCTACAATGTCCTTCCCTATGATAGTCAATTGGGTAGATAATTATCTGCGGGAAGGTAAGCCTGTTATCATAGGTTTTACAGTGAAATCTTGGTATCCAGCAGAACATGGCGATCTTTACACTATAAACCCTGACAACCAGAATGGATATGCAGGAGGTGACTTTGGAGGCCATGCTGGATTAATTGTAGGTAGTGATCCGGCTTTGTGCGGAGGTAACGGTGGATTTATCGTTCAAAACTCCTGGGGAACTTCCGTAGGTGATCATGGATTCATGGTGATACCTTGGAACGAGTTTCCAGGCAGGGATATTAATCCATCTAGTCAAGCATACAATATTATAAGTCTAAATGTTATCACAGGCTTTAATGGTATTGATCAAACTTTTACTGTTGAGACTGCACAAGTTGCTGAAATGTTTGCTATAGAACTTCGTAGAGCACCAGAAGCCGCAGCAATTAAGTTCTTTGCTGATTTTATAAAGCAAGGAACATTTTCAGTGGACACTATTGCTCAAGCTATCTGGAATTCTCCTGAAGCGCAAGCTTTACATGCTGGACAGACTAATACACAAATTGTACAAGATATGTTCCATTTCATTCTTGGTAGAGATGCAGACACTCCAGGGCTTAATTTCTATGTAGCACAATTAGATGCTGGCAAAAATGCAGGAGTTCTTTATCATCAAGTTGCAGAATATGTTCAGACTATAACATCTGGTGGAGACATGTTAGCTCATGATTATTTGATGAATGAAATCAATATGGGACAATGGTACGGGCTAACACAACAAGCTGATGGTAATCATTTGCAAGTAGCACATAATGCTATCTCTTTAGTGACTTCAGATGCTAATCAATTAGAGATAGTCAAAGTTGGCATACACCATGATTTAGGGTATATCTAGTAATGTAAGGAAGAATTATGAAATTTAATTTGATTGATGATTGGCAATGGGTATTAAAAGAAGCTTGGAGTATACGCTTAACATTGCTTTCAGGATTGTTTGGAGGCTTAGAGGTAATTCTTCCTTTATTTGTAGATAGTATGCCAAGAGGCGTATTTGCTACATTATCCGTCTTAACTGCTATTGCTAGTGGTGCAGCCCGTGTTATAGCTCAGCGGAGGGAAGATGGCAACGAATAAAATGAAGGCTGGAGCAGCCGCTATAGCTCTTACATTGGTTACAGGATTTGAAGGGCTTAGACAATATGCTTACAATGATCCTGTAGGCATTCCTACTGCTTGTTTTGGAGAGACTAAAGGGGTTAAACTTGGTCAACATTATACAATAGAGCAATGTAAAGCAATGTTGCAGAGTAGTCTTGATATTGCTAATACTGGAGTTGATAGCTGCACTTTTGTGTACCTTCCCGACACTCGTAGGGCAGCTTTAGTAAGCTTCACATACAATGTTGGAGTTGCTAATTATTGTAATTCTACTCTAGTTAGAAAGCTCAATGCAGGAGATGTTGTAGGGGCTTGTCATGAGCTTCCTCGATGGACTTATGCTAAAGGGATACAACTTCCAGGGTTAGTTAAAAGACGTGCTGAAGAGATGGCGTATTGCCTGAAGGGACAATAACATGGAAGCTAAATTGATAGCTGCTATTGTAATTGCTTTATTTTTGTCACTAGGGGGCTTCTATGTTGGTAAAACAATGGAAGAAGCTTCTTGGCAGAAAGAGAAGATTACAATGCAGAATAAGAGTGATGAAATATTAAAAGACGCTATAGATAAGCGTGATAGCGACATACTAAAGTATAGTCGCATAGCTAAAGAAGCAAGTGAAGGATATGAAAATGAAAAAGATAAAAATGCTAGTTTGCTTGCTACTAATTCTAAATCTGGTGGCTTGCGCATCTCAAGGGCTATCTGTGCAGAACCTTCCACAAGCTCCAAAGCCGCAAGTTCCATCGGAATTAATGAAGGTTCCTCCACAACAGGGGTATTTCCAGAACAAGCTGGAACAGATATTCAAGACACCGTAGAGTTACCCAAAGTAACATCTGACCAACTACGAGCTTTAATGAAACAAGCTGATGACTTATCTGCACAAATTAGAGCTTTAGAAGACTGGATAAGTAAGAATGGCTTTAATGGAGAAACTAAATGAAATATTCTGAATTTAGATCAAGAATTTCTCAAGGTGATATCGTAGCCTTATCTCACAAATCATATGGTTCTTGGTATGACTTGCAAATAATGGCTATTCGTATATTTGATAAGACTGAATACACACATGTAGGGGTCGTTGTAGAGATTGGAGATAGGAAGTTTGTATTAGAGTCTGTAGAGCCTGTTGTAAGACTTATGCCCCTGTCAAATTATCTTGATAACGGATTTTATATTATCCCTATGAACGCTCCGATGTCAGATGAAGAATTCAACTACGGAATGTCATTAGTAGGTAAAGGCAAATATAGTAAAATAGAAGCTATTAGGGCTTTCTTTAAGAAGCTTAATTTGTCTAGTAGAGATGTCTATGAATGTGCTAAGCTAGTAATTCAATGTCGTAGGATGTCTGGAATAGATTTAGGAAACGTAGCTACTCCATCTTCTGTTGTGTTAGCTGCACAGAATCTTGGTAAGCCAGTATATTTTATTGATGAGGAATGAGATGCCAGAGCAAGATAAGCAAATATTTGATTTCTGGGGGCTTATTCGGGAGCGCGTTGTCCCTTCGTTGATAGTAGCTATTTGTGGTGGTATGTTTCTAACATATGTGAAAGTAGTGCAGCTAGGGGACTCTATGGAGACTACCAAGAGGGATTTAACTGCACTGACTGCTAAGGTAGCATCTATAGAGGATGCATATGTTAAGAGAACAGAACTTTTAGAAATAATGAAACGTATAGAGCAGCAGCAGGAATTGATTCTCTTAAAAGCTAAAGTAGATAGAACTGAAAATAGATCAAAATAATATAGTTTTAAAGCCTGTGGATAGGCTATCTCGTTGGGACTGAGAACCTTTAATTAGGCTTCAGTCCCTTTTTTACGTCTAATCGTTAATACTCTTAATATCCTTTACAATTTCCTCTGTAGCCTCTACAACAGGCTCCAATACTGTATTAGCAACTCCAGCTACAACTTCAATAGGGGCCACTACAATCTTCGTAAGATTGGCTGCTAGGTCAAATAGAGATGTGAACATTAATTATCCAATGCATTATCAAGAGACTCAAACAAGTCACCTTCAACTTTGGCTTCTTTTGTTTTGAATTTATGACGCGATTTAAAATATTTATTAATCAAGCCTTTCTTCAACTTTGTAGCATCAGCGGCTTCTTCTACGATTTCTTTCAAATCCTTTTGTAGCTCAGAAATTTGCTCTAGTACGTCTAGTGCTCGATTATTAAATTTACCAAACTCTTGAGAGTCAATCCGTACGTTTCCCTCTGTAGTGTCTATTGTTGTTACTGTCAATTCATTCTCCTTTAATTTGTTCAAATTTTGTAAGTGCAATACCCTTACCTCTGATTTTAGATATTAAGTCAGATACATCACTGTAAGGTAGTTTCCCCAAATGTTTAACAATATCTTGTATGTCACATCCGTTAAGGAACAGTACAAAATTACCTTTAGCTTTTTCAATTATTTCTTCATAAGACATTGTAGGTACATACCCATAATCTTCTTTAGTTTGTCCATTAATAATACTCATCATAAGCCTCCTGTGCTGCATCTTGAGCAGCTTGTTCATATTCGGAATTCAAATCACGCATAGCTGCCCTATATTCTTTAGACGTTATCAAACCATCCTCATATTCTTGATCGAAAGCTTTCATAGCTCTATCATACCAACTCATTCTTCCTCCCAATTATCATCTTCATTGTATGCTTCTTGCGCATATCCATAGCCATTCCAATTATCCACCCCTGCATTCCTTAGACAGTTCAGGAAGTGGGCAGCATCTAAAAGTTTATGATACTCATCTTTTGAAACTAGTATCATTTCATCAGTAGATGTTAATGTCATACCAAAAATCCCATAATGCTGCCAATAAATGGAATGAAGATGCCAATCACTTGCAATGCTACTTTACCAGTTAGTACGATATGATCATAGTGTAAAATGTTTAGTAAATTCAATATCCATCCGTAAATACCGCCTACGAACAGTGTAAGATAGACTACAATCAATCCTAGTGCTCCAAATGCTTTCATAATAAATCCTTTATATAAATTAGAGATTACAGTTTAAGGTAATCTCTTTGTATTGTCAAGTTAAGTCACATACAAGCTACACATTCACTACTACTGCTAACCACTCCACGAGATGAATATACATAGTATAAACTTAGAATATTTTCATTCTCAAAAGCCTCTTGATGCACTTCAGATATTAGAGATTCATCAGCATTACCTGCAAAGAATAAGTTCAATGATTGTCCTTGGTCAATATAACGCTGCCTTGTAGCTGCTAGACGTATAATATCTTTCTGATTAATTTCAAAAGCTGTCTTGAATATTTTCTTTTCATCTTCTGTCAACCAATCTACATGTTGTACACTTCCTTGGGATTTTACAGTGTCTTTAATACATGTTTCAACATCCAAGCCTTTAGACTTGATAAGATTCAATAGCGTAGGATTTACCCTATCAACTTCACCTGCCGCTGTAAGCTGTGTAAAGCTCATAGCGATGTCTGGATTAATTCCCTCACTAATCCCGCCATAAATCAATGCAGTGCTCTTGGTGGGCGCTACAGCCATCCTGTGAGTGAATCGTAGACCGTATCCTTTGCACCAATCAGGCTCGCCAAGTTTTTCAGCTAACCATTTTGAAGCTTTAAGAGAGTCCTCATCAATATGCTTAAATATACGCCCATTAAACAAGTGAGCTTCTATTCCACCAAACTCCATATTATGAGATTGAAGATATGTATGGAACCCCCCAGCGCCTAATCCGATAGCTCTGCCCTTTTCTGTGCTAGCTACAGCTTTTTCCATGCCTCCAATATTCCTAGCTTGTTCCAAGAATTCTGATACAACACAATCAAGAAATACAGTAGACACAAATACTGCATCTGTGTTTTCCCATTCATCTGCCTTAGATAAGTTCATCCAAGACAGCACACAAGTATACGTAAGGTCAGGGCTAGAGTGAAGCATAATTTCCGAGCACAACTGAGACGCTTTAACCATCAATCCAAAGTCCTTATACATCTCAGGACGTTGACGATTCACTTTATCTACAAAGAAAAAATAGCCTTTACCAAATATCATCTTTGCTTTCAAAGCACGTTGATACCTCTTAGTCGCCTCTTTACTACCCTTCTGAAGTTTGGAAATAAACTTATCCGTAATAATCCAACCAATATTAAGGTCATCTGGTTGTTCTTCAAGATACTGCACTACCTCCCAAAAATCCCCATGTTGTATATCTAAATACCCTGCCCATGCTCCCCTTCGTGTGTTTCCTTGTGCTACATCTCGCATATCTTGTACAAAGTGCTTCAATACTGGTAGCACACCTGAAGCTTTTCCACCTGAACTAATTGCACTTCCACGTTTACGTATTGGCGTTAAATCTGTAGCTGTTCCAAACCCTTGTTTAGTTAGAATGGCAATCTCTTTGTAGGCATCATAGAAACCCTCAATAGAATCATCAATAACACTGCCAGCGCAGCTTACAGGACATCCGCGAGTAGTTCCCATATTAGCCAGAACAGGAGTGGAGCAGCATAGCCAACCTTTCCATAACACTTTAAAGAATGTGTCTGTCCAGTAATCTTCAGAATTTTTATAATATTGAAATAACTCTTCTGCGCCTGGAACACTCATATTAGGTGCATGTTTAGCCGCTGTCTTAGCGATACGTTCAAATTGCTCTTTTGGGTTCTCAGCTTGATACAGGTATTTAGTCTTGAACATCTGGTATCCCGCTGTAGACATCCACTCTGGAATAGTGCCATCTAATTGACCTGCTTTACGTTCTTCACTAAATTGTTCATACAAATTATCTGACATTAACTTTGCTCCTTTACAGCCCAAACAAAAGCTTTTTCATTCCAACCTCGTTGATATTCCCTACCCATCTTAGCAAAGAAGTCATGTGACTGCATCTTTTGCACACCATCATAAAACCATGAAGCTACAGGGTTATCCTCAGTAGAAAATACAGGCTCAATTCCTAAATCACTCAAACATACATTGACACGGCTGTGATTGAAGGCTTTCAATTCTTCTTTGCGCATACCACGAAGATTACCCTTCTCAAAGAACATGTCTGTTATGCGATCTTCATGAGCACCAATGGCTTTAGCGGCTAATTTAATATTTGAAAATAATTCTTCTTTCTCTTCCGGTTTAAGTTTTAATTCTTTCATTGCAGCTTTAAAGAGTGCCGCTCCACCAGTCTGATGAGTTCCTTCGTCAATCACTGATTGATTAATTCCCTGAACAACATTGCTAATTAGGTTATTACCATTGCTTTGAAAATTCTTAAACATCGCAAATGAGCTAAACAACACAGCACCTTCAATCAAGCTAAATACTGCAAGACTTAGCATATCGTTATCACTACTTACAATATTATCTAGAAAATCTACCCTATCTTTAAGAATAGGGTCATCTATATAACTTGTATAAAACTCATCAGTATTTAAGCCCAACACTTCATTAAGCTTATTATAAAATGGCGCATGCACAGCTAACTCTACCATGCCAAACACTGCTGCCATTCGTTGTATTTCTGGCCTTGGAAACATTTTCATAATTCGTGTAAGCCAGTATTCAGTGCCTACAAACAACTCGTACTTTACGAATAACTTTAGTGCTGTTACTACCGCATGGTGTTCTGCTTCTGTAAGATTAACAAGCATATCTTGTTTATCTTTATCAATATTAATTTCATTAGATGTCCAGAAGCATTTCTCTAATTGTGTATCTGCTAACTCAATAAACTGAGGGTAATGCGTTACATAACTATCAGTGTGTGTCATTATCCTTGGTAGTTTCTTCATCAAACCCCTTTCCTAATAAAATCCTTCAAATCCTCAAGCTGTCTAATTTGCTTCCTAACTTCCTCATAATCTTTTTCAATCATCTCTGGAGGAAACTCATCAGCTTTGTATCCACCAGACAACTCTGGTAGCCTACTTTCAAATGTAGGAGCACTGTTAAGAATTCCACACATGTCCCTAGCCATTTCAATGTCGTCCATTCCTGCTACAGCAATACGTGTATAAATATCATGGTTTTTATAATATTTGTCTATCTCTCCTACAGCCCTAAAATTGATTACTATTTTATTAGCGAGTGTCCTATGCTTACTAGGAAGATACTTAATTGGCTTACTGACATCAAATCCAATCTGTCCTAACACACTCATCATTAGTTTATCATTATCTGGATGCAGCATACTCATGTAATCGAGATGCTTCAGTGTATCTACTAATTTCAAATCCTCAAAGCTGATTGATATCATTTTGAAGCCTCTTCATCCATATCGTAAATTTCTGAATATTCTGCGAACCCTTCCCATTGAGATATCATTTCATTAATCTTATCTGAGGCTTCTTCTCTGTCTTTAGCATCTATTTCTACATAAATTGCAGCTTGGTATTTCTTCATGGCTTCTCCTGTTCTAGTACTTCTTTCCACCTTCTGCTGCCCTGCTATCTTTTTGATGGTCTTTACGTGTGCGGTTATAATCCATCTTCTCTACTACGGCACCTCCTAAGTCCATTTCATAAGCTCCAGCAAGGTCTGCTATACGGATTAAGGCATCTGCTAATTCCACTTCACGCATATCTCTATGTGGTAGCTTATCGTCTTTGCAGTTTTTCCTGTCCCCTTCCATAGCTTCAGCCACTTCGCTAACAATCAGCATAAGTTTATTACTAAATGTCAAAGGATTATTAGTAGTATTCACACCATCTTGGTCTTTCCACCAACCTGCATTATTACTTGCGGTATGGCATACAAACACTAGATTATTAATTGTATCTTGTAACGTCATTATTTTCCTTTATAGTTGTTGTGATTTAAGCCATTCAAGCAATTCTGGTATTTCTTTATAATTATATTGGCAATCGTATTTTAATACTGTTCCATTTATATCGAAATCCTCCATATCAAAACTAGCAACTGTGATCCCTTGTTCGTCTTGGTCAAAAATAGTTTCAAACTCTTGTAGACGAAAGAATGCTATGTTTCCATTGCTTAGGCAGAGCATTCCAATAGGCATCATTTGGCCTAGACTAATTTGTTTTTGCCACATTACACAAGATGCCAGCCAAGAGATATAGCTTTTTGCAGAGCTTTGATTAGGTTTGGGATGTCTGTACGATGAACCCAGAAATCCGACCCACCATCGTTCAATGTTAAGAATGAGGATTCTTTTTCTAGGTACTCGTTATCTGTGCCGTAGATAACTTTATTAATTACCTGAGACTGCTCAGGTGGAATCCTTGCATCATATGTTATGTCCATTGTTTCTCCTAATCTGTTATTAACACTTCGTAGTTCATCAGTGCATTGTAAGCTCTTGGATCGATTTTGTCTTTCCAGAGTTCTGCTTGCTCTTTAATATAGTTCTCTTTAAAAGATTTATATGCATTAAAAGCCTCTTCCGGGGTTTTAAAATAACCTAAAAATTTAGCTATTTTTGTACCGTGCTGGCAAGAAGCTCTTATTCCATACTTATCTCTACTGACACCAATTGGCAATTCCCCACGAAATCTTTTTCTGTTAGTGATCAATTTATTTAATTGCTGTGGTATGAACAGACAAGTAAATTCACCATACTCTTTATTATCTTTGGTAATTAAATCTTTGTCTAGGTGATACCCTTCTAAATAACCGACTTGAGTTTGACACCAGTTAGAAAAGGCTTGAAAACTATCAAATGTTGAGTAACATCCTTGATAAAGAGGACTATCTTTTTGTTTCCTGCCATTAGGATTAACTCTTTGTTTTAGTGCGTGATAAAGCAATCCAGCCCTTGTAAAATGTCTTTTCCCATTTTCATCAGTTATCCTATAAGCCCAATCCCCATTTTCTAATTTAAAATCTTTTAAAGTCATAAACACATAGCTTCTAATATAGGCTTAGAATCTATAATCAATCCAGTACCAATAATAGGACGTTCAAGAGTTAACTTATTATATGCCATCGCCATACTTTTATCATCAATCAAACATCCTGCTTGCATACTCCAAAACAAGTTAGTCGGATTACTCCAATACTGAATGGCAAACTTAGAATGATAATGACCTTGGACAACATTACAAGCCATGTTACGAGATAGTTTCAAACCATCAGTAGATTTGCCATGACAAAAATAACATAACTGTCCATTAGGTAAAATGACAGTAAGGTCGTCATGCCATATCCATGTGTCAGGAACATCAAATATTTCATTGTAACTCTTCATATAACCTTTAGAGATACCGGCCTTAAATGCCCTGCGATATGCAAGAGACGTATGGTTACTTTCTAGAATATCCATTACGGGGAAAATTTCTGCTAACTCTTGCATAAACGCTTTCGCCATCTCTAGTTCGTGTCCGGCTGAAGGCAGGTCAGGATTAACACCATGCATATTTAATCCTTGAGCATCAGCTTCATCTCCTCCACAAATAATGCGAGTAGGGTTATATTTATCTTTCAGTCCTTTTAGAAATTTAAGAGAATTTTTATTGTGAAAAGGGGCATGAAGGTCGCTTATCCATAGAATACGAGAATTATCATGTTCTTGTACTTGAGGAATCATACGATCATAAGCACGAAGAAAATCTAAACATGTACTGCGAGGGACATGAATCATTTTAGCAATTTCACGCTTAGAGAACATACGAGTGTTCCTAAGCGTTATTGCCTCTTGCTGCCAATCTCGTTCTTTGTTCAAATCACTCCCCCTTAGCTGTAAATTTAATCCCCAACCTATTAGCAGTTGATTGCAAACAATCCAAAGCATATTGAACATCTTTAATGCCGTCTAGAGCGTCTTTAGTGTCAATGGTTACGGTAAATGCTAGTTTACTCCTATCTTCGCTTGTAGGCTCTTTAAACACGGCTGGAGAGGCTATGACAACTACTGTACCATCTTTAATCATACCTTCTAGTTGGTGTGTAGTATAAGTATCATAATGTGTAAAATCTGTATGCGCAACTAAATCTAATTTACCATTTGCCCCTGCCAAGGCAGTATATTGCGTTTCATGTCCAACCCATTGTACAATAATTGGCAGCTTCAATTCAGGTTCTGACAAATCTTTAGTGATTACCCATTTACCACTTTGGACAAGATTTTCTACTTGGGCTTTACTCCAAGAATATGTAATAGTTAGAAGGTTGTAAGGGTCTTCTATAACGTATACACATTTCTTGTTCGCACAAATAGTATATCCAATCCCCGCCACCGTAAACTCAAACCTTTTTGGTAATTCCTTCATTAGCTTCTCCTTTAAATATCTCTGTAAGTGCTTTCCTACGTTTAGTAGCATTACTGACTAAGTTGTCATTATACTTGTATCGTTTCAGAAAGTCAACAATTTCTTGTGTAGAATGGTCTTTAATATACTGGATGACTTTCTTTTCAAGAACACTATCTTCAAACGACATACCAGACTTCTGAGAATAAGATATTGCTTTGTGGCACTGAGTGCAAACAGCACGAATATCCTCATAAGTAATCATAAACAAATGCCGAGCGTAATTCTCTATCTCAGACATTGTAGTAAATGTTCCTTGTTCTCCTCTATGATCGATCTCAATATTAGCTTGTAAATGATCTTTCCCACATTGTTCACAAGTCATTCCCCACACTTCAGGGAACCTTACTGAAGCTTTAGGATTAGGGTTCTTAATACGCTTCCTGTTACGTTTAATATATTCTAACTTTAAAGGGTGTTTAGACCAACCTTTGCGTAATACTCCACGTATCCAAGTTATAAATTTAGCCTCATTATGCCACGGATTGCCATCTTCTTGCCAAGGAGTTTTCTTAGTCAATGCTTTACTCCTAATTTAGTCAATATATATTTCACATCTAGGATATCTTCCAAATCTCTGCGCATATGAGCCATATGAACCATTTCCTGAAACACATACAACCAGTCTATTTTTATCTTTCCTCTGAATGTCTCAATTTCTGTAGGTTTGGGGTAAAGATGCTTGAACACACCAACTAAAACTTGCCATGCTTCTTTATCCGTCTTACATTCAATCAACGCATTGTATGCTGCCTTTTCACCCCATCTAACTTTACAACCAGAGTTAGATTTATAGTTATCGGAAATATCTCCATATGCACATTGAAAATACCACCACATCCTGCCATACCCTTTAACTTCACCTTTATCGTTCAGCCAAAGGCCACCAAAGACTCCATTATTACGTGGTGCATCTCCATTCTCAGGATTGTAATACCAGCCACATTGACCGTTACTATCTTTGTCGCACATAATCCCAACAACTTTATCTTTATCAGATTTAGTTTGTTTCCAGTTAAGCCATCCTGCGTATACGTCAATACTTATGGCATCGTCCGATTCAATGTCTAAATGATGAATCTTCCTAGCTTTATGTGCTTTCTCTGCATGCAGCCGTAGAGCTTCTAGATGTATGGGCTTAATTAAGTCTTCTCGTTGCCCCTTATAAGGCAACAATGTAGCTAATTTATGCCTAAAGTTTTCACCACCACCGAGATAGCCATAATAATCGTAACAATCTAACGCTTGACAAATTGATGTTATTTTATTATCTAATATCTTCTTAGCTATCTCTAATGGCATTTCATGCTGTACATCAGTGATAACAAAATCTTCAGGTTTATATTTCTCTTTACCTAGTGTTTCGTTTATCTCTGCAATCCACCCTTCATTTTTAGCTTTCTTTTTTCCCCATAACTCGCTACGAGTATTGAATATAAAAGTCTTATTAGTTGGTGCATGAAATGCAGAGATAGTTCTAGATTCAGAGATAGCAGCACATTGGTAGCAAAGATAATCGTAATCCATTACTAATTGCATACTATCTCCTTATAGGTCAGAACGGCGATTCTGATTCGTCAATATCCTCTACAGGAGGTTTAGTTTTCTTACTAGACGCAGTTTTAGGCTTATCTTGCTCTTTAGGCTCATCGGCAGGTTTAGATGCTTGTTCAGCTTCAAACTCCTGAATAGCTTTCTCAATATTGCTACCTGCGTAATCCTTAGCCAGTTTAATCTTATTACGAATATTCTGGCGCAAGAATTTAATATCTTCTACAGTGGCATTATCAAATGTTACCAAACGAGCCTTCTGAGCCAACTTAGCGACAGCCATAGGCTTTGAATTACCATCGTCATCTTCTACTTCAGGGACTTCACTAGCACCCTTGTAATTGACATTACGGTAGATGATTGGATTACCATCCTTATCTTCTTTCTCGCTATCCTTTTCCTTAACTTCTACTGTAGCCATGAATGGCATATCTAGCAACTCTTCGATATCCATAGTCTCAACTACTTCAGGCTTACCTACAGCTTTAGCAAGTTTAGTCAACAGATTCTGAGGATGAAATCCCCAAGGCTTACCTGCAATCGTGTTGCCTTTGTTATCTTTAGGAGGAGTAGCTGTGAAGTTAACACCAACCAATTCGCCGCTAAATGTTTTATTCAGGCACAAGCGATAATGTTGCTCACCGATGTCACCACCGTAGTCAACTTTGTCTGCTACCAAATCAGCAAAGACAGCTACCTGATGGCACGGTTTTTGTGGTTTAACTTCACCTGTCTTTTCATCTTCAAAATCTTCACGCTCTTGTGTCCCCAAATCTACGATCAAGCTTACACGAGCTTTACGGCTACCTGCTTTAGGGACTGGATAATTGCGAGGTTCAAAATTATCATTACGTGTGATGTTACTATTCTTAGGTTTAAATGCCATTGTTTATTACTCCTTAATTTATTCAGCTACGTTATTAGTTTCTTTATCAACAGCTACAGGCACATCTTCAGGAGCTTTTTCTTCTACAACAGGGGCTTCTTCAGGAACATTTACAGGTGTTTCTGCTACAGCAGGAGTCTCTGATACACTTTCTACAGGAGCTTCAACACTACCACTCTCAGCAAAATCTACAGCATCCTCCAAATAATCCTGAATATGATGAATAACCATATTCCCTTCAGCGTTAATAGCATTAACTTGATCTCCAAATATCCCAACAAGCTTATAAATCTCTCCGCTAACTACTTTGTACGCATTACCTATTGCTACGCTATAAATACTCATATTATCTCCTTTAAATTATGTAGGGGCTGTTTCAACAGGGTTAGGAACTTCAGGCTCCAAAATCTCTGACACACTTGGCTGTGCAATCTGCTCATAGTAATCTACTTCATCTGCACAACTCACCTGCACAGGATTAGCGTTCTTATCTACGCAATTAGCAACACTACCTACAATACTCACCAATTGGACAACACCGTTATTAGGAGTAGAAATCCAATCACCTGGACGTACACTATACATTTTCATCTATTTAGTTTCCTTTATATTAATTTGTTTATAACGATTCACTTGCTCTTTTAAGTATTCACAGAAATTATCTGCATTAACACTCAACACTTCACTATCAATTTCCCCTGTTTCAAATCCTACAGAGAAATCTACCAACACAGCAGCTACAGCCATTGTAAGCCCTGTAAGCACAGTATTATAATCCATTTCATTTGCTAGAGACAAGTCGCAAATTGCTTGTGCATATGTCTGAGCTTTTTCTATGTCATTCAAATATTACCCTCCTTGTTTAAATAATTAAATATATGAGATATAACGTCTACTGTCCAGCCATTACCTAACATCTTATATCTTTGTGTGTCAGAAACACAAGCAGTGTACTTCTTAGGTACTGTTTGCAATTCTTCACATTCTTCTGGAGTTAATTTCCTAACTAATCCTTCGTGCAGTAAAAGATTATTAGCTTCCCAAGATGAAGTAGTGATACTAGGAGTTTTGCCGTCAATAGCTCTTATACCACCCTTATTACTTCCATGAGGCCATTGTAATATGTATGTGGTATTCCAAGACGGTTCACCGCGAACCGTCAAACATTTAGCTTTGTGGGGATTAAAAGCTACGTAACCATCTTTTTCCTTTAATTCTCCGTAAGTTTTTAACCAGGACAACCTACCATCTTTAATCCTATACTTATCGTCCACATTTTCTTCTAGAACATCACAAAGTAAAATATTTTTATCTGCTGGTTGTTTGATAGCACCTATATTAGTCCAATAAAGTCTAAAACGATTTTGAGCAGATACTAAGTTAGAATTAATACTAATAGGCTCTACATTTAATCGACTAGAGATAATGTCCTTATATTCTTGTTTCATTTTCACATTTTCTAGTAAAAATTTAATATTAGGGTTATCGCTTTTAATTTCACTGAGAATACGTTCATATTCAAAATAAAGTTTTGATCTCTCATCATCAAATGCAATCTGCTTTCCAGCTAAAGAGAATCCCTGGCAAGGACTTCCACCGATCAATAAATCAATAGCTGTTTCGTAATTACCATTTTCAGTGCAGAGTATTCCATTTTTATAACTAATCTTCGTGACATCACCAACATGAACTATATCTGACCAATTAGCTTTACTAACTTTAACAGCATGCTTATCTATCTCACTAGCAAAATATTTATCCACTTTAATATTGGCACGTTCTAAAGCTATTCTACCACAACTCATTCCATCAAATAAACTTAGTACATTCATTAATTATCCTTATATTATTCCATAATTATTAATACTAAATTATGTTATCCAATACGTTCCAATTTCTCTTCAAGGAAATTAATCACTCTTTCCCACTCAGCAATAGCATGCATATCATCAGCATTATCCCATGCTTCAAATTCTGCGCAATAAAACTTATGTTGAAGCTGAGCCTCTGCAATCCATCCCGTTACAAGCTCTGTAATGTTCAAATTACTCCCCTTTCTTCTAAATCCAATATATGATCTTCTATACAATTAAATTGATTACGATCAAACTTATGAATAACACTTTCACCATCTACACGTATATCTAGTAACTCAATTTCAGAATACTCTGGAGGATTAATCCTATCAGCTTTCTTACCTCTAGTGAAGATATAAATACACTCTGCGAAACGTATTTCATCGTCTATTTCTAAGTCTAATATGTAGGAACGTTTACGCATGAGATTTATTAATATCACTGGCATTAGTAGAGATAAACTCAAATTCCTCTAGAAATCTTTCTACAGTCAGAATATCAGCGCTGTAATCTTCAAATACAAAAACAACTTTACTCCTGTCGTCAATCTCTGTGCTAACTACAGCTTGATAGCCAGTTATCGTATCTCTCCATACACTATGATGGGGAATTTCTTGATTCATCTTCATCTCCTTCTGTAAACATTCTATCTAACTCATTAATCGTATATTCACTAATTCTTGTAGCAGCCATTATATCAGAATACGTGTAATTTGTCCACTTATTTTCATGCAGCCATGCAATTAATTTCTTAGTCTTAATCTTATGGATATTAGTGTTTTCTCCAACCTTACTTACACATACTCCTTTTGGAAACCCTTCAGGCCACCTAAACAACCTACTAAAAGCGATATACACATCCATTTGCCTATTAATTATGGCTGCATAACAGCCATCCACTACTACTTGCATTTCTTGTTGTGTACAACCGCGTATTAAGCGATCTTTATAATAGCTAAGTGGTTTCTTACGCTGGGATTTTGTTGTACTCATCATAAGCCTCCTGCCAACCTATTTCCCATAATATCCTGCTATCTGTCCCTGGTACATGAGGGTTATCTGAAAGCTGTTTCCAGCAGTTATAAGCTTTCTTTCCTTCGTCTATTACTAATTGATATTGTAGTGAATCGAACATTGTTTCTCCTAGTGACATGTGGCCCAGTTTGTTCCTATCATATACCCTGCTGTAAGCTCCACGTTAAGTTTATAATATTCTCCAGACATCTTAACAGCTCTAACTGCAAGCTCTCCAGAGCGATTATAAGCTACATAATACATTTTATCTGTATGCATAACGTCTGACCATACTCTGTCTGTCTGGGCCTCTTTAAACTCCTTAGCAGCTTTTTTAGCAGCCTTAGCTTCTTCAGACTCTACTAACTTACCTTCTTTATCTGTAATTTCCAAAGCACCTTTAACAGGAAATGTTTTAAATTCTACAGCAGAACGTCTTACTTCATATTGAGCTTCATCGTGATAGGCTATCATTTGCTGACAGAAATTCTTACTCTTCCAATCTTCTGTAAAAAAGTCTACAAGCAAACCTTCCTCTTCTAACATTGCATCATGCATTACCATAGCTCGCTTAGCACAAATAACACCGGCACTTTGAAGATAACTGTTAATAACATTTCCTTTAGAGCGGATTGGCAATTTACGCTTGTCAATAGCCGGAATGAATTTTTTCTGGCCTGTAGTTTCCCAATATTTTTGCATTGCCTCTTTTAACAATTTTAACGGTGCCGCTTGTATCCAAAAAGCATTAAAAATAATCTGTCCATCTTCCAGCGAACATCCTACAGTTTTTGCTACTCGCTTAGCTTGTGCATTGTATGAACAACCGTATTTAACAGGCTTAGCAGATTGCCGAGGAAATTCTCTATTCAACATTTTAGTAATAGACCTAGCCAATACGCTGTGGCAATCATTAGGTTTTTCTGCTGTTAAACTTACCCCGTATTCTGGCCCTCCAGGGTAACGAAAAACTGCGTGAGTTTCCATCTTTGCCTCTAATGAATCAAAATCGAAAGCCAACTGCAAGAAGCCATCTTTCAAGTCTGCACCAAATAATGACCTCATTTGCTTACCATACAGGCTAGATGTTCTACTGATGTTTGCAACTTTTCTGTGCTTCATGCGACTCGTTGCGGCGTCGCAAGTACCTGCTGGTGTAGGTATCCTATGATCTAAATTTAAACGTGGCTCAGATAAAAATCCTACTTCATTCTCTTCCTCGTCGTCATCTGGATCAACTCCGCCTCCTAAAATACTATTACGTCTGTGTGTGTAAGTAAAATAATCGGACACAAGTTTAGCATGAGGAAATTTATCCCCTATTGCCAACAAATTAGGATCAATTTCCTTTTCTTGTCCTACTGTTAGTGTAGGATTAGTATACACTTTCAAAGGTCTTTTAATATCGTGCTTTAGTAACTTATCTCGCAATCTGTTAGGCTTCACTTCTAACTCATAACACCTATCATCACGGAAAGGAGAGTTAAGAGTTTGTTCTGCATATTTTTCAACTACAATTTCAAATCTCTCTTGTGAAATCTTTTTCTTCTTAGAATCAACTGTCAAATCTCTCTCTTTGTACTGAGTAGGATTCCAGTTATATTCCTGCATCAACCAACCTTTTATATGAGAAGAGTCATTAGCACTGCTGCTTAATTTTCCTGGCTCTGTCGTTATTAAAGGTTCGCAAGGTAGAGGTAATTTATATTCTTTACCGTAAAGAACTGTATACCAATTACCATCCCGTTCTTCCAACTTACTTCCATGCTTAGCTACAAACTTTCCTATGTTTACATTAGGTTGTCCAGATTTCAAAAACTGCTCTTTTCCAGGCGTATAAAAAGCTTGTTTAGTTTTAGCTAAAGTACGAGGCGGAATTAAAGGTTCTACTATGTTACGTATTTCTTCCATCTTGCTATCTAAGTCTCTTACGCATTCTTCAGCAAAATCTTTATCAAACCAAAAACCTCTGTGTTGTTGCCTAGTGATGATTTCTGCTACTTTCTGCTCTAATTTGAAAGCATCTTGCCAAGGCCAATCTCCCCACTCTTTAACCAAGGCATTATACACCTTATGATTAACTTCCACATCTCGTATATTATACTCTAACATTTCAGGACTATATTTAGCAAACTCAGCACCCGCAGGAGCATCTTTAGATATCAGTCCTACTTCAATTGCTTTGGCTCTCCAATCAATTTTTTCCAATCCTAAAGTTTTACCCCAAGCTTCAATTGAGTGGCCTCCATAACGATCTGGATTGAGCACTTTTGAGGCAATCATAGTGTCCCATATCTCTACAGGTCTTTCATCAAAAGTATCTATATCTCCAATTGTGTAATTTAGTCCTAAAGCTACTTTTAATACAAGTAAATCGAAGTTAATTATGTTGTGGCCCACTAACATTGTAAATTGTTTGCTGAATTCTAAAAATTCAGTATAACATTCTTCCTCTGCGAAAGTGTACATTTTACCTGTGTCTATATCTTTAACAGCAATGCAGTGAACTTTAAAAGTATCAAATAGTTTATAAGGACTTGCTGTGTAGTCTATGCTTGTATGATCAATAAATCCTGTTGTTTCTATATCTAAAACTACACGCATATTTACTCCTTATTAAAGCCATAGTATTTTATTTCAGCCTCTTCTCTGGCTATTAAGGCATCTTCAAAAGTATTAAAAGTGCCTAGATGTATTAATCTAAACTCTGCCCCTATAGCTGCTGTCCATTTATTTTGATTTTTATTAAAATAAATTCCTGTCCTTCCAGATGTATTATTAGATCGTATGTTAGTATTATATCCTTGCATATTATGAGTATCCCATTTGCAATTTTCTTTACAATAATTTTTGTTCGGGTCTTTTCTTTCTAATGCTAATCCGTCAGGACATTTTCCCATATCTTCTAAAAATTTAGAAAAATTATTTTTCCATTCTTCACAAACAGTAATTCCTCTTGCTCCGTATCTGTAATAAGCGTCATGATTTTTATCAAAACATCTTCGTTTCATAGAAGCCCACACTATATATTCTTTTGTTCCCGTACCGCCGTGCGTTGTAGAGGACTCTCTAGTGGCTTCTATGGCATAACATCCGCAAGAAGTAGTGTGCCCTGCTGTAAGAGCTATTGTAGTCGGTCTGGCAATTCCTCCACATTCGCATATACATAGCCACTTAGTATTTCTAGCTCCAACATCCGAAATTCTATCTACAACTGTCAATCTTGAAAATTTATCTCCTATCTTTATTTTTGTTTTCTTTTTAGGTGAAACATTTCCATTTCTAGCTGATTTAGCATCAGTGATTCTCACAGAACCGCAATCAATAAATTTTATCCTGACTCCTCCAGTTTTTACGGAGGATGAAATTATTTCTTCAATTATATAACTTCCATAGTGTTTAGTTTCAATAATTTTTCCTACATATAAACCTTCCATCAACCCTCCTCAATAATTCACATGAACACTATTCACCAAACTGGCAATTCTATCAAACAGCTTTTCAGCAGCCTGCTCTTTAGCTTCTTCTAAGTCACCGGCACCATAATCATTATAGATATCGTGGTAAATATCAACAAATTTTTTATCCATGTAATGGAATATGTAATAAAAACTATTATAATCATCTTCTGGTGGGTCAGACTCACCTACATACTCCAATCCCATAACTTGGGCAATATCCCATTTACTAATATTCACATTAGCCATGATCAATAATCTCATCAACTGATATATCATAGCCTGTCGTCGGGGATATTGCCAACGTGCAAAGCCTACCCTTGATATCTGTTAATTCTATTTTAAGAGTTTTATCATCTTCATGCCAAGATATAAGCTCTACATATGCTGCACGATATTTATATAGATCAATCATCCGTCCCTCCAATTCACAATAATAATTTCAGTGTCTTTCAATTCTTCTTTAAGTTTTAAAGAAATGGTGACAGTTTCAATCATAAATTTATCGTAGTCCTTATACTCCCTTGTATCCCACATTATATCATATAACAATCCCCATCGCATCATCCTGTCAATCAATTCTTCAGATAATCCCAACTTTGTTATATCTAGAGACTGACTATACTCTTTATAAGGATTTGTAGGCCATAATCCTGATGATGTGTAGCTTGGCATTAGGAATAATGTTCTAGACATTATTTCCCCTCTTGTACACGATAAACTTATCTGATAATTTGTTTCTTCGTGCTGATACTACAACTCCGCTATGGAATACAGTTACGTAACAATAGCTATTGCCACTAATTCTGCCATCTTGTGTTACAGCTAGTACATAATCTAGTGCACTACTATCAGAGATACCATCTCGTGCTTCTATAATCATTTTACCCATTTAATCCCTCCACATCTGCTTCAGTGATTGTATAACTTTCGCCACCCTTAACAGTCCAGAAAGTGATAGTGCAATACTTATCAATCCATTTCTTAAGGTAATTATTAAGAAGCTTCTTAGATTTCTCGCTTACATCAGGAAAATCTTCTGCACACTCTCCATAGTTATCATAAGCTCGTTCTCCAAGCATCTCAAGAATATCCTCAATATCTATCAGATTGTTAACAACAGGAATACTGGCAGTTCCGTAATAGATTTTATTGCCTACAATGCCATCATCACAAGAATGCCATAGGCTCTCAATACACTCTTCTTTAGACTCGTGATTATATTGTTCCCCATCATTACTCCATACAATATTTTCCATTATGCTGCCCTCTTATTACGTTTAGCGTTTAGTTCGTAGAAGCGATCAAGAAATAGTTTATAAGCTTTTGCACTAGACAATGGCAATAGCTTACCTGCTACGATGTCTACATTCTTTACACATTCTGGATAGTCTTCGGTCAACATAATATCTCTAAATTCAGTTTTAAGCATACGTAAATCTGCAATCTTAATAGATGGATGCATAGGGTAATTTAACCCAAATCGTTCAAATATTTCCCTCTCTACACGTTCTTCAATTACTTTATAATCAGGCAGAAGTTGCTTCAAGGGCGAAGATATATCTGAAAGGAAAGCCTCTGCTGCATCATGCAGAAGTGCTGCAAACTGGTGCTCAGTAGGTACTAGATAACTTACCCAAACAGAGTGCTCGGCGACAGAATACCACTTACCCGCACCAGTAAATCTACAAATATGGCTGAGATTATGTGCTATTTCTTTTTCAGTGAATACAGAAGTTTCAGGACTTGTGAAATCAAAGTACTCTTTATTACTAAGTAAAATCGTAGGCTTCATTTCTTATCCTTCAATGTAAAGTCTCTAGGAGTTTTATCTTTGTGCAACTCTTGCAGACTCTTTACAAGTGGTGTTAGCTTATCAAGAACACCTTCATACCCAATAACAAGTGGCCTATCATCAATCAATGTACCAGCAGCTTCAGCAGAGACAATAATATCAATGTTAGCCAATATAGCACTCCAATGAGGAACATTATCAGATGCATCTACAATCTGTCCTGCCAATATTTTATCAAAATGCCTACGAATAGCATCTAGATATATAGACATCAATACAGGAGATGCATTGTAGTTACTCATACCATATTTCTCTTTGCCGTTAAGTTTCCCAATACAAGCGTAAGCGTTTAGAAGAGGGCTTACAAGAGTTAATGGTAGATTAGTAAGCCCTATTGCCTCTTTAGGATTTACATTCATACATACTCCTCAAACAATTCAGTAATACGATTATCAATATTCTGCCTGTACAACGCGTCTTGTAGCGCTTTCTTCAATTCTTTTTGCAATTTTACATACTTTTTGATACGTGCTTTTGCTTGCGTTCTAAGAACTTTATACTCAAGTTTGGCTTCATGTTGTTTTAACGAAGCATAATGTTTAATAGCGTATGTATGCTGCTTTTCATGATTATGCAGTTCGTTGATTACTGAGCGGTTCAATGAAAGCTGCGACTGAATTAGGCTGGAATTCATAGAGTCTCCTTAAAATGTAGTAGGTTGTGCCACTGAGCGTACAAGCTTCATAAAGCCAGTTTGTAATTCTTTTTTAGCGTCTACATACCATTCGTAGGCTTCTGCTTGAAATATTCGTTGTTGCTCATCTTCATTGTTTGTAATTGAGAATGCACGTTTGTTCTGTTCAATAATATGTTGTTGTATTTGATATAGCGCAGTCTCAACAAGATTTGCAGTATCTTTAATAAGATTCATCAAGTCAATCTCTTCTTGAGACAAGTCACGATAACCTTTAATTTTTGTATGTTGGTCTTTCAAAGTAGTTCTCCTTATGTTTGAATCAGTAAATTTGATAACTCCTATTTTATAGAAATAAAAGTTATCTGTCAATAGTTATTTACTCTTTTATATTAGTGGTAAATTAAAAAGTTTGTGGGTTATCTTGTAGCCATTTGTCCATGTCATGTAACCTATGTGTAGCTTTGTCATAATACAATTGGCCTGCTGGGCCTGTATCGGCATTAGCTCGATTTTTAAGTAGCATAACATCTGTAGTATTTCTTACAAAGTCTTCTGTTGCCATTTTATCTCTTTGAAGGCCGATAATTATGGATGCGCTTTTATACAAAGTGGAAGTCCCCATGATAGATTCATCACTTACAGCAGCCCCCCTACTACCTTCTTTTTGTCCGCTTGCAGCCTTTCTAATGTGCACTACGTTAATTAACGTTACACCTGTCTCTTTAGTGAACTTCTTCTGCCAGTCCATGTGCAATTCTTGTTCAGCAATTGTAAGGCCACTTAGAAGATCACTTGTAACATCTATAAGTATAGCTGTACAGCCCATAGCCTTAACCATCTCTTCAATTTTCTTCTGCATCACATCTAATTTTTCTCCACGGTCATCACACAAAACAAACCTTGGAGAGCCATCTTCACGAGTAAAAAGCTCTCTAGCGGCCTCTTTAGTCTGCTCACTAGACATCATGGAAATTCGCTCATCTCTACTTTCAATACCCATATAGCGTGTCTTAGTATAGTAAGATATCAAATTAGCTGCATAGTCGCCTGCTGTGGCTTCGAGAGAGACTACACCGAATCTCTCATTATCATTCATAATCCACTCTACGAGGCATTGATTTAGCACTGTAGTTTTACCAATAGATGACGCAGCCGCTATTAATACAATACAACCACCTTTAGGAATACCCCCTCCAAGCTTGTAATTTAATTTTGGAAGAAAGCTAGGCATAGGTAGCCGTTCCATGCTCACATGTGCTAATGCTGCATCATATAGTTGATCGGCTGTGTATAAACCTGCTGGCGACCAAGGTTTAGAATTCCAATAATCTTGAACAAATTCTTTTTCCTTGCCTTTATCTATATATGTATCTGCGTCTTTATAGCGCATCTTCATAATAAATACTTTACCTCTAGGAAGCACTTTTGCTAATTTTTCTGCTGCAATCTCTCCAGCTTCGTCTGAATCCATTGCGATTATAATTTTAGAAAATTGATTGCAAAATTCATACCTTGATTGAGCTTGCTTAGCTGCTCCTGCTTCTCCTAGTGTAGAGCATACCACTGCAACTGTTTCAAAATTCATTTTATCACGAGCTTTTTGGTCATCTAGCAAAATCTGATATGCTGCTAACATCTTAATTTCACCCCCAACAATTAGCAATGTGCGAGTGTGATTTTTAAACCTGAACTCCCCTACGAAATCTACCTCCTTACCGACTTGGCCTATAGGATTTCCGAAGTCTTTTGGAAAAAGTCTCGTCCGGTAGCCGCACAACTCCCCGCCAATTGTTGTAGGTACATATTGCTTTATTGGTTCCCCATTAGTAGGATCACATTCATATCTGACTCCAAAAAATATATTTATATCTTTACGAATTCCCCTGTAACCTTTGCCGTCTGGTGTGGTAATTTTCTTAATACGTTCGTTCTCTTCCGGTGTTATCTTTTCTCTAGTTGTCACTTCTTCCTCCTCTAAGTCATCTTCCTCATCATCCCATCCCATTAGCTCTCGGTGCTCTTTACTAGCAATTGTCCAAGAACAACTCCAACAATATGCCGACTGCGTATCAGAATAAACATGAAGATTATTCCTAGACTTATCTCTGCCATTTCTGATACATCTTGGACAGCCTGTCTTATGGTCTTTACTGAGGTCAATATTATATTTCTCAGCTAGATTCAAATTACCTCCTATAGTTGACTAACCAACAAATTCGCAATTTCCTTCTCATGCACATCTGTGACAGTTTTATTAAACCTACCATATTGCTGTTGCAATGTGTAGTGATTAGTTTTAATAGCTTCTGTTCCTGTTACTGTTTCTACATCTCTTTCATGTTTTGTGATATTAATTCCAATAGTGCTACTACGTTCACCATTCTTTGTAACACTATACACTAAGTAATTATCGGATGCAACATAACTAGAATACATACCTACACAATGCCCCATATAACTTCCTTCAGCATAAATATCATAAGGACTCTCTAACAACGTAGCCACATAACCTTCATGCTCAATTTGCTTCACTTTAAAATCTTTAAGATGAATAAAAGGAACTGTAGAATATTTCTTCTTATTAGCCGTCACAACAAGTTTATCATGCTCCTCTTTAACGCGCCTAACACTCCACTTGGTAGAGACATCCTTACCTTGGTCTTTAGCCATCTTAGCCATTTCTTGAAAATAACGTCCTTCAGTTATCATCTTATGTTTATTATTCCATTCACCCTTGAAATTATTGGCTAAATATTGTATGGCATCTACATTAAGATAATTTATCTCTTTCATCCTAAGCAAAGTAGAAGGAAGATTAGAGGCGAATATTTTAATTGTTTCCTCTTCACTTCTAGTAGAAATAACCTTGGCAATAGCAATATTCTTTCTCAAACTATTGCTTGTTACATTCTTCCAAACATTCTTATATTTTGCTTTCAAATCTTTAGGAGATTCACCTGTATAATTGAGAATAGGAAGGATATTGTATTGCTTATCTTTGTAAGCTTGCAAGAGAATATCTTTATTCTGATTAATTCTAGCAATATTATTAGCTGCCCACATATTACGACTATATGCAATCTTCTTAATAATCTCATAGACAGGCGCTATAAACACTTTCTTTTGCAAAGCATTAAAGTGTGCAAATAGTTGTGTACGACTGCCTTTCAAAGCATCTGCAATCTCTTTATTCTGTGTTTTCTTAGGATATGGTGCTGGATAAATTTGATGCTTAGAGAGGATATATAAAGCCCATGCTTTAGAATCTTTATATTGGACATAGCGATTGAATGTAGCCTCTCCAACTTTTATAATATTATCTTCTTTATCCCATTCAATTTGCATTATAGCTCCTCACTCAATCCCTTAGCAATCTCAGCCAGCACTCTAATATTATGTCTCTGCGTCTGTTTGTAGCTAGGCAAGCTCTCTTCAACAGCTTTCATAAACTCCTCCTTAGCCTTCGCCAAATCTTCTTCAGCTTGCTTACGTTTTAAAATTCCTTCAGCTTTGCGTTGTTCATATGTCCCACGTTGTTTTGATTCGCTCATACAATCCCCTTAATCCACTCAATAAATTCATCCCTAGAGTCAAACTGTGATGACATCAAATCATCTACAGCACGAAGGAATTCTTCAGCAAGGTACTCAGAATCAACTGTATCATGCATTCCTAGGTCAATTTTAGTGTTACCTTCTTCTAAAGAGACATCTTTATAACCTGAGTTATTTCTAACAGTTATTTTCATCAAGCTTCTCCAGGGTTTACTAAAAAATAAGCGTCGTCAAATGCTACATCTTGTCCAAGACATTCTCCTAGTGTATCACAATCATAATCTTCAAAAATCTTGATTAGTATTGAAAACCATGCTAGAGATTCTTCATAGCCTAAATCTTCTGCTTGGCTGATCACTTTGTCCATTATTTCACTTCCTGTACTCCAGCCCATAAGCCCTCCTCAAATAATTATTCAATTGTCGCTTAATACAGTCTACCAAATCTTGTTCATCTTGTTTGTCAGAGCATGCAGCACTAATAATTAAAACGTTTTCTCTTGCATTTTTAGTTGTATAAACTAGAGGAATATCATTCCAGTGCATGCCATAAATAATGTTATGTATAAACCCCGTAGGCAAATCAAGTTTGACATAATCACTAAAATCCATCCAAATCTTAGAGGCACTATGCCATTTAATATCAAGCTCTTGTATTTGTGCCAGTGGATTCATCGTAAATTATTCCAATAATACTGCATCTTATATTGACATCCTGTAGCAACACTGAAAAATACTTTAGTGTCTGGATTCTGCTGTGCAAATGCTGCGCAAGCTGAGCGTTCTACAGTGGTTTTATAGAGAACAATTCCACATCCAACTATAAATATAGCAGCTATTACTGAGCCAAACATTGATGCCAAAAATTTTATAAGTTCTTTATCCATATCAATCCCACAAATGAAAATAATATTTAGCAAATAATTTCAACCCTTTATCTGCACGTTTCTTATTACTCGCATAGTCAACTCCAAACCCTTCATTACTAGCAAACTCAAAAGCAAATATCATCTCATCTATGCATTTATCCCAAGCTTTCTCGTTTTTAAAGTTGCCTGGGTGACATCCCTTAGTTTCCTTAAATGCTTTCAGCCTTGGAATAATGAAATTAGCAATAGTTGCATCGAGATTCCATAACTCTGTGTTATCAAATCCACGTTCTTTACGTTGTTTCTTCCATTCAGCTTGACGTACATCCTTCTTGTCAATATGCTTAGACAGACTGTAATTCTTCATCTAATTCCCCTTTATAAAAACTAATAGACATATTATACGTATAAAATATAATATGTCAAGATTTATTAAGCTTTAGCTGTGTCACGTTCTTCTACAAGCTTCTCATTTTTAACAAGAGAATTATCCCCATTAGGAAGAAACAATTCAGCTATCCTCTGCTCTCCTTTAAATTGTGTAGGGGGCTTCTTAGGCTTAAGATTAGCTTCAAGTACAGTATGTCCTATTCCATCTTTTGTCACTACTGAATAAAATATCCCAGTAAGCTCTTTCTTAGTTCTCATTGACCTCAATGTTTGCAAACCTAGCGCAGTCTCTATAACAGCATCTTCACCATTCAACTCAGGCCACTCTACCATACCTATAAACTCTACTACTTCACCTTTTTTAAATTTCATGTTGTGCTTCCTCCGTTATGTAATTATTCCAGTTGTTGTCAATGAGCAATTAGCGTAGCATATTTTCTTTATTTGTGTGAAATATTTGTTTCATGTTGGAAATTTGCTACAAGGCTATTTTGTTGTTGAAATGTGTTGTATTATTTATGTTCAAGCAATGCTTTTAGTGAAACGGGAAACAATGGTAAAATAATATCTCTTGCTTGTTCTGCAACTAGACGTGTCTCATATTGTGTGTGATTGTCTAGCCGGAGAATCAACATGTCTGCAAATGCCCCGAGAGTTCCAGACCAATACCATTCCGTATGTGTATTTAATGGCAAGCATTCACGAGCTTGCTCAGCGCAAACACCATGAGCCAATCGTGCATTATATTCATCAAGACACATCCAAGAATGTTCTATTGCAGTATGCCTGTCATAGCCGGAATCTTCTGATGAACTTCCTTGTTTTACATTTTCTGCTGCTTGACGATATATCTCTGGAATATAAAATTCAGGCTCACTATCCACATATCTACGACTTACCTCATTCCAAGGCATAAATTTATGTTTGACAAGTTGGCGAGCTACATAAATAGGTGCTTTAATGTGCAAAGAAATAAAAGTATGATTGAATGGACTTTTATGTTTATATTTTGCTAAGTAATTGATAAGTTTAGTATCCGCATGACTCAAGACAGGTACATGATGGATATAACCAGTTTCTGGATCACTTAACTTTGCATCCTCGTGCCAATCCCACTCACTAGCTTTATCGAAAGATGTCCTAGCAGCATTCACTACAGACAAATCCGTTCCCATATGATCAATATATTTAACTTCTATATTTGCGAGTTTCAATCTACCTCCTATACAAATTTAGTCTGTGGACTATAATGTTCAATTTCTTGAATATACAAATCAGAATAACTTGTCTCATATTCCAATTGCTTCTTATGTTCTTCAGCAGCAAATTTATCATCAAACTGTTCACTACAGATATCGTAACCATGTAGCTTACCTTTTACAAAATAAACTGTGCCAAGGTTTTGAGGCTCATCTTTCAAGATACTAAGGTTATTACCGTATTGATCACCACGTTGAATTGTAATCTCTTCACCGCTGATATAGATTGTAACACCTATAATTTGTTTGTCAACTACTTCCAAAGATATTTGATCACTTATGTGATTAAGCTCTGAAGCATCTTTTATTTTAATCTTCCTAGTCATTATTTAACTCCCTCTATAATCATACTCATAAACACAACTCCAGCAGCAAACATATTAAAACTTCCCAGAAGCTTATTGTCTAATTTAGGCATTCCTTGCAATTGTGCCCATGCAAAGAATAGGTTTAGAGTTATTAGTGTTATATCTAGGGTCATTCTTCCTCCGAATATTGTTTAAGACGAGATAATATACCATTTAATTTTACTAATGTAAAGCTTCTGCAACAAGAAATAAATGTAGGATGAAACATACGCCCTTCTTCTGACTCTTCTTGTATGTCTAAGATTTTGAAGAATTCTTTTAGGTCTTGTTTGGCATCTTTAATGTTATTACTCATAGTACCTCCAATTCTTTACAGTATTTCTTACACATCTCATCAGCAACATTCCAAAGCCTTTTATCAGCTTTACTCAGCACATCAAGCAATAGACGTTTCTCTTTCAGATATGTAATAGCAAAATTCTTGTCATGCGTAACAATAGACGATGTGTTAGAAATCAAATCAGCACATTTAATAGTTTGAATCCAATCAGGAGCTTGGCTAAGCCGCTCTCTAGAGGCTGCTTTTCTATATGCCCTATTGCCTATTTCTAGATCAGATAATTCTTCAACACCAGTAGCTACAGCACCACCAAATTTCGTATATAGAAGCTCAATACCAAGTTGCTTATCTTCACAGACATCCTCAAGCCAATCATGAAGCCACGCAGTGGCTATAACTACAGGCTGCTGTATAACAGTGCTTACAATACCTGCAACTTCAGATAAATGTAGCCAATAATTATCTCCTGTGTATTTTCGCTTATGGTCTATTCTGTCATGTTCTGACATGGCAAATTGCATTGCTTGGTATGCTAGATTACTCATAAACACCTACTCCCATAAACTCATCAAGGTCAATTCTCTCATTAGCGTGATGCAAGTGGAGTTGTACGTAATCTTTTTCAATCATTGTAGCTGTAACTTCGTCTATGTCACCGTCCATCAAAGCATCTTCATAAACAAACTCTTCGACAACATCTATAGGTGTCTCATCAGGAACTTCAACGACATAAATCTTCTTAAAATTCACAACAACATTATAATGTTTAGACATCATCAACTCCCTTATAAATATTCTGCACAGCCTCAATAATCATCTCTTGGATGTTATCCTTCAATCCTGCTATTGTAACAGGTTCAATATTATTCGCTACAATAGC
>Ga0207138_1021_pt2 | contig 29413 bp, 18 predicted proteins | sample Alteio_BWMinHeat_6_FD_153589 | JGI IMG/M metagenome (GOLD analysis project Ga0207138, IMG submission 153589) | Enriched cells from forest soil in Barre Woods Harvard Forest LTER site, Petersham, Massachusetts, United States -... | ecosystem: Environmental > Terrestrial > Soil > Temperate forest >...
ACGGTAATACCTTTGTTATGCACACACAGTTAACGGGAGTCATGGTCGCCGAGTCAAAGCAGTTTCCCAGAATCCGACACGCCGCGTTCGAAGATTATTCCCAGATTGCCGCGTTAGGTTCCCGGTACGGCCTCCATTCCAAGAAGTTTGACAGCTGGAAGGATCTCTGGCTCACTAACCCCGTTTACCGGCAATTGCCTGATTGGCCGATGGGATGGGTGCTCGAAAATGAGGACCGTCAGATATCCGGTTTCATTGGAAATATCCCGCAAAGCTATTCTCTCGGGGACCGGACTGTGCTTGCGGCCGTGAGCCATGCGCTGGTTGTGGACCTGCCCTATCGCAGCCATTCGCTCTCGCTAATAAGCCGCTTTTATGCGCAGAAAAATGTCGATTTGTTTTTAAGTACTACGGCGAACGCCCAGGCTTCCAAAGCATACGCGGTCTTTGGCGCCCGTCGTGTACCTTTGGGCACCTGGAACAGTTCTTCTTTCTGGGTGTTGGATCATTGCCGGTTCGCTGCAACCGCGCTGGCCATGAAAAACGTAGTGTTTGCAAAACCACTTGGCTACCTGGTCGGAGCAGGGCTTTACCTCAAAGATGCATTCCGGGAACCTCTTAGCAATCGCGGCACTGCGGGCATGGAGATTGCCGAATGCTCGTGTTTCGACCAGCGATTTGAGATCTTTTGGGAAGAGCTGCGATTGGGCCGTTCTTCCGTACTGCTCGCCGCCAGATCGCGCGAGGCGCTGCAGTGGCACTTCAAAGCTGCGCTCGCTGACAACCAAGCTTGGATCTTGACCGTGAGTGATGGCTACCGCCTACGTGCTTATTCAGTTTTCTTTCGGCAGGACAGCGTGAGATTCGGTTTGAAACGAGTCCGATTGGCTGATTTTCAATGTCCAGACGAAAACCACGGAGACGAGCTTCTGAAACAGATGATCTCCTATGCGGTTACCCTTTGCCGCCGAGAGCGTGTTCACATGCTCGAGACGATTGGGCTTCCCGTTGAGAAACAACGAGTGATCGACAGCCTTCGACCCCATCGTCGCGAACTTCCCTGCTGGCTATACTTCTACAAGACAAACGACAAATACCTGTCCAAGGCACTGGCCAGGCCTGAGGTTTGGGACGCATCATATTTCGACGGGGACTCCAGCCTGTAAGAACTGGAAACGTGACAATCACGACAAAACTTCGTCGCATCTACTGACAAGACAATCGCAGAAGTGGGAAACGCGATCTCGACAGTTCTGCGGGGTGCAACTCTCCACCATATCGGCTTTGTGGTTCAGTCTATCGCCCGAACGGCACAAGAATTTGCAGACGCTATCGGGGCACATTGGGATGCCAAGGTGATTTATGACCCACTTCAACAGGTGCGTGTCACTTTCATATCGCGGGGCGCTCCCGCACCCCTCATCGAACTGATCGAACCGGCCGAAACGAAATCCCCGGTGTCCAATTTCGTTTCGGCCGGTGGAGGGCTCCATCATCTTTGCTACGAGGTGGCCGCTCTGGACGACGAACTCCGCTTTGCTCGTTCGGTGGGAAATCTGGTTGTTAAGCGACCTCTTCCCGCGGTCGCGTTTGGCGGAAGACGAATCGCATGGGTCTTCACGAGGCAAAAGCTCTTGCTCGAGTATCTGGAGGCAACATTGGAGAGCGTCGCAGCGACTGACAACGACTGAAAATAGCTGCTACCGGCCGCATTTTTACACCTTTTTTCTCGTATCTTACACGCCCCCTAGTAAACGTTCTGTTAGTGAACTTTCGATGAAAGACTTCCACGAGTCCGTTACAGGGACTGCCGACAAAGCGCAGCGCCAGACTGAAGCGTCGACATAGTCCAACCATGCAACACCCCATGACGATGAGGATAATTTCACGTTGCGAATTCTGAGAACTCGGGCCAAGATTGAGGCGATCCAGCAGGCGCTTGGGCGCACAGGCTGGAATCGCAGTCAGGCCGCTCGGCTGCTGAAGATTAGCTATCGCGGTCTGCTGCTCAAAATCCAGCGGAACAAGATTACACATCAGGCTCAATCAGGCTCAATGAAGACACACCACACACGAAACTGTTGCTGCGATCTGACGCGAGGCGACAGAAATCTGGCGAAAGCCGGGCATAGAGTCCAGTTCGCTTTTTCTTTTTGGTCCACCCAGTGGACCCGCTGTTCTGCGGCACGGTCACAACAGTTCCAGAGTCCCCCCATCACGAAACCAGCTTGTAAGGGGGATTCTCAATGAGATCAGTCTGGCGAAAGGTCTTAAACGACGTCCTGAAGCTGTTTGATTTAGCCCTGCTAATCGTCTCTTTTGCGGTGGCGACTCTGCCGGTCCTGGCAAGGGTCGGTCCAGTATCGTTTGCCCAGTTTTGGTCCATGCGGATTAAGCTGCAGAATCTCGTTGTTTTCTTTGTACTCCTTTGTATCTGGCACCTCATTTTTTCGATGTTTGGTCTTTACGGCTCCAAACGTCTGGCGAGCCGCCGGAAAGAGATCCTCGATGTAGTAAAAGCAACCTCGTTGTCGAGCGCAGTTCTGGCATTGGGCAGCTTTGTACTGGGTTTCCGCATGGTTACACCCGGTTTTGTCATAACGTTTTTGGTATTCAGTACGCTCGCGGTGGCTTCAACCCGTCTCGCACTGCGAACCTGGCTCCGACAATTCCGCGCGCGCGGTCACAACGTGCGCAACATGTTGATCGTCGGCACCAACCGGCGAGCGCTCGATTTCGCCAAAACCATCCAGTTGCGGCCTGACCTGGGATACTGCATCCTCGGATTTGCGGATAGTCAGTGGGCCGGATCAGAAGATCTAAAGCATCATGGCTATGCAGTCGTAAGTGATCTGGAGAGTCTGCCCCAATTTATCCGTCATACAGTGGTGGATGAGGTGGTTCTCGCTTTGCCTATCCGCTCTTTCCATACGAACAGCACCCAGCTGGCGGAGCTTTGCGAGCGGCAAGGGATCATCGTTCGCCTACTGTCCGATCTCTTTGACCTCAAGACCGGGCGATCTCGGGGCGACGAATTCGGGAACTCAACCTTCCTAATGCACTACGGCGATGCCGAAGTCTGGCCTTTGACGGTCAAGCGGATCTTCGATTTCACGGTCTCGCTTGCCCTAACTATTCTTCTGGGCCCGCTGCTTTTGGTGACTGCCATCCTGATCAAGCTGACTTCCCCAGGTCCGGTGTTTTTTGTCCAAAAGCGAGTCGGATACAACAAGCGTCCTTTCTACATTTGCAAATTCCGAACCATGGTTGCGGACGCCGAAAATAAGTTGCGTGACATCGAACACCTAAACGAGGTAAGCGGACCCGTCTTCAAGATCAAGAATGATCCCAGGCTTACCCCGATCGGCGCATTCCTCCGCCGCACTAGTATTGACGAACTGCCTCAGCTCTTCAATGTTCTGCTTGGAGACATGAGCTTGGTAGGTCCGCGACCGCTGCAAGTGCGGGACTACGACTTGTTCACCAAGAACGGTGAGGACTGGCAGCGACGACGCTTCAGCGTCCGGCCAGGCATCACGTGCTTGTGGCAGGTAAATGGAAGAAGCTCCCTGCCCTTCGAGCAATGGATGGAGTTGGATCTGAAGTACGTGCAACAGTGGTCGCTGTGGCTGGACTTCGAGATCCTCGCCCGTACGATTCCGGCCGTCTTCAGAGGTTCTGGAGCGGCATAAGTCAGGCTTTAAGCCACTAGTAGGTTTGATCCCGCATGCCGGTAAACTACGAGACCGAAGATAATTTTTCTGCGAAGCTGCAATCGCGGGCGTCGACGTTACGCACCGACAGCGTTGGGCCGTTGACGCAAGCCAAAGAGTCTTGTGAATGTAATTGCATCCACGAACTTGTTGAGGCCCAGGTCGAGCGTACCCCGAACGGGATCGCGGCTATCCACGCGGGACAAACCCTCAGCTACGCCCAACTCAATGCCAGAGCCAACCAACTCGCCCGCTTTCTGCTTGAGTTGGGGGTCAAGCCGGAAACACGGATCGGAATCGCACTACGACCCTCGTTGAACCTGCCCGTGGCTATGCTCGGTGTGTTGAAAGCGGGATGCGCGTGCCTGCCTCTTGATCTGAACTATCCCGAAGAACGGCTGGAGCTGATGCTTGATGACGCACAGCCGGCCGCGGTGCTCACGGAAGAGCAATTGACGCCGACGCTGTCTTTCAGCAAGGCCAAATTGGTTTGCCTGGACTCCCAAGCAGCGCAGGTTTTTCGCGGGATCCAGACCAACCTCGAACATTCCACTACGGCGGAGAGCGTCGCCTACGTGATTTACACGTCTGGTTCCACCGGCAAACCGCGAGGCGTGCTTTTGCCACATCGTGGCCTGGCAAATCACAATCAATCCGCGGTTACGCTTTACGATCTGAGACCCGAGGACCGGGTTATGCAGTTTTCCTCCATCAGTTTTGACATTGCGATTGAAGAGATTTTCCCTACCCTGATGTGTGGCGCGGGAATCGTTCTGAAAACTGGTTCGCTCTCGTTGCAGGTGGATGAATTTCTGCAGTGGATCCAGCGGCATCGAGTTAGCGTGTTAGACTTACCCACCGCATTCTGGCACGAACTAGTCCATCAGTTGGAAGCTTCGGAAAGCATCGCGCTACCAGGCTCGTTACGTTTGGTGATCCTGGGGGGTGAAAAAGCATCCACGAAAGCTTATCGCGTGTGGGAGAAATTTGCCGGCAATCGCGTCCGGCTCATCAATACCTATGGCCCCACCGAGGCGAGCGTGATTGTAACCGCGTTTGAACCAGCGCGTTTCCCGGGCGCGACGCTGGGCGACAGCCTGCCTTTAGGTCATCCGGTTGCCAGCGCGCAGATTCACCTCCTCGATGAAAACTTGCAGCCGACGCCGCCTGGTGCCGCTGGCGAGTTGTATATCGGCGGTCCTCCTTTGGCTCATGGATATCTCAATCAGCCTGAGCTAACGGCGCAGAAATTTATTCCCGATCCCTTCAACCCGGAGCCCCTGGCGCGGCTTTACAAGACTGGGGATCTGGCCCGTTGCACGGCGGACGGCATGCTCGAATTCTTGGGTCGTGTAGATTTCCAGGTGAAGATTCGAGGTTTCCGGGTAGAACCGGGGGAAATCGAAGCCGCGCTTCACCATTATCCCGGTCTCGCCGAGGCCGTAGTACTAAGTCACGAAAATGGCAATGGAGACAAGGGCCTGGTGGCGTATGTGGTCTGGTCCGCAGGTCGAGAGCAGGCGTCTGTGTCCGAGCTTAGCGACTTTCTGAAGCAACGCTTGCCAGAGTACATGGTCCCCGCCATCTTTATCGCACTGGAAAAATTACCTCTGACGGTGAACGGCAAAGTCAACCGGCGAGCCCTGCCCAAACCGGATTTCGCGCCCGTCTCCAGTCCGACGTCTCCATCATCGACTCTGCCTCAGGACGAGTTGCAGGCCCAACTCATCGGCATCTGGCAAAGCGTTTTAGGCAAGAAACCGATCGGAGTTCGGGATAATTTTTTTTGAAATGGGAGGACACTCCCTGCTGGCCGCCAGATTGATGCACCGCACAGGACAGGCGCTGGGCACGACTTTGCCCTTGGCCGCGCTGTTTCAAGCGCCAACCATCGAAAAGCTCTCGGCGGCCTTGCGGCAAAGCGGATGCTCGCAGTACTGGTCGTCGCTGGTTCCCATCCAGACCTCAGGATCCAAACCCGCTTTTTTTTGCGTGCACGGCGTCGGTGGAAACGTGCTCAATCTCCGACAACTGGCTCGCCACATGAGCCCAGACTATCCGCTGTACGGTCTGCAAGCCCAGGGCCTCGACGGAAAACGCCTCTGTCTGGAGAGTCTCGAGGAGATGGCTGCGCACTATATGAAAGAGATTCGCACCATCCAGCCCCAAGGTCCGTACTTTGTGGGGGGTTATTCCCTAGGAGGCTTGATCGCTTACGAAATGGCCCAGCAACTTTCCGCAAAGGGCGAGGAAGTCGCTTTAGTAGCGCTTCTCGATAGCTACCCGGGGAGCGTAAATCCCACCTCCTATTCCTTACTTCGCTTGTTGCGCTCGCCACAACGCCTGTTCGTGGAGGTCCCCTATGCGGCCGTAGATTCTCTCCGGCGCCGCATCAAACGGGGACGCATAGCTCCCGCGTTGAAAGACGTATTTCACCAGAACGCCGCAGCTGGCAATCGTTATGTCCTGCAACCCTATGCGGGAATTGTAGCCCTGTTCCGTGCCGCGGATAAATCTTGGCGAAGCAGTGGTGACCCCTACGCGTTGTGGACAAGCTTGGCCGCCAAGCTGGAAATTCATGAGATTCCTGGCGACCACCGTGGCATTCTTTATGAACCGCAGGTCGAGCATCTAGCTGAACGTCTAAAAGCCCGCATGGACGAGATTCGTGCACACTGCGAATTACAAGCGGTTTCCTGACCTGCCAAGTCGAACTGGCCACAAAAAACAAAAAAAAAGAAGAGCTGCGTTGTCTCCTTCCCAAATTCAACCGACCGAACTGATAGTAGCCGATAGGCCCGCTGCAGATGTAGCACCGCCCAGTGGAGTGCCGGAACAACTTCTGGGCACGGACCGCGCCTCCCTGTTGCGAAAGCTGTTACCCTGGGCGCACAAAGGCGGCCTGACGATTCTGGATCAGGGATTGATCTCTGGTTCCAATTTCCTGATCAGTGTCTTGCTGGCGCGGTGGCTTACCGCTGAACAATACGGGGCTTACGCGATCGCATTCGGTTTTTTTGTGCTGCTGCAGCTGGTTTACCAATCGCTGGTGTTGGAGCCGATGTCGGTATTTGGAGGCTCGACTTATCGGAATAACCTCCGGGGATACTTTGCGTCTCTGCTCTGGATCCACGTTATTCTGTCGCTCGCGATTTTTCTTGTGTTTGGCGCAACCGCAGGCGTGAGCCGGCTGCTGGGGCAGACGGCAGGAATGCCGGGTGCGCTGGCCGGCGTCACCATCGCGTCTCCCTGCGTATTGTTTTTCTGGATGGCGCGGCGCAGTTTCTATCTGGAGTTGTCGCCCAATCAAGCGGTTGTGGGAGCTTTCGTTTATTCGAGCTTCGTGCTGAGCGCATTGTGGATTTTCTACCAGCACCGACTGCTCTCGGCTTTCACCGCGTTCGTGCTGATCGCCATTGGCTCTCTGGGCACAGGTTCGTTTTTGATGTTGCGTCTGCGCTTGACCCTGCGTCCCGAAGGGCCCAGGCCGCCGACTCGGACCGTTTGGCGGCAGCATTGGAGGTACGGCGCGTGGGCCTTAATGGGCTGCTTCGCAAGTTGGGTCCCGGCCAACATGTTCTACCCCATTCTCGGCAGTTTCGGAACCATGGCACAATCAGGGCAATTGAAGGCCTTGATGAATCTCACGTTGCCGCTGGAACAGACCAAAGCTGCACTTTCGATGCTCCTTTTGCCTTACGCAGCCGGTGTCCAGGACGCAAGGGACGCGGCCAAGGCAAGGACCTTGAGCCTGCGAATGACCCTGTTGGGAGTTGGTATTGCGATCGCGTACTGGGCCCTCATCATTCCATTCGACAGGCCGTTATTTCATTTACTTTACTCGGGCCGGTACATGGAAGTGGCGCATCACATTCCGCTAGTGGCCGTGGGTTCCATCTTCTGGAGCGCCGCCTACGGTCCGGCGCTCGCCTTGCGAGGCATGAAATCTCCAGCGTTGGTGTTTGCGGCTTACATTTTTGCTGCGATGGCATCGCTAGCGATCGGAGTGCCTGCGACCTGGGCGTTCGGACTGACGGGCGGCATTTGGGGTAATAACATTGCTGATATCGCTTCCTTCGCAGCCGTGTCATTCTTGCTTTATCGAAAGCTAAAGGGAAACCCGCGCCGTGCATCAGAGTCGAAATTGGATGCAGCATTTAGTCAGGAGAGTTAAGCGACCTTCCCGTGGTTGTGCACATTTCTCGGAATACGTATAGTTAACGGCGCGCAGGCCCCGCCTACCGCACTTCAGATTGGGAGAATCTGTTTGAACCCTACAATGATTTTTCGTGGATGGCTATTGTGAACATGCCTTCGTCGATGGACTCGAAGCAATCTTCCCAGGCTGTTCAGAAGGTGCGCGACGGTCAGCCTTTATTTTTGGTGGCCGAATTGATTGCGGCCCAGGCCCAACGTACTCCGAGCGCTTTAGCGCTCGCATCCAGAAATGAAATCTTAACCTACGCCGACATGGAGGCTCAGGCCGAACGGCTTTCTCACTACCTGCAGTCGGTCGGGGTTGGACCGGAGGTCTTGGTCGGTATTTGTCTCGATCGCGGCCCCGCTATGGTGGTTGCCGCACTGGCCACTCTCAAGGCGGGAGGAGCCTACCTTTCCTTAGATCCTGAATTCCCCCTTGATCGGCTCAGATTCATGCTCGACGACGCCCAAGTACTGGTGCTGATCACGCGACAGAAGATCGATAAACGGATTGCCAAGGGACGCTGGAAGGTCGTGGACATTGACACAGATGAAGCCCGGATCTTGAGCCATCCGAAGACTCCGCCAGCCACCAGTATCTCCGCGGAAAATCTTGCCTACGTCATTTACACTTCTGGATCTACAGGACGACCCAAGGGTGTCCAGATTACACACGGGAACCTGCTGAACTTAATTTCCTGGCATAACCGTACCTTCTCGATCTCCGCCACCGATCGCGCCAGTCAATTGGCGAACCTTGCCTTTGATGCGGCGGTGTGGGAAATCTGGCCGTACCTAGTGGCTGGAAGTAGCGTTCACTTCTCCGATGAGGCAACACGAGTTTCCGTCGAGCCGCTGCGCGATTGGCTGATCCAGGAGCGGATTACGGTCAGTTTTGTCGCAACCCCTTTGGCGGAATCACTGATTAGCCTCGAGTGGCCGCGGGACATCGCTTTGCGCATTCTCTTGACCGGTGCCGATACTTTGCATCACTATCCCCCTGCTAACCTTCCCTTCGCATTGGTCAACAACTACGGCCCCACCGAATGCACTGTGGTCGCAACCTCGGGCACGGTCAGCCCAGACCCGCATCCCAGCGGCTTGCCCAGCATCGGGCGTGCCATTGATAATTTCCAGATCTACATTCTGGACGAACATCTGCGCCAAGTTCCGACGGGCACGGTGGGACAGTTACATATCGGAGGCGCGGGTCTGGGACGCGGCTATCTCAACCGTCCCGACTTGGACGCCGAGAGGTTCATCGCGAACCCCTTCAGCCCAACCCTAGGCGACCGTCTGTACAAGACGGGCGACTTGGCCCGGCTTTTGCCCGATGGAAATATTGCCTTCGTCGGACGCATCGATGAGCAAATCAAGATCCGAGGTTATCGCATCGAGCCCGACGAGATCGTCGCGGTGCTGGACCAGTATTCTGGAGTCCAGTCTAGCGTGGTGGTCACTCGCGAGAATAGCGGTGACAAACGTCTTGTCGCCTATGTAGTTGTAGCTCCCGGCGTTACACTGACCCACAGCGCGCTACAGGACTTTCTCAAAACTTATCTTCCCGATTACATGGTTCCGGCGGCATTTGTTCAGATCTCCTCGCTGCCGATGACCCACAGTGGAAAGATCGATCGCGCCGCATTACCTGTACCCGGAGCGGAAAACACCATCGCAGACCAAGTGTACGTTGCGCCGCGTACCCCTACGGAGGAGCGTCTGGCGGCGATTCTGTCAGAGCTGCTGGGAATCAGGCAGGTGAGCGTGAACGACAATTTCTTCTTCTTGGGCGGCCATTCCTTGCTCGGTACACAATTGATCGCTCGCACGCGGGATGCGTTTGGCGTCGAGCTTTCTCTGCGCACTGTTTTTGACTTCCCGACCGCGGCGGAGATTTCCAGCGTGATCGAAGAAATGCTGCGCCGGGAAAGCATGACAGCGGACTGAATCTATGTCCTTACCCGTCACTACTGGCTCACCCCACGAATCGGTCGCCAAGAAATCGGGCTCGGTGCTGAGCCTTTCTCAATTGCTGGACCCCGAGGTTCTCGCAGATCCGTATCCGTTGTATCAGCGCCTTCGAACTGAGGACCCCGTGCACTGGGACCCGTTTCTGCATGCATGGGTAGTGACTCGTTATGCAGACGTCGTCCATGTGTTGCAAAATTTCTCTGCCCTGCGTACACCCACGCCCGAACAACTCAGCGCCATGGGCTTGGAGCAGATGATTCCGATTGCGCAGCTCATGGTGAAACTAATGCTGTTCATGGAAGGAGCAGGGCACGCTCGTCTGCGAGGGTTGTGTTCCCAGGCATTCACACCCGCGCGAGTCGAAGCTCTGCGCATCCACATCCAAGATATCGCCAATCGCCTGTTGGACGACGTAATGCCGCAGGGGGAGATGGAACTGATCTCCGATTTTGCGGCGCCTTTACCCTCGATCGTCACCGCGGAACTTCTCGGCGTGCCCACTTCCGATCATCGTCAGCTTAAGCAATGGTCAGCCGACCTTGCCCAAATCTTGGGCAATTTCCAGCACAACCCCGACCGTTCCGAGCGTGTGCTGAACACCGCTGCTGAGTTGACAGCATACTTCCGGGAGGCCATCCGCGAGCAGCGTGACCATCCGAGAGAGGGTCTTCTTCACGCTCTTCTCGGCGCGGAGGTCGGAGGGGACCGCCTGAGCGACGAAGAGGTAATAGCCAGCATTATTGTTACTATGGTCGGCGGACAGGAGACAACGATGAATCTGATCGGCAATGGGATGCTGAGCTTGTTGCGAAATCCGGATGTGGCCGCTGATCTGCGCAATGATCTGTCATTGATTCCGTCAGCGATCGAAGAGCTATTGCGGTATGAAAGCCCGAGCCAGCACACCGCGCGTTTGGCGCAGGACGATGTCGAGCTCGGTGGAAAACTGATCCGCAAACGCCAAGCCGTATACGCGGTCATGGGTGCAGCCAACCGCGATCCAGAACGCTTCCCTAAGCCTGACCGTATCGATATCCGCCGCAGAGAGAACCGGCACGTGGCTTTCGGTTTTGGCGCGCATTTCTGTTTTGGAGCGCCTTTGGCGCGCCTGGAAGGTCAGATTGCCTTTGCCACTCTTTTGCGACGCCTCCAGAATCCTCGGTTGAAACCTGGTCCAATTTTCTGGCGCGACAATCTCGGACTTCGGGGTCTAAACGCGCTGCCCCTGTCTTTTTCGAAGCCTGGTGCCGTCTAGCCTCCGCCGTTGGAAGTAACCCAAGACCTGTGACCTAATGGAACACGCCGTAGAAATCAAAACTCCGACGGAATTGCAAACCGCTCGTTTGGCGAGCGGGCCAGCCACGCCTCAGCCGAGCAAGGAAAATACCGCGCCTCTGTCCTTTGCCCAACAGCAGGTCTGGCTGCACGCCCAGCTCGTTCCCGGAATTCCGATCTACAACGAACCGGTTACCATTCGCCATCATGGAAGCTTGGACGTGGCAGCGTTGGAACGTGCCTTAACGGAGATCATTCGCCGCCACGAAGCTTGGCGCACCACCTTTGCACTGGCCGATGGTGAACCTGTCCAGATCGTTCAGCCAGCAACAATGGTATTCCTTCCTGTCGTTGACCTAAGCGACCTTCCGGAAACACGGAAGGAAGAGAGCGCGCGGCAGTTGGCACACGAGGATGCTCTCCGGCCGTTTGATTTGTCCGTAGGACCCTTGCTGCGCGCGTTGCTGATAAAGCTGAGCAACCACGAACACCGCATCTTCCTCACCCTCCATCACATCATCTTTGATGGATATTCCATCTACCGCGTGTTCTTGCCCGAATTGGCGACTCTGTACGCCGCTTTTTCCCAGGGCCAGGACTGTACTCTGCCAGGGCCTGTTATTCAATATTCTGATTTCGCTCTTGGGGAGCGCGAGCACTGGTCGCGCAATGGACATTTACCGAAGCAACTCGCCTACTGGCGGAGGCAACTGGGTGGGAACTTGCCAGTCTTGCCATTGCCATCCGATTATCCCCGTCCGGCCGTGCAGAGCTTTCGTGGAGCGACTCAACCTGTTGCGTTCTCCAGAGATCTGGCGGATGCCCTTAAATTATTGAGCCGGCGGGAGGGGGCGACCCTGTTCATGACCCTGCTGACCGCCTTCGCCGTGCTGTTACATCGCTATTCCTCTTCGGAGGACGTAGTAATCGGCACCGTCAGCTCCGGACGTAAGCGGACCGAATTTGAGCGGCTACTGGGTTATTTTCTTAACCCGGTGGTTTTGCGCAACGATTTATCCGGCAATCCGACGTTCCGCGAATTGCTCCATCGCACACGGAACCTCACTTTGGATGCTCTGTCCAACGACGATGCGCCCTTCACCCAGGTAGTAAATGCGTTGCACCCGAACCGCAGCCTGAGTTTCAATCCGCTGTTTCAAGTTTTGCTGACTCTGGAACCACCGCTTCCGGAAACACAAGACGGATGGACAGTGGCACTCACGCAGTCGGAGGTTGACACCGGGTTCATCAAATTTGACCTGTGTCTCGAACTGGATGACCGTCCCAATGGTATTGTCGGCCGCTTCAAGTACAGCACTGACTTGTTCTCGGCGGGTACGGTTTCTCGTATGGCAGGGCACCTCACCACTCTGCTGCACGGCATTGCCGCCGATCCCAACCGGCCTATCTCTGAGCTGCCCATTCTCACTACGGGTGAGCACCAACAGATATGTGTCGAGTGGAATAACACAGATGCGGACTCTCCCACCGACCTTTGCCTCCATCAACTGGTGATGGCTCAAGTCGGGCGCACCCCCGGAGCAGTTGCGCTCCTCGACGGCAAAAGCCAGTTGACCTACGGGGAACTCGATCGCAAGAGCAACCAGTTAGCCGCCTATCTGCGGAGCCGTGGCATTGTTCCGGAAACGCCGGTCGGGCTCTATTTGGACCCCTCCTGCGAAATGATTGTGGGCCTTCTCGGAGTGCTGAAGGCGGGCGGAGTTTGTGTCCCGCTGGATCCAGGTCATCCACCGGATCGCTTGCAGTATGTCATGGAGGATGCGCAGTTCCGAGTGTTGCTGGCGATGCAGCAGCGTTCCCCAGAGGCCAGCGGCCCAGTAGAAATTTGCTATCTTGACTCCGGTTGGAAACAGATCGACCGGGAAAGCGGGGAGTCCGTCGCCAACGATTGCAGGCCCGAGAATTTGGCTTACTTGATCTACACTTCGGGATCAACGGGCAAGCCGAAGGGCGTACAGATCACGCACCGGAATTTGGTGCACTCGACGCACGCGCGTTCGCTCTACTACGGACGTGCAGCAGGACGTTTCCTGCTGCTCTCATCGTTCTCTTTCGATAGTTCTCTGGCTGGTATCTTTGGAACACTCTGCCGGGGCGGTGTTTTGGTTCTGACGCCGGGACCGCTCCAGGAAAACTTAACAGGGTTGGGACTGTTCATCGCACAACATCGAATCTCTGAGCTGCTTGCTGTCCCGTCCTTGTACAACCTGCTTCTGGAGCAGGCAAAACCTGGGCAACTGGATTCGCTGCAAGTTGCAATCGTGGCCGGGGAATCCTGTCCCGCGGAACTGGTCGAGCGGCACTATAAGTTACTTCCGCGTACAACACTGTTCAATGAGTACGGTCCCACCGAAGCTGCAGTCTGGAGCACTGTGTACAAGTGCGAACACCCGGAAAAATCCGTCCCCATCGGCCGGCCGATTCCGAATGCGAAGGTCTATGTCGTAGATTCTCACCTCAACCCGCAGCCGATTGGAGTGCCGGGTGAGCTTTGCATTGGCGGTCCAGGTATAGTACGCGGCTACTGGACCAGGCCCGACGAGACTGCAGCCCGATTTGTTCCTGATCCTTTCAGCACACAGCCTGGTGCCCGGCTGTACAAGTCCGGAGATCTGGTTCGCTATCGCACGGACGGGAATCTGGAGATGCTTGGCCGCCGCGATCACCAAGTAAAGATTCGCGGCTTCCGTGTTGAACTTGAGGAAATCGAAGCAGTCATCGCCGAAAGCAAAGGCGTTCGCGATGTTGTGGTGGCGCTGCGAGCGGAGGGCCAGGTTGAGCCGAAGTTGGTTGCCTATCTTGTTGCCGCCGATCCTGAACGCTTCGATCCTGAGATCCTGCGGCGCTATCTGAGCGACAAATTACCGTGGGCAATGCTTCCGTCCGCGTTTGTCGTGCTTGACGCACTGCCGCTGACGCCCAATGGCAAAGTAGACCGCCAGGCTCTGCCTGCGGCTTCCGAGCCTGCTCCCGTAGCTGCGTTTGTGTCCTCTAACAGCGCACTCGAGTCAAGGCTGGTGGAGATTTGGGAATCGGTCCTCGACAGGCATGGAATTGGGGCCACCGACAATTTCTTTGATCTAGGTGGTCACTCTCTTCTGGTGGCCAAGCTCCTGCTGCGCATTGAGCAATGTTTCGGCAAGAAGCTTTCGCTCGCCAACGTCTTTCAGGCGCCCACAGTCCGCCAGCTAGCAGCGCTGCTACAAGGAGAAATGCAGCCGAAACACCATCCCGCCATCGTCCCGATTCAACCGTGTGGTTCCAAGCCTGCACTGTTTTGGGTGCGTGGAGGCCCACTGTTCCTATCCCTGGCCAACCGTCTTGGCCCGGACCAACCTTTTCTGGGACTTCACCTGCCCGTCGCAGATGCGGCCCGCCTGCCCGTCCCCTACAGGTTTGAGGACATTGCTTCTGCCCTGGTGACGCGGCTTCGCGAGGTACAGCCTGAGGGACCTTACCATTTGGCTGGCCTGTGTGTAAATGCTGTGATCGCTTACGAGATGGGCAGACTCCTTGAGTTGCAGGGGGAACGAGTCGCATTACTGGTCATGGTGGATGGCCAAAATCCGGCTTACTACCAGGACTTTTCGGAGGAGAGCCGGACGGAGGTGATGTCGAAAAAACTCAAGTTCCATCTGCGCAGGCTACGGGAAGGCGGACTACTCGGCCTGCCTGGTTTTATCGTCGGTAGAACGATTGGAATTGGCCTGAGACTCAGCGTGGGTCGCTGGCGTCTCTATCATAAACTAGGGTGGAGAGTCAGCGAGAAGCATCTGCAAGCCGAGCTGGACACGATCGTTCATCCTGCTTCGTATCTTTATCGTCCTGAACGGTACCCGGGACACATTGTTTTCATTCAATCCACGGACTGGCCAGCTTCCAGATATTTTGACTTCTATGAAAGCTGGGAGGGTATGGTCTCGGGTGGTATGGAGGTCCACAAAATTGCTGGTGGCCATCAAGCCATGTTCTACGAGGAGAACATAGACACGTTAGCCAGTAAACTCCAAATCTGTCTTGCCGCAGTCGCGGCGTCGTCGCGGAAGAAAAATGTGTCTTCGCTGCGCGTCGAGGTGAGCAAGCCCACGGCACCGAAAATCCGCGAGGCCACTTTTGAAGATTATTCTCAGATCGCAGTCCTAGAGTCTCGCTACGGATTGAATCCCAAGACTTGCGAAGAATGGAAAGACCTCTGGCTAGGCAACCCGCTTTACCACAAGCCTTCTGGCTGGCCTATTGGCTGGGTGTGCGAGAACGCGGATGGCAAAATCGTGGGTTCGGTGGCGAATATTCCTCTAGCCTACGAGTTTGAAGGACAGCCTCTGATCGCGGCCACCAGCCGCTCCTTCGTCGTGGATTCAGCTTACCGATCACACTCATTTTGGTTGTTGAGCAGGTTTTTCAATCAGAAGAACGTAGACCTATTTATCAACACCACAATCAACGCCAAAGCTGCGAAACTCCAAGAAGCATTTCGGGCCTTGCGCGTGCCGGCGGGGGCCTGGGACCGATCGACTTTTTGGGTCACAAACTACCGGGCGTTTACCGCGAGCCTCATGGCACGAAAAGGCATGACCGAGGTTAACAGTCTGAGCTATCCGCTGTCGGCGGGTTTGTTCGTGAGGGACAGTCTTGCCGGTAGAACCATGTGGAGGCGTCACAACGCCCGACCACAATTCTGCACTCAGTTTGATGAACGCTTCGATATCTTCTGGGCACGCATGCGCACCCAGCGTGCCCAACAGTTGCTCGCTACACGCTCGTGCCAGGCCTTGCATTGGCATTTCCAGCACGGGCTTGCCAGCAACAAGGCGTGGCTGCTGACTGTGAGCCAAGGGGACGAGCTTTCCGCTTATGCCATCCTGTGCCGGCAGGACAATCCGTCTTACGAACTGCAAAGAATGCGGTTGGTCGATTTTCAAGCACTTCCCGGGCAGATGAAGTTACTACGGCCGATCCTGGCCCTTTCTCTCCAGCGTTGCCACAATGAAGGTGTGCACATGTTGGAAACTATGGGGTTCAGTGCCGAAAAGCAGCGAGTGATTGACAGCACGGGTCCCCACTATCGAGAACTTGGCGCGTGGCGATACTTTTATAAAGCGAAAGATAAGCAGCTTGCCCAAAGATTACAAGATCCCGAGGTTTGGGATCCTTGCTGCTTTGATGGGGACGCGAGTCTGTAGTGGCGATTTTTGGTAGTGATTTCCAAACAAAACTCAGAGAAGCCATGACGCAATCCACACCCAGTTCCGATAGCAGAATCAGGATCTTCTCGACGGCCCCCCAGTCACGGGAAGTTGATAGGAAATTGTATCTACCCAATTTGATCCAGATAGCGCAATGGAGTGAGCAAGCTGGGTTTGAAGGAATCCTGATCTACACCGACAATTCGCTCGTTGACCCCTGGCTGGTCGCGCAGGTCATTATCCAAAACACCACAACCCTCTGTCCTCTGGTCGCGGTACAGCCCCTGTACATGCACCCGTACACTTTGGCGAAGATGGTTACCTCGCTGGGCCACCTTTATGACCGCCGTATTTACCTGAACATGCTGGCGGGAGGATTCAAGAACGACTTGGTGGCGTTGAACGATACGACGCCCCACGATAAGCGGTATGCCCGGCTCGTCGAGTACACCACTATCATTGAAGAATTACTCCGAGGTCCGGGTCCCGCTACTTATCATGGGGAGTTCTACACGGTGGACAAGCTCCGCATGACGCCGCCTCTAGATCCTGAACTTTTCCCAGGCGTGATCGTTTCCGGCTCGTCCGAAGCAGGGATGGCGGCAGCTTCAGCGCTTGGTGCCATCGCGATGAAATACCCGCAGGCCACCAAACAGGAGGCGGAGTGCTCCAAAACGGTGGGTTCGGGGATTCGGATTGGGATCATTGCTCGTAACATTGCGGAAGAGGCGTGGCACATTGCCCACGCTCGCTTTCCTGGAGATCGAAAAGGGCAATTGACTCACCAGCTGGCTATGAAGACCTCGGATTCGCAATGGCACAAGCAGTTATCGCAGCTTGCGGAAGCATCAAAATCCAATGGCAGTCCTTATTGGCTGTGGCCCTTCGAGAACTACAACACCTTTTGCCCTTACCTGGTGGGAAGCTATGAGCAGGTGGCTATCGAATTGAGCCAGTACTTAGCGCAAGACTTCCGCGCTTTCATTTTAGACATCCCGCAGAGCGCCGAGGAACTGCGCCACGCCAACCTGGCGTTTGCCCGCGCGCAGCAGCTGGTATCGAAGTGATTGGGCTTTTGCAGGACTGGGTATCGGCCCAGGCGGAACGGAGCCCCGACTCTGTCGCTGTCGTGTTGCGCGATCAGACTCTGACCTACGGAGAACTCGACCAACTGAGCAATCGGCTCGCCCGATTGTTGAAATCGACGGGCTGCCAAAGAGGCGACCGGGTTGCCTTTGCCATCCCCAAATCTCCTACAGCGCTAGTAGCGGTGATTGGCATTCTTAAAGCAGATTGTATTCACATCCCTATCGACACCGCCAGCCCGTCCGCAAGGGTGGCGAAGATCCTGCAATCGAGCGACCCTCGTTGTATTCTCGCGGTTGGGGCTACAGCAAAGTTGCTGAACGAACTGATGGCACAGCTACCCGATCGGCAACTGCCTGGTGTTGGGTGGATGGACAATTTACTTGCGGATGGGGGCGGCGTCACTTCTATTTTTCACCGGATCGACCTGGAGAGTTGCTCTTCCTCTCCCGTAGCGTGCCAAAATGGCTCCGATGATATAGCCCACATCCTCTACACCTCGGGCTCGACCGGCGATCCCAAGGGTGTTGTCATCACCCACTCCAACATAATTCATTTTGTGGAATGGGCAACGCGCTACTTCGGCATGGATTCTTCGGACCGGGTTTCCGGGCATCCGCCTCTACATTTTGATCTCGCGACCTTCGACATCTTTGGCGCCTTTTCCGTGGGAGCACAACTTCACCTGGTGCCCCCGGACTTGGTTCCGATGCCCAATGAAGTCGCGGACTTCATCCGGATTTCCGAGTTGACTCAATGGTTTTCCGTACCCTCGGTTCTCCACTATATGGCGAAGTTTGACGTTGTGAAATTCCAGGACTTCCCTTCTCTCAAACGCCTGCTTTGGTGTGGCGAGGTCTTCCCCACTCCTGCGCTCATCTACTGGATGAAGCGTCTGCCTGGGGTCACATTCACCAACCTCTACGGCCCTACAGAAGCCACTATTGCGAGCAGCTACTATACGATCTCGAACTGTCCAACTGAGAACAACGCGTCTATTCCGATCGGCACGGCCTGCGACGAGGAGGAGTTGTTGGTGTTAGATGAACAGCTTCGGCCGGTGCCCCCAAGGCGTGATGGGAGACCTTTATATCCGCGGAGTGGGACTCAGTCCGGGCTATTGGCGAGATTCCGAGAAGACCGATCGAGCATTCTTACCGTACGGTGACGACGGTAGCGACCGTATCTACAAGACCGGAGACCTGGCGAAGATAGGTCCTGATGGGCTGGTATATTTTATGGGCCGCTCGGACTCTCAGATCAAAAGCCGGGGGCACCGCATCGAACTAGGCGAGGTAGAGGCCGCACTCAACGCGCTGGAAGAATTGAAAGAGTGTGCCGTCGTTGCCATGCCGACGGAAGGGTTCGAAGGCACTCTCATCTGTTCCGCTTACGTCCCCCGGGATACGCAAACCACCCACTCTTCGGTCCGCAGCAAGTTAAACCGATTACTGCCGTCGTACATGCTTCCGGCTCGCTGGATATGCCTGGAACAGCTACCGAAGAACGCTAATGGCAAGATCGACCGCCGCCAGATCCGAGATCTGTTCGCAAATCAATTGGCCAGTGAACTCTCGCCTTCTGCGACAGCGACGCATGCGCGCGCCACTTCCGGCGCGCGACTCTGACCGAGTCACCTCTACACTCAAGTCAGCAACTTTCCCAGGATCTCCCGTTGGATCCTGCAGCGGCAGAATTCTGGTGATAGTCGAGACACAAACCAAGCATGGGACAAAAACGAATGACAGAAGAACGATTGCGGAAATTCTTGGTGTGGATCAGTTGGTTTGTCTGCGCCTTGATCGCGGTGGAGATCGGGCTTCGCATCGCACATGTGAGTTACCCCGTAGGTGGCAGGGATTTGCTTTTCACTTGGGACCCTCACACCGGGGTTGCGCCACGTCCTGGGGCACACGGCTCGTGGCACACAGCGGAATACGATGTATTGGTACGCATCAACAGCCAGGGTTTGCGAGATCGCGAGCACTTGTTGCAGAAACCGCCCAATACTTTCCGCATCGCGGTTCTCGGCGACTCCTACACCGAGGCTCTGCAGGTACCGATGGAGAAAGACTACTCCTCGGTATTGGAACGAGCGTTGACGGGTTGCTCTTCCTTGCACGGCCAGACCGTCGAGGTGATGAACTTTGGTGTGAACAGTTTCACGACTGCGCAGCAACTTCTGCGCTTGCGTGAAAGAGTATGGCCATATTCTCCAGACCTTGTAATCCTGTCGTTCGACACCGGCAATAATGTCTATAAAAATTCCCGGGCTCTGCAGCAAGATCCAACCCGGCCTTATTTCGTGGAGGAAGACGGGAGGCTGGTGCTTGACGATTCCTTCGTCCACGCCCCCGGAGCTCGCGCACGGTGGCTATGGAACTACCTTTCTTCCTGGTCGATCAAGCATTCCCGGCTTCTCCAAGCCGTTGCCGCAGGAACGAACTATCTGCGCTATGGAAACATCGATGGATTGGGGCCGACCGGGATGGGGCTGTCACCGGCTCTCTATCGCGATCCAGAGGATCCGGCGTGGCAGGATGCCTGGCGCGTAAGCCAGGACTTAATTGCCGAGATGCACAGCGAAATTTTGGCGCACGGCTCGAAGTTCCTGCTCGTAACCCTGAGCAACAACATTCAAGTCGAGCCGAATCCGGCAGAGCGGCAGATGCTCATGAACCGCGTGGGCATCACAGATCTGTTCTATCCCGATCACCGCATTCAACAGTTCGCGGTATTGCAGGGAATTCCCGTGCTCACCCTAGCGCCCTATCTTCAGAAGTATGCGGAAGAAAACCAGGTTTCTGTACACGGCGGACGTTCTGCCGATCACCAGGGCCTGCTTAATGAACTTGGACATAAGCTCGTCGGACAACTGGTCTCGCAGAAAGTTTGCGAGGACATCGTTTCCGGCACAGCGTCCCCGGCAGTTACAACAAAGCACATCAGCACCCACTAAGGAATGCGACGTCGATTCACGCCCTCATGATCATCGTTCTAGTGGCGGAGGAAATGGCTGGACTCCAGGTGCTCAAAGCTTTGGCCCGCAGTCAGCATCTTCTGGTCGGAGTTCTAACTTCGCCTCAGGAAACTTCGCATGATGGGAGTACGAGCCTCTGGAGGATAGCGCAGGATATGGGCTACAAGACATGGCCTGCGAAACTGGTGCAAGACCATGTCCTCGCCGAATCTCTAGGCACCGCGCAAATCGATCTATTGCTGAACGTGCATTCACTGTACATCATTCACCAAGATGTGCTGGCTGTGCCCCGGCTGGGCGCTTACAACTTGCACCCGGGGCCCTTGCCTCGTTATGCTGGGTTGAACTCGGTTAGCTGGGCCATTTACCGGGGGGAGAAAGAATACGGAGTAACGATTCACAAAATGGAAGCCGGGATCGATACTGGGGCCACGGTGTTGCAAGAATTCTTTCCTATCGCAGATGAGGACACAGCACTCACGCTGAGCTTTAAGTGCACGCAGCGAGGCGTTGCACTTATGCTAAAGTTGTTAGATACCGTCTCGGCAACACCCGACGACCTGCATCTCGTGCCTCAGGATCTTAGCCGACGAGAGTATTTTGGAACCGAAGTTCCGCAAGGCGGCCGGCTTTGCTGGCTCGATTCCGCGGAAAATGTTGTGAACCTGATTCGTGCTTGCGATTATTTTCCGTTTTACTCGCCGTGGGGTCACGCTACAACATGGTTAGGGAGTGACAAGCTTGGAGTGATTAAAGCTTGCCGCACCGGGCTGATGTCGCATGCGGCACCCGGCACGGTGGGGCAGGTATCCAACTCTGGCGCGCTGGTCGCAGCCGGAGACGAATGGGTTTTGGTAAAGAAACTCAAGAGAGGAGGCACTTATCTTGGTGCCGCCGATGTGCTCCGATCAGGTGGTCGGCTCGATCCATCCGGTCAATCTACGAGAGTGTGACCTAAAATGGACAATCTGCTGGTTTGGCTTCCGGATCCACTGTGGAAAATCCCATAGGGCAGGTAGGGGGCCCGCTCGGAACCTGAAACGGTTTATTTAGGTTCATTCTGGTTTGTTTTTCCCAGCTATTCTGGAAAAGTCTGCGCAATATGTGCATTTCCAGTCTCCCAGTCCGCGCACACACCTCCTCAATGTCAGTTCGAGACTCTAGATTGGGTCTTTTTCTTTCAGATACATATATGCACCTCTCGCAGAGGAAACGTGGCAAACCTGTTTGGCATCGCAAATGCTCCACGGTGGGCAAATGCAGGTTTCCGTTGACAGCTAATTTAGAAGCGAACAGACTTGCATATCCTATGCACTGAAAACCGGCTGCTGGCGCGTCATTTGCACAAGTTGCATTTGACATGCACAGCTCACAAGTTTATTGTTGCTTTCAATTCTTGGCTCCCGCAGTTGTTCTCCTGGCGCGAGTCTCACGGAGCGTACCTGATGTTAGCTATTCCACATGTTCTCCATTTCTGCGTCGGTAAACGGCGTCCGATTTTACACTATGCGAGCACTCTTGCCATCCTACTTGTTATGTTGTCAATCATGCCTGCCAGCGGGCAGAACAAGATCAACACGATTGCAGGTGGTGGCGCGATTAGCCCCAGCGCACTCAGCGCCGATATTCCAGGGCCCACAGCAGTAGTCGAGGATCTGAATGGGAACATCTACGTGGCGCCGCCCAGCGCGCAATACATATTTCAGTGGAACAAGGGTACGGGCGCTGTAACGGTTTTTGCTGGAACAGGCTATATCACATTTCACGAAATAACACAGAAGGCAACGATCTCTCCCTTATGGTCACCCTCAGGGCTGGCAACCGACAGCCAAGGCAACATCTACATAGCAGATACCGGTAACAATGCTATCCGCAAAGTGGACACAAGCGGAAACCTTTCGACGGTGGTGGGGGACAGCAAACCGTGCCAAGGGGGAAATTGCGGCGATAGAGGAGCGGCGATTAAGGCCAGGCTCAATGCACCCCAAGGGGTCGCCGTGGATAGCAAGGGCAACATCTTTGTCGCAGACACCGGAGACAACCGGATCCGGTGCGTGGTCATGGCAGTCAGCGGTTGCGGATCCGGGGTCAATGGGACGATAGGCACCATCCTCAACTACGCCGGGAACCCCAACTCGGCCTGCTCTTCTTCCATCGACCCCTGCGGAGACGGTGGCAAGGCACATTTAGCATCCCTGAACACACCAATGGGAATTGCGCTGGACAAGGCAGGACGCCTTTACATCGCTGATACCCAGGACCACAGGATCCGCGAGGTGAGTACTACGTTCGTTATCAGTACCATCGCGGGCACTGGAGTCTTGTGTGGCAGCAGCACCAGTACTTGTGGTGATGGCGGTCCAGCGACCAGTGCCAAACTTGCAGCTCCGCGGGCAGTCTCCGTGGATCAAACAGGCAAAATTTATATCGCGGATACCCGGGATCATCGCGTCCGGCTCGTAACCGGAACTACAATCAGCGCGTTCGCAGGCACGGGACAGTATGGCTTCGCAGGAGATGGCGGTTCACCCCTTAGCGCTGAACTCTCGACCCCAAACGGTGTCTACGCGGACGCGACCGGCAATGTGTTCGTCTCTGATACAGGTAACCAGCGAATTCGGGAAGTCACAGGAGGAACGTCCGGCACCATCCATACGTTCATGGGCGGCGGCAATGGTGGGGACGGTCAGGCAGCCGTGGGAACTTATGCCATGCTGGCCAATCCTTATCAGGTGGCAGTCGATTCTTCCAACAACTATTACATCGCCGATACATCCAATAACCGCATACGGGTCGTGAACACTCAAAGCAGCACCATTTTTGTGGCGGGTGTGCAGATCCTGCCCGGAAACATTGCGACCGTGGCCGGCAACGGTAACGTCGGTTACACGGGAGACAACGGGCCTGCATTGAGCGCCACCTTGAATTCACCGTTGGGCTTGGCCGTGGACAGCAGTGGAAACATTTACATTGCTGACTCTTACAATGGCGTGGTTCGTGAAGTTGACACGACCGGAACCATTACCACCCTTGCCGCCAGTCAAGCTTTGACCCTGCCGAGTTCATTGACCATAGACAAGGCGGGCACTCTGTTCATTGCCGACCCTGCTGCTCAAGTGATTTGGCAGCTCCATGGAAGCACCGCCATAGCCGTGGCTGGAAACGGCACGGCGGGCTATTCCGGGGACGGCGGGCCGGCAACTTCAGCCCAACTGAACGTGCCGTTTGGTATCGCAGTTGACGGCAACGACGATCTCTATATTGCCGACGCGAACAACAACGTGGTTCGTTGTGTCATTGGTGTTGCCGGTGCATGTGGAGACACACCCAAGAAGTATGCTGTAGGCACCATCCTCACCTACGCATTTAACGGTGGGATTAACTTTCACGGTGATGGTAACCCAGCCCTCCGAGCCTCCCGCTGGTATCCCAATGAGGTGGCTGTTGATTCGCGAGGCAACCTCTTCATTGGCGGCGGGCAGAACCCGCTGGTGCAGAGAGTTGACTTGACCACTGGAACCATCTTGACCGTCGCCGGTAACGATACGCAATGGTGGTACTACGGTTTTCAAGGAGATGGCAACGCGGCCACCAAAGCCCATCTCGATAATGTCGGGTTGACCGTGGACGGCAACGAAAATCTCGTCATTGCTGATGCCGGCAACAACCGCATCCGAGCGGTCCCCTTGATTGGCGTAGCAACTTTGAACTCCACCTTGCTCAACTTTGGAAATCAGACTGTCGGCACCAAAAGTGCCCCCCTGCAAGTTGCGTTGCAGAATACAGGCGCGGATGACATCGCCATCAGCAACATTAACATCAGTGGCGATTTCTCGCAGACTAACAATTGCCCCAGCGCGCCCAGCACAGTACCTCCGAGCAATGCAGCTTTTCCTGTGACCTGTACCTTTATGGTCTATTTCACACCCACCAAGAAAGGTACGCGAAACGGATCCATCACCATCACCGACAACGCTTATCGCAGCCCGCAAGTGATTAAACTGACCGGTGTCGGCGATTGAAGCAGCCGACGCCTCGAAACTTTAATGTTGCAGAGGGATCGGGGTTTCTCTGCAGGAATATTCCGTGCGAGCCACTCTTGCAAGCTTACAACTGATCGAATTCAGGTCTTGAAATGACCAGCCTGAAAATCGTCACTCTTTCGTAGAAACCTGGCACTTGATGGGCCGCACAGTTGCGCCACGATGAGTCATCTCTCTTTGCGGCCTGCGAAATCGATTACAAGGGGCAGCGCTCTTCTGGGAGTCGAAAAATGCATCGAATCCACTCCTCTTTCTTGCTGTTGTGGGTGCTGAGCTCGGTGATCGCCTTCGGGCAAACTACGAACGCCGGCTTTAGCGGCGAGGATCTTGCCACGTTCAACGGCAATCCTAAGCTGCCTCCCAAGTGGGTGTTTGGTGTGCTTTTCGGCAGCTATCATGATCAAGAGCAGGTCCTGAGCGATATGAGTCAGCTTCGGGCCAACTACAGCGGCGATCTCTACTGGATCGACTCCAGTTGGCTCAGCGCCAGTGTCACCAAGCAGCCTCAGAACTACATCTGCTTCCAGTTCGATCCCGTGCAGTTTCCCGATCCGGCGACAATGATCAATACCCTGCGCCAGAACCACTTTTGGTTCGGCCTCTGGGAGTGGCCTTGGATGGACGAAGGCTGCTCCTATTTTGGCTACGGCGTCAGCAACCAATTCTTTGTCGACGACACCAATGGGAATGTAGTGAACGCCGGGGGATGGCACGGGAACAAGTTTACTGGCGCATTTGACTATACCAATCCAGGCGCGGTGGCGTGGTGGGAAAACCTCAATCAGCCTTTGGTCAACATGGGGCTTAGCTTCTTTAAGCTGGATACCGGAGGCGACTACCCTCCCGGCGGCATGCTGGATGACGAGAACAATAATCAAGGCCACTATCGGAGTCTGTACCGTAGTACAGCGTGGAATATGTCAGCAACTGCCAACGGAGGCCGAGGCTTTATCTTAACTCACACCCCGAGTTCTCCTGGCAACGATCAGACTCCTGGGATGTGGACGGGCGATTCAACCGCATCTTGGCCGGGTCTTCAAACGGAAATGCGGATTGCCTCCACGCTGAACACCCCGTCCACAGCCGCCTACTGGTGCGGCGATACTGGCGGATATCACAACGATCCCACCGACGAGCTCTACATCCGGTGGCTGGAATACAGCAGCTTTACCCCCTGCCAGGAGTTCTTTGGCTCCAAAACGAGTTCGACGAAAACGCGATTCCCCTGGGACTATGGAACTCGCGCACAGCAAATCTTCTCGAGCTATATACAGTTACGCTACCGACTCTTGCCCTTCCGGTATTCCAATGCACAAAAAGCGTACCACGAAAACCCGGTCGCATATCCCGTGTGGTGGATTGGTGCGACCCAACTGGTGAACGGGACCGGCTCTACCGAGATCCTGGTGCAACCCGTTACTTCGGCGGGCACGACTAAGGTGGCCGTGCGCCTTCCCTCAGGGTCGAATTGGGTCCATTATTGGACAGGAAAAGTCTACAAGGGCGGCAGTTCTCCGGTCGTACTAGCGCCGATCGATAAGGAGCCTATATTCATCAAAGCAGGATCTATCATTCCGATGGGGCCGGTGATGCAATGGGTAGATCAAGTGCCTGCCACTCCATTGACACTCGATATCTACCCATCTGGCGTAACTAGCTATGCCTTGTACGAAGACGATGGTATGACCGACCAATATGCTGCGGGCGCCTTTTCCAAGACGCAGTTTATTTCCAACAATGTCGGCGGGCACGAAACACTGGCGATTGCTGCGGCAGTTGGAAGCTACCTGGGCCAACTCACATCTCGGGAATACATCCTCAAGATCAACCTGCAAAAAGTGAGTCCAGCCAGGGTGACTCGCGATGGGACGAAAGAGACCGAGTACTTTTCGTGGGCGAATTTCGAGACTGCCCAAGAAGGTTGGTACTTCGACTTAACCGCTAAGGTCGTATGGGTAAAGTTCACCATCTCCCCCAGCACGGCAAGCAAAGTATCCCTGCACTAGCGTGTGTCCTCCTCATCCGCAGGGTTGATCATTTTAGCGCGCTTAAGCAAACCTCAAATGTGGTTCTTTGCGATAGCTGTGCGTCAAGCGTAGTCCAAATCAGAACGTTCAATCCTTAAGTTCGTGCTTATCCGCGGTTTTCCTGTATGCAACTTTTTCACGTTGACAGCCGTTACGGGAACGATCAAAAATTGCTCAACACTTCGAATTGAAAAACATCTTCGTGGCTACCGGATGTAGCCACCTAATTGTCCGGCATCCCACAAAATCAAGGGGTCGAAACAACTGGGGTCGAAACAACTATGGACACACGCACTCTGGGTTATCTCCGCTTCTGCGCCTTCAAAGGATTATTTCTTACGGGCGTTTCGTGGCTACTGCTCTGCGCTAGTCTATACGGGCAAGTGCCAGGGAGGATTGTCGCGACCGAGCCAAATAAGGAACTCCTGCGCTCTCTCCTGAGTAACGGAAAGATCAAACATGTTGTTTTCATCATGAAGGAGAACCGAAGTTTCGACCACTACTTCGGAAAGTTTCCCGGAGCGGATGGTGTCACATCCGGCGTGATTTCGACCGGTCAATCCATTCCACTTTGGCGGGCCCCCGACATCATGTTTCATGACGAAGATCACCAGTGGCAGGGCGCGCACATTGCCTACGACGGGGGTAAGATGGATTTGTTTGACATCAACAACAACTCCAACGTGAACGGCGATTTTGAGGCCTACACGCAGATGACCAAGGACGACATCCCCAACTACTGGGCGTATGCCACGAAGTTCGTGCTGTCGGATCATACTTTTCAGTCCACCTATTCTCCCACCTTCAGCAATCATCTTTATTGGATTGCTGCCACCGGAGATGGCACCATTACAATTCCCTTTCCAAATGCACAGGGAGTGTGGGGATGTGACTCAGCTCCGCCGGTCCGCGTGTCTCAGATGGACGCGTGGGGGGCCATTTTCAACGTTCGCCCTTGCTTCGATCCGCGGACTATGGCGGATACTTTTAATAACAATCAACCCCAACCAATCACCTGGAAATATTATGCCCCTCCGGCGTTCCCAGGTTACGCGTTTTCGGCGTACGACTATGTCAAGCATATCCGGTATTCAAACTATTGGACCTCCAATGTTGTAAATGCAACCCAATTTGTTACCGACGCCCTGGCTGGCAATTTGCCTCAGGTCTCCTGGATTGTCGTGGGGAAGGATAGCGAGCATCCTCCAGGCAGCACTTGCGCGGGCGAGAACTGGACTGTGGAACAAATCAACGCGATCATGCAAGGGCCGAGCGAACAATGGGATTCCACAGCGATTTTCATCACTTGGGACGAGTATGGAGGTTTCTACGACCACGTTCCGCCCACACAAATCGATCAATGGGGACCGGGGTTTCGCGTCCCGATGATCATCATCTCGCCTTATGCGATCTCTGGGAAAGTCTCGCACACAACCTACGAATTTTCCTCGGTGCTGAAGTTCATCGAGAAGGTCTATGGGTTGCCGTCTTTGACTCATCGGGACAACGATGCCAACGACATGAGCGACGCTTTTAATTTCAACCAGAATCCCCTGCCTCCGTTTCCTTTGCCCTTGCGGGCATGTCCGGTGGCCGGGGCCACGGAAGCGCACTATGGAAACGTGCTGGTGGGAAAGTCAAGGACCCTTCCAATAACTCTGACCAACTGGGGTCAGAGTCCGATGACGATCGAAGAGGTTGCCACCAGCGGCGACTTCAGCTATGTAGCAGGCGGAACCTGCGGGAAGACCTTGATGCCGAGACAAGCCTGCACGGAGAACGTGCGCTTCACACCCCAGGCAACTGGCCCCTTGTTGGGCAATGTCACGATCACGGATACCGACCCGAGTAGTCCGCAGGTGGTCAAACTGATAGGCACCGGCACTTTCCTCGACTTGCCGGTTCTTTACCCAGGTCTAACCTATTCCTTAACCAATTTGGGATCGAAGGCCCAGCAGCAGGTCCAGCTTACGAACACCGGTCCCAATGCAGTGACCATTTCCCAAATTCAGGTGATCGGCGATTTCTCGGAAACCGACAACTGCGGAACGGGATTGAACCCGGGAAGCAGTTGTCAAATTGAGGTCACCTACACTCCCACCGCAACCGGTGTTCGAAGGGGCAATCTGGTGATCTGGGATAGCGATCCTGGCAGCCCACATATGGGCAGGCTACAGGCAACTGCAACGGCGGTGAATCGTGAACCTCACCAGATCTTCTTGGACGCAAAGGTAGGGAAAACGAGCAGTCCAAAGACCATCACTGTAACTAATACTTCAAGCACTCCGCTGTATCTTCCAAGCATCGAGGTACCCGCACCGTTCAATCAGACTAACAACTGCCCAACCCAACTCTCACCAGGAGGACATTGTACGATTTCCGTAACATTCACTCCTAAGAAAACGGGAACAGCAAAAGGGACGCTTCTCATCAACGATGCCGATCTCACCAGCCCGCAAGGCGTCGGCTTGTTAGGCACAGGTAGCTAAGGTCGCCCGAATACCTCAAGCACTACAGCTATTCCAAAAAGGCCCCCTTGCTAAACAGCAAGAGGGCCTTTTGTCCTAAGAGAGTAAATTTGACCGTACGCTATCTCGTTGTACCTCAGCTCCCTTATGAAGCGTCTCCTTCGCCCTTGCGTGGAGTAACCAGAATCACCGCCAGCGCGATCACACGTGCTCCGCCGGCACTGTATTTCAGGTGCACATTGACCTGGAAAATGCACGTGCCTTGGTCGTCCATGCGCACTCGAGGATCCTCTTCATTCTTGTTAGACTCGGGTGGCACCAGGCTCAACACAGCCGGCTCACGAGTGCCGGAAGCCAAGCGGCTTTGGCGTTCAAGTTCGCCCGGCGAAAGCACGGGTTCAGCTTCTCGATCCGCGCTTACCGGGCTGAGCAACAACACATCA
>Ga0207138_1022_pt1 | contig 28376 bp, 19 predicted proteins | sample Alteio_BWMinHeat_6_FD_153589 | JGI IMG/M metagenome (GOLD analysis project Ga0207138, IMG submission 153589) | Enriched cells from forest soil in Barre Woods Harvard Forest LTER site, Petersham, Massachusetts, United States -... | ecosystem: Environmental > Terrestrial > Soil > Temperate forest >...
GAAGACGAAGTAAAAGTTTGCACTAACGGGAGCTGCAAGCCGGCCCAGAGCACTTTAGATGCGAGCGGGCTGGCGCAAAAAAATCGTCCCATGTATTCACCTTTAAGTTCGGAACAGTCGATAGCCAGTAGCAAGTTTTCCAGCTACGACGATAAAACCTACTGGGACGCAGTCAGGCGCCCGGCGGGGCAAGTGCGCCAGCTGCAATGGGACCAGCTCAAGCCCGGAGATCTCCAGAAAAATGCGACCAGATATCATCAGAATCATCTTCCCGGCCAACAAGGCGAAGAGGTGGATCAAATCATATTAAAGGCTTTGTATGAATGCGCCATTCCAGGCTCCGCTTCCAACTACGAAAATGACCAGTCGTTCTTTAAGGCGTGCATGAAGCGCCAGAAGACCGGATCGTTCATGTCACCCAGCCAAAAAGACAAGGTTCTCGCCGCGATGTACAAGAACTTCGATTCGACCTTCGATATGATCAAATCGATCCGAAATGACAAAAATGCGGCAGAGGTATCTCTGAAGCTGAAGGCACAGATCGATGCCGGCTTGAAAGAAGCGAGAACGAATCCGGTCGTCAATCACCGCGCCGCCACAGCGGCGGTGGCGAAAGTGGACGCCTGCAGTGCCAATGAGTCGAAGATCCATGAAGCTTTCAAGCACTTCATAGCAGGCCAATGCGATCACGTAGGAAGGCAGGACGACTATTCCTATCTATATTGCGATCCAAATGGAGACCTTTTGAACGGAGCCGCCGGAGAAACCGAAACGGCATCGATGGTCAAGCTGCTCGCCGAAGAGTGCGCCTTCCAGAAAGCTGAGAAAGATATGCTGAATCTTCAGCACGCCATGGCGTTCGCCACCTACCAGTACCGCTGCTGCCAGTACCAGCACTGTTCCTCATTCATGGATGAGCTGAAGAAGGAAAAGGGTTCGGGCGAAGGTGCAGGCGAAGGCTCCGGAGAAAGCCAGTCGGGCGCGGTCCCCGCACAATAGTGAGCCGTATTCACGGGCTGACAGAACAACATTAAAAAAACCGCTGAACCATTTGGGGCTCAGCGGTTTTTATATTTTTTCAGGATTATTTTTGGAAGCTGGGCGGAGCGGACTTCTTCCAGGCGTCGAGCCCTTCGATTCGCTTATACCAGGATTTGATATGGCTATAGGAATCCCAGGGTAGGCGCGCTGCTTCGGCGTACATCAGATTGGAAGCGATCGTGTAGTCGGCCAGGGTCACCGTTTTGCCTGTGACGAACTGGCGGCCGTCGAGCTGTTGGTTGAGTACCTTGGCGTATTTATGAAAGTCTTCCGTGGCTTCTTTCACGGCGTTCACATCGGGCTCGCCCGCATTCATCATCTTCTTAACGAGAGTTTCCCAAACGATCGTTCCAGCGGCGGGGCCGAAATGATAGGCCGACCAGAAATTCCAGCGGGTGATGTCGGCGCGGGTTTTTACGTCCTGAGGATAGAGTTCCGTATTGCCCTTTTTCTCAGCGAGGTATTGCATGATCGCGCCGGACTCCCAAAGATGGAAATCACCGTCTTGCAAGAGCGGTACTGCTCCGTTCGGATTCATCTTAAGGTATTCCGGGCTCTGCATCTGAGATGATTGGAATTCCACCGTTTGCAGCTCGATCGGGGTATTCAGGTGATAAGCTGCGGCCAGTACGCGGCGGCAGGGAGGCGACATGGGATTCTGATAGAGTTTCATGGGAATTCTCCTGTTTGTTGTGCCCTCTAGTTAGGCCTCACTCGGGGCGAATTTCAATGGAATTCATGTGGCGCACTGTGTAGGGAGTCGATTTGACAGCAAGCGTGACCGTCTCAGCCACTCATCCAATAAACATTCCATAAGATCGCATTGAGTCGATTCCTTCCGTAGGGTTGAACAAACTTAACGGGAGATCTCTATGAACAAATTTCTTTTTCTGACTTTGCTTTCCACCACTGCTGCCGCAGTTGGCTTCTATTCCACACCAGCCTTGGCCGATTCGCTGCTTCCGCAGCCGGCATTCGAAACCGTTCGCTTGGGCGGAAACTTTTCCGTCGGCGACTCGGAAACCAAGAGTATTTCACTGGGCGGTCCACGCTATATCAAGAACCTCGTCGTTCAGGCACAGGGAATCTACTCCGATAGCGCTGTGGAAGTCATGGTTAACGGGCAAATCAAAGGAACCCTTTACGCTCCAGGGCGTGATCCCTCCTATGTGGTGACCATCGGCGAAGTTGCGCGGACCATTGAGTTCCGCCACCGCAGCGGCGGTGCCATGCGCATCCTTGACGTCGTAGGAACGGTTTCGGAATGGTCGGGGAATCCGGGAAATCACGACGGTGGATTTACGGGTTCAAGGGATCAAGTGCAACAGCTGGCCTTAACGGCGATGCGGCAGATTGAAACTCTCCGGGCTTTTTCCTCGCCCGATGACGAAAGCACCTATCTTTTTCCGATCAAGAAAAATGCAGGCCTCGTATACGTGATGTCGAGTGCCCACGGCGATCTCTCTAGAAAAACCGTGATGCAACTTGTGGCTCTCAGCGATCAGATCGACTTTGCCAATAGCTACCTCAGCCTGCTCATGCAGCAGGACGGGGCCTTCGATGCCGTGGTGAACCTCCTTACAGTTCGTGAAAGTATTATTGCCCTCCTGGAATAGGCTGGCCGCGTCATGAGCTCTTATCAATAAAAACGGATAGTTAATCGCCTCACTCCATAAGATCTTTAGTATGGACTCAACCAGGGTGAGGCGATAAATCTTGGCTCCCATCATTCTTTGAGAAAGAGGTTTTTGTGAAAATTTCGTTTGGCCGTCCCTGGGCGCTTTTGGTGATTAGTTTTGGTTTTTTCGCAGTGCCTGCCATCGCGGATTCACATACACCTTCTACCGAGCCTCTTTACCAGCAGGTCGGGCTTCTCGATTTCATGAGCCCCTACGTTGAGCGAGTAGACATGGCAAGGCTTCTCGTGGTTCGCAGTACCGTGAACGGCGTAATCCAGGATATGGAGGCGAATCTCCGGGAAGGCCGAAAAGAAATCACCTTTCAAACTTTACGTCTCATCCAGAATCTGATCATTCAGTATCGTTTCTCCCAGGTTTTCTTCGGCTGGACGGAGCCCCGCTCGATTACTTCCATTTACACTCCGCAAACGGGCGATAGCCTGGCCAAACTCAAAACACTTTCAGAAAATCTCGTGAAGGAATATGGATTCGACGATTCTCCTTATACCCAGATCACGGCGAATACTTTCCGTCAGATGCAACGGCTCCTGAAGCAGCTCGAGGATTTACCGCTCGACGCAAAATTGAAGGCTGAGCTGCGCGCTCTTTGGATGCCGATCGGAGAGACGATCGCAGTGGCAGAGCAGGGCGATCGTCCGAAGACTTTTGAAAAAGCCGTGCCGGTGATTCGTCAGGTTCGTACGATGTATTCCGAGTTCGATCAGATATCCTCCTCGCAGGCTGGCTTTGCGATGATCATGGAACTTCAGGGTTTGACGGAGTTCTACGCTGAGTTTGCGCAAGTGGATAACTAAGATGAAAGCGACCTTTGTGATGGGAGCGGCGATTGTCGCTTTGGCTAGCGCAGTTCCCGCAGTGGCCGGATTATATAGTCCGCGCGTTTCTGGGTTGAGCGGAGATAAGTTAGGTGCTTGTGCCATTTCGGAAGGAAAAGTTTATTGTTGGGGATACAGCGGGGGCGGTCATTCGGTCCCACCGTCGCTAAAGAATCCTAGGCTCGTTTCGGCCGGAACCTTTGTCAATTGCGCCCTGGACGACAACGGCGTGCAGTGTTGGGGGGATAATAGATTCGGTCAAACCGACGTACCAAAACTCAAGAATCCGACTCTTTTAGCTGTTGGCCTCGTTCATGTGTGCGCTTTCGACGATGACGGCGTTCATTGTTGGGGTACTGGCCGTGACAGAAAAAAGAATCTACCAGTCTTAAAGAACCCCAAAGTTCTGACCGCAGGCGGAGATGGGCAGAACGGTGGTGGATATACCTGTGCAGTGGATGACGATGGTTTGAAATGTTGGGGCGGAGGCTTTGGGGTCGGATGGAGCCCCAATGATCGGCCTACGCCAACACTTCTAAGCACCGGCAGTGGCGTCATGACCTGCGAAATCCTGGAAGGGAAAGCCGATTGCTGGAGCGATTTTTCTTATAATGGCACGGAATACTGGAACTCTTTTCCTCTCCTCAAGAATCCGAGATATCTGGCTACCGGTTACGAACACGCCTGCGCGTTGGATGGTAATGAACTTCGCTGCTGGGGTCATGAAGGCCTCAAGATTCGAACGGAGGCGCCAGTCTTGAAAAATGTGAGTGCTTTAGCGGCGGGCGAACCCTATACCTGCGCCCAGGACGAAGAGGGCGTCAGCTGTTGGCTCAGTTATTCGAATGACCTATCGATGTCGGTGCTTAGAGTTCCTGTGGCCGTCAAGAAGAACGCGCCCCCAAGCTTTCATTTGGATCAGTCGGGAGATTTACTTTTATGGATCAGCGAGAGAAGTAATCCCGCACGTTCGCATTTCTTGTCTCCCCTGGCTGACTTTGCGCGCCAACGGCTCTCTTCGAAGGATCACGATAGGGAACTTAGTTTGGCGCGCTATCTATTGGTGAAATTGAGCTCACCGGCCGTGCTCGCGAACGATGCACCGTACTTTAGCGAAAAAGTGTTTCCGGCATTTCAGGAAAGCATGAAAGAAATAGAGAGCGAGCTCGGAATTCAGAATTTTCCCGGCGTTCCTGCGTCGCCTTTGGGCCGCGAGGTGGCATTAAGGGTTATTCTGTCATCGATCACCGTGCTGGGAGATTTCATGTCTCCTGCGGATCGAAGCCAGCTGAGCGACGTGCTCCGCGCGCTCGGGCAGTCGCTAGTGGATCCGAAAAACGACGCAGCATTGAGTTTAGCCATAGATGCCATAACTAAGAATGGTCCGGCGTGGGAAAAATTTGGAACCAGTCCCAAGAGTGCTTTTTTGGTCAGTAGCATACAAATGGCTGCGGCTTGGCTGGGGGAAAAGTGAAAAACCTCGTTGCGCTTCTCTTTGTACTTTCATTCCTTTTTCAAGGAACACTCGCCGAGGCCCGTGGCGGTAAACTCATGGGAGGAATTAGATCTTTGACCGTCGGGCAATTCGCTGCGTGTGCCATCGACGACGACGGGATCAAATGTTGGGGCGATGATTTTTATCCTGGCGCACCCGATCAGCCTGTTTTGGCGGATGCTCTTGGCGTTGCCGTATCGATGGAAGTCAACTGGGTGTTCGCTTGTGCATTTTCCAAGGATCAAGCGAAGTGCTGGGGAAATAATACCTACGGACAGCTCAATTTACCTCCGCTAAGAAATCCGAAGTCTATTGTCGCCGGAGCCAAACATGCTTGCGCGCTCGATGACGACGGAGTTCATTGTTGGGGAGACAACGCCCTTCATCAGAGAGAAGTGCCGCCCCTTCTTCATCCTCGCTCCCTCAGCGCTGGGCTCTACTTTACCTGTGCCTTGGACGATACGGGAATCCACTGTTGGGGAGACGATGCCTATACCCAATGTGAGGTGCCCGCCTTAAATAAGCCTGTGTCGGTAAGTGCCGGCGGATTTCATGCCTGCGCGTTAGACGCGGACGGATTGAAATGTTGGGGTTTGAGTTTCCATGGAGAATTGAACGTTCCCCACTTTAAGAATCTGAAATCATATAGCGCCAGCTGGGGTCATACCTGCGCCGTCGACGAGGATGCCGTGATTTGTTGGGGTTCGAAACTGTCTCCCGAAAGCCCGCCTACCTATACCATAAGCTCCGTAAAACCTAAGCTCGTGAGAGCTAGTACTTATAGAGACTTCGTGATCGATGAGAAAGGCTTGATCGGTTTTAGGGGACGTACCCCCAAACCAAGAGTGAATGACGTCACTGTCCAACTAGTGTCTGCGGAAAATCCGGCGTTCAGCCTGGTGTCTCCGGAAGACCCGGCATTCAGTCTGAATGAGATCACGGACTTCTTGAGCGTGGCTTCTGGATTCAGTCCTCCTGCGCAGTCGGCGGTACTTTCAAAGTGGAAAGAATTTTCCTATGCGGATGTTTTGTATGAAGACGCAAGCACAGAGGCGAGTCTTGCGCGCTATCTGATGGCGAAACTACTGGCTCCTCTTATTGAATCGAATGACTCTCAATATTCCCGCGAAAAACTGATTCCTAGTTTTGAATTGAGCATGAGTGGCTTTGAGAAAGAGCTCGGATTTTCTGATATCAGCCATATTCCTCGCGATGTGGAGCTGAACCGCAAAGTGGCATTGCAGGCCATTGAAGTCTCACTGAAAATTCTGGATAGCTTTCTTTCCCTGGAGGACCGCACTGCTATGCAGGTTACGGGTCGTGATTTGGGTAAGGCGACGCTGACGCCAATGGACGAGGACAAGATCCATACGATGCTGCAAGACCTGTCTGGCGATGAAGGAATTCTCGCAAAGGTGTCGCGGAATCCCAAAAGTGCTTTCTTAGTGGAATCAGTGAAAATGGCTGCGGCCTGGCTGAAGGGCAGCCTATGAATCAGAAATATTATCTCGTCACTTTTGCCTTGTTCGCTTGCATGGGTTCGAGCCAAGCAATGGCAGGCTTATATACGCCTCTCAGAACGATGGCGCCTAGACTTACGGAACACTTCAATTGCAATGCCGCCAACCCCCAGCTCAATCTGGAAAAGCTAGAATGTTGGCAAAGGGATGGCGGCAATAACTGGGGCGTTGAAGTTCCCCGTCTCCAAAATCCATCCATAGTGACCATAGGTGGATATCATGCATGCGCTTTGGACGACCATGGTGTGCAATGCTGGGGGAGCAATTTGTCCGGCCAGGCCGAAGTTCCTTCTCTTGAGCATCCCTTTTTCGTGAGTGCTTCCGACCAAGACACCTGTGCCATCGACGCTAGCGGCGTGCATTGCTGGGGCAGCCACTACAAATATCCCGATCCTGATATGGCAGTTTTTCCGAAGCTGAAGCACCCAAGTTTTTTGAGCATGGGCCTGCAGTTCACTTGTGCGCTCGACGACGATGGTGTGCGCTGCTGGGGCAATAATTCCGTGGGCCAAACCAATGTTCCAGCCCTTAAGCATCCCACTCTTGTGGCCGCAGGTGTTCAGCATGCCTGTGCCCTTGACGAAGAAGGGGTGCACTGCTGGGGAGACAATAAATTCGGGCAGACGATTGTTCCTGCTCTCAAGCAGCCAAGCTTCCTGAGTGCCAGCGGCAATGAAACCTGTGCTCTCGACGGTGATGGTGTGCATTGCTGGGGAGACGGCAGATTCGGCCAAACGAACATTCCCGCCCTTAGGAATCCTTCCCTTGTTTTGGTGGGAGGCGCCGGCCAAAATTGCGCTCTCGACGAAGACGGCGTGAAGTGTTGGGGGCTCGGTATTTATTCCCCGCAACAGTTCGAGGCTGGAAAATTTTTCATGAGTAATACGTCACTGATGATAGATCCAGGTTTGCTTGAGAAACCAAGTTCCGAACGGCCTCAATTTCATCTGGATCAGCTCGATGAGCTTAACGCTGTTCTCAGCCGGGTGAGCAATCCCTCGCGCGCGCTTTATTTTTCTCGCACAGGTGCATTCATACATCGGGAGCTTTCGTTGAGAGAACGAACCTATTCGCTGAGCCTCGCGCGCTACCTGATGGTGAAAATGCTTTTTCCCGCGATTCTCTCGAATGAGTCTTCCTATGGGACGCAAACTTTGATCCCGAACGTTCAGCATAGCATGGTGAAGATTGAGGAAGAGCTCGGCGTGAACGATATCTCCCACATTCCCGCTACGTCTCTTACAAGGAAAGTTGCGTTGGAAGCTGTACGTTCGGCTTTGTCGGTTTCTTCGGAGTTTATGTCGGCAAGTGACCGCGAGAAAGTCGCCGTATGTATGCGTGCAGTCGGGCAGTCTTTGGCGGATCCGATGGACAAATTGCTGCTCGGCTCTGCGCTGGCAGCGATTGAAGTGGCAACTCCTATCCTGCAAAAGCTTTCCGCGAATCCCAAGAGTGCTTTTCTATCGCAAACTCTTCAGGTGGCGACTGGCTGGTTGGCGGTACAGCGATGAGAGTTCGAGGGGCGGATAAAATGCGACTCCGGCAATTTATGATTCTGTCACTGGCGTTTCTTTTGAGTAGTCTCTATGTGCACACGGCCATGGCCGATTCCGTTCCGACAGTATTCAGTAAATGGGCGGATTTCAATAAGGAGAGCCATCTGCTTTCCCCTCTTGTCTCTGGCATTGGCGCCGATGGCCAGCGTATTTGTGCCTTACGAAACGACGAAGCAGTTTGTTGGAATAGAAATGAAGGATCTCAGCCGAAATTTGAAGTCACGCGATGGAAGAATCCGAAGTCTATACAAGTAGTGGAAGGAACGACATGCGTTCTCGATGACGACGGAGTTCATTGTTGGGGTAGGTTTGCGGACAGTATTGAGAAGAGTAAGCCACCGTTAAAGCACCCTAGGGCCATGAGTGTTTGCATCGCAGCTTGTGCCTTAGACGACGACGGTGCCAAATGTTGGAACGGAAGTAGCGTCTACGGGGACACTGATCTTCCCGCGTTAAGAAATCCGAGAACGATCTCCATGGGAAGTGGTTTCGCCTGCGCGATCGACGACGAGGCCCTGAAATGCTGGGGTGGGCATGATAAAGTTGATCGGGCGTACGGAGTCACCAATGTCCCAAGGCTGTTAAACCCAAAAATTGTGAGTGCTGGCATTGCAGCGGTATGTGCCTTAGATGATGTAGGGGTTCATTGTTGGGGGGATAAAACTAATGTTCCGCCCTTAAAGAATCCAAGGTCTGTGACCGTCGGTTCTAATATTGCCTGTGCTTTCGATGACGATGGGCTTAAGTGCTGGGACAGTTATGAAGAGGTTCCGGTGCCACAGTGGGCAAGGGAACTAAAAAATCCGCGCTTGATGAGTACAGGTTGGGGCACAGTCTCCGGGGCGTACGCACAAGTCTGCGCGGTCGATGACCAGTTCGTGCATTGTACGGAAGTCGGCTTCCGCAAGACTTTTTCGGATCAGGCCATGCCCAGCAATCTTTTCCCTTATTTTTTGAAGGCTCGCCCGGAATTCAACCTGGACCAGCTTTCTCTTTTCTTGTCGGAAAGTCAGAGTGCAATGAACTCTCCACGCGCCTTATTTATTCAAGGCGTAAATAAGTTTGTCTCTTCAAAACTTTCCATGCAGGCGCGCGGCAGCGACGCTACGTCGGCCAGATTTCTTCTCGTGAAGCTTTTATCTCCTGCGATCCAGTCAAGTGACTCCTCCTATAGCCAACACGTGTTGGTCCCCGCCTTCATCGCAAGTAAGGGGCGATTCGAGGCCGAACTAGGCATGGGGGAGATTGATGCCGTACCTCATGAGGCACTTACAAATCAGGCGGCGCTGCTTGCGATGCAAGCTTCTGTGGGCGTTTTGAAAGAGTTTGCCAGCAGGCAAGACTCCGCGCCTTTGTACATCCTGAATCGCTCTCTAGGGCAAGCAATGGCCGATCCCATGGACAAGGAAAAAATTCAGGCAGTTCTTTCGGATCTAGCGGCAGCTAGTTCGGTTACACAAAAATTATCGATGAATCCAAAGAGCGCTTTTCTGGTGCAGACCATGCAAACGGCATCCAACTGGTTGGGGAAGAAATGAAACTATTCTATAAATATAAGCCAACTCTGTTATTGATCATGCTGGCATCTCTCCTGGGGCGCAACGCGAGCGCCCACGTAACCGTTCCGCCTGGCCCCGCTGCATTGGAGCTCGCCGTCGGCACGGAGTCGGCTTGCGCCATCGTTCGAGCTGGAATGCGCTGCTGGGGCCAAAAATTATACGGAGGTATGAAGGCGCCCGAGCTCAAACACCCCCGGGGTATTGCCGCCGGGAACGGAATCATGTGCGCCATCGACGACGACGGTGTGCATTGCTGGGGAGCCTTCGCCGCCAGAAATGGCGTGGAGGGAATGGGTCCTCCAATGAAAAATCCGCGCCAGGTCAAGCCCGGCGAATTCAATGTCTGCGCCATTGACGATGACGGCATTCACTGCTGGGGCAATGGGGAAAAGTCTTCCGGATTTAAAGGCACAGAGCTCAATCCGCCGCCGGTCCAGCACGCTAGCTTTGTGTCTGGAATGTGGCATGGCTTCTGCGCGGTCGCTGATGGGGGCGTACAGCGTTGGGGCGATGTTTTTACATTCGGATGGGACAAGACCCAAGTTCCCGCACTTAAGAATCCCCGTTTCCTAAACGAATACTGCTCCTGCGCCATCGACGACGACGGTGCTCACTGTTGGGGCCATGAGCAGGACCGGGGCGGCCGAATGCCGGCACTGCGGAATCCTGTCTCAATGATCGGCTACTGGTCTTCGGGTTGCGCACTGGATGCAGACGGCGTTCATTGCTGGGGAGACTTGCCGGGCGCTGTGCCGAGCCTTCAGAACCCGAAACTACTCGCTGGGACTCTTTACAATGAATACTGTGCTGCCGACGATAAAGGGATTCATTGCTGGTATTCACCCATTGTTCGTCGAGACTACGACTCTGACCCATATGGCCTGCTCGCGATCCCATCGAGTATCGGTGTCGAGGGACGCTGGCCCACGGTGGCGGATCCGTTCTTTGACCTCGACCACGTGGTGGATCTCGATGCGGTTCTAGCACGGGTGAGCAGCCCGGCGCGGTCGATTTACTATTCTGGTATCCTCGGCGCGATCAAAGATAAGTTGGCGTACGGTCTGCCTCCATCGCGGCCCCTGTCGGAGGCGCGCTACCTTACGGCGAAGCTGCTCGAACCGGCGTTCGCCAACGAAGACAATACTTATTTCCGGGAAACTTTTCTCCCGAAGTACCAGGCAAGCCTCCGCGAGCTCGAGCCGGAGCTCGGCGTGAACGACATAGCTCATGTTTCTGTCACGCCTCTATCGCGCGAGATCGGCTTGCGATCGGTCGAGTCGGCCCTCAAAGTTCTCGAGCCTATCTTGACGGGAAATGACCGTAACGCTCTCGCGGCTTTGGAGCGGACGATCGGCCAGGCCCTGGTCAACCCGATGAATGGCGTGACGTTGTCCACAGCGCTCGCTGCGATCGATGGCGCCGGTCCTCTTCTCGCGAAGGCTAACGCCGTTTCGAAGACGGCATTTGTGGTGCCGACGGTGAGGCTTGCTGCGGATTGGCTGAAGGGGAATTTGTGAAATTCGGGCTTACCCTAGTTTTGTTCTCCCTGACCTCTCCGGCGTGGGGAAGAGAAAGGAAACTGAACTCTCTCCCTGTTCCGGCTGCGTTGAGTGCAGGAGCCGAGTATGCGTGCGCGATTGACGAGCAAGGGGTCAAATGCTGGGGCAAGCTTGGCATGTGGGTACCCGCAAACTTAAAAAATCCTCGAGTAGTGACGGTGGGTAACCACCATGGCTGTGCACTGGATGATGAGGGAGTAAAATGCTGGAGTCGATTCATGAGTGGCGGTGCTGATGTCCCCCCTTTGAAGAATCCAAAAGCAGTTAGTGCCGGGGGAAATCGGACCTGTGCAGTGGATGACGAAGGTGCTAAGTGCTGGGAATATGACTACAGCGGCCACTACGATAAAATAAAAATTCCTCCTTTCATAAAACCTGAGTCGCTCAGTGTCGGAGCCGGCCATGTCTGTGCAGTGGATGAAGGACAGGTAAAGTGCTGGCAGTACTCCTTAGAGCAGACAGCGCAAGTACCGTCCCTGAACAATCCAATTTCCGTTAGCGCCGGAGGAAACGGCATCTGTGCTCTCCATAGAGCCGGTATTACATGTTGGGGCTATGATTCGGTTGGCCACCTTTATGGAGAGCAGCTCTACAGCTCAAAAAATCCTCGTTCGCTTAGTGTTGGTTTTTCGCACTTTTGCGCTGTCGGTGATGAAGGACTTAAATGCTGGAACACTTTCTCTGATCTGGCTCCCTATTTACGGAAACCGAAATTGGTGAGCGCGGGAAGCGACTATACCTGCGTTTTGGACGAACAGGGCATCAAGTGCTGGGGCACCGGCTGGAGCGAGCATGACCCTTACGAATATCATCCAGTTTCGGGTCCAGTTCCCGGCCTTGCTTTTCCTTTTGCTACTTTCCCCGATCCGCGCTTTGATCTGGACCAGATTTCTACCTTCCTTGGCATTGCTCAGGATGTGAGTACTCCTTCTCGTTCGAGAATTTTCCTCGAACTAAAGAAATTTTCCGATGAATCGTTACCAACGAGTAACGAGAGTAATGAAGTATCTGTAGCTAGGTACCTCTTGCTCGCCCTCCTATCTCCGGCCGTGTTTTCGGGTGATACGCAATATACTAAGAATACGCTAGTCCCTGCTTTCTCCGCCAGCATGAAGGATTTTGAGGGAGCGCTTGGGTATAAGGGGACGCAGACTATTTCGCACAGCCGCCTAAACAACATCGTCGCTCTCCAGGTAACAAGGGCAGCCCTGACGGCCGTAGATGATTTCTTAACTCAAGATGATCGTGCCCAACTTCAGTCGGCGCACGTGATCGTAGACCAAGCTCTTGCGGATCCTAATGAAGAGAATATTTTAAAAGTAGTTGTTTCATTGCGAGACGGCAGTTCCATATTTCGAAAACTCGGAAAAGACTCAAAGAGCATTTTTTTCCGCGAAACGTTTGATTTGGTTTTGGACTGGTTGGGGAGGTCTTAATGAAGAAGTTGTTTCTTATATTGAGCGCCCTGCTTACGTTAGCCTCTTCGGCCTGGGCGCACGCACCTAAGAAAATCTTTTCTTCCTCCTTGCCGCCCGTCTTGAGCTCTGGACAATATTCCTGCGCGATCGATGACGAGGGCGTCAAATGCTGGTGGCAGCAGAATCGCAATTTCGATATCTCAGGTATCCCGTCTTTGATAAATCCAAGAACTGTAAGCGTAGGAGAGAGATATGCCTGCGCTCTGGATGACGACGGGGTTAAATGCTGGAACATCTTAAATGGATATGGCCCCGCCCAAATTCCTCCTTTGAAAAATCCTCGAACTGTTAGTGCTGGAGGCGATCATGCCTGCGCGCTCGATGACGAAGGGGTGAAATGCTGGGGAGACTGGTATTTCAATCAGCATTTTTCGAAAGTGCCTGCCTTAAAAAATCCAAAAATGGTAAGTGTTGGGGTGAACCACACATGCGCCTTGGACGACAACGGTGTTACCTGTTGGAACTTCCTTTGTTACAGCGGCTGCGACAATGGTCTTCCCAGAATTGCGTATATACCCACGCTAAATAATCCCAAGGCGATAAGCGCTGGCGCTGACTGTATTTGTGCGTTGGACAACGACGGTGCCAAGTGTTGGTTCTATTCAGAGGATGAACTCTCTGATCCGCATCCTTACCGGTTCAATGACCCGGCATTGAAGAACCCCAAAACGATTACAGCTGGAAACCGTCACGCCTGTTCGATGGATGACGAGGGAGTGAAATGTTGGGATGGCAGTAACGATATCGGCAATGGCCGATACCAAGCAAACCTGCCCCGGTTTAAGAGTCCCGTAGCGGTGAATGTTGGCGGAGAATATTCCTGCGCCTTGGACGATGAAGGCGTTAGATGTTGGGGTGGGGATGCGAGGCAGCCCATTGTTCCTATCGCCGGGCTATCATTCTCTTTTGCCACTCTTGCGAATCCGAGATTCAATTTGGATCAATTAACGAGCTTCTTAGAAGTTGCGCAAAGCGTGAGTGATGCCGCCCGATCTAAACTTTTTCTTAATCTAAAGCAATTTGCGATGGCCAATTTTTCTGCGGAAGAACACGGATTCGAATCTTCGATGGGACGGTACCTTCTGCTCCGTTTGGTTTCTCCAGCAGTGCTTTCAAGTCAGACTTCGTATGCTATGGAAACGCTCATTCCGTCGTTTTCTGAAAGTAGGAAGGATTTTGAGAAAGAGCTGGGTTTCGACGATGTCGGGCATATTTCTCATAGCCCAGCAACGAATCGAGTGGCTTTGAAGGTATTGCAGTCCTCTTTTGAAGTATTGTCGGACTTTTTGAATCCGAGAGAGCGTGAGCAGCTGCAGCTTGCCATGCGTTCTATTGGCCAAGCATTCATGGACCCTATGAATGAAAACAGAATCCAGGCTGTTGTGGCGGATATTGCGGCAGTTACGCCTGTACTAGATAAAGTTTCTGCAAATCCCAAGAGCGCGTTCCTTGCCCAAACAGTGCAGATGGCTGCGGATTGGCTGAAAGGTAAATTGTGAAACCTCAGATTCTTTCTCTTTTGCTAGTTGTATTTCCCTGCTCTGGCTATGGAGCAGTTCTCCCACTCAGCAATCCATTAAATTTTGGCAGCGGAAGCGAAGACAGCTGCGTCTTCGACGGGACGGGGTTCCAGTGCTGGGGCAGTAATTACTATGGTCAACTCAATCTAGCTGTCCTCCACTCCCCAAGGGAGCTTTCGCTTGGCGGAGATCATGCCTGCGCCTTAGATGAAGACGGCGTAAAGTGCTGGGGCGCAAAATTCGATCCGGAACGCGTTCAGGTTCCTACGCTCACCAAACCACGACAAATTAGCGCAGGCTTAACTCATACGTGCGCTCTCGACGCGACGGGGGTGATTTGTTGGGGCGATAATCGAAATGGGCAAATGGAAGTCCCTCTGTTGCGGCATCCACTGCTCGTAAGCAGCGGCTATTTCCATACATGTGCCTTGGACGACAGCGGTGTCATCTGCTGGGGCGCGAAGGGCGAAGGGGATAGAGACCATGGACAAACAAAACCCCCGACTCTTCAGAATGTTAAGTCTTTAGGATCTGGAAATTTTCATAGCTGCGCCTTGACCGATTCCGAAGTGGTTTGCTGGGGAGATAATCGTTACGGGCAGACCGCGGTGCCGAAACTTCAGCATCCGACGCAGCTGACCGTAGGCGGACTCCATTCCTGTGCAATAGACAATGCGGGAGTAAAATGCTGGGGAGGTGTAAATAAACACGGCGAGCTAAATGTTCCTCAGATAAAAAATCCCAGGCAAGTTGTAGCCGGCGCCTGGCATACGTGTGCCACGGATGACTTGGGAATTCACTGCTGGGGCGGCAACACCGAGGGGCAGATCGACATTCCTGCGCATTTGGTCGTTGTGCCGGATCTAAAATGGAATTCGATACAGGAGTATCTTCGCTATATTGAAAAAGCGGCGCCGCCAGCGAAAGGCCAGTATTTCGCTGACCTTCGTAAATTCATCGATTCACATGGGCCATTGATTGATGACGGATCCATTTATCTTCTCGTCGCTTTTCTAAACGGTGCTGTAATGGACGTTGACTCAGCTTTCTATCGGGAAAGAATTGTCCCTGGCTTCCAGGCTACTTTGAGCTACCTAAATCGAACATTCGAATATTCGGAAATCAGTGATGGCCTTCACAAAATCCCTGCAACGAGTGAACGGCGATTGGTTGCTCTTGCGTCGATGCAGAGTGCGATTTTCACGGCGCAAGATTTCCTGGGAGTGTCAGATAAGGCGAAGACTCTTAGCTTATTGCGTGCAATTGGACAGGCGCAGGCAGACCCGGACAGCGTAGAGAAATTGCAGGCCGTTCTGTCTCTCGTTTCTGACGCTTCACCCGCGTTAAATAAGCTTTCCGTAAATCCCAAAAGCGCGTTCCTCGCGCAAACAGTGCAGTTGTCCGCGGATTGGTTGAGGGGGAATCAGTGAAGAACTTTCTCAAACTCAAAATGGCTGCCGTCCCGTTTGTGTTGGTCTTCTTGCTCGGCGTGTGCTCCGGCCACGAAAGCGCCAAAGCAGAGTGGAATTCTGACTCGATACAGCTCGGCGTAGGAAACGGTTACGTCTGCGTTCAAGAAGGGAAAGAGCTAAAATGTAATGGCACCAATCGGGAAGTAGTGGGAAATGTCCCCTTCGTTCGTAATCCGCGAATGCTCAGTGCAGGTTCCGATCATGCGTGTGTACTCGACCAGGACGGCGTGAAATGCTGGGGGCATTATTCTAAAGGTGTTCCAACGATTCCGGCGCTAAAGAATCCGCGGATGGTTAGTGCTGGAATTTTCGCCGATTGCGCGCTGGATGACGAAGGGATCAAATGCTGGGGCGATCCCGGTTGTCTTACGCCGCCGGCAGGATTCCATAATGCAAAGATGGTGAGCGCCGGTGCCGCATGCTGTGCCATCAACGATGAGGGAGGAGTCTGTTGGGGCGAGGGTAATTACCTAAGCGCAGTTCCGCCTCTCAAGCATCCTCGCATGATCAGCACGGATCTTGAGCACGCCTGCGCGTTGGACGAAGATGGCGTAAAGTGTTGGGGAGATCGAACTTTTGGAGCAACGAGCCCGCCGCCATTACTGGATCCTCTGATGCTAAGCACGGGATCCACTTTCTCATGCGCCTTGAACACTTCGGGCGTAAGATGCTGGGGTTTTAAGTTTGTCGGTGTCGTCGATCATCCTCCACCTTGGGAGCTTGATCCCACTCGCGTTCCTCCTTTGGTGAATCCTATACTGGTGAAATCAGGATCTGGAACTGCCTGTGCCATTGACGACGAGGGCCTGAAATGCTGGGGATCGATTTCCCTCTATCCATTTCCTCTGCCTGCTCTAAAGAAGGCATTTTTCCCAGGTTTTTCCTTGGATCAGCTTACACGGTATTTTGGTTACCTCCGGTCAAACAGTGATCCTTCGCGGGCCAGTTTTTTTTCCTCCTTAGAGAGTTTTGCGCAAAAGAATCTTCCCGCGCCGACCAATTCTCGCGAAATTCGCGAGGCACGCTATTTGCTTTTGGGTCTCTCATCCGAGGCAATCGAAAGCGACGATTCTCGAAATTATGTGGAGAAAGTGATTCCTGCTTTTCGGGGTAGCATTGCTTCGATCCAGAAGGAATTAGGTTTTTATGACATGGCCGATGGGCTATCTAAAATTTCGAGCAGCCCCCTTCATCGGATAGCGGCATTGTCTGTGCTGGAGTCAGCCCTAAACATCGCAAAGGATTTTCTTACTGGAGCCGACCGAGATTCCATTCGCAATGCGCTAACCCTTGCAAAAGAGAGCGAAGTAGAACCTGAGGAGCCTCAGAAAATTCAGAGACTCTTGGCCTCGCTGGATTCTCTTAGAGACATCATGGCAAAGCTCCATTCTTCGAGAAATGTTTATCTTGGAAGTACGGTCCAGATGGTTGGTCACTGGCTGAGCCAAGGAGTTAGACAATGATAAAAGAGTGGTCAATAAAACCGTTCGTTGTCACTTTGTTGATTTTGGCGAGTCAGCAAAGCGCCAGGGGGGCCGTCTTTTCTCCAGACTATACTTTTGATTTGAGTGCCGGAACCTATATCTCCTGTGCCATCGATGAAGAAGGCGTAAAATGCTGGGGCGACCATTCTGAGGGGCAATCGAACGTTCCTTTTTTACAGCATCCCAAGATGGTGAGCGCGGGTTACGCCCATGCCTGCGCCTTGGACGATCAGGGAGTAAAATGTTGGGGTTCCCGAAATCCTGTTCTGATAAACGTGCCAACTCTGAAAAATCCCAAGATGGTGAGTTCCGGCGGTCTATACAGCTGTGCCATAGATGATACTGGTCTAAAGTGCTGGGGAAGTTTTCCTAGTGAGTGGAAAATTCCTCCTCTAAAAAAACCAATAGCGGTGAGCGCAAATTTTTTCCATGCCTGTGTTATCGACGGTGAAGAGGTGAAGTGTTGGGGTGAGGGTAGGGTCGGGAAATACCCGGCTAGCTTTGTCCATCCACGCGCCGTGAGCACAGGCTATTCTATCGCCTGCGGATTGGGAGACGAGGGCGTAAAGTGTTGGAGAGAATATGCCGACCATAAGCCACAACCTCCTTTAAGAAATCCAACTATGGTTAGCGCCGGCGGATACCATGCCTGCGCGCTAGATGATGACGGCGTGAAGTGCTGGGGAAATGGCGAAAATGGAGAGATGGATGTACCGCCGCTTTTCCATCCTCGGTGGGTTAGTGCCGGGAACGGTTATACATGCGTGCTCGATGATGAAGGCGTAAAATGCTGGGGCCGCAATGACAAAGGCCAGGCTACCGCGATTCCCTTGAAAACCTTCATGCCCGCCTTTCATCTCGATCATCTGAGCCTTTATCTACGCTACCTCTCCCAGACCAGCACCCCCGCTCGCGCTCGCTACTTTAAAACGGTCCGGGAGTTCACCGAGAAGAAACTCGAAAATCCCGAGCATTCGCGGGCGATCAGCGAAGCTCGGTATTTGGCCCTCGGCTTAGTGTCCCCCGCCGTCCTCACGATGGCTTCGGAGCATTACGAACAGAAGGTGATTCCGGCATTTCGCGAGAGCTTGGCGTCTGTGAATCAAGAGCTTGGATACCGGGATCTAGAGGACGGGATCGCACAAATATTCGATAACTCATTGAATCGGACGGTCGCGCTTGTTTCTCTAAAAGCCTCTCTCCTCACAGCGGGCGACTTTCTGGATCTGTCGGCTCGTTTAGAGCTTCAGAATAGCTTGCGCCTAGTGGGCCAATGTCTGCTCGCCCCGATGGATAAGAATTTGTTTAATTCACTGCTGGCCGAGATGACTCGGATGCGCCCGATCCTAGGAAAGTTTCTGATCGATCCCAAAAGTCGTTTTCTCCGGCAACAAATTGAGCTTGCCGCAGATTGGCTGAAAGAGAGAGCAAAATGAAATTTATGAAGGTAAGTCCATTATTTTTCACACTCGTACTTCTTGCTCCACCCGCCCGGGCTGCTGCTCCACTCAAAGAGTACGAGCTAGCGGTTGGAATGAATCATGCCTGCGCCATCGACGAAGACGGCGTAAAGTGCTGGGGTTCGAATAAATTCGGTCAAACTAATGTTCCGCCGCTCAAAAATCCGCGGAATCTGGTGGCGGGATCGCACCACAGCTGTGTAATCGACGACGAAGGGGCGAAGTGCTGGGGAGACAGTGCGGGTGGGAAAACAAAAGTACCGCTCCTCAAGAACCCCAGGCAGATCGTTCCCGCGTGGTACAATACCTGCGCCATCGACGATTCGGGCCTTAGGTGTTGGGGGAACAATGATGCTCGAATAAATGATGTGCCAAGCTTGCATCATCCTCGGCAAGTGGCGGTTGGTACTGAACATGCGTGCGCGCTAGACGATAACGGGGTTACTTGCTGGGGATACCAAGAGCCCGGATTCGGATGGGGAAGAATGAATCCGCCGCCGCTTAAGAACCCAAAAGAAATACGCGCGGCCTTTGGGCATACGTGCGCCTTGGATGACGAAGGGCTGAAGTGCTGGGGATACAATGCCCATGGACAAATTAAAGTGCCGAAGGAACTTAAGAACCCACGGGCCGTAACCTTGGGGGACTATCACACATGTGCGATCGACGATTCAGGAGTAAAGTGCTGGGGAGATAATGACCAAGGCCAGAGGAACTCGCCGCCACTTTGGCAGCCCAAGATCGTCGAGGCGGGGGGCGTAAGCACCTGTGCTCTGAGTCAAGATGGAATGAATTGCTGGGGATGGCTCGGAAAATCAATTATTCCTGATTTAAAATTTCTTTCCTTGTTTCGGCTTATCGATATTTCGAGCCAATTCTCTCTGCTACGGCGTACTAGCACGATAGTTCGGGCCGGTTTTTTTCAGAAAATGGGAGATGCGGCCGCAGGTATAGCGGGTGAGTCTCGCGATGCAAATCTTACGCGATATTTGATACTGGGGTTGGCGGCACCGGCCGTCTTCAGCAACGATTCCGCTTACTACTTCGGCAGTGTGATCCCTGGATATAAGAAAAGCCTGTCCTTGATTCAGGCGGAGCTAGGTGTCACGGACATTTCGGAAATTCCCGATAGCGAAACTAATCGACGGATTGCCTTGATCTCGATGAGCGCCTCTCTCTTTTCTATGGTGGATTTCCTGAATCCCCTAGATCGTACGGCAATGCAGGGGGCCCTCCGGCTAATAGGTGAAGCGATAGCCGTTCCAATGGACGCCGGAAAAATTCGCTTTGCTCTTGAGGAGCTCGATAGGCACGCTTTTCTCTTTCAAAAAATCTCTAACAACCCGAAGAGCGCGTTTCTCGTGCAAATTATTCAATCAGCCACGAATTGGCTGAAAGGGAAGCAATGAAACAAATATGGGCTTTCTCGCTGCTGGCAGTATTAATTTCCGCTCCGGCCTTCGCACGCGGAGGAAGATTAGTGAGTCCTTACTTCTTGGTGGCGGGAGGGGATCACGACTGCGCCAGTGATGAGAACGGGGTCAAGTGTTGGGGCACTAATCAGTACGGCGAATCCAAGGCGCCGGCGCTGAAGAATCTGATTTCCTTAAGCGCAGGAAGCAACCATACCTGCGCGATCGACTCGGATGGCTTGCATTGTTGGGGATGGAATCAATTTGGCCAAGCCTTCGCGCCAAATTTAAAAAATCCCACCTTGGTTACTGCGGGAAATGAGCATACCTGTGCCCAATACGAGGACGGCATTTTCTGTTGGGGAAACAATGAGAATCATCAGATCGATGTTCCCCGGCTGAAGAATCCCGGAATGATCAGTGCCGGCTGGAAACATACCTGTGCTTTAGATGACGACGGGGCCAAATGTTGGGGGCAGGTCTATGATGGGGAAGTCCCGGCTTTAAAAAATCCCGTCTCTGTCAGTGCTGGGGGAATGGTTTCCGATGGGATGGCCACCGCGCCTTTTACCTGTGCTTTGGATGAAGACGGTGTGAAGTGTTGGGGAATTACATTTCATGCGAAAGTTCCTGAATTGACCAAGCCTGTGATGGTCAGTGCGGGAGGCGGTAATGGCAAGGACGCGCATGCCTGTGCCTTAGATCGGGAGGGCGTGAAATGCTGGGGATCGGATAAGGCCGGGCAGATTAAAGTGCCGCCGCTGAATCATCCTAGATCCGTAGTCGCTGGCAATACGCATACCTGTGCCCTGGACGATGAAGGCGTTAAATGCTGGGGACTTTGGGGCAACTTTCAAGCACCCGTCCCGGGTATGTCGTTTTCTTTTGCTTCGCTCGAAGATCCGGCTTTCGACCTGGATGATTTCAGTGGCTACTTACTTATTGCTGCCAAAGTTACGATTGTTCCGCGGGGGCGTCTCCTGCTCAGCCTAGGCCAATTTCTGGCAGATAACTTTGCTTATACAGATAAGAGCAGAGAAGCGAGCGTGTCTCGTTACTTCATGGCAAAGCTCCTTGGTGCGGCCGTTAGGTCCGACGATTCTCCCTTCGCGCAGAAAAAGCTAATTCCTGCCTTTGACAACGGTATGCAGTCTTTTGAACGGGAATTGGGTATGAGCGACATCGCTGCCGTTCCGCACACTAGACAAAATAGGAGAATCGCCCTTGAGGCCACGCGCAGTGCAGCCTCTATTTTGGCAGATTTTTTAAATCTTCAGGATCGGGAAGCGTTGCAGCCTCTTCTTCGTGCGCTGGGCCAGGCGATGGTCGATCCGCTGAATTTGGGTAAGACACAGGCGGTTTTGCAAGCGAAGAGTGATGCCGATCCTATTCTACAAAAATTGTCGAAAGGCTCTAAATCGGACTTTCTTGTCCAGGTATTGGTCTCGGCCACGGATTGGTTAAAGCAGGGAGAAACTATTCTATGAAGAGCTTTGTCTTATTATTATTGTCTCTTGTTTCGCTCTTTCAGGTTGCGATGCTCGAGCGAGCGAATGCGGAAACTCCCGCGATCCATTATGCTCTAAGCATAGGCACGCTCCACTCTTGCGCCCTGAATGCGAATGGCGTTCGTTGCTGGGGCAATAATAAATTCGGCCAGCTCAATGTGCCCTCGTTAAGAAATCCATCAGATGTAGTGGCAGGTTTGGGTTTCACCTGTGCCCTCGACGACGATGGCGTCAAGTGTTGGGGACTGAATAGCCTTGGCCAAACAAATGTTCCCGAGCTCCAGCATCCTATCGCGATAAGTGCAGAATATTCCCATGTGTGTGCTTTGGGTCAAACAGGCATAAAATGTTGGGGAGGCAATAGTTCCGGGCAGACGAATGTACCGCCCCTCAATCATCCGAGAGCCGTCAGTGCCGGTATGGATAATACCTGTGCGATCGTCGATGGCGGAGTGAATTGCTGGTGGAATAACGAAAATGGAAAATCTGATGCTCCTGCCATGCACGATCCTAAACTCTTGAGCATCGGCAACCATCGCGCCTGTGCCGTGGACGGCGATGAACTGAAGTGCTGGGGCAACTTTGATACGAGCAGGAATTCTCTTCCGAAAATCCCCCGATTGAAAAATCCAAGGTTGCTCAGCGCGGAGGGCGATGACGATATCTGCGTAGTGGACGACGATGGCCTGAAGTGTTGGATTCCTGGAAGGGACGAATCCTGGCCTATCGTATTAGGGGAGAAAAATCCAAGGGCAGTGAATACGGGAGTAGACCGGAGTAGCTGCCTCCTCGATGATGAGGGCGTTAAATGCTGGAATCGGTTCGGCCCTGCATCCACAACCCTTCACGGCCCTTACACCGCGCTTGCGCTTAGCTCCATGCATAGCTGTGTTTTGGACCAAGAGGGTGTGAAATGCTGGGGATCGAATTCTGCCGGTCAAGCCAATACCCATCTTCTCAAACATGCAACGTCTCTAGCTGCCGGCGAAGCGCATACCTGCGCCTTGGACAGCGAAGGAGTTCATTGCTGGGGTTATAATTGGAAGGGCAATTGCAATGTTCCCGCGCTACGGGGGCCGAAGATGGTGGTCGCTGGAAACACGTATTCCTGCGCGCTAGATGAGGACGGAGTGAAGTGCTGGGGTGACATCGCGTCGCCGCCACCTTTGTCACATCCCAGCTTCCTCAGCTCCGGAGATGAACATGTATGCGCGATGGATGCCAATGGCGTGCAATGCTGGGGATCCAACTATTTTGGACAAAGCGCCGTCCCTCCGCTCAAACATCCACGTCTGATTTCAGCCGGATCGACTGGCACGTGCGCGATCGATGACGAAGGCGTGAAGTGCTGGGGGCGGGTTCCTCCAGTACCAACTTTAAAAGATCCGACGTCGGTGAGCGTTGGAAGCCGCCACGTTTGTGCTCTTGATGCAGATGGCGTGAAGTGCTGGAGCACGGATAACGAAGAACTTACCAAAGTCCCGCCGTTGAAGCATCCTTCCGCGGTGGTGGCCGGCCATGAGTTCACCTGCGCGCTGGATGAGGATGGACCGAAATGCTGGGGGCAGAATAGTGCGAATCGTACGGATGTTCCGCCCGCCTCCGGCCTGACTGGAAAATAAGTAATAGTATGACCGAGTCGTTATCCCAGAATATCCTTCCTCAGCTGCAAAGCGCCTGGCTTTCGCGGTGGAACCAGCGCATCGAGCTCTCGATGAACGAGCTGGCCGACGCGCAAACCAAAGCCGGCTGGAATGAATTGGCTACGGAAGCATTGCCATCCTTTTCCCGTGAACATCGGGTCGCCTATATCGAAGCCCTGTTGCTGAAGGCCTCCCTTCTACGCGCTCAGGGCCAGCGGCAGCGATCGAGCGCGCTTTTGCAGAAAATTTTAACCAAGACGGATTCCTTGGGCGAACCCCGCGGCTTTCGCCTGCTTTTTGAACTGGGTCTCGACCATTGGATCGATCAGGATGTGGCAAATGCATTAGAGTTTTTTCTCCTAGCGGAACGCAAGGCTAGGAATCCGGAGGAAAGTCTTTTTTCTCTTTCCAATATTTTGTGGTGTCTGGAGGCGCTCGATCTGGGACGGAACGAGGTCGAAGTTAAGATAGAAAATATTCTCCAGGAGCTCGGACTGTCGCCCAATATAAGTCATGTCGTGGAGCAATGGAGTGCCTACCAGCTTAGAAAATTGTTCTATACACAGATGAAAGCTCCGGCGGGAGAAATGGTTCGCGGCCAGCCCTCCTTTTTTTCCCAATGGGCGCGTTCCCTTCCTTATATGGGCGGGCGAAATATTTCCCTCGATTTGTCTCAAGACTATATCTGGCAGGGTGGCTACCGGACCCGAACTCTCGCGGGGATTTGGGTGCCTTCGGATCGTTCCGCCGTGCGTGCGGGCGACGCGATCGACCGCCTTTATCTTTGGACCTGGCTATGGATGGCGAAGCGCCCGGAGGTCACGCAGGAAAAACTATTTTACACCTTGGAATCCGTGCTGAACGAGGTGGATATTGAAACTGAGAGCAAAGAAAATATTCTTCTTCTTCGCAATAGCCTTGAATGGATTCTGCTCCTGGAGCCATCTCTATCCGGTCGGATGCAGAAGACCGTAGCGTCCTTGCGCAAAATTCAGAGTAACCACTACCCGATTTTGGAAACGGAATATTTTCTGATCCAAGGGCTCTCGCCTCACTCCGATTCCGCCGACCTCGATCTGGCCGTCCGCCGTTTCCAGGTATTCGAGAGAATACTCCGGGAGACCAAGAGCGTGAAGGATCAGGCGTGCGTGCTTCCCCTGCTTAAAGAACGGCTGTCGCCGTTCCTGCAATTGCAGCACTCCTCTGAATCTTTTGCCTTAATCGTCGATTGTTTGCGGGAGGAAGTGCGCATTCCCTCTCGGGAGTATGTTCTCCATTCGCCGGGTTTAGTGAAGCTTCTTGCCTCGCTGGCAAAGACGGAACGGGTACCGATCGAATATTTTGTCGAGCCGGGATCAGACTTGCGTTCCGTTCATAATTTTGTGGCACGTGCCCGTAAGTTAATGAGTGCGAAGTCGATTTTATTGCGAAAGCACGAAATAGTGCGGGGTCCGGATTGGCCGAAAATTCTGATTTTGCATCCGGAAAGCCAAAAGGCGGCAAATGAGATATCAGCGATTCCAGGCTGGTCGAAGCGAAAGAACTTCGTCGACTCCGAAGTTCACCTGCAGGCCGCGCGGGCTCTTTTGCCGGCGATTTTTGATCGCCTGAGCCTTGAGAAAAAAATGCAAGTCTCCAAAGCCACGGCATGCCGTATGATCGAAGCATGGCTGGCGGAGAAGAAAATTTCGAAATTAGGAAAAGCGAAAGCGACTTCTTATTCTTGGGTACCCTTGAAGGAATTGAATTTATGAAAAAGAATGTTTTTGCGGTATTTATATTCTTGGCTGCTGCTCCGGTTTGGGCCAAGTCACTTCCACTGGCCAGCTGGCAGAATGCGACGATTCAAGTCAGTTCTTTTCCTTGCCTCACGGAGCGCCCAAGATTCAGCGGGAGCGGCCTGCTGGTTTCTTATCAGGGAAATATTTGGGTTCTCACCTCGGAGCACGTGGTGATTCAGGACAAGAGTTCCGCTACTTGCCACGAGGCAGAAGGGGCTGCGGGCATGGCGCGCACTGAGCTCGTGGCTGCCGACTACCTAAAGGGGCTTGCTCTTCTAAAGCTGCCAAAGCCCAGCGATTCTTTACGGCAAGCGGCTATTTCGCTGGATGACCTACGGCTAGACGGCAGTTTTTCTTCTTTTCCCTCATTGGCCGCGCTTGGTTATCCCGCCGGTTCCAGTCAGCTGCAAACGTTAACGGACGGCAAACTTATTACAGCCGAGAGTCAACGGGCTTTGATCGCTGGTATTTCCCATATGATTGAAGCCGCAAATCTCCCCGTTGAATACGGAATGAGCGGGGGAGTGCTCCTTGGTTCTGATTCGGGAACTGCTTCCATTCTGGGCTTTCTCTCCCACCAAGTACTGCGGCGTGAAACAGGCCGTCCCTCGGGAGCCAATGACGTGAACCCTGGTGATTCTGTTAGCCGCAATGATTTGGCTTTGGCCATTCCTGCGAATGAAGCGGTTTCCTGGTTTCTGGATCAGTTCAAGAAATCCGACCAACTCGTATGGCAGAGAGATCCGCAAGCTCAGAAAAATAGCCAGGAGGTTGTGCAGTACGGGCCTCTCCTGTTTTCTCTGATACACAAGAATGCCAAAGACGTTTGGGATGTTGGCGGAGCTGATGGTTCCGGGATCGGCGGTGGCGACGGCTCGGGCATCGGGGGCGGAGACGACCATGGAAATGGCTCCGGAAGCGAAGAAGAATTACAGACCGTCGAAATCACGCTGAATCCGGCTGTTGATCCAGTGATGAGAGCAAAGCCGCTTGTCGACCCAACGCTCGAGACCTGGAGGAATTGGCTCTTGACCGGCCGAAAAGTGGATGTGGTTTTCCTCAAGAACAAGGATGCTCGGCGCCTCTTGAAGATAGGTTCGCTAGCGCAGTTCTTTACTTTCTGGTTGAGAGATACTCTTGTTCCTGTCGCCGTTCGTTCCAAAGTGGGGGACATGCATTCCGATGGGGAGCAGCTCATCCGGCTTGCGAGCGTGTCTGCAGGGTTGGCGCAAGGGGCGCGGGACAAAGCCACTAACGTGGACAAAAAGGCCTGGTTTTCGATGCTGCGAGACTATGCATTGATGGCGGAAAATGGGCTTGCGTCTTCACAGGATATTCTTGGAACGTTGAATGGTGCGAATGATGTATACTGGCGGCAGTTTTACGACGAGGACTTCGACGCCGCCGTGGCCATGGAGTCTTCTGTCCAGAATCTCGTTCAGCAGATGAAGAAAATGGGCTTATAGGCAAATAACTATAACCGGAGGCTTCCAGTGGGGATTTCACATCCGCGCGCTAGCAGCTGTACGCACGGTCTGGGTCTTCATTTTCTTGGCAATGGATATTGCAAAATCAGACAGGCTCTCGTCTCTGGCGCCGAACACAATATAGCCTTCCCCTTGTTTCACGTTCGCCAGGATTTCATCGCGAGTGGCGACTTTCGCGGACTTGCCGGCCGCGGCCACTCCGTTCGCCAGATCCAAGCTGGAAATGTCTTTGGCTACGGTGCCTCCGACATAGTAAATCGGCAAGAGCAGTAGCCGGTCGCTAGGGCGCAGATTTTTGGCAAAAGCCTGAATGTACTCATTCTTCATCATGCGAGTTGGCGCAAACCCGTGCGGCTGGTAGACGTAGCAAATTTCATTTCTGATCTTCGACGCCATCTGCATCATCGATTCGATTTTGTGTGGATTGTGGGCGTAATCGTCCATCACAAAACTTTTCCCATCGTCCACATGCACGTCAAAACGGCGTTCAATGCCTTTGAACGTCTCGAGCGGCTTTACGCAGTTCTTTAAGGAAACTCCGTCTTCAGCCAATGTGGCAAGGCAGGCAAGCGCATTGTAGACATTATACTTGCCGGGTAATTTGACAGTGAATTGCACGCCGTGGACCGTAAATTCGCTGGAGAGGGGTTTAAGCACCAGATTTTCCGCTCGGTATTGCGCCGGCTTGTCGATCGCGAAAGTAGCAGCGCCGGAAGGAAAAAGTGTTTCCAGATGAGCATCGTCGGCGTTCAGAATGATTTTTTTCAAGGTATTGGCCGCCAGGATAGAAAACATTTTTGCGGTCTTCTCGATGGAATGATGGTCGAGATCCAGATTCAACAAGAGGGAAAAATCTGGCTTGTACGAAACGATGCTTCCATCCGACTCACAGGCTTCTGCGACGAGAATTTTCGAATCCCCCGAAATGGCGTTTCCGACATTGCTGGCGTTCTTGAATTGAGGCACACGCCCGCCGCCTATGAAATTTGGTGACATGCCCAGCTCGCTCATCATATAGGCCAGCATCCCGCTCGTTGTGGATTTGCCGCTCGTGCCGGCCACGGCAATGGTTCTGTGGGAGGCCACCAGGTCGGCCAAAAATTCAGGGCGCGTCTTTACGGAGATCTTGAGTTCGGCTGCCTTTTTCGGTTCAGGGAGATCTCTTTCAACGGCGGTGCTGAAAACGACCAGATCGAGGGAGGGAACGATACCGCTTCCATCCTGCGGAACAATTTTAATTCCTTTGGCAATCAAGGGCGCATACGCGGGATGATTTATGTCCGTGTCAAAAGACCGGTCCGATCCGGAGACGCTATGCCCTTTGTCGGCCATGAACGAGGCTAGGGCTGAAACGCCGCTGCCTCCGATTCCAGAGAAAAAAATCTTCATAAAGCCCCCTAGGTTCGCTAATTCTAGCGGCAATCAAAGAAGGGGGAAAGCGCACTTTTCCGCCTCCCGGAAACAGGTTTTTTGGCCAGCGGCCGCTGATCGACGTCAGTTTTAAATTTTGAAAAATTCGATAGATTTCCCCATCGCTAACGGAAAGTGAAAATGACCTGGGTGAAATTCCGGGCCACGTCCAATCCGCCGATCAGTTCAAGCCAGTTAGTCACCTGAGCTGATAGGCCAGCCGTGGTATGCAACCTCCCACTATACCCTTCCCAGCGAGAGGACTCGTAGTATCCTCCCAAATGGAGCAAAAACCGTTTTGATATTCCCTGGCGAATTCCCCAATGAGGTTCCAGCACGATTCGGTGTCCTTTAGCCACGAGATTTTTGTCGCCCACGGCGCTCGACAAGGTGTCGTAAGACAGCAAGTAGCCGCCCGATGTCGAGCCGATCAGATCATTTTCCAGGAAAAGCGAGAAGCGGCTCCTGCTCTCCCA
>Ga0207138_1023_pt1 | contig 28352 bp, 29 predicted proteins | sample Alteio_BWMinHeat_6_FD_153589 | JGI IMG/M metagenome (GOLD analysis project Ga0207138, IMG submission 153589) | Enriched cells from forest soil in Barre Woods Harvard Forest LTER site, Petersham, Massachusetts, United States -... | ecosystem: Environmental > Terrestrial > Soil > Temperate forest >...
TGCACGCCGTGCCGCGGGCGGCGCGGGGGCATAAGAACGCTGACAGCATCCCTGGCCCGGCCACCGCGTTTGGTCAGCCAATTCTTCAGATGGATCCGAGCGGCCGGGGTCAGGTGGGAGAAAAACATTCCCGCGCCGGCCACGGATTTATGCCGCCCAACCCGCGGCGTTCTCACCGCCATAAGCTGGAGACTCTTGTCTATCTGCAGCTCGGGGTAGCGGCTCTGCCGGCAGTCGTGCTGGATCTGAGTGAGCAGGGTATGGCGCTGCAAGCGCCGGAACCGCTGCCTCCGGTGCAGAATGTACCCTTGCGGTTTGTCTTACCCGGCACGCCCCATTTAATTGAGGCGGTCGGCGAGGTGATTTGGGCGGCACCCGGAAGATCGAAGTCCAACACTAGCGCTGAATGATGCCCCTGCACCAGCATTTCCACGGCTTCTGCGGCCGACTGGCAAGTCTGCTGCTCGATTCGCATCACACCAAACGTGGTGCCCAGCAAGCGAAGTGACGGACGGTCTCGTGTCATAAGCAAGGCATTCAGTCGCATACGCCGCAGCTTAGGCCGCGCCCCTCACCAGGTAAAGTAACAGCCGTAATGAATCGCGGGTTACTCACTGAGATCTCTGTCCCGAATTGGCCTGGTTACCGTTATGGGCCTCGCGAGGCCGCAGGCAGCGCTTCCGACTGTTTAGAACCTAACTTCAGTTTGCGTCAAGTTGTTGCTGAAAACCGCCCGGAGTCCCTGGGCTTTGGCAGCATACACCGGGTTCTTTCGTAATCTACCCCCGGTTACGACGGAGGTGACATAGTCGTAGGAGTCTGACTATGAGTAAAGCTGCCACAGCCAAGGCCGTCGTCCGGGCCCCTCGAGTCAAGCTCGCGGGTACTGTCCTGTCCTTGGTGTGCCTGGAAAACGGACGGCAAACTCGCGGCAAGCTGCACCAGCTCTCCATTACCGGAGGGCTGCTTCACCTCGACAAGCCGCTGGATGAAGGCATCAAAGTCGAAGTGATTTTTCACGTCGGCGATTGCACGGTACGCACCAAGGCCCGCATGTTGTTTCCGATGTGGGCCACGCAAGGCTTTTTACAGCCCTTCGAGTTTGCTGATCTCAGCGAGGGGGACCGCCAGAGTTTGGAAGCTGATCTAGGAAAATTCCTCGGCGGCCCACCGGGCACGCGTGTCGCCAGCCCGGCTCTCGACAGCGAAGACCACCAAAGTCCGATGAGTTAGCCAACTTCTGCCTAAGTGCCGTTCACAACCATTCCTCTTCTCTAGTTGTTGCAACGAGATAATGTGGTTATTAAATGTCACCCACGGTGAGGAGTCCAACAACCAGACATACACATCCATCACGGACGCGGATGGCCGATGGCCGTATTTTGCTGCTGCCTATGCATCGGCCTAGGGAACGGTATCCCGTTACTCACGGCATGGCCCACAGGCTCGGGATCGGTGACTCTTGCGAGGTGACATACGCATTGGTAACCGTGGTAGAGAATTCGAGCCGGGGAGTGCGCATTGTTAGGAGTGTCTGAAACCCGCACCACAAGCGGATTTTCACGGCGCATAGCATCAGGAACCACCGCATCGCTCGCCCTCAGTCGAAAGTAACAGCTCGAAATTACCAAAGCGCATGCACGTGGGACATCTGTTCGCGATAGTTTGCCGATGAGATGGTGAGTCGTGAGCTGATGCGAGAAAGCCGGCGAACCATGGAAAAGGAAGATTTTCTGGACGACGTGCATATCCGAATGCTACGGGTTAGTGAAGACCTGCGCGCCATCCAGCAAGCTTTGAATTGCGCAGCCATGCAAGCGCCGAGCGACCCGGAGCTGATGGAAACGCTGTGCCAGTTGCCGGAAATCGAATCGCTGCACACCTTGAAGTCCGCGCTCGATCAGATGCGCCACTTTCTCTGGTTCTACATGCAGGTGGTGACCAACGAATCCGAGGACGGAAACCAATTGCGGCAAACCCTTCGGGACCAGCCCCCCCTGGGTAATTCAGTTAGTCCCAGAGTAGTGGCGGCGGAAAAATTTAAAATGGCCGCGGATGTGGCGCTGCTGCAGTATCTCTCCGACGGCAAAGTCCGTAAACCCAACTAGCACTCTCGTCTCTGACCCAACGACTGGAACTCAGCGGTTTGCGCTTTTACGTGTCTTTTTTCGGCGGCGAAGCCCTCTCGCACGCTTCGCCAGTTCTTTTTCCGAATACATGCTCCCCCGGCAGTTCTGGGCGTTGCAGAAGCATAGAGATGGGTCGTCGAGTTCACCATCGTATAAGTTGTAGTCGTAGGTGAGTTCTTCTTCAGCCCCGATGTCGCGGGCGGCCACAATCCAGACGCGCCCCTTGATTTCATCCGCTTCGCAGTTGGGATCGCAGGAATGATTGATGAACGCGGCCACTCCTTCGCCGTCGATAACATGCTTTCCGTCAGTCAGGCCGAAGAGATAAGTGCGTGGATGGTCGTCATAGAGCGCGTCTGCCTGCTTGATGGTGAGGCGGAGCCCGGCATACTCCACCACCAGTGTGCCCTTCTTGATGGGCACGGTGGTGTAACAACCTTCCGAATCGATCCGGGAACGGCGGACAACCAGATGAGCGGGTCCACCGATTCTTTTTCTGCTATCACGGCTGTGCTTGTACGCAGGTTTGGCTTGGACCATGGGAGTGGAAACAGCAGTAGGAGACGAAAAGACAGAATACCTATAACGCATAATTGTGAGCAAGTGCGCCCCACGCGTCTTCGTTTCGAGAATTTACAGCTTATTCATCGAACGGTCACCCAGGCGTAACAAAGCGCGTTCTACACTGCAAGACCGAATGAAGCCGCTCGTCTTTGTGGTGGAAGCCCAGCCCGAGGTTTGCGAGCTGACGCGGCAATGCTTAGCAGCCGCAGGTTATGCCGTGCTGACGTTCTCTTCCGCCGGTGTCATTGTAGAGGAAGCTGAACAAAAGTGCCCCGCGCTCATCCTGACCGCGGTGATGCTGCCCGACGGCAATGGACTCGAGTTGTGCCGGAGCATCCGGCAGAACCACTCACTGGCCAACACTCCCTTGATATTTCTGATGCCGGAGGCAGCCGAGGAACATCGCGCTTTAGCTCTAGAGTCGGGAGGTGATGACTGCATTGCCATTCCTTTCAGTCCTCGTGAGCTTGTAGCACGGGTACAAGCAGTACTCCGCCGCTTTGCGCCTGCGGCTCGCCCGGACGAACTTGCCGACCTGGTCATTGATAGTCTGGCCATGAAGCTGTATGTTCGTGGCGCTGAAGTGCTGACCACAAGTCTAGAATTTCGCTTGATCGAATATCTGGCGCGGCACCGGGGACAGGTTTTCACCCGAGATCTCCTCCTGGACGCGGTATGGGGGGACTTGCAATTCGTGACTCCACGCAGCGTGGACGCGTGCATCCGACGTATCCGTGAAAAGATCGAACCCGATCGCGCCAGCCCCTCCTATCTCAAGACCATCCGGGGCGTCGGCTACCGTCTGGATGCAATTACCACCTGGCATGTGACAGCTAACGAGGGATGCAACTGTACAGCCTGTACTACACCGGTAGGTCCGTCGAAAGTCTATGCCCTCCCGCGGCGTCGGCGAGCTTCATCGCGTGTGTAACTCTGCGGTAGCCTAGAGAAACTCCACGAAAGAATCCGCAATGTCGGCTCCGGCATTGTTGGCGATCCGGGTTGCTTGACGTTCTACATTCCTCATTAGCCCATCCAGGTAGTCGCGCGAATCGGAAATGCTGACCACTCCAATAGTTGCGCGGTTCCACAAACTGCTCGCGTCAAGTTCTGCGACCGTGATGTTAAAATGCGCGCGCAGTCGGTCTTTCAAGCTGCGTACGACTTGCCGTTTGTCTTTGAGTGATTGTGCTGCTTCAATGCGCAGTTCGAGGGTGAGAAAGGCGATCATTCAGTCGTTCGTCGTTGGCCGTCGGTAAACCACTTTCACCGTAGCGAATGACCAACGACCAATGACACGACGGCTCTTAAGCCATGGCTTCGGCTGCGACCCGTTCGGTCACAAAGGCCTCAATCACATCGCCGACCTTGATGTCACCGTAGTTGGCGATGGAAATGCCGCACTCCATGCCGTTGGTGACCTGGCTGGCGTCGTCTTTGAAACGACGCAACGATCCGATCTTGCCTTTGAAGACGACCACGTTGTCGCGCAGTAAGCGGACTTCAGAATCGCGCTTGATGGAGCCGTCGGTAACTCTTGAACCAGCAATCGTACCCACCTTGGGGATGCGGAATGTTTCCAGCACCTCGGCGCGTCCCTGATAGGTTTCCTTGATTGTGGGATCGAGCAGCCCAGTCATAGCGCGTTTGATCTCGTCCTGCAGCTCGTAAATGATCGAGTGCAGGCGGATGTCCACTTTTTCCTGCTCCGCCAGTTCCTGCGCCTTGCGTTCGGGGCGCACGTTGAAGCCAATGATGATGGCATTCGAGGCGGAGGCCAGAAGAACATCACTCTCGGTGATAGCGCCGACTCCCGACCGCAACAGCTTCAGCCGTACCCGATCGTTGGACAGCTTGGCCAGCAGGTCGCCCAGCACTTCTACGGAACCTCCGACATCGCCTTTCAGGATGATATTGAGTTCTTTCGTGCCGGCAGTCTTGATCTGCTCGGCCAAACCTTCGAGCGATACGCGTGAGCTCTTGGCCAGGGTGGCTTCGCGGGCTTTCTGCTCCCGGTACTCGGAAACACCCCGCGCCTTCTCCCGGTCCGCGACCACCACAAACTGATCACCCGCCTGAGGTAACCCTTCCATGCCCAGGATTTCGACGGGCGTCGAAGGTGGGGCAACTTCGAGAGCATTGCCGCGATCATCGAACATGGCTCGCACTTTGCCGTACACGTTGCCGACAACGAAATTGTCGCTGGATCGCAGCGTCCCATTCTGTACCAGCACGGTCGCCACGGGGCCGCGGCCACGATCTAGCTTGGCCTCAAGCACTACACCGGTTGCTGGCCGTTCTGGCGTGGCTTTGAGTTCCTGCAGATCGGCCACTAGGCAGATCATTTCCATCAGCAGATTCAAATTCGTTTTCTGTTTGGCTGAAACATCCACGAAAACCGTAGTGCCGCCCCAATCTTCCGGCATCAGACCGCGGTCGGCGAGCTGTTTCTTGACTCGGTCGGGCAGAGCGTCAGGTTTGTCAATCTTGTTTACGGCCACGATGATCGGAACTTCCGCGGCATGGGCGTGATCAATGGCCTCAATGGTCTGGGGCATGACGCCATCATCAGCTGCTACCACCAACACGACGATGTCTGTGGCTTTGGCGCCGCGGGAACGCATGCGGGTAAACGCTTCATGGCCAGGAGTATCCAGAAACACAATCTGGCGGCCATATGCCGGGGATTGCTTGTCCTGAATGGTAACTTTGTAGGCGCCGATATGCTGGGTAATCCCGCCGGCCTCGCCGCCAGCCACATCGGTGGAGCGGATCGAGTCGAGCAGCGTAGTCTTGCCGTGGTCCACGTGGCCCATGATCGTGACCACCGGCGGGCGCGGCACAGTCTCTACCCCTGCCCCGCCCTCGTCTCCGGCCGCGGCATCGGCAACTTCTTTGGCGGCCTGTTCTTCGAACGTAATGACGTTGGTGTCCGCCCCGAAGAAGCGTGCCATCTCGCTGGCCAGTTCCGTATCGAGGGTCTGGTTGATCGTGGCAAACACGCCGCGTGTCAGTAGGCGAGCAATGAGGTCCTTGGCGCGCAATCCGAGCTTCTCAGCGAGGTCTTTGACGCTGACCCCTTCGGTGATGGTGATACTCCGCGTGATGGGTTGCGGCTCATTGGACAGCGAAAGCCGTGGCGGAGGAACAAAACCCTTCATCGGGCCTTCCTTCACACCTCGCGGAACATAGCGCTGACCAGGGCGACGAGAAGGCGCACCAGGACGGGCGCCAGGACGAACCGAGCCGGGCGGGGGCCCTCCGGGGCCAACCCCAATTGGCCGAGTTCCCGTCGGCGACTGGCGCGTTGGATGCATCGGTCGTCGTTCCCCTGGACGCAGCGGAGGTCGCGTGCCGGGGGGTGCCGTGCCTGGGCGTGGACGTTGAAAAATGGGTTGACCGGGCACTGGACGCCCTGGAGTTGGGCGCGCCGACTGGCCAACTGGCGCAGCCGATCTGGGCGGTGCCGTGTACACCGGACGAGGCCCGGTCTGCGGAACAATCATGCGCGGCGAAGCCGCCGACGGATGAATTGGAGCAATCGGTGGAGCGGGTTTCGCAACTACCTGGGTCGGCGGCGCTGAGCTTGCCGGAGCTGACGACGCTGTGGTTACCGGCGATGCTGCCTGCACCCCCGATGGTGCGGCAACTGGCGTACGGGGCGGCGTTGGCGCGGCAGCGCTGGACGCAGCAGGCGGTGTTTGCGCGGAAAACAACGGTCTGGGACGTGTGGCTGGGAGAACGATCTTGGGAGCCTGGGTTGGCGGTGCCGCAGGCTTCACCGACGACATTGCAGCGGACGGATTGGCCTCGCTTGGCAGAGGCGTGACCTTGGCCATCGGAGGTGCAGCACTAACTGGGGGCTGCTGTTTGCGAATCGCATTTAACACATCACCCGGACGAGAAATGTTAGAGAGGTCGATCTTGGTTTTGATGTCGTCTGCCGTGCGTACCTGACGTGATTGTCTGGCTGCTGATTGTGCTGCGCCGGCCGCACGGAGGAAGGCCCGAACTTTATCGGCTTCATGGTCCTCCACGGAACTAGAGTGCGACTTCTTCTCCGTTACTCCAACTTGGGGGAGCACATCGAGAATGGCTTTGCTCTTGACTTCCAGCTCTCTCGCCAGATCGTTAATTCGAATCTTACCCATCCGCCCTTTCTTTTTATCCGGACTCTCCCGTTAAGTCTTCATATCAACCTCAGGGGGTCGGATACAATCGGCACCTTCGTTGTGCGATCCGAAGTACGCCAAGTTCGCTTTGCTACTTCTCTTCGGAGGACGCGGCCTCCGAATCTGCTTCGTCGGACAGGGGCACACTCTCGTCCCCGCCAAATCCGGTCTCGTTGGCCGAAGCCACGGTTTCATTGTTGGACAACTGGTCCGGTACGGCGGACTCGGCGGCACCGGACGCCAAAGTTTCTTCACCTTCTGCGGCCTGGGGCACAACTTCTCCTTCCGCTACTCCCATTTCGCCGCCTTCCAACCCGGAGAAATAATTATTCACAGCCAGGCTGATTTTTTCCACCGTCTTCGGGCCGATCCCTTCAATGGCTTCGAGTTGCTCCGGCGTCATGTCCGCTAAAGCTTCGACCGTGGTGATGCCGGCTGCACTCAACTTTTCGATCAAGCCTTCCCCGATCCCGGGTACACTCTCTAGAGGCGTCGCTGTAGGGTTGACCAACGCCGACATCTGCTGTTCCACTTCCTGCCGTTTTTCTTCTTCACTCTTGATATCAATCTTCCAGCCCAGCAACTTTGCCGCCAGGCGGACGTTCTGGCCCTTCTTGCCGATGGCGAGCGAAAGTTGGCTGTCATCCACCACAACTTCCAGGTGCTTGTCGGCGGTATCCACCACGGTGACGCGGCTTACCTTGGCAGGTTGCAACGCCTTTTCCGCGAAGCTGACCGCATCCTCGTGATATTCGATAATGTCGATTTTTTCGCCGCGCAATTCGCGAATGATGGACTGCACCCGCATGCCCTTCATACCAACGCAGGCGCCCACAGCATCCACATCTTTGTCCTTCGACATGACTGCAATCTTGGTGCGTTCACCGGCCTCACGGGCAATGGCGCGGATGACCACGGTGCCATCGTAAATTTCGGGGACCTCGGTCTGAAACAAGTGCTGCACCAGTTCCGGGGCCGCGCGTGAAACCACCACAGCCGGGCCTTTCGAGGCCCTTTCCACCCGGGCAATGATCACGCGCACACGCTCGCCAATGGCAAACGATTCCAGCCGCGACTGCTCCTTGCGGGGCATCCGCGATTCCGCTTTGCCTAGGTCAAGAATCACGTCCGGCCCTTCGATACGCTTGACCGTGACGTTGACAATCTCACCCACACGCCCGATATATTCGTTGTAAACTGTGTCGCGCTCAGCTTCACGCACCTTCTGAAAGATCACTTGCTTCGCCAGCTGCGCCGCAATGCGTCCCAGGATTCCTTCGGTCTCTTTGGGGATCTGCAACTCGCCGCCGACTTCCAGACTGGGATCGACTTTCCGAGCATCTTCCAGAGTGATCTGCAGAAGCGGGTCCTCGACCTGCTCCGGAGTTTCCACCACCATCCGGACCGCGAACGCCCGGATTTTGCCAGTGTCCTTGTCGAGCTGTGCGCGCAGGTTTTCCTGGGTCTTGTAGTACTTTCGCGTAGCCACCACAATGGCGTCTTCCACCGCGCTCACCACAATCTGCGGATCAATCCCTTTTTCCCGGCTCAACGCGTCAATCGTGTTGTAAAGCTCGCTTGCCATAAGAGGACCATTTGGTAATGCTGCAATCGGGAATTTGGTAATTTGAATCTCTCTTGAGAGTTTTGAAATTAAAAAATTACCCCGATTATCAAATTACAATTCTTTTTAAATTTCTGGCACCAAGTTAGCTTTATCCACATTAGCCAACTCGATTTCGAGTATCTCAGGGGACGTTCCTCGGGGCTTCTTCCGTGCCGGCCCGATTTCTAGCGTCAGCCGTCCACCCTCAAAACTCTGCAACCGGCCTTCAAAATGCTTGTTGCCACCGACTGGCATCCGCGTCGCCAGCTTTACACGGCTTCCCACAAAGCGCTTGAAATCTTCCGGACGCGATAACTTACGATCCAGACCCGGCGATGAAACTTCCAGCACATAGGAACCGGAGATCGCATCCTCTACGTCGAGAATCGTACTGATCTCGCGGCTCAAATTGGCGCAATCTTCGTGGGTAACGCCGCCCAAACTGTCGCTTCCCGAACTGGATCTGTCGATCACAATGCGCAACATGCGAGCTTTGCCCCCGCCACGCATTTCCACTTCGACGACTTCTATTCCGCTGGAAGCGGCAACCCGCTCCGCGATTTGACGCACTTGATCGAGATCAAATCCCATGAATCCAATAAGTTGTACGGTCTGTCGTGCAGGCTTGAAAACGCCACCAAGTAAAAAGTGGGCTTGCGCCCACTGGTGTGCTCCGCCAAAACTGGGTACTACACAACAGTTTCCAACCATCAATATACGCCGGTGAAAGGCAAAAGACAAACCGTATTCGCTCAGTAGATCGTGTGACACTTTGATTTCTTCCATTGAGATGCGCCAGCCTGCATGAATTGCAGCGAGGGTAGGGAGCCGAGAGCCTGGTGAGGACGGATTTAATCAGACTTCCTTATCACGAATACAAGAGGGGCAACTTGCAACGGAAAAGCTTACGCGAAGCGAGTTTTCCAGCACTCTGCAGAGTCTCAATTAGCAGGGATAAATCCGTGTGTGATACAAATCGTATTGATAAAGCTTTTTAGTATTGGAACAGATACGATATTTTAATGAATGCTACCCGGCCATCGTTCATGAAACCCTCACCGGTCCGCGCGAGTTGCTGCCCAGACACCACTAGTCGTGGATCATAGTTCTGCAAATCGTGGTTATAGCCCAGGTAAACTACCGTCCCCAGGTTGACCCGATAAGTCAGCAGGAAGTCTCCATTAAACTGCTTGGCCAGCGGATCCGAGGTTAACATGGTGTTAGGCAAGAGCGCCTCATACTGCCCCGTAAGGCGAACCGACCACCTCGGGTCGATCTGATACAACCATCGCGAGCGCATGATCTGATCCAGAAAGATGCGTCGGCCAGTACGCTGGTCAGCCAAATCTGTGTAGAGATAGGTGTTGTCAATCGTGATATGCGGGTTGGGACGCACACTGACGGTGGCATTTCCTGCCAATTCGGTGCCATTCGCAGGAAAAGTGCCCACCGCGGGAAAGAAATTTGCCTGACGCTCGCCGTCAAAGGTCAAGCTGAAAGTAAGAAGATTGGAGGGCGTGGAACCAATGGTCGCGCCGATGTCGCGAAAATCGTAACGCTGCACCGAAGGCAAGCCAGGAAAGTCCACTGGGCGTAAAAAGGTAGCGCCTTCCTTGATCCATCCTTGAAGTAATGTCGTCTTGCGGAAATTGAAGACCATGCTGGGACCGGCCCAATACTCGAGTAATGTTCCAGAGTTGTCCCAAGTGGCACTGTGACCCAAGATCGGCCCCCAGTTCACCAGCTTGCGGTCGTTCACCAGGAACCTGTATTGCACCTGCGAAGCGATATTGCGAATGTCAACCCGGGGAACGAAGCCGGCATCGGCCGAAAAAGTTGGGCTGAAGGATTTGTATTCGGATTGGGCGCTCAGGCGCAAGCCATCACGAAAAATACCGGCATAAAGCCCATTCCCCCGGGTACGCGGCAGTCCTACATCTTGAGTCCAACTGAAAATTCCCTGACCGATGGCGCGCCAGTTGGGATTGATTTTCCAGGTGGCGTCGAGACCCGCATCCTCGTTCTCGCGAGATCCGAACTGGCGGTGGGTGAACATGAATCCGAAAAATGACTGGGGGCCGAAATCACGGGTCACCCGCGCAACACTGAAAATTGCATGCTTCCCTAGGTTGGGATCGCCGTCGGGCAAAATTTCTCCCGGAGCGCGATCATCGGCAGCCAGGAACCCCAGCCCATAGCTCCCTAGTTTGCCGGTGAGCCGCACACCGGCATCAGGTTTCTCAATACGCCGTGTGAACAACAGTTGAATCGGACTGTTAAAATAACTGGCATTTTCGATGAAAAAATGCCTTTTTTCCGGAAACAACAACTCAAACCGCTGATTCACCTGGACCTGGGGATCGTCCGACTCCACCTGACTGAAATCTGGATTTACCGTGAAGTCAAGGACGAGTTTGTCATGAATCACCGCCTTGGCGTCGTCAATTCCGGGATGCACCTGGAGGTTTCTGTTGTCAAATATAGCCGCAGGCAAGTTACGCTGATCAAGCTGCCGGGAATTGGAGAACGTAGTGTACGGGATGATCTGGAGATTCCGGCCGGCCGTGATCTTTTCCGGGATCTCCAATTCAGCCATTTGATTAAGCCGGCCTTGAAGACTGCTTGAGTAACGCGGCCAAAATGTGTCTTCCGTGGTCCGGGCAATATAACGATTCAACAACATCCCCCAATGTTGGCTGGGTCCAGTCGGGAAGCGAAGGCTTTTGAATGGAATAGAGAGCAGCCCAATGTAACCTTGCGGAGTACGCTGAACTTCGGACTTATAAAGAGCATCAAAACTCAAGTCCCAACCGGGCCCTTCTACCCATACGCCATCTCCCTGTGTGCCGGCGGGGTTTACACCGAGCGAGTAGGCACGCTGCTGATCATGGAACGTATCAATTTGAAAGGTAATGCTGTCGTCGGAAAAAATATCGTCGCGCGTGGTAAACCGGGCCCGTATGGCACGCGGTTTGGAATCGAAGCAGAGAAACACCGCGTAAAGATTGGCGCTATCGTAGCCCATGTAAACCTCGGTTTTCTCTGAAGCGGGGAGATCATCTACGGGAACGCGCGCAATGAATCCTTCGGCATGCACCATCTGCTGGGCGACTGCACCCACCGGTTTCATGTCCGCGAAATCGGCGAGCTTCGGCGGCGCTGAAACTCTCCGCAACACAATATGTGGGTGGTTTGGGTCCGGTTGCGATGATCGCAGATCGTCGGCCGTCGCAGAGTAAGCGAGGCCACAAAGAAACGCGGCGACGGCTTTAGTAAAAAGTCGGGTCATAAATTGGTCTTGGCAATCCGCGCGAGGCGGCAGAAACGATTATGAGCGTATTGATGAAGTCTAACGCTCCTCGATTCTTGAATTACTCTTAAAGAACCACCCAGTGCATGAGATCTCTCCATGCAGTCATGAATCACTGTCATGTAACGTCTGAAAGATTGTCTTAAGATGAACGGGTTTGCTTACTATCCGGATCTTGTGGTGAAAGTCATCAGTGCTCGCAGGAGAGCTGTTTTCGTCGCGCTGTGGCACGGTAGTGTCCATTTGCCGAGAGTACGGTCTTCCTTTGAAACCCGGGGGACGGGGCCTGTCCAAGCGCGACACTGGACATGTTAAACTACTAAAAACCCATCGCCGGAGAGGTGGCCGAGTGGCTGAAGGCGGCGGTTTGCTAAACCGTTGTACGGGCTAACACCTGTACCGAGGGTTCGAATCCCTCCCTCTCCGCCATCCCATCGCGTTTTTTCTCCAAATAACCCTGGGCTTCATCAATGACTGCTACTGTGTGGACAACGGTCGAAGCGTTGTTGAAAGTCTTTGCAGGAAATAATTAAGGAAGAAGTTGAGGTGGGAGATCGCAATCCTCACGGCGAAGGCCACGATTACGGCTATGGAACTGCCGAAGGCAGGCTTAGGTGCGTGCCAGGTCGTCTCGGATTTGAACTGGTCCCCTCACCCTCGTATATACTTACAGCCCGCCATGAAGGTATTTGTAATCATTCCGGCTGCCGGCTTGGGCACGCGTATGGCTCCGAGCCTGAAGGGCAAGAAGCCGGTTGCGAGCAAGCAATTCACCGAACTCGGAGGCACGCCTATTCTGATTCATACCCTGCGTAGGTTCGCGGCGAACCCGCAGGTATCGGAGATTTGTATTGCCCTGCGGGCCAGTGAGATCGCAGGCTTCCGGGCCCGCTTGCAGAAGGAGCCGAAGACCGAGAATGTACGCCTAGTGGAGGGTGGGGAGAATCGTCAACAGTCAGTCGCAAATGCTGTAAGATCTATCGCGGCGGCGGACGACGATATCGTGCTGGTGCATGACGCGGTGCGTCCCTTCGTGACCAACGAAATCATTGACGAGGTTATTAATGCCGCACAAAAGCACGGCGCCGCGATTGCCGGGACTCCCGCCGTGGACACGGTGAAGCAGGTGGAACGGACGTCCGAGGGAGCGCTGATCAAAGCGACAATCTCGCGCGAGCGCGTAGTGCTTGCGCAAACTCCGCAAGGTTTTCGTTATGCCCTGCTCAAGAGAGCGTTCGAGGAAGCCACCGCCGATGGCTTTGTGGGGACTGATGAGGCCTCGTTGCTGGAGCGCTCCGGACACCAAGTTGCGGTAGTCATGGGGTCGGCGCGGAACATCAAGATCACGGCTCCTGCAGACATGGAACTGGCCGAGTTTTATCTGAAAACTTCATGAGTGCAAATCGATTCTGATGCCAACAACAAACCCGGCACGGCCTGCGATGCGAATTGGTTTGGGCTGGGATTCGCACGAGTTTCGGCCTGGCATTCCTCTCAAAATCGGGGGGGTCCAGCTGGCCCATGACCAAGGCTTAGGTGGGCATTCCGATGGCGATGTACTCCTGCACGCACTGACCGATGCCCTCCTGGGGGCGGTTGCTGCGCCAGATATTGGTTCGCTGTTTCCTCCCTCGGATGCGAAATGGAAGGGGGCCGACTCCGCTCTTTTTCTGCGTAAAGCTTTGCAGCAGGTACGGGCGGCAGGCTACCGCCTGGTGAACGTGGATTCCACACTGATCTTGGCCGCGCCCAAAATCGGGCCTCATGCAGCCGCCATTCGAGAGCATTTGGCGAATCTGTTAGGCGTTCCCCCGGATTGCGTCGGCCTCAAGGCCAAAACCCCAGAGGGCATGGGTACGGACAACGCTGCCATGGCCCATGCGGTAGTGTTGCTGGAGAAAAGCGGAAGCTAAGATTCTTGAGTGTGGTATCGGCTTGCTTGCAAAAAACAGCACATCACACCGACTCGACCTCTCCCGCTAATTTGTCGTGGCGAACGCGCGCCGCTTCGACCAGTGACCGAAAAATTGCCCGCGAGGGTTCGTCTTCGTCCACCGATCTTTCCGGGTGCCACTGCACGGCCAGCACAAAGTGGTCTGGAGAGGTGCCTTCCACCGCTTCGATCACTCCATCTTGCGAAGAGCGGGCGACCACGCGCAAGCCGTCGCCCACGATGTCCGCGGCCTGGTGATGGCTGGAGTTGACCGGTATCTCCCCGGAGGCGACGATCTCCGCCAGCTTCGACCCGGCTTCCACCTTCACCGAATGTGCGATGGCAATCTTTCGTCCTGCCTCATGGTTCACTGGAGACTCAATGTGCTGCACCAGCGTTCCGGTACGATAAACATTGAGGATCTGCAAGCCATAGCAAATGCCGAGCACCGGCTTGCGCATGTTGTAGGCGTCTTGCAGTAGCAGTTCATCCACGGTGTCACGTCCGGGGTCGGCGGCTGTGGTTTGAGGAGCGCGTACCGCTTCGTACTTGGCGGGATCTACATCCGCTTTGCTGCCCGGCAATAAGACCGCATCGCACTGCTCAATCAGCTTCATCACTTCTGCAGGAGTGCGATCTACAGGAATGCGAACCGGCTCTCCGCCAGCTATTTCCACGGCATGTTCGTATTGCGGTAGAGCGCGCTCGACGTATTCTCGATCGCCCGAATGCGGCACCGGAATGGCAATACGGGGTGGCATAGCGATAGCGGCGTCTAAACTACTTATTCTTCGGCGGCTTTTTCTTCTCGCGTTTTGGTGCGTTCTTATTTCCCATGTCCATAGTTTCACACACACTGCGCTCGCTTGACTACCTGTAATTGAGACTGCACGGTCGTTGGTCCCTAACTCTAGTTTGACGCTTTTCAGCAACGCACGTTAGAATAGTTGAGTTTGCCTGTACTCGCGGTTTCGTTCTGGAGCCGTCCGCCATCGTTGCCGAAAGCGCCGACGCGGAAAGCAGCAAGCATAGAAAATCACAGGATTCGGCAGATCGCGCCGGTGTGCGACGCGATGGATTTTACGTTTACTCTGTCGTGCTTAAGCACGGACGCGCCGGGACTTAGGAGACATGAGCATGTACGCGGTCATCCGCACAGGTGGGAAGCAGTACCGGGTCGCCCCCGGCGATGTGGTCCGCGTCGAGAGCCAGGGGACCAGCACCGACGGCAAAATTGAATTCAGCGACGTGTTGGCGGTCTCCGCCCGAGATGGGCAGATCGGCAAGCCGCAATCCGGTGCGCTCGTGACCGGCGAGATTGTCGAACAGGGCCGCGAGAAGAAGATCCTCGTTTTCCACTACAAGCGCAAGAAGCAGTATAAGAAGTTGCGCGGACATCGTCAGGGATACACGGCCGTGCGGATCACGGAAATTGCCTTCAACGGACAAAAATTCAGCGCTCCTGAGCTTCCCAAGAAAATCGCGAAGCCCAAGAAAGTTGCTCCCGTAGAACACGCAGCGGTTAAAGCTGAGACCAAGACTCATAAGGCGCCCGCGAAGAAGAAAGCCGTCGCCAAGAAATCAGCCCCGAAGAAAGCTGCACCCAAGAAGAAAAAGTAACAGACGTACTTACTGGCCACTGAAAACTGAGTTCTTATGGCACACAAAAAAGGGCAAGGCACATCACGAAATGGGCGCGATTCTAACGCCCAGCGGTTAGGCTTCAAGGCCTTTGGCGGACAACTGGTTCCGGGCGGGACCATCATCGTGCGGCAGCGCGGAACCCGCGTCAAGCCTGGCCTGAACGTCGGTCGCGGCAAGGACGATACGCTCTTTGCCAAGATCACGGGTCGTATCAAATTCAAGGACCGTGGTCAGATGGGTAAGTACGTGATGATCGAACCGATCGCCCAGTAAGTACTGGTATCGCTACGCGGGCGGGGCGCCCGCGCCACATGATCGAACCAGCCTCGCCTTCGGGTCGAGGCTTTTTTGTGGGTTTCTTTGCTTTGTCCTTGTATGTACCGGAGCCTGCCTTGAGCGGAGTCGAAGGGTGTCCTTCGTGGTTCAAGCTCTTACCCTTCATCAACCACAAAGGACACGAGGTACACGAAGGAAAACCTAAGATCCCATATGTTTATTGATGAAGCCACAATTCGCGTCAAGGCCGGCGACGGCGGCAATGGGTGCCTTGCTTTCCGTCGGGAAAAGTATGTCCCACACGGCGGACCCTCAGGTGGCGATGGTGGCGATGGTGGCGACGTCATCATGGAATCGAGCGAGCGCCACAACACCCTCGTGCATTTTCGCTTCAATCCGGAATATAAAGCCGAACGTGGGCGCCACGGGGAAGGATCCAACCGCAAAGGGCGCGAAGGAGACGATGTCCTGCTCAAGGTCCCCGTGGGAACGATCGTGTACGACGCCGAGACCGGCGACAAAGTGCACGACTTCTCACAAGCTGACGAGCGCGTGATTATCGCCCGCGGCGGTCGCGGTGGACGTGGCAATGCGCGTTTTGCCACGTCCACGCACCAGGCCCCGCGTGAGCACGAAGAAGGCCGGCCCGGAGAAGAGCGTACGTTTCGCCTGGAACTGAAGCTGCTAGCCGATGTCGGACTAGTGGGCTATCCCAACGTGGGCAAGTCTACTCTGATTTCGCGGATCTCGGCCGCGCGGCCAAAAATTGCGGACTATCCCTTTACTACTCTTCAGCCGAACTTGGGTGTTGTAGCCGTAGGGGAAGCGAAAGAAGAACGCAGCTTCGTAGTGGCGGACATTCCCGGGCTCATTGAAGGGGCACACCTCGGCGCTGGCCTGGGCGTGCAGTTTCTCCGCCACATCGAGCGCACCAGGCTTCTCGTGCATCTGGTGGACGTTTCCGATGCCAGCGGCCGCCCCGATCCAGTGAAGGACATCGAGGTGATCGAAGGCGAATTGAAAAGCTTTGGCGCGGGGCTCGACCAGAAGCCGGTAATTATGGTGGCCTCGAAGATCGATGTTGCGAACAAAGAGAAGCTGGCCAAGTTGAAGCGCTTTTGCAAGAAGCAAGGGCTGGAGTTGTTCTCAATCTCTGCGGTGACTGGAAAGGGTATCGAAGAGTTGAAGTACGCGATGGCAGACAAGGTGGAAGAAATACGAGGAAATGTCAAGCCCGCGGCAGCCGATCGCCGGAAAGCTCTTAGAACATCCAACTGCGGAGTGCTGCCCCCCTAACTCACTAACTCTTCAGGGTGCCCCGCCCAAGCGAAACTTGAGTGGGGTGTTCAGGTTGTCACAAAGCCTCGCCATCGGCGGCCCAGCTTTGCCAAAACCCGGCCCGCCTCCAGATGAAGTGCTCTACATAATGCCATTCTAATAAAACGGCCGTGAGTCTTCTGCATTTCCTTCTGCTGGATCATTCTCAATGGGCAACAACTACAGGTAGTAAAAGATGCGAGGGTGTGCGAGCGGAATGAAAAATCGTCTGCTTGGCCACTCGCCACTCCGTATCTGTTCCGGCAGGATATCCTGTGTTCTGATTGAGACTTAGTAGCGGAGTCCCACTACTGCTAATCTCTACGCGCAGACGATGGCCAGGTAAGAAACGGTGGGCGACGCCAGCCAATTTTACATGAAGCCTCTCGGTTTTACTGGGTTTCATGAGTACCTCTTTGTCGAAACCCTTCCGATAACGAGCGCGAATCACTCCCGGGAAAGCACCGATCCCTCGAACTCGACCATCGGGGTAGACGTCAAACAGGCTAACAAGGAAATCCGTATCCGGAGCGTCAGAGCTGACATAAAGTTCGGCCTCGACAGGACCAATTACATCGAGCGACGCGTCGAGCACTGAACTGGTGTACACCAAAATGTCAGATCTTGTTTCTACCGACGAACGCTCATCCTCCGGATCCATGATGGGCGACGGCTTCGATTCTGGGCGGGGGTCAAAAACATATCGGTCAGGATTTTCCTTGGTCGGGGGGATCCACGTTGCACTGCCGTCTCCCGCAGCCGAATTGGCTTTCCCATTGCTATGGAGGTAGAGGGCTCGGTAGCCTACAGATTGAGGAGGAAAATCATCATACTCTCGCCACTCTTCCGCACCTGTCACATATACGCGTGCGCGGGGAATTGGCTTAGTGTCCCCATCTGATTTTAGATGGCGATCAAAGAACTCGAGGTACACGTTCCTCATGTCCATAACCGTCTGTGGCGCACTGCCCCAGTTCTCGAACGCCGGCGGCTCTAGTTTTCCATCGGCGGTAGGATTTCCGCCAAAGAATGTTAGTTCGTGTGGCCAAGCTCCGAGGATGAGATACTGACGGTCTCGAGCAGGCGAGAAGCGCCGCATTTTCGTCCATAGAGACAGAACGGATGCCGACGCCATGTCGTACGTCCCGGTTACGTGAAGCACAGGCAGATCGATGGATGTCAAGTCCGCAGGCTCAAAGCTGATTGGTTTCCAATACGCGTCCATGGTCGGATGCGCCAACAGTTCACGGTACAGAGGAAGAACTCGCCCCACCACTGCGGAATCCGAGGTGACCAGGGGTCGATGGGCAACCATGGTCTTGATGTCGATCTTCCCGCCAGGCGTCGATGATGGGGTCATCATGTTAATCCAAGTCAACATGTCCCAAAGGGCAAACGATCCACCCAAATACGGTAAATGCTCGAAATACTCTCCTCCTGCGGACGCGGGCGCGATGCAGTTCAGGTGTGGCGGATGCGAGCGTGCGGCCAGCCACGCAGTTGAACCGAGGTAAGACCCTCCAATAATGCAGACGCGTCCATTTGACCAGGGTTGTGCAGCCAGCCATTCAACTGTGTCATAGCCATCATTGACTTCTTGAAACCAAAACCCGAATTTTCCCTCGGAGTCGCCGCGCCCACGAACTTCCTGAGATACGAGGGCGTATCCATGCTTCGTGTAGAAAGTCGCGAGATTTGGAATGGTGCAGCACGTACGCGTATACGGCGATCTCAAGAGTATCGTTGGATATCGGCCGGATTCCTCTGAAGGCCACCACGCGCTTGCTGTCAGTCGAGTACCGTCTCGCATTGGGATATGAAGCGTCTCCGCGGAAGGGTTTTGGGCTCCACTTGGAGTGGTCGCCACGCATATTGATGATAGAAGCAGCCCGGCAATCAGCCGCCTGATGATTTTGCAAATTGTGCCGTTAGTCATTTCTCGTTTGCAGCCAGTAACCTGCTTGTCTTTAGACGGTAGGAGATATGCTCCGTTAGCGAGTGGTTCTTAAGGGACAACCATCGTGTCAAATCGGTCGGCCCGGTTCGGAGGTCGTTAATCAATGTCGAAAACCCCATTCTAGTCCCCATAAACCCAGGGCCCGTCCCACGCCCGAGTAGCCCACGCCGCCTTTGTGCTCTAATAGCTTCGCCTCAATCAAAGGAAGAGAGGCTATGCGGGCCAGGGACCAAGCGCAAAGCACTGGGCGCCTGCAACGCAAGTGGCTGCTGGATCCTCGCGGTCATGTTGATCGCCAGATGCTTGGGCACAGCTGGCCAGGCGCAGAGTTCAATCTTCAAAATAGTAAGCAGGATTGGCTGTGAAGCAGCTTTCGTCACTATTTTACCGGTGCGGATGGTGTGGTCGAGATCGAATCAATGGACTGCGCGGCGGCGAGAAAGGCTGGGGATTATACCAACGGTTCGCATTCGTTCCGACAAACAAAACCGCCCAAGCGGAGCTTGAGCGGGTCACCCTGAAGTGACGTTTACGATCAACTTCACGCCTCTCCCATACGCGTACCGTGTTGAAAACGGTATTGCAATATCTTCGCCGCCAACGCGGGATTCAGGGAGCTACTCTCGGCGTCCATGGTTCGAACCACTTCACCGCGGCACACCACTTCCGCAGCTGACAACCCAGCGATTTCCGGGGGTAGCACTAAGCTGATTTCAATGTGAACATTGGCCGGCATCATCTCCTCAGCCCGGAACAGCAGGCCGGAACGGCTGATGTTTTCCGTAGTTCCCGCTCGCCAGACATTTTCGCCCAGCGGGCGGTATTTCAACGGCAGATGCAGCTTGAAGCGCTGAGCGCGGAAAGACGACGATTTCGGGCTGAGACGACCGGCTTGCGATTGGGCAGCTAAACGAGCAGACATGGAAACCTCCAGGGGGAATGGTGTGTCCAGTACCTCACGCACCTTGGCCTGGAGCGTGGGCAGGGTAAAGGGCTTCTGGAGCAGGGTGATTCCTGAGTCCAGCGTGCCGTTTCGTCCAATGGCATTTTCGGTGTAACCCGACATGTAGAGCACCTTCATCTCGGACCGCCGTGGCGCCAGTTGGTTGGCCAATTCGCGCCCCGTCATCCCCGGCATGACTACGTCAGTCAATAGCAGATGAATGGGGCCAGAATGAGCGTTGGAAATCAGGATCGCGGTGGCCGGATCGCCGGCGTCAACCACGGTGTAGCCCTGGCGTTCCAGGTACTCGCGCGCCAGTTGCCGGACGGTGGCTTCATCCTCTACCAGAAGGATCGTTTCACGTCCGCGTTGCAACTGGGCCGCTGCCGCAACCGGTTGTACTACCGCAGGCTCTTTTACCTCACTTACCCGGGGCAAATACACTTTGAATGTCGTTCCTTTGCCGGGTTCGCTGTACACCCAGATGTAGCCTCCGCTTTGCTTCACGATGCCGTACACCATGGAGAGGCCCAAGCCCGTTCCCCTGGATCCTTTAGTGCTGAAAAATGGTTCGAATATCCGGCTCTGCGTTTCCGCATCCATGCCCATGCCGGTATCACTGATGGCAATCATCACGTACTCACCCGGCTCTGTGGGGGCGTGTAGTCGGGCATAGTTCTCGTCCAGAGAGACATTGGCGGTTTCGATAGTCAGCTTGCCGCCTCGGGGCATGGCATCGCGCGCGTTCACCGCCAGGTTCATAATCACCTGTTCAATCTGTCCCGGATCAGCTTTGGTCGCGCCTAGGTCGCTCCCGGGCACCATAACCAGTTCGATATCTTCCCCAATCAGCCGGGTCAGCATCTTGAAATTTTCCGTGACTACCGCATTCAGATCCAGCACTTTGGGCGTCAGCATCTGCTTACGGCTGAACGCCAGCAGCTGCCGGGTCAGAGCGGTGGCGCGGTTGGCGGCATTGGCGATTTCCTGGGCTGGGCCACGCACGTTAGGGTCAGGTCCGATGCGCTCCAGCAAAAACTCGCAGTAGCCGGATATCACCATCAGCAGATTATTGAAGTCGTGCGCGATGCCCCCCGCCAGGCGTCCGATGGCTTCCATCTTTTGTGCTTGCCGAAGCTGCTGCTCGAGTGCGCGATTCTCAGTAACATCTTCGGCGAACAATTCAAAGAAAGTCGCGCTGTGTTCGTCGCGGATGGTGCGCCCGGAAAGCCGCACTGTGATGGGACTCCGGTCCCGCCGCACCCAGTCAGCAATAAGCCCGTTGAAGCGTTGCGCCGTGCGGAAGTTGTCGGCTACAGTGAACCATTGTTGCGTATCGTCATAAAGGTTCGCCAGATTGCCCCCCACCAGCTCAGCCGGCGAGGCGCAGCCCAGCATATTTACCAGCGCCGGATTGGCGCTCAAAATGATGCCGTTCGCGTCACAGCGGCAGATCCCGTAAGGAGCATTGGTAACCAGTGACCGGAAGTTGACTTCCGAGCGCCGCAAACCCTCCTGCGCCGATCGCAGTGCCGCATTGAAGGAGCAAATCAGCATGGCCACAAACACGAACAATGTTAGATGGATAATGGCCTTGCGGTATTCCTCCGGGGTGTGCCCTCCACCCAGCGAAAAATAGGCACTGACCGTGAGCGCAAACGAGGTTGCGACTAAACCTGGCTTCCAGCCGCCATACCAGGCACTGACCATGATGGCCACGGCAAACACCACCAAGCGGCTCTCTACTACGTCCGCCAGCATCAGGGCCGGGATTAGCGCTAGGGTAATGCTAAGAACGGCAACGCCGTAGCGGAGAATCGGCGCCCGCGCCGGGGGAATATAGCTAGTGCGGAGAAGGGGGAGCTTCGCTCGCATGGCAATACCAACCTTAGTTCCAAAATGGGAACTCCGCGAGTTACGGGAGTTCATGTGGGTGGATGAACAGGCGGGCGCGAACCATAGGGCCAACCACCAGTAAATCGTTGTGCCAAATGTACAATGAAGAAAGCTGTGAATTTCACAAAATGCTGGAAATTCTGAAATCGTGAATCTAGCCAGATAACCTTAATCTAAAGAGCGTGCACAACTGCTAAGTTGATATGCACGCATAAACATTGCCCTCGAAAATGTGCACCAAGGGATACGCGCGTGGGTGTAAGATCACGTCAATAGAACGATAGCAAGTCCTTCTGACGGTCTTACCCGCGGCACTGCTCGTGGACGTGCGATGGAGGTTATCGTGATCACGTTACGCTGGCTTGCTCTCTTACTCCTACTGGCCACTTCCTACACCTGGGCCCAGTTTGGCAATCAAAACACCGGCAACGTGAAGGTGCGAGTTGCTCTAGCGGACGGTTCGTCGTGCGGTATCCAGGCCCACGTTCAACTGATGGGGAACGCCGGAACCTCCAATGAAGGGGAAAGTTTCACCAACGACAATTGCCAGGCCGAATTCAGCCGGGTTATACCAGGAACCTACCATGTTCTCGTCTCCGGACAAGACATTGAAACCGCGGACAGCGGCGTATTCGAGGTGGACAGCCGTAAGATAACGCAGTCGGTGGATGTGACGGTAAGACGCCGGGACGAAGCAAACGCGGACATGCCCCCAAAAACCAGCGCGCACGGTGTCTGCGGCCGACCTCAATATCCCTGAGAGTGCGAAAAAAGAATTTGATAAGGCTAGTGCACAGATGGCCAAGAAAAACTGGGGGAAAGCCATCGCAGGTTTCAACCGGGCTTTGGCCCTTTATCCTGATTATGCTGCCGCCTACAACAATCTGGGAGTAATTTACGCCAAAACCGGTGATCGCAAGACCGAACGAGAGGCGCTGCAAAAGGCGGTCGCGTTGGATGACCATCTAGCTGTTGCCTATGTGAATCTGGGAATCATGGCGATCGCGGAACGAAACTTTCCCGAGGCGGAGAACATGTTGAACAAGGCCACATCCGCGGATCCAGAAAATACGCAGACGCTCGTCTTGCTCGCCAATGCAGAGCTTTTAGACAAGCATTACGACCAAGCGATTTCCAACTGCCACAAGGTACACTCGATGCCGCACGAGTCGCAGGCGCTAATTCACTACATCGCGGCCCGCGCCCTCGAGCACGAAAATCGCGCAAGCGAAGCGGTGACCGAATTCCAGACCTTCCTTAAGGAAGAGCCCTCAGGCCCTCGAGCAGAATCAGTACGGGGAGAACTGACCCGCCTCCAGCGCCAGATCGAGTAAAGAGGCGAGGATTCAGGGACCAACTCTCATTGGGTCAAAGCTAGACTCGGATCAATGCCCCTGGGTTGATAGCCAGTCCTGCGATGCGTTCCTTCTTGACAAAAATCGCATACCTGATAAAGTGCGGCCAAGGCTTCACTGGGGAAGCATTAATGACAGGTGCTCATGTATGAAGAATGTCTATGAGGTTTTGCGGCAGAAGGAACTCGAACTGGCTCGGCTGGAAAAGGAAGTCGAAGCGTTGCGGGTTGCCGCTCCTTTGTTGTCCGACGACAAAGAGTCGCTCGAAGCCACCAACAACAAGCCGACCTTGGCCAGCAGCACATCTGTTCAACAGCCGATCCGTATCCCGCAGGCGGCCGTAAATGCCAGCCCGCAACCTGCCCGCGCAGCCGGGTGGGAAGACACCGCCAAGCGCTGGCCCTAGACTGGCAGTGAAAACTTCGTAAGCGTCCGCCCCCGAGCCTTCGCTGGGCGGACAAAGGTCATTGGCCCGGCCCGGATCATATTCTGGGCACTTTTGTTTCCCGAGAAAACTTGGTTGCACAGAAGTTCCTGCCCGCGTCGCCGGAGCTAGCGCAGTGCTATACTCCACTCAACTCACTCTGGCCGAAGTAAATTTCAGGCATTGAGACTGCACCCAGCTAGTAGTCCGCGGAGTGTGCCGTGCCAGCAGGTACCAAACCATGAGTACGGCAGCGACCCCGGCGCCAGTCCGTGGTTTTACCAACACTCGCCGCGTCCCGCGCTTTCCCCTTTCCGTGCCGGCGGATGTCATCGTATTGCGCTCTGGAATTCCTTACTCCATTCCCGGACGCTCGGTCACATTGAGTGAATACGGCCTGGGTATGGTGGTGGCCGGTGAGCTTCGCACTGGAGATTCCGTGGGTATTGAGTTCCGGCTGCCGGAAGCTGGCGGGCGGTTACGACTAAAGGCGATTGTGCGCTACCAAGCCCTGCTGCATTGTGGCCTGGAGTTCCAGAACGTAACCTTGGAACAACAGACCCTGATCGAACACTGGACGCGCAGGAAATCGATGACAAGTGGGAATGTCACGCCTGCAGCGCGTCCTGCGCCTTCGCCGGGCATTACGATTGACGTCAAACCGGTTTCGGTCCCAGACCTGAAACGCTCGGGCCAGGGTTCGCGGGCAGGGTTCGCTGGACTGCTAGTGACGGCGATTGTAGTTGCCAGCTTCGGCTGGTGGCATTGGCACCGCGCCTGGGATGAACTCGAAGCCCAAATACCCACAGATCGGACCTCATCACCAACACAGGCAGCCCCGGTTCCGGCGGAGGTGCCAGCAGAGGTGATGGCGAGATTCATCACGCACAAGATTGACCCGATCTACCCAGAGGCCGCGAGAACGGCCCACGTTGAAGGTGTGGTCGTATTGGATGTGCTCATCGGCACTGATGGAGGAGTGCTGGATGTACACGCCACCACGGGTCCCGACGAACTCGTTCCTGCAGCCGCAGATGCGGTGAAGTGGTGGCGCTTTCAACCTTACTTAGTCAATGGCCAACCGGTGCAGGTAAAGACCACATTGGCAGTGGACTTTCGCGCAAATTGATCGCAGATGAACTTAGCGTTATTTGGATGCCACCCGGTCCTTGCGAAACGCATGCAGGATTAAAGCTCCGCTGACGGAGAAACTGCCTACTGCTCCCAGGGCCATCACCTGGGCTGTTTGCCAACTTAGATGGAGCAAATCGGAAAACAGAGCGCTGAGCGCGAATCCGACCCCCAGAACGTTCAGCCACATTGGCGCCTGTACCGGAACGCGATGCTCGCGATTGTAAAGGCGCAGTTGTAGAAGTACAGCGGCCAGTCCAATCGCTGCCACAACCACGACAGCAAGCGGACTGAAGAAGGCGCTCCGCTTGGTGTATATAACGACCACACCTAGCCCGCAGCACAGCAGAGCCGAACTGATCACTGTCCAGCGGCGAGAATTGGGTTGAGAGTCAGACACAAGAAACCATCTCCGCATTTATACAGGGGTTTGGGGATTGGTTTCAAACAGCAAGAGCGGCAGTTGCGCCCTCAGTCCGCCTTGATCCTAGCGTAAAGTTGTTGGCACAGCGCGGGAACGTTTAGCTTTCCATGGTCTTCAAGTTCGGGCTCACGCTTAGTGCGGCTTCGGTGGAGCGTTGCACGTCGTCTTTGGTGAGACCGGGCGCAATCTCCTCCAGCACTAAACCCGACGCCGTCACCTGAATCACAGCCATTTCGGTGACGATGGTATTTACCACCTGCACTCCGGTCAGAGGTAAGGTACATTTCTTAAGGATCTTGGCTTTGCCGTCTTTGGTGGTATGTTCCATGGCGACGATCACACGGCGCGCGCCCGCTACCAGATCCATCGCGCCTCCCATGCCCTTCACCATCTTTCCCGGGATCATCCAGTTGGCGAGATTGCCTTTCTCATCCACTTCCATAGCGCCGAGCACGCTCAGATCAATATGTCCGCCGCGGATCATGGCAAACGAGTCCGCACTCGAAAAGTATGCGGTGCCGGCCATTTCGCTGACCGTCTCTTTGCCAGCGTTGATCAGGTCGGAATCCTCGCTGCCTTCGACCGGATATGGGCCAATCCCCAACATGCCATTTTCGCTTTGCAAGATAACGTCCATCCCCGCGGGAACATGATTGGCCACCAGCGTAGGCATCCCGATGCCAAGATTCACGTAGAAACCGTCGCGCAGTTCGCGAGCAATGCGCTTGACGATAAGGTCGCGTTTGTCGAGGTCTTTACCTTTAGACATGGTCATTGGTCGCTAGTCGTTGGTCGTTACTAGATTGCAAATCATACTCGTCTGAGCTCGAGCAGTTTCTGGCAAACGACCGACGACGAACGACTGGGTGGCCTACGCCTTTCTCACCGTTCTTCTCTCAATCCGCTTCTCGTACAGCTCTCCCTGAAAAATCCGTTTCACATAGACGCTGGGCGTATGCACTATGTCTGGGTCTAGCTCGCCCGGCTCAACCAAGTGCTCGACTTCGGCTATTGTGACTTTGGCGGCAGTGGCCATCATGGGATTAAAATTTCTTGCTGTCTTGCGATAAACCAAATTCCCCCACTGGTCACCCTTCCAGGCCTTGATCAGTGCAAAGTCGGCTTTCAGCGCCTGCTCCATCACATAGGTGCGGCCGGCAAATTCGCGAGTTTCTTTCTCATCCGCAACGATAGTGCCCACTCCGGTGGGCGTAAAGAATGCAGGAATGCCCGCACCCCCGGCGCGGATGCGCTCCGAAAAAGTCCCCTGTGGCACCAGATCGAGCTCGATTTTCCCCTGCAGGACCATTTGCTCCAGCAGCTTGTTTTCTCCGACATAAGTCCCAATGTGCTTGCGAATCTGTCCCGCTGCCAGCAGAAGGCCCATGCCTAAACCATCCACGCCGACGTTGTTGCTGATTGTGGTGAGGCCTTTGGTACCCTTACGAACCAGCGCACGAATCAGATTCTCGGGAATTCCGCACAATCCGAAGCCGCCCACCATGATGGTTGCGCCATCGAAGACGTCGCGGATGGCCTCGTCGGCGCTGGCAATGACTTTGTTCATAAAAACGAAATTCTAAATGAAAATCAATTCTCAGGTACGATGCGCCCGCTGGACCAATCGTTAACTTCAGCAAGAGCATGAATCCAAGGTTTCCTTTGTGTACCGGAGCCTGCCCTGAGCGAAGTCGAAGGGTGCTCCCTGTGGTTAATCGCATCCGTCATACGTGATAGCATGCGAAACTTATGAAAACCGTCCTGCTCCTCATTTGCTCGAACATCTTCATGACGATGGCCTGGTACGGTCACCTGAGATACCGGAAAGCCCCGCTGCTCGCCGCTATCGTTGTGAGTTGGCTGATTGCATTTGCCGAATACTGTTTTCAAGTTCCAGCAAACCGCATCGGCTACGGCGAATTCACCGCGTTCCAATTGAAAATTATTCAGGAGGTCATCACGCTCTGCGTCTTCGTCGTCTTTGCCTGGCTCTATCTCGGCGAACGCGCCCGCTGGAACCACGCAGCCTCGTTCCTGTGCCTTCTGGGTGCAGTGGCCTTTGCTTTCTGGGGACGGCTCTGATCTGCCTCTTCTGAAATGGAGGCCAAGGCGTCCCCGCCGGCTAAACATACTTTAGGATGTGGAGCGGCCTTTCCTGGTACTGGCATTTTGCGCCACCGCAGCCGTGCCTGACGCAGTCTTTTTCAAGTGATGGGCCCGCTCAAACTCCACCATCAACTCCCGCGTGTCCAGATTCTCCCGGATATGAGCCAAGCGCTGCTCCAGTTTCAGCATCGCGGCCTGAATATTTTTCTTGTTGGTGAGCGCGATATCTCGCCACACCGAATACGGACTGCTGGCTGTGCGCGTCATCTCGCGTAAAGCCCGGCCTCCGGTTTCGAGCAGGGGTGCATCTTCGCCGTACTCGTCAATGAGCGTTGTGGCCAAGGCGGTCGAAATCATCTGCGGCAAATGGCTGATCCAGGCGCAAAGCCGGTCGTGCTCGCCCGCGTCCAAGCTAGCAATGCGCGTGCCAATCCTTTCGATCCACTCTAGATACTCTCCGCTCAGCCCATCATAAATCTTCTGCCCTGGAACCGGCGTCACAAACCAAATCGCATCCTGAAACAGATCAGGATCAGCAAACTCGATGCCCGGATGTTCCTTCCCTGCTATCGGATGGCCAGCTAGAAAACGCGCGCCAATATTCTTGCCGAATACGATCTTAGCCTGCGCCAGGACGGCGGCCTTGGTGCTGCCAACATCGGTTAGCAGAGTCTTAGGGGAAAGCGCTGGCCCCAGCCGCTCGATCAAGTCAACGATCGCGCTGACCGGAGTAGCCAACACTACTACTTGGCTGCTGCGCACAGCATCTGCGGGATTGGTGTGGCCAGCATCAATCGCGCCCCTCTTCTCCGCTTGTTCAAGAGCGGCGGCGCGATCGCAGCCAATGATTCGTCCGGGAAAGCGGTGTTTCTTTAGTGCCAGACACACCGATCCACCGATGTGGCCAGTCCCTATGACCGTGATTTGGCGAATAGGCATCACTTATTTAATGAGTCAACGATTCAATGACTCATTGATTCATTGGTCAAGCGATGCTGCGTCCCACCGCAGGCGCAATCATGCGCAACTGACCCATCAACTCTAAAAACTGTGCCGGATACAATGACTGCGCCCCATCCGACAGCGCCTTGTCCGGATCGTGATGCACTTCGATCAGGAGCACATCCGCACCCGCAGCCAGCGACGCCCGCGCCATAGGTGTGAC
>Ga0207138_1024_pt1 | contig 28120 bp, 23 predicted proteins | sample Alteio_BWMinHeat_6_FD_153589 | JGI IMG/M metagenome (GOLD analysis project Ga0207138, IMG submission 153589) | Enriched cells from forest soil in Barre Woods Harvard Forest LTER site, Petersham, Massachusetts, United States -... | ecosystem: Environmental > Terrestrial > Soil > Temperate forest >...
CTTCTCTAATTGTATTGTAAAACGGTAGTTTATTATTAATGGTATATTTTTTAACAGTAGCACTTGTTCCATCAAATAATAAATAGTGCCCAGATAATAAACTATATACATTTAAAAAGCCAGTGGCCGGCTCTGGTATATAACTTAAACTTAGAAAATCGTAAATAGCCTGATGATCAACTTTTCGTTTAATACTGTCATCAGACAATATTGCCTTTAGCTCGCTTGCAAAAGAAAGGTATTCGCCATTTATATGATAATATAAGGGTTTTACACCTAGTCTATCACGAACTAACAATAAATGCTGCGTGTGTGTATCATACAAAGCAATAGCAAATATACCTTTGATCATTTTTAAAAATTCAATGCCAAATTCCTGGTATAAATTAGGTATTACTTCGCTATCCGAATGCCCTTTAAATATGTAACCTTTACTTAGTAGTATATCTCTATGTTCTTTATAATTATATATTTCACCGTTAAAAACGCATACATACCTTTCGTTATTACTAAATACAGGTTGCCTTCCGTTTGCAGATACATCAATAATGCTAAGTCTTTTATGTCCTAAATAAATGTCTTTGTCGCAATATTCTCCTTCATCATCCGGCCCCCTATGATGCAATGTTTGACGTGCCACACGTCCAATCTGTATGATATTTTCTACAGTAGCCCCTTTATTATATATACCGCAAATACCGCACATTGCAATTACGAATTAATTACTTTGATGTAATCTTCTATTAAAATATTCCAGTCATGTTGCTTAGCCCAAGAAATTGCATTATTGCTATATTTTGCATAATTAACAGTTATACTATTTATTGCATTTGCTATATCGTCTGCATTCTTCGGATCAACCAAGTACCCATTATATTGATTCGAAATAGCACCTTCAATACCACAACCTTTTGAACCTATTGCAGGTATACCCAAAAGGTTTGCTTCTATAATTGCAATACCAAACCCTTCTACATCTCCATCAGAGGCTGTTTCGCTTAACATAATAAACACATCTGTATCTAGCATTATCTTAAACAAATCTTCATTACTCAGCATACCATGTATGTATACACTGTTTTGTACACCTAATTGATTCGCCAAATTTTTTATTCTTTCAGCCTCTTGGGGTATGCCTACCATATGATACTCAACATCTCCCCATATTTTTTTTATTATTGGTAATGCATTTACAACGTTATGTTGTCCCTTTCTTGGAGTAAGCGACCCAACTGTTAGCAATTTAAGAGTTCCATTTGTTGGTTGCTTCCTTGCTATATTACTTATAGATCCAAACTTTTCTAAGGGTACCCCATTAGATATTGTTACAATATTATTAGGCCTTAAATTAGTATTTTCCAATAATACTCTTTTCGCAAAATCAGATACGGTAATAATATTTGCAACAGAATAAAGTGCCCTCTTCAGCATTCTTCTCATTTGTCCTCTTGCCATCAATATTTCATGCCCATGTATGATAGCAATAGTTTTCCATTTTGTAAACCATTTAATAAACAGAGTTAATAATATCGGAGAAGTTCCTGATAAAAAAACTACATCATTCTTGTTGTTGTTTTTAACTATATATAAAAAAGCTTTGATAAGGTTTTTTACAGGGGAATTGACTGCATACCTTTTTATATGAAGTTTCAAATGCTCTTTATCAAAAATTACATCCTTGTATTCTGCTCTACTCGCGGCATAAATGTTAATATGATATCCCTGATTACTTAAATGTGTTGCAATATTATACGCCTGGTTCCCCATCCCGCCAGGTCCTGGTGGAAACTCACTTGTAATTATTAAGATGTTTTTCAATTCTCTTTTTTGGGCGCATTAATAATATCAGCAAATATTCTTTTTACATAATGTTCATAAGTAAAATTTTCTGCCATTTTTGTTGCATTTATTGCCATTGTTTTTCTGTCCTCAGTAGTAATAGATACTATTTGTTTCAAGGCTTTATAAATGCTTTCGCTGCTGTTGTCTGGTAATAAAATTCCGTTTTCGTTATTTTTTATATACTGATCCAGCGACGACATATTTGTAACAACAGGTATACAGCCATAAGCTGCACCTTCTGCTATAACTTTTGGGAACCCCTCACTTTTACTAGGTAAAATATTTATGTGCGCATCTTTATATACTTTAAATATTTTATCATGGTTTAGATAGCCCAATAATTCAACGGTAATGTTTAATCCTTTTATCATTTCAATGAGTTTATTCATTAAAGGTCCATCTCCAACAACAATTACTTTATTAATATAATGAATACCGTCCCCATTTAGGTATTTAAACGCTTCAATAAGATTTATGATTCCTTTGTTTTCATCAAGCTGACCTATAAAACATATATTCAGTGGCAATGAATATTGTTTTTGCAATACAATTTGGCTTGCTCTTTTTAGCTCATCATCATTAATACATGGATTTTCAAATGCAAGAATATGGTTGCCATTTTTTTCCCATTTCCCATTTATAGTAACAAATGAGCCTTGAACATTATTTCGCAACCACCATCTCTGCACTTTATATGTAAAAGCGGGAGATTTTTCATTCCAATTACCTGCATATTTTACCCATATATTAAAAAACCTGAGTATAGAAAAAATTGGAAGCATTATTAATGCAATATTTGATGGTGCTCTAAGTTGTATCCAATCACTTGGACGTATTATTTTTAGTATTATAAAAGCATTGGCAGGTGCAAAAAATAAAATCTTCAATTTGTTGAAAATACCACTACCTCCTGCCTCTAGTAGTCTAATGTATTTTATATTAGATCTGTTATACGGGAGATTACCACCAGACATTGGTAATTTATGCAAAGGTGCAAAATGAATTACCACATCAAATTCTTCTGCAACATTATTTATCTCTCTTATGGTAGGCCCCCAACCAAAAAATTGATCTTTATAATGATAATGTGCGGTATGCGATATAATTACCAGTCTACCTGCCATTAATTATTCTTTAGTAAACAGAATGTTTCTCCTGATTTACTATCATATATTTTCTTTGAAATTACTTGCTCTATAGCAGTCGGAAGTACTACATTTTTCCCTAATACTAAATATTCAAACTTATATTGTCTAATAAACTTTAGTTTAAGGTCTATGTTATTCAATAAAGCATTCTCTTGTTGTTTTTTGTAAATTATTAATGCAGACTGGTCTTTAATATTTTTTGCCGTTTTATCATTTGAATCTGGTATGACATCAGCAGAAAGATTAACTACATCAAAATTATTACCCATTACCTTTAAATACTCTCCGGGTCGTATGAAAAATTCCTTCATTCTATTTGAATTAACATAGTATGAGCTATCAACCCAATATACTCCAATCCTATTTTTAATGTGCTTTGTTTCAAAATCAACATCTTGAATAAAACTAATACTGTACTTTTTAATACTGCGGGCATTATAAAATTGACCTTTAGTATATGTAAGATATGCTGAAGTACAAATGATTAGTATTAATAACGAAAATAATACTTTACTAATTAGTCTGTCTATCTTTAGATTTAGTATGAAAACTACAACTACCATATATAAAATTATATGCAGCAGAGGTATTGTATTATTTGTTGCAAACTGATTAGGATCTGAGTAATTTACCATTAGACCCTGAAAAAAAATACAAAATACTACCAGTAATAAACTGATTTTTATTATGGTATACTCACTTAACAGATTTTTAATAATCTTCTTGTTAAAAACCAATACAAGGATAATCCAAACATAAATAATCCAAAATCTGGCGAATGATTTTACTGTAAGACCTTTTATAGCAAAAGCAAGTAATTTTATTCCCGGCCAGGAAAATGATACTCCAAGATCCTGAAATCCAAAATATTTATAAAAGACAAAAAAGCCAACGAATGAAATAAATAAAGGAGAAATGTATAGAATAGTTTCAAGCTTAGAATACCCTTTAAAAAAAATAAATGAACTGCAAATTAGCACTCCAATGCCAATGATCAGAGGCAAAGCAGCTACAGAATAAACAAACAAAATGCATACTGCTAATATTGCATTACCAGGCATTCTTCTTTGGAAGAATATAATTGCAGCTGACAATAATGCATAAGAAATGCCCAGTTTTTGATACTCAATAGGATTTTGTGTATCAACAAATATGTTACCTACATGGAAGTATGCAAAGCCAACAAAAAGAAATAATGACGTAAAAACAACAGATAAAAATGAATTCTTTTTATACAAGTCATATAGTGAAAGTAATCCTAATAGTGATAATAAAATTGTGAAGCTGGAAACTATTAGATGATACACAGCAATAGAAGACAAATTAAATTCTAAAAACAAAGCCGTAAGCCATATATCATGATACCTATAAGGTGTTGGCAATTTATATTGATCAAATAACAAAGTTTTGGCGGAGAAGAAATTCTCTATACCAGACTGTTTTATTGTTTCAGCTATTGAAATATAATATTGATGATCGAAGTGCGGTATGTTTGGTAAATGATAAGCATTATTATAATAAACAATTAGTCTAATAACAAATGGTATAATACTTATTAATACTGTTGTAATAATCTCTTTACTAAATTGAGATGTGTTAAATGATAATAAAGTATTTTGATGAATATTTTTTTTCCTAACTATTATTTTGTTGATAATTATTGTAATGACAAATAAAAATACAATAAGAATATTTATTGTCTTTAAATGGCACTTAATGGGAGAGTAAATAGTGATAATAATCGTATCGCCTATTAAAATATTGAGGAAAATATTTTGAAAAAGAGTAAACTTATCAGGAGTAAACAAGAGCTTACAAAATAATTTTCCGATAATTAGGCCTACTATTGTATATACAAGATATAGACATAGATAGATAAAATATTGTATAATCATAGATTGTATGTAATTATTATTTAGTGTTTAAAGGAAAAAACTGTTATACAAATCGTAATTGCAGATTACGTTGTTTTTAAGAATGGCTTTTCTATTATAGATGAAGACATCTTATCTTTTGATGCGGGTCTGATATTCATACCTGCAAATGCTAATCCAAAGAAAAATGGTGTAATCATTGTTCTCATTGAAGAGTGGACACTCATCGATAAGCCGAATACCAAAAAACCAAGATTAAGATAATATGCAAACCCCCTTGTGAAAAGTTCACGACGCTTTTTCCAATAGAACCACATAGGGTAAATTAGTAAAATACAAATGACCAATCCCATTAAACCATGTTCAGCAAGTAACCTTGTAAATTCTGTATGAGATGCAACTACTTCATTCCCTGCTGCATCATCAGCAATAAATTTTTGACTAATATCCCAATATGTTGATGATTGCCCGGGCCCTACACCAAACATAGGATTATGAAGAAAAATTTCTATTTCAGCAAGTGCAATAGTAGAACGACCATCGGTTAAAGTTTCTAAATCACTTTCTTTCTCGCCATTATATACGTCTACTGTAGTACCTCTATACCTTTCATTTAATGTATTTCCTGAAATTTTGTTTACATATTGAAAAGTAAAAAACACACTTAACGTTATAATAGTAAAAGTTGCAAATCTGGCTATTCGTTGATTAATTGATTTGCTCTTACTACTTAAAAAATAAATTATTGCTACTCCCAGAATGGCTGAGAACATCCCACCCCTTGAAACTGTAAGTACGCATCTAAATATAAAAAGAAGCAATATTCCAATATCAACAAACTTATTTTTAAATAAAGTATATCCCATTATCAAAGCAATAGATACAACAAATATTCCCACACCTAATATGCTTGATACTTGATTTGGTCCAAAATTTCCAGAAGCTTCTGCATTTGCTGAAATACCAAATTGTAAATCTGATAAAGTTGGTGTATTAACGAAAAGGTATGCCGATATGGATATCAAAGGGTAAACCATCAATTTAAATATATTTATTATTTCTTCTTTAGAAAAAGAGAAGTTACTGAAGTATAATACGAAAAGTCCCAAATCGAAAATACCAAACCAACAAAACACAAGATTAGACCAAAAGGTATCATCCAATTTCATAAAGAATATAGATGGGACGCTTAATACGCAAATAGCAAGACCGGTATTGCTGACCTTAAATTTACCGATATTGTTAGGTTTTTGAGAAAGGCCAATAAGCATTAAAAACATTGCAAGGTATTTCCCTGATTCTACAGGTACAAAAGGTGTCAACCTTAACATCCTGGCAAATAATTCAAATGATACATAATATGCAAAAAAGTAGTGAAGAACGAATTCGCGGCGATATTTAAGTGTTGCAATAACAGTACTTCCTATTAATACATACGCCCACCCAATAGCAATGTTATGATTTAAGCCTGCCAAAAACCCAAGGGCAATATGCAATACTAACCAGAAATAAACATTCCCGTTCACTATCTTTTTAATCATAATTTCTGTTGTATTGCCTTCAAAGCAAGTTGTTTATTTTTATTATACACATTTACCATTTTTGGTAAATTAATAGTAAAAAAAATTATTCTCAATAGTTTCCTAATAATATTTCCTCTTGTTAATAGTTGATTGAAATAACTGATTTTCAAATAATTTTTATATTGCTTCGGTGTAAAATATTTTTTTACAAGAAATATTTCAGAAGATGTTAGGGTTGCAAATTTACTAATAGAATTTTTAGACATGAAATTTGTAACTACTCTTGCTTTATGTGCTCTCAATCCACCAGAAGGTGCTCTATGATGATAAACAACAGCCGATGGATCATAAACCATCAATGTCCCAACTAAATGACAACGCATAGCAAGATCATGGTCTGCCCTAATATTTTTATTAAAAAACATATCCATGAACCCAGTCTTTAATAAAACATCCTTTTTTATTAATGTAATAGGGAAAGTATCTGCAATGTAGTGATACGGGTTTGGGACATTGTAAGATATCCCTAATTCAATCACATGCGATGCGACCATATCACAATCAAATTTTTTCCGTGTTTGTAACAATCTCTCAATAAAGTCTGGTTTTATGCCATCTGCATCATCGCCTAAGAAAAGTACATACTTCCCTGTAGCTTCTTCTAATAACTTATTCCATGCAATGCATTGACCTTTTTCTTGTTGAGGAAAATATTTTATTGATAAGTTAGGGTACTTATTTGTATCAATTTTTATTCTTTTTTCATTATCTGTCTGGTCTGTAATTAATACTTCGTAAGGAAGAACAGTTTGAACTGAAAGCTGCTCTAATTCATTAATAAGATAATTGTACCTATCCAGGGTTGGCACTAAAACAGAAACTTTCTCATATTCTGCATGTCCTTCAGTTTTTTCCGACAAGTGAATTGAAGGTTTGCAATCATCCTTAGATATCGATCTTGTGGCTCTCCATTGCATATAGTTCTTCAATATCCCCTTTCTATTTACAATAGCCCACAATTGCCACTTTTTTGGTGTGAATTGCCTGAGAAACACCCATTCGTCTCTTTCAGGTATTTGTACTTGTAGAAAATTACTATCCTTTAATAACCTTGGGTAATACCTTAATATAGCGCCACACTTTAACAGCTTATATCCTAAAGCAATACCAGCCATCTCTGGCGAAGAATAACTTGCAGATAGAGAACCTATCTTTTTCAACACAGAAGTTCTAATGAGGCATGCGTTTATACTCAGCCTGAATGATGAATGTTCTATATCAGGAGAAGCGTCTTTGTTATACATCCATGTAGGTTCAACAAAGTCCATTATTGATGGTTGTGATGCCAAACCACATTTCAGGCCTGCATGCCATACATCAACCGGTTTTCTAGTGAGCTCCCTTATAAGCCCAATATCAGGTTCGCCAAATAAAGAATAATTCCAAAACAAAATCCACTCCGCATCAGTTTGTTGCAATAAACAATCAATTGTAAAAACCAAGTGTTTTATTGGAAGCGCGAGCGCCCTTTTTTCGCCCATGCTCCAATCAACTTGTTCAGTTTTGCCCATTTCAAAAAAATACGCAAGATCAATTTTCATTTACCGATTTATATACTTGTTTATAGAAAATTTCAAAAGCGTCTATCTGGTCTTCCAGCTTAAAATATAATCTTGCCCTTTGCGCTCCTGCCTGTCCCATTTTTACAGCCTCATCCGGATTTTTATAACACCATTCTAATTTATCAGCTATGGCCATTATGTCCCATTTAGGAAGCACAAAGCCTGTAACATTATTTACAATATTTTCAGGTAATCCATCAGCATCTGAACAAATAACAGGAACACCCATTGCCTGAGCTTCTATGACAGCATTACAAAATCCTTCTGAAATTGCAGGATGTAAAAAAACATTCGCAGTATTTAAATAATTTTTTATTTCGCTACTGTTCATTTTCCCTGCCAATAAAACTTCGTTTTCCATGTGCAATTCTTGTATTGTGAATTGCAATGCCTGTAAATAATCTCCACCCCCAATTATTATATATTTGAAGGGTATATTTCTCTTTTTTAGTTCTGCCACAGCTCTAATTCCATACTCAAAACCTTTTTTCCATGTCAAACGTCCTGTACTAACAATCAGCAATTTGTTGTAATTAATAGTATTTGCATTTCGTTTGAAAATATCTGTATCAATTGCAGGTGGAATAATAGCTTCTAATTTATCACCTTTATATCCTCTTTTTATACCTCTGTTTTTTAGATCATTCCCCAAAAAATGCACGCCATCCACATATTCCCAAACATCTGAATAATAGCTAGGGTCATCCAGTTTTACATAATTCAGATCATATCCCCTAAAGCTCACAATTTGTTTCGATCCGCTAAGTTCTTTTATATCTTTTATTTTTACAGCCAGCGTTCCAAATTCATAATGTATAATATCAGGATTAAGTTTAAAAACCGGGAGGTAATAAATAATGAATTTAATACGCTTTGTCCATGCAGCCGCATCTTTAAATACATATTTCCTAATAGAAGCTTTAAAAATCATCAGCGAGATTAGTTTTAATATATTTCTAATTAAAGAAATAGTAGTATATCCTCCTGAATGAATTTTATTTTTAAAATTATTTGGTTGATGATATTTCTCAATAAACTTGTTAATACTATCATTACTATCCCACACTAATAAGTGAGTATCAAAGCGACCTGACAATTTAATAAACTTAGCGGCCAAAAAACCTGAGTCTAATGGCACTGTGTGCATCACTAATAATATTTTAGGTTTCTTGCCGGTCATCTATAATATCTTATTAATAAACTGCGATAATGTCAGTAACATAGATACAGCATACCCATTACTACTTGATGGAGATCTATAGAAATCATCTAACAACATGTTTATCTTAGATGCAGGAATTATTTCGTTTACGGCAGAGGTTAATAGTTCTTGTTCAAGATTTTTTCTTCCATTTTCATTCAAATAGAAAATTTCCCAATTGCGAATAATTGTTTTACTTGGTGATAAGCCTCTTTGAATTTTTTTCACTCCTCTATATACTATGCTCCTATTATTAAACCACTTATAGTTATATAAATTTCGATCATATTCCTGCCATGTAATCCGTGCAAGGTCATGATGATATACTTTTAAGTATTCAATTTCAAGTAGTCTGTCCTTAACTTGTTCATTTGGTACTTTAATAAATAAATCAACAATACGTTTATCGTAAAATGGCAATACAGGGAATGAACCAGCCTGATGCATTCTAATACTCGATAATGTCCATCTGAATGACCATTGATCTGTTTTAAAAATCTTCATAATAAAATCAATATCATTTATGTGTTGATATTGACTAACGAAATCAGAAAAATAAGAATCAAGGTATTCTTTGCTATTAGTCAGATATGGCTTACAAACTTCTTTTAATAACCAATCGTTACCATTTTTAAAAATCTTTTTTCTAAACGTTTTTAATAGTGCATCTTTCCAATCATTTCCGAATGGTTCTTCAACTCCCATGGTATCCATCCACACATCACCCCAATGCCCGCATACAACAACATCAGATCTCTTTTCCAATAACTCCTGCATACATGCTTGTCTTGTACCATCCACATATTGAAACAACTCAACTGAGTCTGTTATAATATCTAATTTATCGAACAGATAGTTAGGAACAACATATTGGTTAAAGGGTATATTTCTTTTCTTGGCAATTTTTGCTGCAATTTTTGTTTCTACTGAATCAGAACTATAACCATATGAAAAGCCCCATATAGATGCGGGATTGTTATATTGGTTTTGTGTTGTAACACCTGCTAAAACACGAGAGTCAAGACCGCCGGAAATAGGCAATGCAATTCTTTTATTTTGCAGAGAATAAGACAAGGACAGTTTTAGAATATTATCTAATTCAACAGTGTGAATATTTATATCGTTACCTGAAACATTTCTGGTCCATTGCCAGTATCGTTGTTGTTTTATCAAATTCAGGTTTTCGTCGAAACAATAATAGCTTGCAGATTGAAATATTTTTATGCTGTTCAGGTATGTTTTATCAACCGGGAAAAAACCCATCGCAAAAAAACCGGTAATTCCTTCCCAATCTAATTGCTTGTTCTCCGCATGCTTTGCAAGGCCTAAATAGTAAGTACTTATTGCATTACTATTTTTACCTGTTCTATAATATGCATGGTAAGTACCGAGTCTATTTGTAAAGATATGAGTATATAGATTTAGTTTATCAAACAGAAACAGAATGTAGTGACCTGCAGGGTCATCAAATATACTAGTAGCTCCTGCTACATAGTCAACACAGTTTTTCAATAACTTTTGGTGATCAACCGGCTCATAAAATTGGCCTAGAATAACAAGCGTGTGAGTGCTACTTTGCTTTTCACAAAGAAATATTATATCATTCTGAGGAAGGCTCAAATAATATTTGCCATCAATATTTTTTTGCCATGCTGTATTATTCAATCTCGCTTTCTGCGGTTCTTGTGTTCCTATCCATAAATCGTAAAAGGCACTCATGCAATACCTGTCATTTTCTTATATACTCTTGCAAAACGTTCTGCTTCTGCTTCTAAACTATGTTTCTCGTGAACGACTTGAACAGCTTTTGACACAAGTTTTTCTGCATACCCTCCATCAGCCTGATACTTTTTAATACAAACTGCAAGATCATCTTCATCGCCTGGCGTAAATATTAATCCTGTATCATCAGGAATAATCAAATCTCTGCTACCAGCAACATTACTAGCAATACAAGGTGCACCTGCAGCCATTGCTTCTAGCAGAGCAACCGGGCAACCTTCCTCATGGCCGCCAAACATGGAAGTAGGTAGCACAAAAGTATCACATGCATTTAATAACCCATTCACATTTGAAATGTCCCCAGGCATTTGCACTCTGTCAGTCAAGCTAAGTTTTAATACTAAGTGCTGTAGTTCATTTAAATATATTTCATCTTTTTGTGCACCAGCTAATATTAAATATGTTCCTTCGGTCTTTGCAATCGCTTTTATTAATGTAGCCTGATCTTTTACTCTTACAAGTTGCGCAATACAAACAACAAGAAAGAGATTTTCAGGAATATTGTATTCTTGTCGAATATTGTTTGCAGTATTAGGTTTGAACTTTGTTATATCTACACCTCCCGTAACAAAAAAAGTTTTTTTTCTGAAATATGATGGAGAAAAATAAGTTTTAATTAAAGTAGTATTCCTGGCAATAATAGTATTCGAAAAAAAGCTTTTAAGTCTCCATGCGAGCCTATCCCAGTTCATATTTTTCTTTACATAGACATATTTAGCGCCAGCAAATCGCGCCACTAAAGCCTCTGTAAAATCTGACGACCAATGAAAGGATTGCCAAATATCAAACCCGTATAGCTTAAATATTTTGCTGAGCTTGTATGCAGTTTTCACTTTAGCAATAATACCATTAACATTTTCTGCATTAAACGCTTGGACAATTACTGTATAACCTTTTGACAATATCTCTTCGTATAACGTACCTCCTGGTTTTGAAATAACTATAACAGGTTCGAAGATATTTTTATCTAGTCGCTCAATAATATTAAACATCTCACGCCCGCTACCCGCAGTAATAAAATTCGGTATGCTAAATAATAACTTTACCTTTTTCAAAAACAAGTCATTTTTAGGAATCTAAGCAGGTAGTGATGCTCCTTCCTTTATATCCTTAATATACAATGGATATTCTTTGCCTTGGGGTATTAAAAGTAAATGGCACTTGCCCCGATGCGCTATCATTTCAGCGGAATCCATACGACAATGCTCTTTTAAATAATAAGAAGCATAATTATGTAATTTACACCAGTCGAGTATTAATCCGGCATTTTTAATCATAGGCATTTCTGCAGGCGCATGCATCTCAACAAAAAAATTTGTTCTATGCATTGATGCTAATTTTGTAGCACCACCTAACGCCAGACTTTCTGCGCCCTCAACATCTATTTTAACAAGATCTGGTATTATACCTGTTATATCTGTAATGTCGTCAATAGTAAGTGTATTTACCCAATAATAAGAATTGCTTCTTCTGGCAGATTCAGCTGCCGTCTTATACATACTACCTGCTGCACCTGCACCAACAGTGTAAAATTTTACTTTCTCACCACTTTTTTCACTCACAAATGCGGGAATAAATATTTTATTTATTGAAAAACCATTTCTTATCAGATTACCTGAAGCATAACTTAAAGCATCAGGATTGGGATCCACTAATACAACTGTTTTATATGGGTTGTTAATACTGCTTAAAATAGTTGTATAACCTATATTTGCACCTATATCATATATCTTTTCATGATTTTGTGATAATGCATAAAACCAAGCATCATCTTTATCGACTTTCTCAATTACTGTACCATCATATACAAACAACTCTTTGCCCAGCAAGTTGGTTTTTATTAACTTTAAATGATGCCCAAAGAGTTTTATTTTATATGCAGAAAGTATTTTCCTAATTTTCATATTTTATACGTTTTTGATTTAGACAAAACATAATTAATTCCCTTCGTTAAATTTTTCTTCAATTAAGGATTGTAAAAATGCAACAGGTTTCTGCACAAAATATTTTTTTACCCATGCTTGCGCTTCTTCACCCATTCTCTTTACTAAATCAGGGTTTGATATAGCAGTAATGATTGCATTTTCTATTTGTTCCGGATCACTTGCATTAAACAAAGGGTATAATGAAGGATACTTGTCTGTATATAAAGAATCGTCCCTGTAATGTATTACTGGTTTCTTCATCTGCATAGCCTCAATTATCGTTCCAAATGTTAAATAACTACGGCCAAATTCCCCACAGCATACATCTGCATTTTTTATCAGGAACATGAGGTCTTTACGGTACATTTTAGGCATCCAGTGTACATGTTTAGTAATACCTAACTCTTCGATGAGTAACTTAGAATTTTCTACATCATTACCATATTCTATCATTACTAATGATGCTTTTGCTGAAGGATTCTTCTTTATATAATTAGCAAAACCTATCATTACATAATGCATATTCTTTAGCGTAAATTCATTGTAATAAGTTTTCCATTCCTGCCTGCCATGATACAATAATATAAAATCGTTTTTTTGTCTTATCTTATTAACAATTGATCTCCAATGCACATCAGCATTTCCCCAATCTTGTACACTTTCATATTCTTTTAAGTAAATAAATGGCATTGGAACATGCTTATACTGACCCTTATAATTAAGCCCATTTAGTTTATTCTCAAAATCTTCATTTGTGTACTCTGCAAGTATATTATTGGCATTTACTATTGCACCTCTTATATATTTACTGATGGGTCCTTTTTTTAATTGCTCCCTGGTAATTTTAAATTTACCTCTTCTTAAAGGATAGGTTATTTTCGCTTTAAGAGAATACCCTTGTGGTAAATACGAATATTTATATACATCAGAGCCATATGGATAATATACATCCATATTGAATCCACAACTATATGCTACCGCAGCATCATCACCCTGGCCAATATAAAAGTCAAACCCTTTCAGCATCCCTCTCACATTATCTTCATCTACGTGCTCGAATCCTTTTCGCAACCAAAGAACTTCGTGGCAATAGTTTGTATAATCCAATGAAAAACTATCCCCTTTAGGATGAAAGTGATCCATACTTAAACCAGAACTAAAAAAAAGATGTGCATCGTAGCCAAGATCTCTCAAATGCCGTGTAATTGCAAAGAAATTGTTATTCATGTTCCCTATCAGTGCAATTTTTTTCTTCATAATTATATTTAATTGTAAAACCTTTTATGGAAACTATCCACATCAAGATATTCATAGGTACTATCAATACCCTTTATTCTTTCTATATCTCTATAATCATAAAAATAATTTTCAATAATTACCACATCCATTACCCGTTTATACCATTCCAACAATTGTGTTTCTGATTGCAAAAACTCCATATGAAAATTATAAGAATACCCTTCTTTGGTTTTATAACCAGAAATATCAGTGTGTATGTCTTTTGCAATGAGTTTTAATTGAAGTGTACCGTTTAAAAGCTCATTTTTGAATTCAAGTAAGTTTAAAAAAATATCGCTACCTTTTTTCTGAAAAAGTAAATTATTATCAATATCTGCCAAAATCCATTTATTCATTTGCGGATGAAAGATTTCGATCATGACATGCGCATCATCATAATTATTCAACTTGTCAAGCGTTATTCCTGACACAATACGAGATCTATAACCAACAGTATCTAATATTTTTTTAGCAAATGGTGATACAAAACCGCAAGTCAGGTACAACTTATCGTTAGTTGCTTTTTGGGATAAGTCTTCAAAACTTAATTTATTATCGGCGTTTCCGTGACTGACGATCCATGCTAAAGAACTAAGTAACGCATTTAGATCATTTCGGTACACAATTACCTGGTAGTTTTTTTTAAAAGGAACTGATACCCGGTATAGTCCTTCATTATCTAACTTAATTGTTTTCCCATCTATATTATACGTTCCTGGCTGTATTATCAATTGTTGCACCAATGGTTTCGTTTGCTGGGAATCATTTTCAACCTCTATTTTTCTAACTGTGTCATTTAAGCAATAATAAGAAAATGAGGTGGCACCAATAGCATTGCTAATCGAAATATTTTTACCAATTACTTTCTTTATTGTTTTCTTAAAAACATTTCTAAATGTTATTAGTAATAACAAGTTTGTTAACAGACTAACAGTCAATATAAGAATCACAACTATCGAACTTTAATAAATGGGAAGACTTTACATACAAGCAGATAGTCTTTCAACATATCTTTTTTGTATAAACGAAAAGTAATAAGGTATATAGCGGGCATGTACATGACCATCATTAAGTACTTGACATTTATATTATGCAAAAAATAAAGAATGGAGAAATAAACAATTGCAAGCAAAATATTGGGTATTAAGATATGTTGTATTTCTTTTAAAAAATTAAAAATAGTAAGATTTATAATCCTGCCGGCCCGATATACATGGTATACGAAATTTATCATCTTCAATACAGTTACTACAATACAAGCTAATACAAGACCTTGAGCAGAGAATATCCAAACTAAAACAAGAAATATAGGCGTAAAAATAAGTGTGAAATAGAATTTTATTTTGGGCTTCCCTAATGCATTATATAATATACCCGTAGAGTAAGTAACGCTTTCAACAAGAGAAAACATACAAAGTATTCTTAGGGGCAATACAGCATCGTACCATTTATCGCCGCAAAGTGTAGTAATAATTAAGGGAGCAAATAATATCAATAAAACATAAAAAGGAATTAACAAAATTGAGGTGAGGCGCGTAACATACAAAAACTGCTTTCTTACAATACTGTTATTTTGGTTATACTTTACAAACAATGGGAAACTAACATCTTCTAATATTGGCATTAAATTTTGATTTAGAAGATTAGAAAATCGGCTGGCTATGTTATATACCCCTAATGATGTAAGGCCAAGTGTTTTACCAATAATTAGACTATCGCCATCGGCTGCAAATCTGCCGAGTAATTTACTCCCAATTATAAACCTTATATATGCTATTATCTCTTTCCAATGCGCTATTTCTATATTCAGTTTGATCTTTGGTTTTACCTTTATTAATAAATATATGCCTGATACTATAGGGAATAATGCCCCTGGGATTGCTAAACTATATACTCCAAACCCCATTATTGCTAATCCCAATTGTGACAATTGTGATAGTGTGCCTGTTACAGTTTGCGCTATGATAATCGGCTTAAAGTCAAAATCACTTTTCAATAAGGCTTGTGGAACATTTGATAATATAATACCAGTATATCCTATTGTTAGTATGTAAATAACGCTTTTTATTTTTTCATTATGATAATAATAAGCGAGATATGGAGCTGAAAAAATTAATATGCTTATTATTAAAAGTATTAAAAAAAAATTCAACCAAAAAACAGCACTTATTATGTGTATGTCCTTCCCTTTGTTCTTATAAATTAAAAAATCTCCGACGCCCAGCCATGTTATATTCATGATCTCTGTAAATACAGCAGCTATTGAAATAAGGCCAAAGTCTTCTTTATCTAATACCCGTGCTAAGTAAGAGATTACAAATAGGTTTAGTATTCCGGCCCAAACTTTCCTGGTAAATAATAATGCACCGGCTCTGCCTGCCTTTTGTCCTATTTGCATTATAAAGCTTTGATCTCTATTGGTTCATCATTTAATACATACCCCCATACATTACGCCAGCGGTAATGTTCATCAGGATTATAACTGGTTCTAAGTATATGAAAATCATATGCCCTGTCTATCCATTCAATTGTTTTTCTATCAGTATGTGTAAGACCAAGATATATGCTATATGAGCCGGGTAACATATGCTCATTAATGAATGTTTTTATTTTGTATTTCCCTTGCTTAAATTTCACACCTTTGGGGTATTCTTTTGACGAATCATGATATACTATTCTTACGCCATCAAAAGTCCCAACCATTATTTGTATGACTGCATCATTTATTTCTTTTAATACTTCTAATTCCAATTCTACTATAAATGAGCTTCTGTAATAAAATTCATTTTTATTTTCTTCTTTACTTATCTCTTTAAGCGCTACTTTTAAATACCTCGCTTCACCTGTCCAAAATTCTCTTGGCAGGTCAATCGGAATGATCCCTGAGTCGGCCATATCATTATCTCCTGTCAAATACTTGTCAATAGTAGTTGAAACATCTCCCATAAAATCTATACCTCCATGTTTCAATAACATGCCTCTTGTACATAATGATTTTACTGAAGACATATTATGGCTTACAAATAAAACCGTCCTCCCACCTTCAGAAGAAATATCATGCATTTTACCAACTGCTTTATTCTGAAATTCTGCATCTCCTACGGCTAATACTTCATCAACTACTAATATTTCGGCCTCCAGATAAGCTGCGACAGCAAAGCCTAATCTAACCATCATACCTGAAGAATATCTTTTCACAGGTGTATCAACATATCTTGCCACACCTGCAAAGTCAACTATTTCATCAAATTTTCTTTTTATTTCAGCTTTCCTCATACCAAGTATAGCACCGTTAAGATATATATTTTCCTTACCGGTAAGATCTGGATGAAAACCCGTACCAACTTCAAGTAAGCTAGCAATTCGTCCTTTAGCATTTACAACACCTGTAGTAGGAGCTGTGATGCGGGATAATATTTTTAATAAAGTAGACTTTCCGGCACCATTTTTACCTATTATACCAAGCACTTCTCCCTGTTGCACTTCAAAATTTATATCCTTCAAACTCCAAATAAATTCAGAGTTCCCTTTTACAGCTCTGTTATTTACCTCCCCTACTTTCAAAAATGGATCTTCTTTACCACGTACTTTTGCCCACCAACGATTCAGATCACGGGAAAGAGTACCCGAGCCTATCTGGCCCAATTGATAAAGTTTGCTAATATCCTGAACTTTAATTACTGTGCTCATTTAAATTCATTATACAGTATCCATAAAGCGTTTTTCCACTTTATTGAATATTAGTGTACCTAATAAAAGGATGATAATTGATGCTATAAAACTGATTGCTAACGCATTTATTGAAAATGTTCCCTTTCCAATAAAACTATATTTAAATGTTTCTATTACAGATGTCATCGGGTTCAATTCCATTATCCATCGCTTTTTAGGAGAAACATAAGACAAAGGATAGATAATAGGTACTGCATACATTAATAACTGTACGCCAAACGTTATTAAAAATTTCAGATCCCTATATTTAGTTGTAAGCGCGCTAACTATCATACCTAAACCCAATCCAAACACGCCCATGATAAAGATCAAAACAGGTAGTAGTAATAACGTACTATTCGGATGTACCGGCGTTTTTGTAAAAATAATATAATAGAAATATGCCATTAGGAATAATATCATCTGCACACCAAACTTCATTAGGTTAGAAATAACAACTGATATAGGCACAATCAATCTTGGAAAATAAACTTTCCCAAAAATATTCGCGTTTTTAACAAAAGTATCTGAAGTGTTGATTAAGCAATCTGAAAAATAATTCCATATTGTGATGCCGGACAAATAAAATAATAGCGGCGGAATGTCATCTGTACCAATATTAGCTATCCTGGCAAAAACAATAGTAAACATAACAGTTGTAAATATTGGCTGTATAAAAAACCAAAGAGGGCCCAATATTGTTTGTTTGTAAACTGTAGAAAAGTCTCTTTTAACAAACATCATAATAAGATCACGATGCTGTATTAGCTCATTAATATCTATACTAAACAATGAGCTTTTAGGCTTTATCTCCAGGTCCCATTTTTCTATTTGTTCATTCATATCCTAATTTAAAGCAGCCGCTAATAATTTTTTATCCGGGAAATTTACTAAAACTCCCATTCCTTTTTTTTGATAAACTACCATGCTGCCAAGCGCTGCAGCTGATGCATGTCCTTTATGTACAACGTCTCCTATATGTTCAATGCTACCAGCGCCGCCATTGGCTATTAAGGGTATGCTCACAACACTACTTATTTTTTTCATTATTTCTACATCATATCCTAACCATGTTCCATCTTTATCAATAGATGTAACTAATAACTCGCCTGTCCCTAATGATTCTAATTTTTGTGCCCATTCTTCAGCATCAATGGCTATTTTTTCAGTGCCATCATTAATAAATACTTGATATTTGCCCCAAATATTCTTTTTCACATCAATAGAGCCTATTACTGCTTGTGCCCCAAAATGTTCTGATAATTTTGTAACAAGTTCCGGATTTCTATAAGCATGAGTATTCAATATGATCTTTTCAAAACCAATTGATAGTATTTGTTGAGCAGTATTAAAATCTTTTACACCACCGCCATAAGACAATGGCATAAAACACTCATTTGATATTTGTTGTAATACTTCCAGGTTAGGCTGCCTGTTTTGTGTAGAAGCTCTGATATCTAAAAAACAAAGTTCATCTACTTCTAATTCATTAAATATTCTTACTGTATTTATAGGGTCTCCGATATAACCTGGCTTATCAAACTTTACGGTTTTAACAAGGCTGCTGTCAATTAGTTGCAAACATGGTATAACTCTTGTTTTCAGCATCTTATAGTAGGGCAAAATTTTCGAGCAATTTCATACCAAATTTGTGGCTTTTCTCAGGGTGAAACTGTGCACCAATAATATTATTATGTTGCACCATAGAGTTAAAATCTAACCCGTAATAGGTGTTAGCCAATATGTCATCCTTATTATTAGTTTGCACATAGTAAGAATGCACAAAGTAAAACCTGGGTTCATCAGGTAAGTTTTCTATTATAGGATGTTTTTTTTGTGGGTAAGTTAAATTCCAGCCCATATGCGGAATTTTCAGTTTAGGGTCGTCAAACTTAAACTTGATCGTCTTAGCATCTATCCAACCAAGCCCAGGCAACACACCCTCCTCGCTCGATTTGGTAAGTAGTTGCATACCCAGACATATACCCAGTATCGGCACTTTGTCCTGCAAGGCTTTCCTATTGAGTACTTCCTTCAGCCCGCTATCATTTATCTTCTGCATAGCAGAGTCAAACGCACCCACACCCGGCAGCAATATCTTATCCGCTTTGCTTATTCTTTCTGCATCACCAGTTATCTCACTCCCTGCACCAATACGTTTAAACATATTGCTTACAGAGCCCAAATTGCCCATACCATAATCAACGATGGTTATCATTGAGCAGCTTGTACTTTTTTAAGTTTCTCCATATCCAGTGGGAAACAATATTTCAAATAAAAACTCTTCGGTACTAAATGCGATTTATACAAAGCAAAAAATATTGGGCGCATTCGCTCAAAGGTTTGCTTGTAGGTTTTATAATCCCAGAAGAAATGTTTGGGTGCTTTCATTAGCTTTTCATATTCTTCATCAGTCAGCTCCAATCGTTTCTTGAAATAGCTGATAAGTTCCGGTTCTATTACAGGCGAATGAGAATATTCTTCCAGCGCATCTTCGCGCTTCATCACACCTGAACGCACAGCAGCAGATAAACTATTATTCCGTTGGTCCATACCAAAGCGCTGCGGATGATATACACTATGATGAAAAGCAGTCATCCTGTTTTCCAAATGATGCCCCCCGTAATATTGCCAGCCATATTCTTTTTCCAACAACGCCCTTGCATCTTCTTTAGAATAGGGTACATACCACAGAGGTCGTATCTTCTTTATTCGCTGTACAATGATCCATTTCAGGAAAGAGCGCAAAGGCATGTTCGGAAATGTTTTCATTTTCAGCTTACCAAACTTCTTATGTATATCAGAGATGTACTTGCCATCGATATACATAATACCCAGTGGCGATATGCCTTCAGCTTTATAAGAATGTCCCTCCAGGATATATTTAATACCGTATTTGCTAGATGCACGATACAACACTTCTGCAAGTGCAATATCAGTAGGGCCATCAAGTTCAGGTACACCCGCTATAAAAAATGCTTTAAAAATATCATCCGATTCTTTGTTGTCAACCACATGTGTGTACAAGTCAATTTTCAATTTGCCCAATACCTTGCGTATATTCTCAGTAGCTATTGCAGTATTCCATGTATTATCATAATGCACTGCTAATGGCCGCAGACCCCATTTTTTTACTGCTACATGCAGCATGTAAGAGGAGTCTGTACCGCCGCTCACACCTATTACACAATCATACTGTTTACCTTTACCAGCTGCTTTTATTTCTTCTACAATCTTCAGGTATGTATCGATGCCTTCTTGTGTTCCCGTTTTATATTCATCCTGCAACTGGTCCATTATCTTACAATAGTTACATACCCCATTTTCATCAAATGTAATATTTGGAACGCCTTCATCATATATGCACCGGGTACAGATCTGCTTACCTTCGAAATTCATTTTAGCTATTGTATTTTATTCGGGGCTTCCCATCAATATCTATTTCTATGTGCCCTATTATTTTTGCAGGATTTCCTCCCGCAACGCTATAATCGGGCACATCTTTATTTACAAAACTATTGGCAGCTACGATGCAGTGTTTGCCAATCGTTACACCAAATTGTATAATGCTTTGTGGACCTATAAAACAATTATCGCCAATGCTCACCGGCTTATGATCATATCCTGCTTTACCACCACTTATCGCCCACATTACAGTATGATGTGTATAGATATGCACCCCTGCCGATATCGAACAGTTGCTACCTATCTCCAAATTACCACTACCATCTAATACAGTAAACGGGCCCACCCAAGTATCCTTACCCACTTTCACATTACCAAACACACAAGAGCTATCATAAATACTCGTGCCCTTACCAAATCCTAAAAACTTCGCTTTCTCCCAACGATCTGTAAATATTTCATTTGCAGGAAGCACTCTGTTAAAATTCTTCTTTAACTGTTCCCGCTTATTAATAAATATTTTATTCAGTATGTTATTGATCAACTTTTTCACCATTCAAAAATATTCTGCACCACCATTCAAAATTCATTAAACTCCACAAAAGGAGTCTGTGATTAATGTGCTTGTTTACATGCTCATCAACTATTTTCTCTATATATTCAATATTAATAAAATCACTACATACAGTCTTTTTATTTAATAGCAGCTCTTTAATATATGCTGCATTTTCTCCTCTGTACCAACTTTCATCGGGAGCAGAGAACCCCTGTTTTTTACGATTAATGATACGCTCAGGTAAAAAATCCATCATAGCCTTTCGTAAAACATTTTTACCATCCTGAAACTCCTGGTAAACTTTGCGCTTATCTCTGAATTCATTTTCATCTATACGCATCATTTTTTCAAGCTCACCCAATTTGTGTTTTACAGGAATTTTTTGTGCTACATCTACTAGTTCGTTGTCCAGAAATGGAAACCTTTCCTCAAGCCCGTTTGCCATAGACAACTTATCGCCTACTAACAACAGCCCTGGCAAAAATGTTTTTATCTCAAAATAGAGGCTATTTTCAATATGCTGTTCAGGTGTATCATACCGCAATTTAGCATTGAATGTAAATACCTTTTCAAATACCTTTCGTGGCTCAGCTATATCAATATTCCTGTATGTAGAAGCAGTAAATAGCGAGGACTTATCATTATCAGACACTAATCTTTGCCAAAATCCATAATAATTATCAAAGAACTCATTTTGATCAAGCGAACGGAAGATGCGGTAATACCTCCATGGATAACCTCCGTATAATTCATCACCACCGGTACCTTGCAAACATACTTTTACAAATTTTGAGGCGAGCCTGCTGATGTAATAATTCGGATAGCTCATGCCTACTCTAAGGTCTTCTAAATGCCATACTAATCTTGGCAAAGACCAGCTTAAATCGCCCGCATTAATTACTTGCTCATAATGCTCGGTCTTAAAATGATTGGCCATTAGCTCCGCATCGCGACGTTCATCATAGTTTGCTTCTACTCCTGTAACTTCAGACATATCGAAACCGGCAGTAAACGTACTTATCCTGTTTACATGCCTTGATGCTACTGCAGTTATTGAACCTGAATCCATACCACCCGATAAATAAGATCCTACCGGCACATCTGATATCATTTGTCTTTCTACTGCTCTCTCAAAACCCTTCTTGGTCAATTCAACTGCATCTTCAAAACCCATAGTACTATCAGGTTTTGTAAAATCATAGTCCCACCATGAAAAGTGCCTTACATAAGTAGAATCACTTGTCACTTTTACCGTATTTGCCGGCGGCAGCATCGTTACCCCTTTAAAAAGTGTATTGTAAGTAAACACATTTTGAAAAGTGAAGTATTGATTTAATGCATCATAATCAATCTCTGTTTTATATTCAGAGTGACAAATGATCGCTTTTATTTCCGAAGCAAATACAACTGATTTACCGTTGAACCAGTAATACAAAGGTTTTACACCAAATCTATCGCGACTGAGATATAATGCGCTTTCCGTAGTGTTCCATGCAGCTATGGCAAACATTCCATTCAGCCGCTCAAAAAATGACGGTCCATATGCAGCCAGCCCTTCAGATATTACTTCGGTATCAGAAGTAGAGATAAACGAATGGCCCTTTTCTATAAGCTCTTTTTTTAGCTCCTTGAAATTATAAATGCACCCGTTAAACACTATAACCCATTCTCCATTCTTCGATGCCATGGGTTGGGCACCCAACGATGATATATCCAAAATAGCAAGCCTTCTATGCGCAAGCCCTATTTGACCTACAGCGTAAAAACCTTCGCCATCAGGTCCTCTATGCACCAATGCATCTGCCATTTGTCTCAATTGCCTTTGAGGAACAGTTGCTTTGCTTAAATTAAAAATGCCGGCTATACCGCACATGCTTCTATAATCCCGTTATTAAATTTGCTACATAATTAAAATCTTCTCCTGTCATTTTATTGTGCAGTGGTATGGACATGGAATATTCGTTTGATGCAAATGCGCCCGGAAAATCCAGTGGTTGAATATTATAGGTTCGGGAATAATAACCCAACATATGAACTGCATGTGTGCCCGGCCTCGTACTTACGCCATTCTGCTGCAGATATTCCATCATATCATTACGTTTCATTGGTGATTTTGCTTCGTCTATAAAGAGCACATACGACTGCCAGCCGTGCTTATACTTACTATCATAATTAGGTGTGCGCAACCATTCTATATCTTTAAAAGCATCGTTATAAAATAACGCCCACTCTTGTCTTTCGTCTATAAATTTATCCAACTTGCCTAATTGCACCACACCAACAGCTCCCTGTATATCCGTCATACGATAATTATAGCCCACCATATCAAACTCAGGTAAGATGTATGGCTTTGGTCCTTTATGTCTTTGTTCTTCAGATATAGAGGCGCCGTGATTACGCAGCATATTCAGTCGTTCCGCAAGTGCATCATCATTCGTTGTTAGCATACCACCCTCACCTGTTGTTACAGATTTTCTTGGGTGAAATGAAAAGCAACCAATATCACCCAAACTTCCAGCTGCTCTACCGTTCAAACCAGAGCCCGCAGCACAAGCGCCATCTTCTACTATTTTCAGCTGTGGTGCTATTTCTTTTATCTTATCTACATCAGCACACAACCCAAACAAATGCACAGGTATGATCGCTTTTGTTTTAGAAGTTAGTTTCTCTTTCAGTTTGTTCACATCTATATTGAACGTCACCGGATCCACATCTATAAACACAGGTGTAGCACCACAATAGACAACAGCATTAGCAGTAGACACCCACGTAAACGCCGGAACTATTACTTCATCACCACTGCCAACGCCCAGCGCAACTAGCGCGAGATGCAAAGCAGTAGTGCAATTAGAAACAGCCAGCGCATGTTTTACCTGGTGGCGCTTGGCAAATATTTCTTCAAACTGTTTCACCTTAGGGCCCTGTGTTATCCAACCACTGAAAATAGGTTCACGCGTAGCTTCCCATTCTTCTTGGCCCATACTGGGTTGTGATATTTGTATAATTCTTTTTGTAGCTGTTTCCACTTTTTATTTTTTGAATTAAGAAACCAAACTGAGTATTTTTTGTGCATCTCTCCATTCTATCAACCTGTTCAATCCTTCCTCCAAAGAATATTTGTATGTAAATCCTATTTCCTTTTCAGCCTTGTCTCTCGAACCAATTCTATTTTTCACAAGGGCACGCGCATCGTCAGCACTGTAAGGTTTATATATTACTTTAAGATCAGAGCTTTTCAACCTTAATATAGTATCACATAGTTCTTTAATGGTGGTCTGCACTTCAGTGCCTACATTATAAAAGCCAAACGTTGTATCAGATACCAGCGCTTGTACATTACACCTGGCAACATCTTCTACATAAATAAAATCATAGGCCTGTGTACCGTCGCCATTTATGGTTGGTTGTTCATTAGCATCAATTTTGTTAAGCATTATTGGCACCACACCACTATATACCGCATGTTGGTCTTGTCCCGGGCCATATACATTCATATACCTGAGCCCGATAACACTTAATCCGTAACGGTCATTAAATGCAGTACACATAGCCTCACCGGCTATTTTTGTAGCACCGTAAAAATTTTTATTATTGAATGGGTGCTCTTCTGTCATTGGTACTTGCACAGCATCGCCATATACAGAAGCTGAAGAAGAATAGATCAACTTCTTTACGTTATGCTTTACACACGCTTCCAGCACATTGAAAGTTCCTGCAATATTTACATCAAAAGCAGTACGAGGAAAATCCTTACAATGCAGCAACCACATGGCTGCCAGGTGAAATACATATTCTACACCTTCAAAAGCTTTATCCAATATATCCAGCTCACGTACATCGCCGCCAAGCGGATATACTTTGCAACGCGGATCTTTCAGGCAATCTTCAATATTATCATATTTGCCCCTCGTGAAGTTGTCATAAATAATTACTTCCTTCACATCATGTTTTAATAATTCACGAACTACAAAACTGCCTATGAAGCCTGACCCGCCAATAACGAGGATCTTTGAGTTTTTGATTTCCATTTTTCAGGTTTTTGCTGATATATTTTTTCAATTATGTCAACTACTTTCATGCCTTCCAGTGCATTAGTAGTTATAGTTGTATTCCCTTTTAATACATTGATTACATTTTCAATCACGTAATGGTGATTTGCTGCTGAACCTTTATAAGCACCATAATCATTACCTGGATTAGTGGGTGCAAGTTCAGGCATCATATAGTCCTTTACATGACAGTACTCAACTTTATCCATATATTGTCCCCCTATCTTCACACTGCCATTCTCAGCTATAATGGTCATACTACTCTCCAGGTTTTTATCCCAAACAGAAGTAGAATAACTGAGCGAACCCATACCACCACCCTCAAGATCAAAACTTACAAAACCGCTATCTTCAAAATCTGTGCTGTCTTTGTGATTATTGTCTGCAAAGCGTGCTTGTATATTATGTATGTCACCAAACAGCCAATACAGTATATCTATAAAATGTGAAAACTGTGTATACAATGTCCCACCATCCAAGTCTTGTCTGCCATGCCAGTTATCTCTTACATAATATCTATCATCCCTGTTCCAATAGCAGTTTAGTTGCACCATATATATTTTGCCTAGTATCCCCGAGCTTACTAATTCTTTAATCCAGGCAGACGGGGGAGAAAATCTATTTTGCATTACTGCAAATACATGGCGATGCACCAATAGTGAATTATGTATCACTTTTTCGGCGTCAGCTTTTGTCAATGCAATTGGCTTTTCAACAACCACATGTTTTTTAGCAGCAAGACACAATAATGCCTGCTGAGCATGATACCCATTAGGTGTTGCTATGTTCACAACATCTATAGCAATGTTTGATGCAAGTAATTCTTCTATTGATGTAAAAAAAGGAACATTATACGATTCCAGTTTCAATGTTTCTTTCTGCTTCACATCTACCAATGCTACTAATTCAGCATCCGCATTACGTATTATCATTTCTGCGTGGCGTTTGCCAATATGTCCACACCCTACTACTGCAAATTTTATTTTCTCATTCATACATGTAAGTTTAGCTATAACGCTTTATTATTTTCCCACAAAAGCAAATACTTCTCATGCTCCGGTTTTTTTTCGTCCCATTCTTTCGATGTGTAAGTAAGAAACCTTATTTTTCTCGATATTAGTTTTTCTGCTTTCGTTACCAGATTCAATAAATAATTTTTGTCAACATCCCCTACAAAAACAATATCTATTATTCCTGTATCCTTTCCTTTTGCATAATCACCTATCAGGTACATAGTATCTAAATGCCCCATACGGCTGATCACAACCTCAATGATCTGATCTATTCCAATGTATTTGATAATTAAATTTTGCAGGTCCCTGAAGAGCGGATGTTTATTATTTGCTTTATACAGCTTTTTATTCCCCTGGCTTTCAGCTACCAACATACCGGCATCTTCAAATCTGTTCAATTCTACTCTAATTGCGTTCGTGCTTTCATCAAATTCTTCTGCTAAACCTCTTAAATATGCAGTACTCCTCGGGTTTAGAAAAAACTTAAGTAATAGCTTTAAACGTGTCCGTGATGAAATAAGCGTTTCAAGCATTTAGAAAAAACAGCTATGAAAAATTAGATTATTTAGATAATACAATAACAGCAACTTAAACGGATGGCTTCGCCTCCTTGAGTCACAAAAGCAACTCAATAACGAGTAATTATTTTACTCAATAATGATAAACAAAAATATAAAAAAATGTAGAAAAAGCAAACCTAAAGCGGGCTGACGCAAAAAAAGGGAGGAAATAATAGAATTACTAAAAATTATATAAATTATTGATTATCAAATATTTATAATTTTGATACTATCCCCTTCTCCAACAAATATTTTTCTCCTGTTTCGATACAAACAGCCACATTTTCTTTGTTAAACTCCAATTTATGGCCATATTCGCTCATCCAGCCTATTTGTTTTGCAGGGTTTCCTACCAGCAATGCATATTTGGGAACATTTTTAGTAACAACAGCCCCAGCACCTATAAAAGCATAATCGCCAATATCATGGCCACATACAATAGTAGCATTTGCACCAACGCTGGCTCCTTTCCCAACATGAGTTTTTGCATATTGCCCTCTCCTTATTACTGCACTGCGAGGATTAGTAATGTTTGTAAACACACAAGATGGGCCAAGGAAAACATCATCATCACATGTTACCCCGGTATAAATAGATACATTGTTTTGCACTTTTACATTATTTCCTAAGA
>Ga0207138_1026_pt1 | contig 27285 bp, 22 predicted proteins | sample Alteio_BWMinHeat_6_FD_153589 | JGI IMG/M metagenome (GOLD analysis project Ga0207138, IMG submission 153589) | Enriched cells from forest soil in Barre Woods Harvard Forest LTER site, Petersham, Massachusetts, United States -... | ecosystem: Environmental > Terrestrial > Soil > Temperate forest >...
TACGCCACCCATAAGCATCCGAAGGTCCGGGCTTGGCTCACCCGCCATCCGCGCTGGACCTTCCACTTCACGCCAACTTCCTGCTCCTGGCTCAACGCCGTCGAAAACTTCTTCGCTACCCTCACCAAGAGACGGCTCAAGCGTGGGGTGTTCTGCTCTATCGTCGACCTCCAGGCCGCCATCAACCGCTATCTCGCCGAGCACAACCACAAACCCAAGCCCTTCGTCTGGAAGGCAGACCCAAAACGCGTCCTGGCTGCTATCGAACGCGGGAAGCAAGCGTTAGAGTCGATCCACTATCTTGTCAGGACGCGCCGCAAGTTGGGCAGCAGTTCCAAATCTCCAGGCATGAGGCATTCTCGAATGGGAAGAGCTGCTTCCTCTCCGACGTTGAACAAAGCGAATCCAATGACACAGAAATATCACGACGCCCGCATTTCCATTTAGAATTTGTTAGTATTGCTCGATTATCCTAATGTTTGGCGGGATATCAAATAATAGCAACCGCCTCCGGGAGCTGAAATCCAAAGAAGAGTGGTATTCGCTGTTAGGAAGGCCACGTCTTTCAAGCCCCGCACGAATATCCGGCAACGCAGCCGTCAAAGCCAAACTTAAGGTTCGACTTAATCTGGGAGACTATCATGGCCGGCCAAAAGCGAGGCAAGTCTGAACAACGCGTCCCTTCGGATCCGGAACAAGCGACAGCACAAGAGTCCTCCTCGCTAACCAGTCCCACGCAAGCTGATGAATTCCGCTCGTTCTTGGTCGCCCTGGCTACTGACCCAGCTAAACTTGGCGCGTTCATCAAGGATCCCGATGGCGCAATGCAGAACGCTGGCATCAGCGATGTGGATCGGGTGATTTTGAAAAGCGGCCAGCCCTGGGCGATTCACGCCCGCCTAAGCGGCCAGAAATTCTCTTTCACGCCGCCATCGCAGGTCACCCCCGTGACGGTTCTCGTTGTCGACATAACAAAATCGTCTGGCGGTGTTCAAGCCGCTGTCGCCGACCAACCGACTGTACGTGCTCAACCTAGCTCCACGATCCCAACCCAAGGGAGTGCGGCCATGTTTCCTAACATCCCGCTGCAAATTACACCCCCGCAAATCTACCCACAACAGATCATCCACCCGCAAATCTACCCGCAACAGATCATCCACCCGCAAATCTACCCGCAACAGATCATCCACCCGCAAATCTACCCGCAACAGATCATCCACCCGCAGATCCTGCCGCAACTCGTAATTCACCCGCAAATCTACCCGCAGCAGGTGATACACCCGCAGATCCTGCCGCAACTCGTGATTCACCCGCAAATCTACCCGCAGGTGATACACCCGCAACTGGTAATTCACCCGCAAATCTACCCGCAGCAGGTGATACACCCGCAGATCCTGCCGCAACTCGTGATTCACCCGCAGATTTACCCGCAGGTGATTTACCCGCAGATATTTCCTGTGATCCCGGGACCCGCGGGTTAACCGAAATAGATTGGGCGACAATAATCCCTCCGCGGCCGCCTAGGCCGCGGAGGGAGCCTGGGAAAGCAGTGAGTTAAGGCATTTCAAACGAGGGAATTGTCATGGGAGTCGACACGAAAGACGGAATCGACCAGGCGGCAGCGACGAAATCCGCCGCCATGCCAGGCACAAGCACAGTTGATCTCAACGGCAGCAATGGGCACCGCAAAGGGTCGCTGGTGGTCGTTGGCACCGGCATCCGCACTGTCGGCCACCTGACGATGGAGGCTGTCGCCTGGATCAAACAATCGGACAGAGTTCTGTACGTAGTTGGAGATCCTGTGGCCGAGGCGATGCTGAAAGAACTCAATCCCGTCGGGGCAGAGTCGATGACCAAGATGTACGCCGACGGTAAGCCTCGGATAGACACCTACAATGAGATGGTTGAATATACGCTCGGATGTGTGCGCGCTGGGCTGATGACCTGCATGGCCTGCTATGGCCACCCGGGCGTCTTCGTCTATCCGTCGCATGAGTCGATACGGCGGGCCCGCGCGGAAGGATTCAGTGCCCGGATGCTGCCAGGCATCTCTTCGGAGGACTGCCTGTTCGCGGACCTCGGGATCGATCCGGGCATTTATGGTTGCCAGTCTTACGAAGCAACGGACTTCTTGCTCAACAGTCGGGCGATTGATCCCAGCAGTTCAGTCGTGCTATGGCAAATCGGCGTTTTGGGTGATGCGACCTTCAAGCCATACAGCTACGATCTTTCGGCCATGCCGCTGCTGGTCGAGCGGCTACTGTCGATCTATCCGTCCTCCCATCCCATGTACCTTTACGAAGCTGCGGTCTTCCACGGCTGTGAACCGGTGATCCGGCAGATTACTGCGGTTGAACTGACATACGGGCCACTTTCGGCGGGCTATACACTTTACATTCCCCCGGCGTACCCGCGCACAGCCGATCCCACAACTTATTTTCGGATGAACGCGATGATAGCTGCCAGCAAAACGGGGACTGGCGCTACACCCGCCCGCTAGGACGAACTAATGGCCTGGGGGTGAGTCGTGAAGGACATGGTGTATCGAACCCGTGCCGCCGATACCAAGCGGCACTGGCGAATCCTTACGGCGAGTTTTTCCGCGCGTTACCGCCGCTGTTTCGCCGCGTTGCATTGATCCCTCCGTCGGCTGCGGAGCTTAGTAGTACCGACTGGCTAGTTTGGAAAGCTGCGGTCGCAAGACACTTCTCGTGGGCAGTGCCGACGTACGAAGCGATCGAGGCCATCGGCCGCTATGCGACCAAGGTGGTCGACATGGGCGCCGGCAGCGGCTACTGGGCTTGGCTAATGCGCCAGGCCGGCATCGATGTTGTGGCAATCGACGAAGCCCCCCCTCCCTTTACCTGGACAAAGGTAGCCAAGGCTAACGAACGCGTCATCTTAGATCATCCTGATAGGACACTTTTTCTATGCTGGCCACCGTGGGGTACGGACATGGCCTTCAACACTCTCACTCTGCATCGCGGCGACTACGTGGTTTATGTCGGCGAATGGATGGGGGGTAGTGCCAACATATGGTTCTTCGCACTCCTTGTATCGGGGTTCGAAGCAATCGACTGGATCGAGATCCCGCAATGGTACAACCGTGATGACCGCTTGTTCGTGTTCCGGCGCCGCCAGGACCCCGCAAGAACAGACTTAGGTGGTGGACCCATAAGCGCGAAGCCATAACCGTCGGAGAGCCTGAGGCTCGGAAATTGTTGCGGCCGCCGATGCGCGCGCTTATCAATTGAGCTGAGCGCCGTCTGGCTACGAACCACCAATGGGAATTCATTGCGCTGCTGTTGCCGAAGCTGAGCCCGCGCGGACGTAAACCGGGCGCATAATCTGCGCTTTGGAAAGCGGCACTCTGAAGGCTTTCGCGGAGGTTTTCCGGTCGGACTAGCTGACGAAATGACCAAGGCCATCTTGTCCGCCGAACTCTGCCTGGTTTCCGAGTAAGCAACTTGAATGACACCGGATCTGGCCGGACACACTGGCTGTATCCCGATTTCAGGCCGTGCAGACCGAGGACAGCCGCCAGAGAAGCGCGATGAACCACGAGACTACATTCACAACTGCAGTGCGTCCGGTGAAGACCAGGAGCCCTTGACATATGTAGACATTGCGCCGATTATTTTAGCAAACAGGGGGGGACAACATGGCCAAACAATGGCTTCCTTGGAATCTAATCCGCGTGCCGCTCTTGCTCTCCGCGGTGTTGCTTTTCCTTTTTCAGTTTATAGAGCCAAGTTGGTCGGATGATGCTATCCCCGGAACTTTGAAAGGGGATTTTTCTGTCTCCCTAGGCGGCAGCGCTCAATACAATATTCCCATCGCCGTGCCCGAAGGCACTTCAGCGATGAGTCCTACCATTATGTTGTCTTACGACAGCAATTCGGGGCCAGGAAGTTTGGGGCTTGGTTGGTCCATCGTCGGACTTTCCTCCATCACGAGAACTCCAAAAACAAGATTTGTCGACGGAATGATGTCGCCGGTAACTTACACCGATGCAGACGCATTGGTTCTTGATGGAAGCAGGTTGCTGCCAATTGGCGCGGTGGGCCCCAATCGACTTTTATCTAAGGCGGTCGATGACCAGACGCGGATCGAAGAAATTAATTCGGCCAATGGCTCATACTTCATATCACGGACAAAGGCAGGACTTCGGTTGTACTATGGCGCGTATGCCAAAGATGGGCCGGACGGCAGAATAAGAACTGCCACCGGCAAGATCCTTGCCTGGCCGTGCGTGCGCGTCGAGGACACGTATGGAAACTACATCTCCTTCGACTATCAATCCAATGGCTTCGGCGACTGGGGATTGGCGCATGCCAAATTCACTGGGAATGTGAAAGCAGGGCTGGCTCCCTATGCCGAATTGCGCATCAGTTACCTCGCCTCAAATCATCCTACAACTTCGTACCTCAGCGGTGAAGAACTCAGGCGCTCACTCATCGTAGATTCGATAGAAGTCAGTGTTCATGGCAAGACCTTTAGAAAATACACAATCGCATATGAGGAAACTGAGCGGCTTGGGTCGAGAAGGCTGAGGTCGATCACAGAAACTGGAGCCTATGGCGCGGCGCACCGCGCAACAACATTTGACTACGATGAACCCAACCCGCATTGGGAAGAACAACCAAAATTTCAGCTCCCGACGGAATTTGGTGCACTCGCATCACTTGAGGAAGGCTACCGCATTATCGATCTGGATTCTGATGGTACGCCGGAGATTGTGTACGCGGTTAATTTTGTAGATCCGGCCTCCGGCGGACTTCGGCCGTTTAGAAGTACATACAAACTGGAAAGCGGTGTCTGGACTCTCAAGCCTGACCTAGCTCTGCCGGAACCGCTTGTTACAAGTGCCGGCGCAGATACAGGGACTTTCTTTACAGACCTCGATGGCGACAAACTGTTAGAGTTCATGGTCGCATCGAAGATCGGTTCTGATCCCATTGCGTCCAAGACTTATTTTCAGGAATCCGGAAAGTGGGTAGAAAAGCCTGGCTACGCATTTCCTGAGCCAATAAGCATCGACGGTAAGCGAGCTCTCATTCTTCACCCCTTTGCATTTGCCACGGGTGAACGGGGCCTTGTAGCTTATGATTTGATGGAGGCTGATGCGGCCAAGCGCCTTAAATTTTGGCTGTATGACGGTTCGAAATGGATCGCTACACCAATTTCGTCGGCCCAACCAATCCAAGCCACTGCAGTAGTCGACGCCGACTTAGACTGTGACGGTCATCCTGACCTAGTTTTCTTGAATAAAAACGCCGGGCAAATTGCTGTGGTTTCGATTGCAAAGAATGCAAATGCCGGTTTTGACGCGACTGTGACCGCATCAACTGACATTGGGGAACCAATTGTCGTCCAACCGGCAAATGTCGCAGGTTGTGATCACTTGATTGTGCAGACGGCAACGACACCGAAGCTGTTGGACGTCACAGGAGGACACGGCGCTTCGCTCGATTCCCAAGAGATAATTGCATCCGGCATCTCGATTTCTGACATTAGCCGCTTCCTCCCGGCGCAAATCGACGGCAATGCGGGTGACGAGATCGTTCTTCGATTACGCGCGACACCCAACCTTGACACCGCCGTCCTGGCGTATGATCCGGGGACGAGAAAGTGGAACCGCCTAGGAAGTTATGATCGATCTATCCAAGATGAATCGGAGCGGCTGTCGCCTGGGTACCTACCGGTAGCCGTGGACACTGATGGCGACGGGAACAAAGATTTGCTGCTCCTTCCTACAACCCAAGTGTTGCCTTCAGTGGCTCTAATCAATAATGCGCCCGGCTGGACGCTCGCGAAGCAATTCGTACCGGGGATAGCATTCGCTCAAAAGGACAAACTCGGCGTTGAGCCGCAATTCGTGGACCTAAATGGAGACGGCCTCATCGATCTCGTGGGGCACTTCAAGGACGAAGCGGGCGTAATCACAAAGGCAGCTAGTATCAACACAGCCAACGGTTGGGTGGACGCGGATGCCTATATCACACCCGAGCCGCTAACGAATCAGAAAAGCGGGATGACCGGGATGCTGGTTGATGTGACCGCCGACGGCATCGCTGACTTCATCTATAGCTTCGCTGGCGTCCACAAATTCTGGAAAAATACGTTCGAACTCGTCAACGGAAAGGAGATTCCACGCTTCTGGGTCGAAGACCCTAATTTCCCGCCTCCTCCAGAAGACTTTTCCAGCGACCCTTATGGCGATCTAGGCGTAAGGCTAGTCGACGTCAACGGTGACGGTCGCGTAGACATGTTAGTTAGCCGGCGAGAGGTGGACGGATCACTCTATTCCCGTGCTTATGTAAACATGGGCGACAAGTGGGTTGAAACACCTAGTCTACGTCTACCCGCACCCTTTGTTTCCCGGCACCCGGAAGACGTGGGTTTCGAAACATCTAACGCAGATTACTATAGAGACCTTCGAGGGCAATTTGTCGATTTAAATGGGGATGGACTACTCGACTATGTTTATAGATATCAGTTCACCGCGTCGGATCCCGGAAAGCCATCGAAGCTTGATCGCGGATGCCAAAATAAAGACACATGGGGAACGGACCAAAATGGTAAGCCTGTTTTGATACCCCACCCTATCTCGACAAAGACGATCTGTGCAGGCGCCTTGATAAATACCGGAATGGGATGGCATCCCGCAGAAGATGTTTTCCTCCCCCCCGTCAATTTCGACGCTGATATTACTGCGAAGACGGTCTCAACAACCGTTATAGATATTAATGGTGACGGTCTTTCCGATATACTGGTCACGCAACCAGGAGACGGCCAGACATTTTTGAACACGGGTCACGGTTGGACACCCGCACCGTACTTCAACGTACCTGGTGATGTGGTTTCGACCAATGAAAAGCTGAATGATCATCGTTTCCTCGACCTCAATGCAGATGGGTTAGTCGATGTCGTCTTCAGTCGTCCAGGTGCGAAGGGCGCTTATCTAAATACGGGATACGGCTGGCTCAAGGCGGACGCTCTAGCCCCCCCGATCGAGCTGGTTGACTCGGAAGGCAAAGATCTAGGGGTGAGGACCGTCGACGTGGACGGTAACGGCCTGCCCGACATTCTGCGCAGTTGGAGAGACAAGGACGGAACGCTAACCCGCAGTGCGTATCTTAACCTTGGCAGCCGCGCCGACACGCTGCGGGCGGTCACGAACGGCCTGGGACTCAAAACGGAGTTCGCCTATCGGTCCTTGTTGCGGTTGAGAAGCGGGGAAACAACGGAAGATCAATTCTACACCCCAAGTCCGACATCTGAGTACCCCATCATCAGCCAGGTTCCGACGATGTACGCCGTCCAAAAGATGACGATCGTGGAGGGAATTGATCGCAAGCTCGAAACTGACTATCGGTACAAGGGATTTCGTTTTGATGTGACGGGAGGGATGCCGCTAGGCTTCGAGTCAAGAGAAGCCGTCAATTTACAAAATAAGATCCGCGAGAATGTCACCTTTTATCAACGCTATTTTCTCAACGGTCGCCCAATGCGGGAAACCACAAAGTTCAATAATATCAATCTTACGACTACGGATTACAGCTATGATATTGTGGGTCCGCCCACAGGCGACAGATTCCCAGTACGAGTCTTGCTCAGCAAATCTGTCTCTACCAACGTCGATTTGAACGGGGCACCGCTGGGAAAAGTTGAGAACACGTTCGGTTACGATGAATTTAGCGATGCCATTTGGACGTGCGCGGTTTATGGCGACGGAAGCTGGTCATACACTGCGAACCAATATGACAAGGCGCAGCAAAATCTCGATCCCACAATATGGTATCTGGGCCGACTAACTCGGACCGACGTATCCCATGCGACGAGTAGGACCGGGTCAAGATGCATTGATCTGTCGCGCCCCGGACATTCAGTTCCTGCCAGTGAATACGTAATAAGCAGCGCCACATTCACGTATGATAAGTCTTCGGGCGTGCTGCAGACAGAGACCGCCAACGCGTCAAGCCCACTTTCGCTAACAACAACTTACGTTAACGACCCATTTGGAAACGTCATTCGGACAGAACGCCGGGATAACTACTATCGCAACGTCCGATCGTCATCAGTTGAGTATGACCCAGAGGGTCGCTTCGTCCTGGTGGAACGAAATGTGCTGGATCACCGCGCGACCCGAACGGTCGATGACATTCTAAATGTTGTCAGGACAGCCATCGATCCGAACGGCGTGGAAACCGAAAATGACTATGACGGATTTGGGCGACTTAGGAAGTCTATTTCTCCCACAGGTGTTGCGACCACCAGCACCGTTGAGTGGGCGAGCGGAGAGGAAGTTGAGGGTCAAATTGTTGAGTTTAAGACGATAGAGCAGGTCGGCAATCTTCCACCAAAAGAGAACTGGATGGACTCGCAGGGGCGAATCCTGCGGACGATTACGATAGGCACCGAGGGAAGGCGCGTGTACCAGGACACCAAGTATGACGTACTTGGGAGGGCAACAGAATCGACGTTGCCCTACTTCATGGGAGGAGACATTTTTTGGGTAAAGATTGAATACGACGAGCTCAATCGTCCGACTAAGACGATTCGGCCCGACGGGGCCACGAAGACCACCGACTATGACGGGATGACGGTCACCGAAACGGATGCACTCCTTAAATCAACAAAAAAGATCACGAATGCCAAGGGACTGGTTATCAAAACCGTAGATCAGGCGGGTAAAGAACTGGCTTTTGAATACGATGCAGTCGACCGACTGGTCAAAATTGTTCAGGTGGATGGCCAGCAGTTGTCTTATGAATATGATCAAAATGGCAACAAAGTCGCTACTGTGGACCCCGACCTTGGGCGCTGGGTATACAACTTCGATGCGTTTGGCGAAGTCGTTTGGCAACGCGATGCGAGGGGCCAGATCACGACTATTGAATACGACGTGCTTGGACGGCCGGTCACTCGAGTGACCGCCGATAAGAGAACAACATGGACTTATGATCAAGGCGGCTTCGCCAAGGGCGCGGTTTCACATATCGAAGCATCAGATGGTTATTCCGACGACTACGAATACGACCGCTACGGTCGAGTTGTACAGCGCGAAACTCGGATTGAAGATGAACATTATACCACTTCAGAGAGCTACGATGAATACAATCGGGTTCGTGTTGCCTATTATCCCGGAGGCTTCGCAATCCAGAACCGGTATGACGAATGGGGTTTCTTGTCGAACATTTTTTCTTCTGATCCCGACCGGAAGTATGGCTTGTGGCAAGAGAGATGGGCGGGGTTGCAGCGGGACCAATATGGTCGAGTTCTGCGGGAATCCTATGGTAACGGTCTAATTACATATCACACCTACGACCCGCGAGTCGGATATGAAAGCCAGATACTGACGGAAGATTCGGGTGGTAAGAAAGTCGCCGACCTCAATCTCAAATATGATCTCACAGGTAATCTAACGGATAAACTTGAGACAGTTTCGCATGCGAGAGAGGGTTTCGCGTATGATGCACTCTATCGTCTTAAATCCTGGAAGCTGAACGGGCGTGTCGGCGCGTCGTATGTCTACGACGACGCTGGACGCATCTTATTTAAGTCTGATATCGGATACTACCGCTACGATCCCGCGAAGCCCTCACATGCGGTTAGTGAAATTAGCGGTCGGGAGCATGACAGGGCCAAGTGGACCTATGAGTACGATCCAAACGGAAACATGATTTTGGGCCCCAAGGGCCGCTTCGAATATTACGCAGACAATTCAGTCCGCCAGATTACCGCGTCCGATGCCTGGTCAACTTTCAACTATGCGCCAGATGGAACTCGATATCTTCACTATTTTCATGATGATGAATTATTGACCCGCACGGTCTCGACGGGGGCCTACGAGCGTATCTCGGAGTACCTTGGAGCGGGCAACTTTGGTCGGCCCGATTTCGTTCGCCATCGAGTATATGTATCGGCGGATACGGGAGTTGTAGCTGTTCTCGAGAGGACAACCTTTTACGATGCTTATTTCCGTGAAGTTTCGCCTCCAGCAACGAACACCCCTGCACGGGACTTGATCGCCAGTTTAGCGACCAGGGCTCACTATCTCACGAAAGACCAGCTTGGATCGATCACGCATGTGACCGATGAGAAGGGATTGGTAGTGGTCGCCTACACGTACGATCCGTGGGGCGAGAGATTGTCCGATCCGTTGGGCGAGAGTCACGAGCGATCGCGGGACGAGAGGCTGCAAGAATGGCCCGCCGAAGATTTTGGTGGCTCCTTCCATCGAGGTTTCACCGGACATGAGCAGCTTGATCATCTCGATCTTGTTCATATGAACGGAAGGATCTATGACGCTGCCATTGCGCAGTTCGTTTCACCAGACCCAACGCTCCAATACAAGCTCATGGGCCAAGATTATAATCGTTATGCCTACGTTTTAAACAACCCGCTCCGCTATATCGATCCTAGCGGGTTTGGTTTGTTTGATGTTTTCAAAGATATCGGAAATGCGATCACGGGAGCATTTAAGGCGGTCGGCCAATGGTTCGAGAGAAATTGGAAAACCGTCCTCGTCGTTATCGTCGCCGTCGTAATCACCTATGTCAGCGTAGGTACATTAGGGCCGGTAGCAGCTGGAATGCTCGCCGGTGCGTTTTCAGGCGGACTGAGCGCTGCGCTGTATGGGGGCGACGTTAGTGAGGGCTTTTTCAAAGGAGCGGTGATTGGCGGCATATCCGCTGGACTTGCATCTGGCGTAGGGGAAATGGGACTCAGTGCATATGGGGAGGCCGCAGCGCATGGCGTTGCCCAGGGTGGACTGAACGCTATGCAAGGAGGCAATTTTTGGCAGTCATTTGCATCAGGTTCCGTCGGCAGTCTTACAGGATCGTACATGGCATCAAGTGAATATTTTCAGGAAGCGGGCGATGCAGCAAGGATTGGCGCAAGTGCAGTCATGGGAGGTACGTCATCGGTCGTTGGCGGGGGTAATTTCGCAAATGGTGCTGTGACGGGTGCGTTTGTAGCAGCTATGGGCAGCGCGGGCGGCGGCGACGAAGGTCCGACGCTCTCGCAAGGTACCGGCGGTACCGCCTATGTCGGAGGGTTCTTCGATAACACGACAGAGGGACCGGCTTTCCAGGCCTACGAGCGCGCGATCGCTCAGGGAGCGGATGCAGCCTACTTCACTTGGGATCAGGGGCCCGCACTGGCCGCGTGGATCGACGAAAATGATGGATGGGTTATTGTTATGGGGCACAGCTATGGTGGTGATACAGCGGCTACAGTGGTTGCTCAGGGCCACTACGTCGAGTCGTTAGTCACAGTTGATCCGGTTAGCTGGTTCCGACCGAGTTATACGGCAGTCGCAGCAAATGCCGGGACATGGACAAACTTGAATGCTATCGGTGGGCAAGGAAGTATGCCTAACTTCATTGCTGGCGTTGGTGGCGCGTGGGGAACTGGTCCGCGTGGGTACGCAACCACATACAGCGAGATCAATGCGGACCATGCTAGTATCATGTTCAGATGTGGTGCGCCTGAGGCTTGTCACTAGACAGCGAGCGCTAACAAGAGAGGAACGCTTTTGGGGTTTGCTTGCGTCGTGCCTTTGCTATCGTCGCTTTTCGGCGCGTGTATAACGGCGAATACACCCGCCGATCTCGCTGTGACTTCGGTCCAAGCGGTGGATTGGCGCGATCAGGATGAAATGCCGGGACCCGGAGCGAGCCCGGCGCTTGGCCTAGTTCGAGATCGCGATCTCGCGTTAGCAAGACAGCAGGTCACGGGCGGAGAAAGACCACACCTCCCTCTGTTGAAGATCGAATTTACAACGGCGACCAACCTATCGAAGTTCGTGATCGAGAACTCCTACAACCTCGGCAACTCGGCGTTCTTCTGTGACCGCCCCAACCAGTATGTTGTGCTCTCATTCCCCGATATCTATTGGCGTGGCAATCGGCTTGGTGAGCACGAGACTGACCTGGTTCAGAATTATGGTGGAGCAATAGGAGCGCCGGTCACGTACTATATTTTCATTAACGTTGCTCGGGCAGCACGACCTCAGGATAAGCCTCCGCAAGAGGCATTCGACCTTCGGAAGAAACCCGAGGATGTCTGTTTTTACGTCCGAGGTGGAAACGGATCTGGGCGAGGATACAGGTCGAACACAGTAATAATCTCAAAAGGTCTGATCGCAACTGCACTGCAGAAGGCTCCGCTCGACTGAGCCGGCGCAACAGTACTCGCGTCATCTCGACCCCATGTTCGCTGAGTAATCGGGCGGCCCGCCTCTCGACGTGCGATAAGCGTAATAGGCTAGAGTTTCCGGCACCGCCGTCTCGACCAGCTCGGCCGCCTTGGCGAACCGTAGCTCGCACAGCCGGGCGACAACCTCGGTGGCTTTGCGCCGGGCCGCTTCAAGGCTCTCCCGGGCGTGGATGGCCTTCAGCATCAGCGCCACCGCGCGCGGCATCACCGGCGGAGCGCCGGTACAAAATCCATTGGAGACCATCAGCACCGAGCGCCCCGGTCGCGCTGAGCTGGAGGAAGATCTTGTCCCCCGACATCAGGGTCTCCAGGGATCTTTGAGAGCGGATCGCCTTACGACACTGGGATGAATGCCACCATGCGGATTCGGGGTGGTGTCTTGGGTGTGCTCGAGATGCTCGGCGAGGCCGCCTGGCATGACCACCACGTTATCGGGCGATGCCTTTGCACGTGCATTAGCCGCTCGCTCAGCGGTGGGAGGGGTGGCCGCATAGCTGCATGCGGGCGGGCCGACCTTCGCGCTCATTTCGGCGGATATCGCCTTTGCGGGCTGATTAAAAGCAGGGGCCTGCTTTAGGGCGGCCTGCGCACGGGGACCCCTCGAAAAACGGTTCGGCTTCGGGAGGGCAGCTTGCTTGGCAATCGCTTCGTCGACCGAGGCCTTCATCATCAGCTTAAACTGGCCGGGGAGTTCAACTTCCCAGTGGAGCAACAAGGCATGGAGGAGTTCACTCCTGAGCTCCGGGCTCATCTGCCCTATGTCAGCAACGGTAATTTGTTCGGCTTGACCTGGCTTGCCGTCTGAGTATTCGAGCAGCTTGGCGGAAGCTTGGGCGCGTGCTGATGCTGGGGCGCTCTCGTTGCGGCAGATTGTGATCAGGGTAGCAATTGACTCTCGCCGATAGCGGCGAGCAATCCTGACAAGCTCGTCATCGGAAACAATGGAGCTATGCCGTTGTGTCATCGTCCAATTCGTCAAGGACGCGGGTTAAGGGTGCCGGGGTGGAAGAAGCATCAGGTCGCCTGATACCCAATCGGGCCAGCGTCCGAACCAGGCTGTTGTGCCACGCAAGATAGGTATTTGAGTCGACCTGGGTAAAGCCTTCGCCTTTCTCGATCTTTCGGTCGAGCATTTCAATCCTGACGGTTAACCAGGCGCAACGCTCGATGAGCATTTGCTGCACGATATTGGGATTGCCGAGGTGGTTGGTTAAATCCGCCCGGACTCGATTGAGGACGCTGCCTTCTCGCGTGCGGCCATCGACCTTGGCAAGGCAGTGAGCCCTACTGTGAGGACCTAACTCTGGAGCTTCATGAATGTAGCGGCGCTTATGCTGGGCTTCACTCATCCCGGGCGGCGCTTCATGGACGTAGCGTCGCCTATGTTCGGCTTCACTGTTACCCCTAGTGAAGCGAGGCCGTTCTACTGATGCTGTATCGCTCATACGAGCATAATGCGCGGCTTTAGTTAGGTGCGCAAGAGGGAATACTTGATCCTTATTTGGCACAACGAAAGAATGCCGCTAGAAAATAGCGCCATTCTTTGCTCCGGATAAGCTTCTATTAGCTGAAGTGAGCGAGGAAAGCCGTTTGCTTGCTCGCTTTGGGTGCAAGGCAGAGCATGAAAATAAGTCGATGTGTCCTTTTGAGCAGAAAAATGTGAGCGAATTCAAGCACTAGGAAGTGCTCGCGGAGGGGATCGAAAGTGTTCAGGATGGGATGTTATAAGGATTTTTGCAGAGCATCTTGCTCAAGGGATGGTTACAATCGATTTGTGTGCCAGAAACAGCCGAAAGCGGTTAGCCTTGATTGAGTGAGCGACGCCTTCGAGGTAGTCGCTGCGCGCGCCTCAATCAAATTGAACCACGACGACCTCGAAGTTCACACCGCTGGTCACGCGGGTGTGGTGTCCTTTGCCGGTCACGTCCTCCATGCGCCAGACATCCCCTTGTCTGATCTCCCGCGCTTCGCCATCACTGGCAGTCACGCGCACCGCACCCGCTAGGCACATCAGTATCTGCCGCTTCGGCGTCCGATGGCTCGGCTCGTTCCATCCGGACTTCAGGCTGAGAAAAACCAAGGCTTTCGCGGCTTCCGGTTCAGAGATGAAGATGCGCTGCGCGGGAGGTGCGAAAGTGCGCTCCTGGAGCACTAACTCGACCTTGCGCCAATGGCTCTCGCCCGACTCGTCGGCGTAAAGGTGATGAAACCACATCTCACCGCCTCCCGTTTGCCTGCGTCCGTGGTAATTATGTGAATTCTGCGAAGGTCCGGAATGAGTGGTCGACGAACGACCTCTCGCGTCATGGGTATGAAGTGTCAGAATTCATCCACTAGTTGGATGCGAGGTCTGTTGCGGAACCTGTAGAGCTCAACCTTCTTGTGTTTTTTCCTGATCATCTCAGTTCCCTCTGGTGAAGCCAAATTTCCGTGTCCCTTTTGCCCGATCTCTCGCCTTTGCTCGATCTTGGAGATGCATCTGCTTCCTCTTCCGTATCTCCCGCAGCACTCGAAATTCCACGTGCATCTGGATCAGCCTCTTGCCCAACGCCACGATCTCTTCATGGTCTGGGCAATACGGGAGCTCATCAGCAACCTCAAACAGGGCATCAATGGCAAAGCCTCCCATTGGCAAACGACTCAATTCATCGACCCCGATTTCATGGGACCGGGATTGGGTCTTACCAGGCGGGTCAGGCTTTCGGTTCAACTTGGAGGCCAACGCCATCATGTCTGGGGTCCAGTCACCAAAACTGACCCAGACCTTATCTGGACTGTTTGGGACAGGTTCGATCATTGGAAGGAACCTCCTCTGTTGTTTTGGAAAGGATCCATACCCGATACTCGGATTGGAGAACGATCCTTGCTCATGAGCATTTCAACTGAACCAAAAACGGGGGACGGAACTTTCTTTGATAACCATAGCGCTGTAAGCGGCGCGAGCGAGCGCAGGACCAGCGAAGCGGCCCGCCTCAAGCGGGGGGCTCCTGCGCGAGCGCGCGCTATTCACGCTTAGCGCTTCGTTATAGGCTATGAATTCTTGGGGGTTCCAGCTAGAATTCTTGGGGGTTCCAGCTAGAATTCTTGGGGGTTCTTTTCATGTATTCCTCCACCTCCATCATAGGTCATTTTCATCGATCTTGGGCTTGGTTGGTTCCAGTGAGATTGAGATGACCCGTTTCTTTGGCTTGGTTGCTTCCATGGTTGAAGCTGTAACCCTCACAGTCTTGCCTTCCAGATTCACGCCCTCCGATGCCGCCAGCCTTTGTCGGCGCTCTTGCTCGGCTCGTTCCTGTTCCTCTTTCCGGGCCTTCTCCCAGGCTTCCCTTTGCCGATGCTCTTCATCTTTCCTAGCAATCTCCTGCTCGATTTTCTTCTGCTTTGTTGACGTGACCTTCTTCTCCGTCGGCTTGGTCGTTTCTTGCTCTACCACGACCTCGGCAAACTTAGCCTCGTTGAGGATATACCGGGTTGGCCGGCTGCGATCTGAAGCAGGGTCAACCATAAAGTAACCCAGCTCGTCCATCTTGATCCGGGCTTGACGAAATGCTTCTTCACTCCTGTTGGGCCAGAGCTTGCGAGCCGAAAACTCGGCAACGCCTGTATCCTTTGCCTCGCCGATCGAGACCCAATGCATGCCAAAGCAGAGATCCATCTTAGGGTGGGTTTGCACGCGGTAGACAAATTCCTCCGGCGTCTCATTTGGCAGTAAGGCCCGATGGTATTGGTTCGGCCGATGCACACCCTTCGGAGCCTTCTTGTCAAATATCTTGGGCTCCAGTGCCAGCAGATACCTGAGCGAGTTTTGAATCTGCCGCCTCGAAACCCCCTCCAACTGGTTCGCCATCTCATCTTCGGTCATATACGTATGTTTCCTCAGATGGGACATGGCTACGAGTAATGAGGCAAGACGCCAGCTTGGACTGAGTTCCTTTTCCTTCCTTATCCGCATTTCGCGCAGGGAACTCTTGGATAGTGGTTGCTTCTTTCTCGGTGGTTTCTTCGCCATTACAATCCCTCCTAAAAGAGGGCTTGCAAAGCACAGCAAAGCGCATTATCTTATGCTTTGCGTGCATTGTTGCAAACCCGGTTCGTGTGCTCTTCTTTGCCAGCCTGCAAGCCTTGACTCCTCCAGTCATTGCATCCTCTGCACGTTCCTTCCTTACAGGCCCCGCTCGGGTTCCTCCGGGCGGGGCTTTCTTGTAGTCATTGGACACCGGCCTTCCGCGCGAATACCAAAAGCATCTTGTGCTGGCTGGAGGGCAATCGCCCGTATCTCAGCACGTCCTCCAGCATGATTTTCAAGATGTTCTTCTCGTTCGGAGTGAACGGATACTGCGATCGCACACAGCTCTTGATCGTCTCACGGATGCTGCGCTGGACCTCCGGATCGGGGGTGGTTTTCGTTGGGGTCTCATGGCGCGCGCCTCCGGAAGCCGAACCTGGGTGTCGGTCCCGTGAACCGATTGGGCTTGGCAGCACCATTCCCTTGCCGCCGATACGGACTATTCCACGTCTTCCCCCTGTGGGGTGATTCAGCCGTGCTGGTGAGCAAGGGGAGTGCTCGCAACCAGGCGACGCAGACATCATGTCTGTATCTGATGAGGCGAGGACCCAGCTCTATGAACGGCGGCCCGTAGCCACCAATCCGGGCGAAGCGGAACCACTGGGGTGACAGCCCCCACCACTCGGCCATCTCGTGATCGTCACGAAGTTTGTCAGGAGGACAATCGGCCCCAAGGGCAACGATTTGATGGGCCCGTCGGGCGATTTGAAGCTTCTTTGGGATGTAACCGGACGGCACGTCGGCTCCTCCAATTGGAGCGCCGGCTGCGCATACAAAAACGCCGCCGACGCTGGTTTTACAGCGTGGCGGGGTGTCATCTTTTAATCCCGCGCGATGGGCGATCTTCCGTCGCCTTAAGCAAAATGCTAGCAGATGCCCTTTGAGCGGTGCAAGCGAAACCCTATAGAGCGATCTTTAAATTATGCGATCGCTCTCACCCAAGCTTCGTCACGTTCTCCGCTTGCGGAGCTTCGATGCCGCACAACGCTATCAGCTTATCGCACACCCGCTGCGCGGCGCGGCGCACATCGGCATCGGACAAGTTGACATAGCCTTCGGTGACATCATCACCTGTCGTGTGGCCGACGAGCCGCTTCTTGGCCTCACTGGAGATCCCGGCGTTGGTGGCCACGGAGAGATACGTCCTCCTCATATCGTGCGGCGAAAGCTGGAGGCCGGTGGTGGCTTTGATCCCGTCGAGCGCGAACCCAAAGCTTTTGGTGTGTGTCCCCTTCACCCTGCCCGGGAACACATACGGCCCGTCATCGCCGGGCGCCCGCCTTGCCACGAGCAAATCATGAACGAAGCTGGACATGGGTAGATCGAAGGGCTCTCGGTTCTTCATTCTTTCGGCTGGCAATTTGATCACCTGATGGTGGAAGTCAACCTCACTCCAGGCAAGGCCCGATGCTTCCTGCTCGCGCAGGCCGGTGTGCATGGCCAGGAGCAGCAGATCCTTATGGATCGGGTTAGTCAGGGCCATCACCGCCTGATAGAACCGGGGGAAATCCTGATCCCACAGCCGCCGCTTCCGGCGGTGGATTTTGTGCCATTGCTGCCGGAGCAGGCCGATCGGATTCTTGCCTAGCGTATCATCGCGCACGCTCTGGTAACGCCACAGCGTTCCAAACAGCCGCAGGCTGAAGTTGGCCGTGGCGGCGCCCCGGACGTTGAAGCCACCGGTGATCTTCCCCGACGCTTTTCGTTGAACGACGTCTTTTGTGATCGCGGCGAAGCGGGCTTCACAATCTTGCCCCGTGATGCTGCGCAGCGAACGCTTGAGCCACGGCGCCAGATTCCGGCTCGCGATCTCGCGGTAGGTCTCCACCGTCCGTGGCGACAATCTCGGCTGGGTAAGATAAGCCTCCAGGACCTCCCCTACTGTCACCGAGGCCTCGGCCTCCCGCTTCCGCTCGGCCTTGGGGTCCTTCCCGTCCTCAATGTCATTCAGGATCGGTCGCCCCTTTTTCCAAGCCTCGTCCGGATCATACCTATCGGTGGGTCCGACTTTGACGCGCTTCGTCCGGCCATTGAACTTGCCCTGCACGACCCACGTCTTGCGGCTGCTGACCCCGGAGCAAAGGACGCCCAAACCGGTATGCTCGGAATCCCAAAAGAGTTTCTGCTTCCCGCTCGGGTGGGGGGCTGGAAGCTGCTCGACCTTGGTTCGTGTCAGCTTCATCGTATCCTTGACTCTCGCCATCGCATCTCCTGAAAATAAGCGAAATCTGTCAAATCCGCCGGATTAGAAGCGGCGGGGTTCCCCATTGTAATAGCGCAAGTCGATGCTGAAAGCTAGCAAAATTGCGGCTCGCCGCTACTTTCCTCCGCTTATTTCGCTTGTTAGATAGCAGTAAAAAAACGGACTTGCTCAAATATTTGTTTCGCCGGATGATCGGGGCATGCAACCCAAGCAGACCTTCGAGGAGCTGAAGCAGGAAATCTCGGCCCAGCATGCCAAGCTCAGCCGGCGGCTGCGCCAGATCGCCGAATATGCCATCGCCGAGCCCGATCATACGGCGCTGGAGACGGTGGCCTCGATCGCGGCGAAGGCCAATGTGCCCCCCTCCAGCCTGATCCGCTTCGCCAAGCATTTCGGCTATGACGGCTTCACCGACATGCAGCGGATCTTCCGCTCGCGGCTGATCGACCGGGCCTCGAACTACAACCAGCGCATCCGCGATTCCGGTCCGGTACGGGCCGCCGATATCGGCTCGCCCAGCGGCGTCCTTCGGCAATTCGTCGAGGCCGATGTCGCCGCCTTGCAGCGCCTGGGCCAGGAGGCCCGGCCGCAGGACTTGGCCCAGGCCATCGAGCTCCTAGCGTCGTCGCGGCTGATCGGCCTGGTGGCCCAGCGCCGCTCCTTCCCCATTGCCGCCTATCTGTTCTATGCTTTGAGCCATCTCGGTCGCCAGGCCGTGCTGATCGACGGGTTGGGCGCCATGCATGGCGAGCAGCTGCAGCTGCTGGGGGAGCAGGATGCGGTGATCGCCGCCAGCTTCCCACCCTATGCGGCGGAGACGCTCTCGATCGTGAATGCCGCGCGCGAACGCGGGGTGAAGATCATCGCCATCACCGACCCGGCCCTCAGCCCTTTGGCGCTCCAGGTCGATGTCTGCTTCGAGATCGAAGATGGCCAGATCCAGGGCATCCGCTCCCTGGCCGCCCCTCTTTGCCTTGCGGTTTCTCTCGTCGTCGGGCTCGGCCAGCATCTGGAAGGCAAGGGCAAGCGGCGCCGCAACCGCGCCGCAGCCGGTTAGCTGCCCGCCCGGGCATTGTCAGCGCGAAATGAATATTCTATAATATCGCTCCCTTGGAATGCGAGAGCCGTGGGGAAACCGCCGACGCCGCCGGCGCCTGAGGAGGAAACCAATATGAAATGGCATTTGACCGACCATCGGTCCGGCTTTCCCCAGGGCTTGACCCAGGTCACCCGCTTCGACGACCGCGAGGACCCGACACGGATCTCCTTCGCCGTGCTCAAACTCGCGAGCGGCGAGAGCGTCAGTATCGACGCCGAGAACGAAACCGCCTGGATGCTGATGCAGGGCCGGGTCGAGGCGACGGCGGGCAATGCCAGCCGGCAGTTCGAGCGCAGCTCGCTCTTCGACGAATCCCCCAGCTGCCTCCATGTCGCCGCCGGCGAGCGGGTGCGCCTTACCGCCGCCGAGGACAGCGAGCTCACGGTCTATGGCAGCGCCAATCGCGCGCCCTTCGCCAGCCGCTTCTACGGTCCCGCCGACGTGCCCACCGAGCATCGCGGGAAGGGGCAAGTGGACGACGCCTGCTACCGTTATGTGCGTACCATCTTCGACCGCCGCAACGCCGATGCCGCGGCCGAGCTTGTGCTGGGCGAGGTCGTCACCTTCCCCGGCCGCTGGTCGAGCTATCCGCCCCATCATCACGCCCAGCCGGAGATCTACCACTATCGCTTCACCCGGCCGGAAGGTTACGGCCATGCCGAGCTCGGCGAGGATGTGCTGAAGATCCGGCCCTTCGATACCGTGCGAATCCCCGCGGGTCTCGACCACGCGCAATGCGCCGCCCCGGGCTATGGCATGTATTACAGCTGGGTCATCCGCCATCTGCCGGACAATCCCTATATCGTGCCCGAGTTCACCGCCGAGCATCGCTGGACCCAGGATCCGGCGGCCAAGTTCTGGCGGCCCAAGGATATCGAACAGCGCTGACGCCATGGCCGAACCTCGCCTCGACGTCATCGCCATCGGCCGCGTCTCCGTCGACCTCTACGGCCAGCAGGTCGGCGGACGGCTGGAGGATATGGCGAGCTTCGCCAAATATGTCGGCGGCTGCCCGGCCAATATCTCTATCGGCGGGGCGCGCCTCGGCCTGCGCACGGCGCTGCTGAGCCGCGTCGGCGATGAGCATATGGGCCGCTATGTGCGCGAACAGCTGGAGCGCGAGGGCGTCGACACCGGCGGGCTGAAGATCGACCCCGAGCGCCTGACCGCGCTGGTCATCCTCGGCATCCGCGACGAAGCCACGTTTCCCCTGATCTTCTACCGCGAGAACTGCGCCGATATGGCCCTGTCGGAGGGTGATATCGACGAGGCCTTCATCGCCTCGGCCCGCGCTCTGGTCGTCACCGGAACGCATTTCAGCACGCCCGCGGTGGCGGCGGCGAGCCGCAAGGCGATGGCCGTCGCGCGACGCCACAAGCGCAAGGTCATCCTCGACATCGACTATCGCCCGGTACTCTGGGGGTTGACGGGGCTGGGGCTCGGCGAGAATCGCTTCGTCGACAGCGCCGAGGTGACGGCGACGCTCCGCGCCATCCTGCCCGATTGCGACGTGATCGTCGGCACCGAGGAGGAGATCCATATCGCCGGCGGCAGCACGGATACGCCGACCGCGCTGGCCCGCCTGCGCGAGGTCAGCCGCGCGATTATCGTCCTCAAGCGCGGCGCCGCCGGCTGCGTCGCCTATCCCGGAGAGATCGACAGGGGAATCGAGGCGCCGGGCTTTCCCGTCGAGGTCTACAATGTGCTGGGCGCCGGCGACGGTTTCATGAGCGGTTTTTTGCGGGGGTACCTGCGCGGGGAATCCGTGGCCGAATCCTGCCGCTACGCCAATGCCTGCGGCGCCCTCGTCGTCTCGCGCCACGGCTGCGCGCCGGCCTCGCCCAGCTGGATCGAGCTCAGGCATTTCCTCGATCACGGCAGCGCCCAGCGGTCGCTGCGCCTCGATGCCGGGCTCGAGCATATCCATTGGGCGACGAACCGGCGCGGCGACTGGCCGGAGATCTGCGCGCTTGCCTTCGACCACCGCCCCCAGCTCGCCCGCCTCGCCAAGCGCCATGGCCAGCCACCGGCGCGCATCGCCGAATTCAAGAAGCTGATCTATCGCGCCGCCAGAGAGGCCGCCGGCGAGGACCCGGCTTTCGGAATCATCGTCGACGACATCTATGGCCGCGAGGTGCTGGAGCTGGCCGCCGGCGCGCATTGGGTGGCGCGGCCCATCGAGCAGGCCGGGTCCACGCCGGTCGTCTTCAACGGCGGGGCCGATGTCGGCCTGACGCTCCGGGAATGGCCGGTGACCCAGGCGGTCAAATGTCTGATCCACTGGCAGCCCGATGATCCGCCATCGATCGCCGAGACCCAGGCGCGCCAGCTCCGCGTGCTGGGCGAGGCCTGCCGCGAGACCGGCCACGAGCTGCTCCTGGAGCTGATCGCCAATGCGAAGCGCCCGGGCGACAGCCGGGCCACGGTGGAGATGATCCGGCGCGTCTATGCCCTGGGGCTAAAGCCCGATTGGTGGAAGCTCGCCCCGCCGGAAAAGCCGGAAGATTGGCACCAGATCGAAGGCGCCATCCTCGAAGCCGATCCCCTCTGCCGCGGCGTCGTCCTGCTGGGTTTCGATGCGCCCCTGGTCGAGCTGGAGGCTTCCTTTGCCGCTGCCGCCCGGGCGCCGATCTGCAAGGGTTTCGCTATCGGCCGCAGCATCTTCGGGCAGCCGGCGGAGCAATGGCTCGCCGGCGAGATCGACGACGATGCCGCCGTGGCTGCCATGGCCCGCGCCTATGGCAGGCTGATCGAGATCTGGCGCAAGGCGCGCAAGAGCGCAACGACGGCAGCCGCCAGCGCCGAACCGCTGAACCACGCCGAACCGCTGAAGCATATCGGGTGACATCATGCCACGATTGACCATGGCCCAGGCCCTGTTGCGCTATCTGGCCGCGCAATCGACCGAGGTGGAGGGCAAGACCCTGCCGCTCTTCGCCGGCATCTTCGCCATCTTCGGCCATGGCAATGTCGCGGGCATCGGCCAGGCCCTGGCGGAGCTGGGCGAGCGCCTCCCCACCTTCCGGGCGCATAACGAGCAGGCCATGGCGCTCGCGGCCGTCGCCTTCGCCAAGGCCAGCAACCGCCGGCGGATGATGGCCTGCACCAGCTCCATCGGCCCCGGCGCCACCAATATGGTGACCGCCGCCGCCGTCGCCCATGTCAACCGCCTGCCGCTGCTGCTGCTGCCGGGCGACGTCTTCGCCGGGCGGCGGCCCGATCCGGTGCTGCAGCAGATCGAGAATTTCGCCGACCCCACGGTCTCCGCCAACGACTGCTTCCGGCCGGTCGCCCGCTATTGGGATCGCATCACAAGGCCCGAGCAGCTGCTGACCAGCCTGCCCCAGGCCTTGCGCGTGCTGACCGATCCGGCCGATTGCGGCCCGGTGGTGCTGGCCTTGCCGCAGGATGTGCAGGCCGAGGCGGCGGAGTTTCCCGAGAGCTTCTTCGCCCCCCGGCTTCATCGGCCCCGCCGCCCGGCGCCCGATGCGAGCGAGCTTGCCGAGGCGCTGCGAATCCTCTCATCCGCCAAGGCGCCGCTGCTGCTCTGCGGCGGCGGGGTGCATTACAGCGAGGCCGCGGCCGAGCTTGCCGCCTTCGCCGAGCGCCATGGCATACCCGTCGCCGAGACCCAGGCCGGCAAGGGCGCGCTTTCCTGGACTCATCGCCTGAATGTCGGCTCCATCGGCGTCACTGGGACGGCGGCCGCCAATGGCCTGGCGCGCGAGGCCGATGTGCTGCTGGCCGTCGGCTCCCGGCTGCAGGATTTCACCACCGGCTCGCGGGCCCTCTGGTCGAGCAAGGCGCGGCTGATCCAGCTCAACACCGCAAGCTTCGACGCCCAGAAGCATGGCGCGCTTCCCCTGATCGCCGATGCCCGCGCGGGGCTGGCCGCCCTGTCGGCCGGGCTTGGCGGCTGGCGGGCGCTGGCCGCCTGGACCCAGCGCGCCGAGACGCAGCGCGCCGAATGGCACCGTGTAGTCGATCGCGTCACCACCCCGCCAAAAGGCAATGCGCTACCCTCCGATGCCCAGGTGCTGGGGGCCGTCAACCGCAAGGCGGGCGAGCGCGACATCATGGTGGCCGCTGCCGGCGGCCTGCCGGGCGAGCTGCATAAGCTCTGGCGCACGTCCGCGCCCAAGGGCTATCACCTGGAATACGGCTATTCCTGCATGGGCTATGAGATCGCCGGCGGGCTTGGGGTGAAGCTCGCTTTTCCCGACCGCCGGGTCATCGTGCTGGTGGGCGACGGCAGCTATCTCATGATGAATTCCGAGATCGCCACCGCGGTCATGATGGGTCTCAAGCTGGATATCGTCGTCCTCGATAACAGAGGCTTCGGCTGCATCAACCGCCTGCAGCAATCCGTGGGCGACCGGCCCTTCAACAATCTCCTGGCCGACGTGCCCAACACCACGGCCCAGGACATCGACTTCGCCATGCATGCGAGAAGCCTCGGCGCCGAAGCCACGAAGGTGGGCAGCATCGCCGAGCTGGAGGCCGCCCTCGAGCGCGCCGAAAGCTCGCCCCGCACCCATGTCATCGTCATCGAAACCGATCCTGCCGTCTCGACCCGGGAAGGCGGAACCTGGTGGGACGTGCCCGTGGCCGAGGTCGCCGCGCGCGGCGAGGTCCGCCAGGCCCATGCCGCCTATGCCGAGGCGCTGCTGCGCCGCCAACAGAACTAGACCCTCATCGAAATCAAAGGATTCCACATGACCGTGAAGCTCGGGATCAATCCCATCGGCTGGACCAATGACTGCATGCAGTGGCTCGGCGATTTCATCACCCTGGAGCAATGCCTGACCCAGGTGAAGCAGGCCGGCTTCAGCGGCGTCGAGCTGGGCCGCAAATTTCCGCGCCAGGCCAGTGCGCTGGGACCGATCCTGCAGAAGCATGGGCTGTCGCTGGTCTCCGGCTGGTACAGCGCCCAGCTCATGACCCGAGACGCCAAGGCCGAGATCGCCGCCATGCGCGAGCATCTCGCCTTGCTCGCCGGCCTCGGCTCCCCGGTGATGGTCTTCGCCGAGACGACGGGGGAGATCATCAACAATGTCGGCGCCCCCGCCTCGGCCCGGCCGACGCTCCAGACCGCAGCGGAGTGGAAGCGCCTCGGCCAGCGCTTCACCGCCGTCGCCGACCACATGCAGGCCAAGGGCGTGCGCATGGCGGTGCATCACCATATGGGCACCGTCGTGCAATCGGCCGAGGACGTGGACCGGCTGATGGAGAACACCGGCCCCGCCGTCGGCCTGCTGCTCGATACCGGCCATATGACCTTCGCCGGCGGCGATCCGCTCGCGGTCGCCAAGCGATATGCCGATCGCATCGTCCATGTCCATTGCAAGGACATCCGCCGCTATGCGCTGGCCGCCTGCCGCGGCCGCGATGTGAGCTTTTCCCAGGCGGTGCTGGAGGGGCTGTTCACGGCGCCCGGGGACGGGATGGTGGACTATCCCGGCTTGTTCAAGATCCTGGCCGGGGCGGGCTACAGCGGCTGGCTGGTCCAGGAGGCGGAGCAGGATCCGCGCATCGCCCATCCCTTCACCTATGCCCAGCTCGGCTGCGCCCATCTGCGCAAGCTCGCCGGCACCGCGAAGCTGAAGGTGGCTTAGCGGACAGCAAGCGCCGCTCTCTCTGAGGTTGTGGCCGGGCTTGTCCCTACGGCTGTTCGGTCCGAACCCCATGACGAACGATGAAGCGCCCGAGCCATCAGCACTACTGCTGTCACGCGGTTTGCCGGGACACGAGTTCGCCGGAGGGTCACCACCATTCTCGTCATGCTCGATCTTGTCGCACAGCTGTAGGTTGGGGCCGGTAAGCCTTGCACTCTCTACCGTCATGGTCGGCGCAGGCCGACCATCCACGAGTTTGCCTGCCCTTGATCCGATATCCGCCTTGGTTGTCGATCACCGCTAGATCAGATCGAGGACAAGCGGGTCGGTGCGACTGGGAGTGTGCCGGCTTAACTGCCTTTTTCCTCCGTGATGCATTTTCTTGCGTCGTACCCACAGAGCTTGTGGCCAATCGGAAAGCAGAAGAAAGACCCAGACTTGGCCGGCAAACTCGTGGATGGTCGGCCTTCGCCGACATGACGGCTGAGAGAACGAGGCTCGCTACCCTGAACCGGACAGCCGTGGGACAAGCCCGAGCATGACGAGAATGGGGGACCCGTTTGCGATTGCCTGTCCCCGCAACCCGCCTGCCCCCAGCTAAGCATGACCCGGGCCGGACGGCCGGCCCGCTTGGCCGCTCCAACCATCGCCTTTATGATCCGCCTGAAATTGCGCGTTCGTCACCGGGGGAGGGGCAGCATGGAATTATTCCTCAATCCAGAGCTGGGGATACCGCTCTACGGGATCTTCGCTTTGGCGATTTTCGTCGAGGCCTATCTCTACAGGCGGCGGCGGGGCAAGCCCTATCCCTGGGCAGAGAGCGGGATCTCCATCATCCTGGCCATCGCCCATGGCCTCACGGGATTCATCACCCAGGCGGTGATCATCGGGATCTTCGCCGCCGCCGTCTGGCATTGGCGCATCTACACCATGCCCATGGACCGCTGGTGGGCCTGGGTTCTCCTCATCCTCCTCGAGGAGTTCGCCTACTACTGGTATCACCGCTCGGCTCATCGGATCGAATTCATGTGGGCGAACCACCGGGTTCACCATTCGCCCAACGAGCTCACCCTCGCTTCGGCCTACCGCCTCGCCTGCACGCCCATACTTTCGCTTGCCTGGCTCTTCTTCATGCCGATCGTCTGGATCGGCTTCGCGCCCCTCACCCTGTTTGCCGTGGCGGGATTGAATCTCGCCTATCAGTTCTGGCTGCATTCGACCCTGATCCCCCGGCTCGGGCCTATCGAAGGGATTCTCAACACCCCCTCGGCCCATCGCGTCCACCACGGCAGCAATCTCGAATATCTGGACAAGAACTACGGCGGGATCGTGATGATCTTCGATCGGCTCTTCGGGACCTATGTCGCGGAGGACCCGACGATCGAGATCCGCTATGGGTTGGTGACCCCCGAAAATTCGGGCAATCCCGTCTGGGTCGCCTTTGGCGGTTATCTGAAGCTGATCCGCGAGCTGTGGCAGGCGCCCCGCTGGCGCGACCGCCTGGACCTGCTGATCAAGCCGCCCGGCTGGGCCCCCGCTCCCACCGCCGGCGGATCATGAGCGGGGCTCAGTACCGCCGCTCGCCGTCCGGCAGGCGTTCCCAGCGATCGGCTCCTTTGGAGGCGAATTGCCGGTCGGCGACCCAGGCCTCCGCATCCGCCTCGGTTCTGAAGCCGCCCACCGTATAGGCAGGGTCGCCCGGCTCCGTCACCTCGACGGCGTGACCGCCGTCGTCTTGGGGCATGATACGGAAAAATACCTTCGCCATCCCGCCAGTATGCCACGCATCCGAGGCGCTGGCGCGGGAGAAGCCTGCCCACCCCGCCGATGAGATTCCGGCTTACCGGCTATCGTCTCGCCCGAACCGCGCGATGATCGCGCGGCGATGCCCACGAGTGAGCTGCATCTCCCCCGGATTGATCTGAATCAATGAACGTCCAGAGGCCGGTGTCAAAAATCCCTCGTGGTCGTAACCAGGAGGGGAAGTCCATGTCACTCGGCGAAAAGCTCTATCTTGGATTGGTGATCCTGTCCTTCCTGTCCTTCGCGCTGGTGCTGGCCAGTCAGAGCCATC